>Ga0208412_1000012_pt1 | contig 177043 bp, 183 predicted proteins | sample AntDeeMetag02WF4_FD_184758 | JGI IMG/M metagenome (GOLD analysis project Ga0208412, IMG submission 184758) | Saline lake microbial communities from Deep Lake, Antarctica - Antarctic Deep Lake Metagenome 02WF4 (SPAdes) (version 2) | ecosystem: Environmental > Aquatic > Non-marine Saline and... | reverse complement strand
GCGACGCCGTGCGTGCGCGAACTTGGTACGGTGAATTTCGTGAACTCGTTTTGATGTGTGTGGTTCACAACACCAAGCGATCTCTAAAACAGTGAAATCAAGCTACGTCTGGCGATTCACCACGGCCCGAGAAACGGAAGAGTCATAGTGATCCTATACTGTCGAAATGGATTGCCTCTGTCAAAAAACCAGCAGTCAGTATTTGGTTTTCAAATCCTTGTAGTAGCTGACCGTTGCACCCTGGATTCGCTGAATATAGCGCCCACCCAACTAGACAGCACGAAATCACACGCTCGTCACATCCCGCATCGCACCGACCAATCTGTCAACCCGGCCTTCATTAATTACGGGTGTGACTTTCGTTTCCCACTGCCGTTGCTCGCCATCAACTGGAATCTCTTCCGGGTATTTGATCGTTTCCTGCCGTTCCACGCACTCGCGGTACTGCGACTCGATTTCACTGCCAATCTCTTCACCAACAGCTTCCGTGGGTGTCCTCCCGGCGATTTCGGCGTTCGAGAGCCCCGTCACCTCTTCATAGACCGCATTAACACGTTCGATGCGGAACTCGCGGTTCTCGGTCACATCAATAACGAACAGTGCATCTTGGGTGTTCTCGAACACGGTCTCGGCTAACTCCAGTTGTTGCTCACGTTCGATACGCTCGGTGGCGTCTTCTTGGAATCCAACCCAATTACTGACCTCACCGTCTGTGTTTCTGACCGGCGCTATCGTCACGTGATTCCAGAACATCTCGCCATCGTTCCGATAGTTTCGAAGCACAGTCGTCACTGGCTCCTCGTTGTCGATGGCGTCGCGTATCTCGGCAACTGATTCGGGATCCGTCTCCGGGCCCTGCATAAATCGACAGTTCCGCCCGAGGATTTCGGACTCCTCGTACCCGGTTAATTCACAGAAGCGTTCGTTCACGTATACCAGCGGATTGTCCGACTGATCCGGATCCGAGAGTACTATCCCGACCGGTGCCTTCTCCATCGCCTCTGTTTTCTGGGTCAGCTCCGCTTCACGTTCCTTGCGCTCGGTGATGTCAGTAACGATGCCAACCATCCGCTTTGTATCGTCGCCATCGTCGAAGACTTCACCCCGTGATTCAACCCAGATGTGTGTGCTATCCTCGCGCTGGAGTCGATACTCGGTCTCAAATTCACTCTCGGTTTCGGCAGCCCGTTCAACAGCGTCAAGGGCTCGCTGTCTGTCGTCAGGATGAATATACTCCGCGAACGCATCGACGGTACCCTCGAACGTCCCTGGGTCGATTCCGACCAGTCGTTCCAGCGACTCACTCCAGCGTACCTCGCCCGTCCCGATCGTCCAGTCCCAGACACCCGTGTCCGTTCCATCTAGGGCAAGTTGGAGCCGTTGCGTGGTCTCTTCAAGTTCCTGCTCGCGTTCAACCTGTTCAGAGACATCCCGGAAAATTCCGTAGGTCACAGGCCCATCCGGGAGCGAGACCGTTGTCGCGCTGATCTCGACGGGGACACGATCCCCGTTACCGGTTACAATTTTTGTGCGTGATCCATCAGGGAGCCGCCGCTTCGATCCACCCGATTCGACGTGTTTTTTGAAGAACTCCTGGTAGAGCTCGGTCTGCTCCGAGGGGTGGAGCTCCGACTGGTGCATCCCGATAATTTCGTCACTCGACATCCCGAGCAATGCTTCGGCAGCTTCATTCACCTCAATGAGCTCTCCCGTCTCAACATCTGCAACGAACACTGGATCGGGGGCCGCCTCAATCAGGGTTTCATACCGCTCTTTCAGGGACTCAACCTGCTGTTCACGCTCTTTGCGTTCGGTGATGTCGCGCCCTTCAGGAATCAGCAGGGTAACGTTGTCCTGTTCGTCGGTTACCGGTCGGGCCGAAAAATCGATAATCGCAGATTCCTCACTGCCTTGCGCCTCAATCTCAGACCGGGCGAACTCACCTGCTGCAGAACGATCGATCGCATCCCGGATCTCTTGCCGGTCGTCGTCCTTCCACCAATCAATCTCCCAAAACGGCTTGCCGACAACGTCTTCCCGGTCGAAACCGCCGAATTCAAGGGCCGTCTCATTTGCCTCGATAACTGTCCCGTCAGGCTCCAGCAATCCCGTGAATTGGAAGGTCTGGTTGAAGATTGCATTGAGGCGACGTTCGCGCTCTTTGCGCTCCGTGATATTCCGCATCACAAGAACCAGCTGCGTGACTTCACCGCCCTGAATATTAGGCGTCAAGCGCACCTGCCAGATCCTCTGCCCTTCTTCTCCCGGGACCACTAGTTCGAATTCCACCGGTTCCTGACTCGTCACACACTCGTTGAACCGTGAGTGTAGGTCGCCCCCAATCTCGTCACCCAAGATTTCTCTGGCAGTCTGCCCAGTAATATTGCCGATGTCATACGGTGTAACCGCTAAGAACGCGTCGTTGGCGCGATCAAGGCGATACTCCTGTTCACCGACAACGTCTACGAGAAGGAGTGCATCCTGAGTGTTCTGGAACACGGTCTCCGCTACTTCTAGCTCCCGTTCGCGCTCCCTGCGCTCGGTAATATCCCGGGTTACAAAGAGATGTTGCCCGGGAATAATATCCGCCGTGGCCGAATACTCAACCACCCGTTCTCTCCCGTCAGCACTGATCACAGTTGCAGTGCCTCTCTCCTCACCACTCGGCAGGGCGTCCTGCCACCTGATGTCAATTTCGGACTCATCAGGCAGGAAATCAGTTATTGACCGACCGAGTAACTCCCCGCGCTCGACGCCAAAGACAGTCCCCATCGCAGAATTCGCCTCAATAATCCGCCCATCGTCGTTGAGAATCACCATCCCCTCGCTTGCTTCTCCGAAGCTGGTTTTGTACTTGTCACGCGACCGCGTGACTTCTGTCACCTGTTGTTGAACGGTAACGTCGGGTTTTCGAGGGATCGTAACCGTCATCGTTGTCCCCTGTTCCGTGATCTCTGGGTCGATGGAGCCGTCGTGGCTGGATACAATCCAGTAAGCCAACCAAAGGCCCAGGCCGGAGCCGTGAGCGAGTGGCGTCTCTACCCCTGAGGTGAGGACTTCAGCTTCGTGATCAGGAAGCCCGGGACCATTATCTTTGATCTGAATCTCAATACCGTTCGGGACAATCTCGACGGCAACCGTAACACTGGGATTGTCACCAGTGTGTTTGACAGCGTTCTCGATGAGTTCCTCGATAGCCCGATCGAAGTTCTGCAGCACACGCCCCTGAATCTCGTTGTCGTATTCAACAGTGATCGACGCTGCCGGGTAGTCCTGTGAAATCTCCGCAGCAATCTCCTCAACAAGGGGCCCGATCTCTGTCGCCTGTCGTTCGGAACTGCTGGTGACGACTTCTTCCAGTTCGCGGGCTTTCTGACTCAAATCGATCAAGCCGTCGATGTGGTCGAGAACAGTTTCACTAACCGAATCGTCATCCACTTGATCGGCCATGAGTTCCGTGTGACCTCGAATGACGGAGATGTCGTTCCGAAGATTGTGCCGCAGGACGCGGTGCAGAACCGTGGCAAGGTTGGTTTGATTCGTGAGATCGCCTTGGATGAGTTCTTTTTCGAGTTCGCGTTCGAGCAACCGTGTCAGGTGGTCAGCAAACCGCGTTTCAGCCTCGCTAAACGAGTCAGAACGGGGATGATCCGCAGCAAAACAGACAGTTCCGTACGGTTCGTCCTCAGTAATAAGTGGGATACCGAGATAGGTATGCTCCCCGCTTTTTTCGAAGGCCGGGTCATCGCGCCAGCCCTGGTTCGGTGCATCGTGGAGTGCGAGTGGGGTGTCGTTTTCGATGGTCTCACGACAGTATGTGTTTTGAAGTTCTAGTTCAAGGCCGGGCGAGGCCTGCCCGTCTTCGATATCGGTTGTAACGACGATCTCCCAGTGATTGGTTTCTTGATCGATCCGGGTGAGATAGCCGTTGTCCACGCCGAGATGCTGTTTGCCAAGCTCTAACGCCTCGCGTGCTTTTTCATTAAATGGCACATCCTTTCGAACGATTTCATGAAGTCGTTGACGTGCCTTATGATCGGTTAAGCTGGTTTCCGCCATTTTAGTTGAATACAACATTGGCTCGAACAATAAAATAATTTGGCACATGTGAATTCGATTCCTGCTCACTGAGCTAAGCAGTGACTCATCAGCTAACCAATCGAATCTCTAGGCCAATACAGACTGCTGCATATGCGCCCTGTATCTTGCACGCGAGTCCTAACAAGACTTGGACAGGAACTGCGTGCGAAGCTTTCTATGACACGCTATGAGAGTATGCAACCAGGGTTCATCGGGGGAATCCCCGGGAGAATTGAGATAGGAGTGGTGTTGATTCTCGGAATATTACTCTCCGGTGCAGATCGAATCCCACGGCTCGCTCGCAGTGTAGGCGAATCGATGGGCGAGTTCCGATGGGGACGGGAGACGATTGAGGATGAACTGCAGGACGATGACGAAGACTGAGGCACTGGTGTTGTTGTATCTGGAGAAGACTGACGGGAGAGCGACGACTGGCGATATCGTTGATGACCTCCCCATCAACAAGCTCACACTACACTCGATCCTCCTCCACATGAAAACTGACGGTAAAGTGGAACGGCAGGGAGACTACGTGCGCCTGCAGTGAGGCGCGTAACACGTAACATGACCGCGGTCCGGATTCGTGTTACCCCTTTCGGGGTTCCGGACACACCCCCTCCCCTGAGACAAGGAAAACTAACGTATTCCTTCGAGCTACGAATACACACCGACTTTATCAAAACACACCTATCACAGTGAGAGGCGTGAACATCAGGTGTCACTAACCTTGAACAACAATCAGCGAGTACCGCAAACAACGAATGGAGGACTACTTAGCTTGGAAATGGTACAGAATCTTCGGGTACGTGAACAAACTCCGGTGGGTGTATGAAACCGATCCTGAAGAGATTGATGTCCCGGACGGTTACCGAGTGAACCGCGGGAATCGGTTGAGAGTATACGATGACGCAGAGCAGGAAAAGTACCTCGGAGCAGAACTCCAATCTCGCGGCCGCAGGAACCCGGTATCGCTGATTTCAACGGCACTAATACAACACCTGCATGAGAACGATGAGAACCTCACGTTCTTCATAATCGAACTCTACGAGACCGACCTCTTACTATCACAAAACCACGTGACACCCGTTCTAACACGAGCCGGTTCTTTCCTCGAACACGCATTGAATGATCGACTTGGAACGGATAAGAAGCTCTCTCCCGTGATTCGCGCCGCGTATAATAATGGAGAGTTGAGCGATGAAGAGGTTCGATTAGCTCAATTCATTCGACTGTGCCGCAACGATGTCTCTCACAACTTTGCGTACTTTACTGAGTGGGGGTTCATGGTTCATGACCACGCATCAGTGTGCGTAAAAACACTATTGAGTTCGATTTCGAATTCCTGGTATGGAGTCGATTTCCGTGTTGGTGACCAGCTGAGCGCAGAGAATTGCCTGCGAGTGATCGAAGAAGAATTCGGATTCGAATGGTTGAACGATAAGGTGACATATGATGATGACTCGATCCGGGACAGGTACGTGACCGAACGCGGACGGGAGTAAGGACTTGGGTTGATTGTCAACGCGAACGGTGTTACCTCTCTTATCCCCTTCTCACCCTCATGTGTAGGTATGCAGGGGAAGAAACGGACTGAGAAGTACCACTTCTTAGGTGGAGCAGCATCAGCATCATTCGTCGCATCGATCGGGTTCGCGTTCTACGGGCACCTGGTATTCGCAGTCCCGTTCATGCTGGTTGCTGTTGCAGCAGCTACGATTATCGACCGTTACGAGTTCCGCGACGAACTCGAAAACAAGGAATCCTGTTAGCGCTCGGAGCGGACACAGAAAGTGAGCACGAACACAGGACACTCACAGAACGAACGCCGGACTGTCAGAACGACCATACTGCCGTAAACACGTAGCAGAGCCGCTGTAGCGCGTGTCTGAGGGCTGAATTTTAAACGTGACCGCAGGTTAGTATCATGTACGATGACAAGCGACATCGACCACGACCAACTCGACCACATCGGAATCGGCGAAGCAATCAGCAGCGAAAGCACAGACGGGCAGCACTACGCACGCGCATACCACACCGACCAGGAACTCCGCGGTGAACCGTTCACCCCAGTCGCCGTGGACGCCTGTGCGTTACTGCGAGACATCAGCAGAGGCGACACGATCACCGCAGCAGCACACGACACAGACACACTCGAAACAGCCGTGACAGCCGGGGACGCCGCCAAGACCGCGAAGAACCTGGCAGACATGGATGACCTGCAGTTCGCGGACGTCTACGCGACGTTCCTCCGTGATGCATTCAACGCGAGCACCAGTGAAGTCGCGTCGATGACGGACATCGATGCACCGTGGGTGACACTGACAGCAGAGACGACAAACGCGATAATCCAAGATATCATGGACGCCGAAGACGAAGCCGAAGATGACGACGGCGACGACGGTGAAGCCGTGGACATGAGCCCGCGGGACGAGTTCCAGACGACGCTCGGTTACGCAGCTGGCACTGACATCCGGCACTGACTCTTTTGTCGATAGGCATCCTCTCCACACCATGGACGGTGACGAGGAGACCCGCCGTGCCGCCGCCAGCCTCGACCAGCTCAACCGGATGTTCGACCGGCTGACCGACAGCGCGGAGGACGCGGGTCAGGTGGACGATGACGACCTCGATGCTGAGCTGGATGCCGAACTCGATGAACTGGAAGAGGAGCAGTAACACCCAGTAACGACACTATCAATCCTGTCAACGGTAGCGGTCAGGAACAGTTCTACCCCAGTAACCTTGATCACCCACTGTTACCTCTCACAGCGGTCAAGACGTGTGATTGCTCACAGTGGCCGCGCAGTGTTACCGCACGGTGTTATCGCCCACAACGGACACGAAAAGTGAGCACGAACACAGAACACTAACAGGGCGAATCACCCACTGCCAACACGACCATACTACCCGGTAACGCAAAGCAGCAACCCTGTACCCCCCATCACTGCGGTCAGGATCTGTGTTCTCCCTAGCCACCCACAGTGACCGCACAATGTTGTCGCCCAGAGTCAACACGTGGAACGACCACTTTCACCGCGACGGCCTTGCGAAAACCACCAGCAAGCGCAACCCGCACTATGAGTCATGTTCGACTCTCCCCGCCCAAACCGGCGATCGAACCCCTGAACCCCAAGCTATACGTGGATTATCCTCGACTCTCAGAAAACGCGGGCGATAGTGGGCCGGCGCAGATTCGAACTGCGGTTACGGCCACCCGAAGGCCGAAGGATACCAAGCTACCCCACCGGCCCGCACATGCTGAGTGAACGGATCCGATCGTTTAACGCTTCCGAATGCTGGCGTCGAACCGCCGGCAAGGGAGCCGATCCCTCGAGCCACCCCCTCCAAAACCACCCTCAAAACCGCTCGTAGCCGTCCGTATCCAGATAGTGATGCGCGATCGTAATCGCCTGATCCGCGTGTAACAACTCGGGCCCGAGCCGAAGCCGCTGCTCCGCGAACGCCTCGAGCAACCCTGCCTCCTCGTCGGTGAAGTCCCGGTGATCCGAGAGCACGAAAATCGCGTCACCCAGCGTCTCGGCACCTACGTCAACCACCGCCTCGCCGTCCTCGTGCAACTGGACGATCGGGCCGTCGTCGGCAATTTCCTCGAGCGTCCCCTCGAATCCGCGGCGGTAGACCTCGATTCCCGGACTGGGTTCGGCGGGCAGCGCACCGATGGCGTCCTCGCGGTGCTCGAGGGCCTTCCGAACCAGCGCGGCGGTGCTGCGCTCGTCGGGGTTGAGCCGCTTGAGCGTCCCGCCGTCGAAGGTGATCGTGAGTTCGTCCTGGGCGATCAGGTGGACGCGCACGTCCTCGCGGATGCCGTGGGAGGTGACGAACGCGGCGGTGATCGACCGACAGAGCGCGTCGAGGCGACCGGCCCCGCCCGCGAGGTCGTCGAGCGAGAAATCGGGTTCCGTGGGAACGTCGTGACCGATGAGCACGAACTGGCGCATACCGAAGCGTGGCCGGCCGACGGGATAGCCGCCACGATTCGGCGGCGACCGAGGACCAACTTCTCCCGGCGCTCACGAGCCGATCCCGAGTCGGCGCTCGAGCGAGTCGAACGCCCACTCGAGCCCCGGCATCCCGTCGCGGTACCAGGCGACGACGGCGACTGCGAAGAGGCCGAACTGGACCCACTGGTAGGTCCCCAGCTCGTAGTAGTGGAGGAACGCGTCGAGAATGCCGGCGACGGGTTCCTCGGGGGGCTGCTCGACCACCGGCCAGAGGAGGTACGCGGCGTGTGCGAACTCCCCCGAGAGGACCCGCGGCGGGACGTCTGCCAGCAGGTGCGAACAGTAGCCGATCAGGAAGGCGACGCCGATCGCGCGGCCCTCGAGGCGATCCGCGACGAGGAGGACGACCGGCACGAGGAGGGCGACGACGAACAGCGAGTGCGCGAGGGTGCGACCGCCGGGCAGGATGCCGAAATTCCACGCGAGGGGCTTATCGATCAGATCCGGCGTCTGCGAGCCGAACGCGAGCGCGATCGCCGGCACGGCACGCGGCGGGCGACCGAACCGGCGGTGCGTAATGACGGTGTAGAGCAGATAGGCAACGGCGAGGTGTCCCCAGGGCCACATCTCCCGAGCGTTCGCCGGACACGGGCATAGATGCTTCGGCTCGACGCGACGACAGCGGGGCTGTAGACCGCGATTCGGGGGTGCAGACCAGATGGCGGCGCTGCATAGGCATGGCCAACCGTTACCCTCATCTCCGGTATCCAGTCACTACATGGCGAAATCAGAGTCAGCGCAGTCGACCGGGCAACAACAGTTGCTCGCGATACTCGAGGGACGGTCGTGCGATCACTGTCCGGACGGCGAACTCGAGCGGGGAACGTACAAGGACAACAGGGCGATCGTCTGCGATAGCTGCGGGACGCCGTGCGTCCAGGTCTGGTCGGCATCGCTCGACTAGTACTCGAGCGCGCCGATCCAGGCGTCGCCGCTGCTGACTGCACACCACTCGCGATGTGCGTCGTAACAGCGCGAGTCCATCAGCTGACCACACCGACACCAGTGTTGTGCGTCGCCGGGAACGGATCGCCGGCAGAGCGGACATCTAGTCTTCATAATAGTATCTACCTCGATTCAACGGATACCACTTTTCGGTGCAGCGCTGACCGGTCACGAACGTAACCGGTATCCGCCGAAAGAGAGCTCTCAAAGGAAGGTGCAACGGAAGTAGTCGAGGGAGTACCGACGGGGGAAACCGAGGGCAGCAATCATCGAGTTCTCGATCCCGAGTAGTCGTGGCCGACGACGAGCGCAAGCGCGTGGACCGTCAGGAGCGCGACAAACAGCGACAGGCGACTCATCGAGTCGATCCCAGCGATAATGACGGGCAGGTAGACGATCGGTAACAGGGTGCCGAGCCAGAAGCCGGCGGCGGTGATGGAGTGCCGTAGATGCATCGTCGGAACTAGCGCATCGACTCGAGGTCGACGAACGAGACGTCGTGCGCCGAGATCCAGGCGGTCATCAGCTCCTCCTCGCTGGCCTCGGACGGAAAGATCGCGCACTCGTCCGGAGCCTCGTCGTTTTCGATGGTGACGTGATCGAGCTCGGCGGTCGGTCCCTCGGTGTCTGACGTGTGGAAGTCGGCATCAGTCATGGGCTATCGGGCGGCGAATACTCGCGCCGGACTGTGCTACCGGAGGGGATACTATTGTTATCATGTATCTAATCAGGTCAATTCGGTCGATAGCGATCGGTTCCGCCCCGATTCAGACGGTTCAATCCGTCGACGAAGAACTCAACGAGCGGTGACGTGTACGATATCGCTATGACGAATCGAAACCGGAAACTCGGGCGAAGCGACGGCATAATAACTCGTTTCGAACAGTCTAACATGTCATTCCAGCCAGGTTAGACGGCTCGAGTCGGCAACTGACCACCTATATCGACGGCCGGGCGTCGAGCGTCAGCGTTCTGGTGATCGCGCGCCCGTTCCGCCGGAGACCGATGTCGAGTGCGTCGCCCGGACTGGTCTCGAGCGCGAGATACGTCGACAGCGCGTGGCGGTCGGGGATCGGGTCCCCGTCGAACGTGCGGATGACGTCGCCACCGACGGGGATCGGTTCCCCGCGCCGCTCGACGGCCCCCGTGGCCGACTCGAGGACGCCGTCGGCGGCCGAGCCGTCGACAATACCGGTGACGATGACCCCGGACGCCGCCTCGAGATCGTTCGCCTCGGCGACGAGTCGGTCGACGGGGTGGAGACCGATCCCCAGATAGGAGTGGTCGTACGACCCCGAGTCGATGAGTGCCGGAACGACGCGTTCGGTGAGCGCCGCCGAAATCGCGAACCCGATGTTGTCGCCGCCGCCGGAGTTGATAACCCCCGCGACCGCGCCGTCGAGGTCGACGAGCGGCCCGCCGCTGTTGCCGGGGTTGACGGCCGCGTCGGTCTGGATGACGTTCGGGTAGGAGAACTGTCGATCGGGGAGGTCGAGCGTCCGATTGACGCCGCTGACGATCCCTGACGACATCGAGCCGTTGAGGCCGTATGGGTTGCCGACCGCGGCCACCTCCTGTCCGACGACGGGCCGTTTCTCGGTCAGGGAAAGCGGAGATGCCGTCTTCGGGACGTGATCGGCCTCGAGAACGGCCAGATCGCTGTGGTAGTCGCGACCGACGAGTGTGGCCCCCGTCCAGTCGCCGTTGGTGTACTGGAGGTCGGCCGCCGTTCCGTTACCGATGACGTGGTCGTTGGTTACGATGTGACGGTCGTCGTAGACGAACCCCGATCCCTGCCCGCGTCCCTCGGCACCGGTGGTCGGATCCCGGAGCCCGAAGACGCGAATCTGCGTGACCGAGTCGATAATCGCCTCGTAGAGGTCCGTAAACGCCGAGCCGTCCGCGAGGGCGCCTCGATCGATCTCGTGCGAGGAGTTGCCCTCGATCGAGTCGTCGGCTCGAGGCTCCAGGCAGCCAGCGGCGACACTGGCGAGCCCGGCGCTCGCGGCCGCGAGAAAGGAACGGCGATCCAGTCGAGAATCGTCCATGACCGGGAATTGGACCAGACCCATTTGAACCTCCGGGCCATCGGCCGGCATATTCCGGCCGTGTCGGTCAGTTCGATCGGGACGGCGACCCCAACGGCAGACGATCGGGCGCACCATCCTCGCAAAGGGAAAACGTGTTACCCGCGGCCCCCCGATTCTCGAGACATGATCACGGAAGACGCCCGCGCGTTACTGGCGACGGGCACCGTCTGTGACTCCTGTCTCGGACGGCCCTTCGCCGAGCGGAGTTTCGGGCTGACCAACGCCGAGCGCGGGCGGGCGCTTCGCACGACGGTCGCGCTGGCCGACGACGAGGACTTCGATCCAACCGACCCGGCGGACTGCTGGGTCTGCGAAGGCTACTGCGGGACGTTCGACGCTATCGCCGACGCGATCGTCGACGCCCTCGAGGGGTGCGAGTTCGCCACCTACCAGGTCGGCAGCCGCATCCCACCGCTAGTCGAAGAGAACGAACGGCTGCTCCGGGAGGACGCGGACCTCGAGCCCGACGTCGGCGAATCGATGAAGCGCGAGATCAATCGGGAGGTCGGCCGGCGCGTCGGCGCGAAGACCGAGACCGAGGTCGACTTCGACCGGCCCGACGTGCTCGCCATCGTCGACCTCGAGGGGTTCGACCCGCGCGAGACCCTCGAGTCGGGGGCCGTCACGAGCCACGCCGTCGATGTCCAGATCAATCCCGCGTTCGTCTACGGCCGCTACCGCAAACTCGAGCGCGACATTCCCCAGACGGAGTGGCCGTGCCGGGAGTGTGGCGGCAGCGGGATCCAGCTCGGCGACGACGGCGAGGAGCCCTGTGACTACTGTGGCGGTTCGGGCTACCTGTACGACACGAGCGTCGAACAGGTCGTCCGACCCCACGTCGTCGACGCGATGGACGGCGACGAGGGCACCTTCCACGGCGCGGGCCGAGAAGACGTCGACGCCCGCATGCTCGAGGGCGGCCGACCGTTCGTCCTCGAGGTGAAACGACCCCGCGTGCGCGACCCCGATCCCGAGACGCTCGAGGCCGAGATCAACGAGGCCGCCGAGGGCTCCGTCGAGGTCGAGGGTCTCCGGCTGGCGACTCACGAGATGGTCGAGCGCGTCAAGGAACACGACGCGAGCAAGCGCTACCGGGCCGACGTCGAGTTCGCGGAGCCGATCGACGAGGACGCCTTCGACACGGCGCTCGACGAACTCGAGGGGACGACCGTCGACCAGTACACGCCGGAGCGAGTCGACCACCGGCGGGCGGGGCTGACCCGCGAGCGGACAGTCTACGGGATCGACGGCGATCTGCGGTCGTCGGCCGAGGCCGAGGTCCGGATCCACGGCGAGGGCGGCCTCTACGTGAAGGAACTCATCAGCAGCGACGACGGCCGGACCGAGCCGAGTCTGGCTGGCCTGCTCGAGACCGACGCCGAGGTGACGGCGCTGGACGTGACCAGCGTGGAAGGAGAAGACGAGCCGTTCGAACTCGAGGAGTTCTTCATGGACGAACCTCGCGCAGACCGCGAGGAAGAGACGGCAGAGACGGCCAACTGAATCGATTCCGTCGAGTCGCAACGATTTTCCGCTCCGCCACCGATCGGCAGCGTATGCCATTCGGCGTCGATGAGGCCGGCAAGGGACCCGCGCTGGGGTCGATGTTCGCCGCGGCGGTCCACACAGAGGAGCCCACCGCCCTCCCCGACGGCATCAGGGACTCGAAGCGGCTCTCTCCCGAGCGCCGCGAGGAACTGGCGGCCGCCCTGCGGGCCGACGAGCGGATCGCGATCGGCGTCGCCGAGATTACGCCGGCGCGGATCGACGACCCCGAGACGGACATGAACTCGCTCGCGGTCGCGGCCCACGCCGAAGCGATCGAGGGTACAGTCGGCGACCTCGAGCGCGCTGGAGACGTGAACGGTCCGATTTCGGGACTCTGCGACGCCTGCGACACCGACGCCGACCGCTTCGCTCGACGGGTTACTGACGCCTGCTCGCTCGAGGGACTCGCCGTCGACGCGCGCCACGGTGCCGACGACGACTCGCCGCTCGTCGGTGCGGCCAGCATCATCGCCAAGGTCGAACGCGACGCGCACATCGCCGCCTTACCCGACGAGTACGGGCCGATCGGCAGCGGCTATCCGGGCGATTCGACCACCCGCGAATTTCTCGCCGCTTACGTCGACGAGCACCGCGAACTCCCGCCGTTCGCGCGCGAGTCGTGGTCGACCTGCGAAGACGCGCTCGCGGCCGCCGAACAGACCGGGCTCGAGCAGTTCTAGCGGTATGACGTCAGCAAATCTCGTCGGCAATACGTGGGACTGAGATCACCGACTTCCGAGTCGCTTCCGAAAACCGTCAGTTGCCGATCGAGACGTACGTCCCGTTCGGTTCCCAATCAGTAGTCGTCGTCCTCCGACCCCTTCTTCGCCTTTTTCTTTTTCTTCTCTTTCCTGTTTGGTTCGTCGGGGTCGTCTGGGTCGTCGGGGTCGTCGGGATCGTCTGGGTCATCGGGGTCGTCTGGGTCGTCTGGGTCGTCGGGATCGTCTGGGTCGTCGGGATCGTCTGGGTCGTCGGGGTCGTCTGGGTCGTCTGGGTCGTCTGGGTCGTCTGGGTCGTCTGGGTCGTCTGGGTCGTCGGGTTCTTCTACATTCCCACAGAAGCGGATATTGGAAATCCCAGCCTGTTGTTCCCCCTGTCCGGCTTGCAAGTTGGTTGAAACGTTTCCGTCGGTCTCGCTATCTGGGTCGATGTCTTCGCAGTCACTTCCCCCGTATACGCGTATATGGGACACCGTACAATCTTCGTCTTTTACCGCCCAGCTGAATCCGAACGCGTCACACGAACCGTTCTCATCCTCTGACTCCGTGACTTCGACGGCAATATCGCAATCACCCTCTGTTTGCGAAACTGAACACCCATCGAATTCATGTACCGCGATTAACTCGCCGTCCGGGCATTCGTACTGTCCCGGTGGAACACAGTCTGTATCACCCTGTTGACTCGGATTGTTTTGTGCGGAGCCGATGCAGCCACTCAGCGATCCGACAGTTATGCTACTGGCGAGGAGGATTTTGCGCCTGGTAAATTTCACCATGTCAGGATCCACACCAGTATCTCGTTTTGTTAGTTACAATGTGGCTGAATGGTAGCCAGCGCGAATAATCCGCTTATATCGAGAACTTTTCGTATTCAGGCATTATTTCAGGATTTAAGAGATTGTTTTATTCGATTATGAATAGCTATTTCCATCAGGAATATATCTATACATAGCAAGGCACAGAGTGTATTCCTATCGAATAGCGAAGTGGCCACAATATTTGGTGCAACGATGCTACAACTAGGAGGATCCTACCACTCACGTAGGAGAAAGAGTCAGCTACATGTCATTCAGTTCGCACGCCAGACCGCGTAGACGTAGCAGCCGACCCCGAGAAAGACGAAGAGCGACGAAAGCAGGTCGATGGCGGCCGCGCGCGTGAGGACGGCAGCGAACGTGAGAACGCCGCCCGCGACGAGACAGGCCGCGGCCGCGGCCAGCGCCGATCGCGGGTTCGCGGTCTGCTCGTACAGCATCGCCCCGACGGCGATCGCGATGACCCCGAACCCGAGTTCCGCGACGATCGCCGCCAGCGGATCGTTCGCGATCGTCGCGTAGACCAGAACGACGAAGTAGCCCAGAATCAGGGCGACGATCGCTCGAGACCGAGCCGTCGATCCGGCGGTCGCGTTCATGTCCCACCCGACTCGCTCTCGGACCTTAGCTTTCGAGGGTGTCGGCCCACTCGAGGCCGAACCCCTCGTGGACGACGAACTCGAGGGCGTTGACCAGGTAGTGAGCGACGACAACCACCAGCAGGCTCCCGGTGACGATGTAGACGGCCGCGAGCACGAATCCGAGAAGGCCGGTGACGACGACGCCGACCGAGCCCTGCATGCCGTGGCCGAGCGCGAACGCGATCGAGGAGCCGACCGCGAGCAACCACGGCGAGAGACCGAAGCCGGCAGCGGGGACGCCGATTAGCGCTGCTCGGAAGAGAAACTCCTCGAAGAAAGCGATGATCGGCAGGACGCCCAGCAAGAGGATGAGCCAGCCGCCGATCGAGTCGGGCGAGAGCAGTTCTCGAAGTGCCTCGTCGTGGTCGAATCCGAACCGCGTCGCGGCCGCCGCGGCGAGTTCGTTCGCGAGGTAAAAGACGACTCCGGCGGCCGCTCCCAGGAGCAGCCCCGTCTCGAGGTATGCGAGGGAGAACTCGATACCCAGCGCCGATGCCGGAATCGCCGTATAGACCGCCGCACCGAGCAGGACGAGCGCGAACAGCCCCTGGGAGAAGGCGACGTTCGCGAGGACCATTCCGGTCGACAGCGAGCCCGGATCGACGCCGCGCTCGGTCGGCCGGCGCTCATCGCCCTCGATGGTGGTCTCGCGGTGTGCACTCGAGTCGTCGGATTCGATTCCATCGGTGCTCTCGTCGGATACGCCAGCAGCACTCTCGTCGGATACGCCAGCAGCGCTCTCGTTGGATACCCCGGCAGTGCTTCCGTTCGGTCGTGAAGTGGCGGTAGCGGGGCCGTCGACGGACCGTGCGTTCCGAGTCGAATCGCGATCCGTCGCCGCCGGGGTCCCGCCCGAATCAGACGCTGACTCGAGGGGTCGTTGACTCGAGGTGGTCGTCCCATCAGCCGACGCTCCGGGGCCGTCGCTGGAGTCGGGTTCACCGTCGGTGAACGCGGATTGGGTGAGATGCGATAAAACGAGCAATAGTACGAGGACGACGCCCGTAATGCCGACGAACGTCGCCCACTGCGGCATTTACTGTGGGCTCGGGTTCGAGCCGCCGGCGGAGCCGACGGTGCCCTGATCGAACGCCGTGCCGGTGATCGACTTCAGCCGGTCGACCAGCGAGTCCTTCTTCGGTTCGCCCATGAGGGCGACGTCGAGGACTTCGCTGATGTTCGAACAGGGGATTATCTCGACCATCTCCTTGTACTCGTCTTCGATCATCACGTCCTGCTCGTTCGCTTCGGGAATGATGATCTTGGTGCAGCCGGCCTTCGCGGCGGCCTCGATCTTGTGGGTGACTCCGCCGACCGGCAACACGTCGCCGCGCACGGACAGCGACCCGGTCATCGCGACCGATTGATCGACCGGGATGTTCTCGAGGGCACTGATGACGGCCGTCGCCACCGTGATGGAGGCGGAGTCGCCGTCGACGCCCTGTTGACCGGCCTGGACGAACTGGATGTGAATGTCCTTCTCCGAGAGATCGACGTCGGAGAACTTCTTGATGATCGCGGAGACGTTCTGGACCGACTCCTCGGCCATCTCCTTGAGCTGGCCGGTCGCGATCACCTGACCGCCGCCCTGTGCGGGCGCGATCTCGGCCATCACGGGGAGCATGATACCCGAATCCTCGCCCATGACGGCGAGGCCGTTGACGCGGCCCTCGACGCCGCCTTCATTGACCTGTAGCTCGTAGTCCTTGCGGCGCTCGATGTAGTCGTCGGCGAGCTGTTGCTCGATCGAGCGCGAGCGGGCCTTGGCCTGCAGGACGTCGTCGCGGGTGGTGAAATCCCGATCCTCGGCGCGGGCGATGTCGCCCGCGACGCGGACCAGGCCACCGAGGCTGCGAAACAGCAGCGTTAAGTGATTCTTCCGACCCGAACGGCGTTTCGCCTCGAGGATGACCTCTTCGACCGCTTCGTCGGTGAAGTGGGGGAGGCGGCCGTCGCGTTCGACCTCCTGGGCGATGAAGCGGGCGTATTTGCGCCGCATTTCGGGGGTGTCCTCGATGGTATCGTCCATGTAGACCTCGTAACCGTACCCCTTGATCCGGTTGCGGAGTGCGGGGTGCATGTTCTCCATGGCGTCGAGGTTACCCGCAGCGACCATGATGAAGTCACAGGGGACGGGTTCGGTCTGGACCATCGCGCCCGAGGAGCGCTCGGACTGGCCCGTGATCGCGAACTCGCCTTCCTGGATCGCAGTCATCAGCTTCTGCTGGGTCCGGATGTCGAGCGTATTGATCTCGTCGACAAACAGCACGCCCTTGTTGGACTTGTGGATCGAACCGGGTTCGACGCGATCGTGAGACGGCGTCTCCATGCCGCCGGACTGGAACGGGTCGTGGCGGACGTCGCCCAGCAGCGCGCCGGCGTGGGCACCGGTCGCGTCCTCGAAGGGCGCGACGCGCTGCTCGCCGTTGTTGACGATCATGTTCGGCACCATCGCGTCGCTGCCCCGAGAGGTGTAGCGGAAGATCAGCCAGATGATCCCCGCCGCGAGGATGCCAAGCAGGAGCCGCCCGCCCGCCAGGATCGCGTAGCCGAGGACGACTGCGATGATGATCCACATCAGGATCGAGCGCATCTGGTTGCGCTTGCGGGCTTCCTCCTTGTGAGCGTCGATGATCTGTTCGCCCTTCCCCGCAGGGACGGTTCGGACCTTCGGCTCGTTGCCGTCGTCCGGATTGTGGTAGACTAAGACGTCCTGGAGATCCTCCTTGGGCAACAGTTGGCTCATCGCCTTCGCCAGCATCGACTTGCCGGTCCCCGGCGAGCCGATCATCATGACGTGGCGGCGCTGCTTCGCCGCTTTGATAATTATGTCTCGTGCTTCGTCCTGACCGATGACCTGATCGACGAGTCGATCGGGGACTTCGATATCCTCCGTCGAGTCGATCTTCAGCCCGCCGAGAAGGTCGTCCTCGGCGATTTCCTCGTCGACCTCGACGCCGGGATCGACCTCGACCGTACTCCCCAGATCGTCGACGGTCTCGATGTCGTCTCCCTCCTCCTCGTCGGACGACGACTCGAACTCGTCGATCGGATCGTCGACGTCGGGACGACGGTCGCCGTCTTCCTCGAGCGGCGACTGATCTCCCTGACGCTCGGGCTGCTCTGCGGACCGGTCCTCCTCGGGAGCAGCGTCGGGGGCGTCTTCGGGAGGGTCGTCAACGTTCGTATCGTTACTCATAGAACTCTGTTCAGTACCTGATTCGAAGGGATTGCGACTGATATACTTTCTCCATGCGGAGGATGCTGTCAGTCGCTGATACCGGGTGGAACAGCGGTCGACGGGGCGAATCAAGCGTTAGCTACCGGACATTTAATGCATTTTTAACTGGCTCGGAATATACTGTTACGATACCAGTCAATGATCGTGAACGTTACGGGTGGGCTGGAACGAGCTGTAGTCAGCGCAACCAGCCGCGACTCGGACCGTGACGGTTCGTGCGAAAACTCGCCACGCTTAAGCGCCGTGCCCGAGCAGTGTCCGGCATGACCCGGGGGTTCTACATCGGTCGTTTTCAGCCGTTCCACAACGGCCACCGGAGCATGGTCGAGGCGATTGCGAACGATGTCGACGAGCTCGTCCTCGGGATCGGGAGCGCCGACGATTCCCACACGGTCCGGAACCCGTTTACCGCGGGCGAGCGGATCATGATGATCACGAAGTCGCTTGTCGACTTCGATCTCGTGACCTACGCCGTTCCGATCGAGGATCTGGAACGGAACTCGGTGTGGGTGAGTCATATCCAGAGCATGAGTCCGGACTTCGACGTGGCCTACTCGAACAACCCGCTCGTCATTCAGCTCTTTCGGGAGGCCGGCATCGAAATCCGCCAGTCGCCAATGTTCAACCGCGACGTGCTCGAGGGATCCGAGGTCCGCGAGCGGATGATAACGGGCGGCGACTGGGAGTCGCTCGTCCCCGAAGCCGTCGTCGAGGTCGTCAGCGAGATGGACGGCATCGAGCGGATCCAGATGGTCAGCGACTCGGACTCGAACGGCGACTGACTTCAGCCGTCGATTCGTAGCGACGATCATGATCACGCTCTCGTCGGACTTCGGCACGCCGTACCCCGCGGCGATGAAAGGAGTGATACTACAGCGAACGGACGCCAGACTGGTCGACGTGGCCCACGATTTCCCCCGGCAGGACGTTCGAACGGCGGCCTTCTGGCTCCGGGAGGTGTTGCCCTATTTTCCGCCCGCGACCCACCTCGTGGTCGTCGATCCGGGCGTCGGCACCGATCGGAACGCGCTGGTCGTTCGCGCCGGCGACCACGCGCTCGTTGGGCCGGACAACGGCGTCTTGCTCCCCGCCGCTCGGGGACTCGCCGGCGACGGGGGCGAACTCGAGACCGCGCTGATCGACGAGCGGGAGATCGGCCCCGTCGAACCGACGACGCCGGCGGACTCGACGGCCGACTCGAGCGAACGGGCGTCGACGACCCCGAGTAACACGTTCCACGGCCGGGACGTCTTCGCCCCCGCCGCCGCCGCGGTTCACGACGCCGAAATCGACTCGCTCGGTTCGCTCGAGTGCCTCGAGTCCGGCACTTGGGCCGTCGACCTCGAACTTCCGGCGGCCGAACTCGAGGGCGGGCGAGCGATCGGCGAGGTGCTGGTGGTCGACGGGTTCGGGAACGTCATCACGAACGTTCCCGGATCGTCTCTCGACGGGCGAGACCGGATCCTGGCGAACGGCCGGTCCGTCCCGGTCGGAGCAACGTTCGCGGCCGTCCCCGCCGGGGAGCGATTGGCGACCGTCGGCAGCCACGGCTACGTCGAACTCGACGTCAATCGAGGCCGCGGCGACGACGCATTCGGTCTCGAGCCCGGCGATCGAGTCGTCCTCGAGCCGACCGAGGACGACAGCGACTGACCGAACCGTGACCGCGATCCGCGACTCGAGTCGTCTCCGGCAGTCGTTCACCTGTGTCCCCGGCAGTCGTTCACCGGCGCGACCGTCAGTCGCCCGCCGGTGTACCCTGCTGTCGCGTCGGGTCGATAACGATCTCTCCGTCCGAACGCACGGTCACGGAACACTGCGAGAACGTAAAGGAGATAGAGCCGTCACCGACGCGGGGCTCGTCGCCACGCCAGTGGATGAACAGTGCGTTCAACGCGTCCGGCTCAACGCACTCCGAGAGTGCCTCGAGGTCGTGGGGTTCGACGCCGAGGACCGACGAGACGGTCATGAGCAGGGCGGTACTCACCGGCTCGTACGCGCCGTCGTCACACCACGTGTGGTAGGTGCCCCGATCTTCGTCGTAGTAGACGGTCCGATCGCTCGTCGTTCCGATCGGCCGCAGGTTCTCTCTCGGAGCAGTTCCGGACATGTTATCCGGTAATTGCGTTTGGTAACACTTAACATTGATGGCCATCTGACATTGTTCCGTCGCTACGGATCGGCGGCATCGAAAACGGGCGAAAAACGAAACGACTGCCGCGAACAGCGACGTTATTCGGCGGCGATGACGTCGTCGATCCGGGCGATCATCGTCGCGGCTTCGGTCGCGCTCTCGACGGCTTCGCGCTTGACGTCGGCGGGGTCGATGACGCCGTACTCGAAGGGATCGTCGATCGTAACCTCGTCACCGCTGGTGATCAGACCGGCTCGACCCTCGGACTCGTGGGCGGCACGAAGGTCCACGAGCACGTCGATGGGATCGCGGCCGGTGTTGGCCGCGAGCGTCCGGGGGATGATGTCGACCGCGTCGGCGAAGGCCGTCACGGCGAGTTGCTTGCGGCCCTCGATGCCGGCGGCTTCCTCGCGGATCTTGTCCGCGATCGCAATCTCGGTTGCGCCTGCGCCGGGAACGACTTCGCCGGATTCCAGCGCCGTTGCGACGACGTCGAGCGCGTCACCGATGGCTCGCTCGAGTTCGTCGACGATGTGTTCGGTCCCGCCGCGGACGAAGACGGTGACCGTCTCGGCGGCCGCGCCGCCCTCGACGAACGCGAGATCGTCGTCACCGAAGCGCTCGGTGTGGATCCGGTCGGCGGAGCCGAAGTCGGCGTCCTCGAGGTCCTCGAGCGCGCCGACGCGGCGAGCGCCGGTCGCGGAGGCGACCTGTCGGGCGTCGCTGTCGCCGAGGCCCTCGAAGACGAGAATGTCCTCGTTGGCGAGGGAGTTGGCGACGCGGTCGTTGACGTCTTCGGTGGTGAAGACGATGTCCGCCCCGCTGTCGGCGACGGTCTGGGCGTAGCCCTCGAGTTCGCCTTCCTCGGCGTCGATGGCGGCGTTGAGCTGGTCGATCGAGTCGATGGCGTACTCGGCATCGACGTCGCCCGTGCGGACGCCGAGTTCGACGTCCAGAATCGCGATCGACGCGTCCTCGATCTCGGTGGGCATCCCGTCGTGGACCGGTTCCTCGTCGACGATGATGCCGGGGACGAGTTCGGTCGCGTTCGAGGAGGCACCGACCTGCGTGTGGACGGTGATGTTGTCGCGTGCGACGCCCTCGTCAGTGTCCACGTGACGGATCGCTTCGACGACCGTCTCGGCCAGCGATTTAGCCGTGAGACCGCCGGTTCCCTTGCCGGTCATGCACGATTCGGCGACCTGTCGGAGGATTTCGTCGTCGACGTCGGCCTCGTTGACCTGCTCGGCGATCGCCTCGAGGGCGATCTCGCTGGCTTCGTGGTAGCCCTCGACGATAGTCGTCGCGTGAACGTCCTGCTCGATGAGGTCCTCGGCTTCGCCGAGCAGGTTGCCGGCCAGCACCGCGGCGGTCGTCGTCCCGTCACCGACTTCCTCCTCCTGGGAGTCGGCGACTTCGACGATCATCTGGGCCGCGGGGTGCTCGATATCCATCTCGTTGAGAATGGTCGCGCCGTCGTTTGTGATGACGACGTCCCCGCCGGAATCGACGAGCATCTTATCCATACCGCGGGGCCCGAGCGTCGTCCGTACCGACTCGGCCACGGCCTTGCCGGCCATGATGTTGGACGATTGCGCGTCCCGGCCCTGCGTTCGCTGACTATCCTCGCTCATAATGAACATGGGCTGCCCACCCATGCGTCGCTGTTGTGCCATCGTTGATCCTCACTAACCATGTCGTCAGCACTTCTATATAATTCTTTCCCTCCTACCGCCGTTCCGTCTGGCGATTGCGCGTGTGAACCGTCGACAGGCCGGTGGCGGCGGGAGCCGGTAGGGAGATATGGGTCGACTCGGAACACACCTGTGAATGCTGGAGCTGGAACACGGGTTTCGCGTCGTCGACGTCGCGACGCGGCTGCCGGCGGCCGACGGCAGCGGGGGGCCCCGGAGCCGAACGATCACGGCCGATCGACTCGAGCGGGAGATGCATCAGGCGGGGATCACCGGATCGATCGTCTACCCCCCGTCGCGATCGGGGACGAGCTACATCGCGCCGAACAATGGCGTCGCCAGGCGCAGCGTCGACCGACCGTTCGTGGCCGTCGCCCGGATCAACGGCTCCCAGACGCCGGGCCGGAACGCGACCGGCCGACTCCGCAACGCCGTCAGTCGTCGCGAGGACCGCCACACGTCCCCGAGTGACATCGAGAAGTACGCGTACGACGACCGCTTTCACGGGTTCGTCCTTGACCCCGCTATCGACGACTATCCCGACGACGACGTCCTCGCGGCACTCGAGGACGTCGACCTCCCGGTGATCGTCCGCGGCGGCGTCGACGCACCCCCCGAAACGCTCGCCGAGACCCTCCTCGAGCGCTCGTTCCCCGTCGTCGTCGGCCGCTTCGGCGGCCACCCCCTGAACCGCTCGCTGATGAGCGAGATGATCGACCTGCTCGACGAGTACGACGACTGCTACCTCGAGACGAGTTTCGTCCGGTATCGCGAGCAACTCGAGCGCGCGCTCCGCGAGCATCCCGACCGGGTGTTCTTCGGCAGCGGCGCGCCCGCCTGCCACCCCAACGTCGCCGTCATGGAAATCCTCACTCTCGACGTCTCGGAGGATCTGCTGCGGCGCACGTTCTCGAAGAACGCCTGCCGCGTGATCGACGCGCTCGCGGCGGATGCGGAGCCCTGGAACTGACCCGCTATAGTAACAACTGCAACTAGTTACACACTGATCGCACAGCTATCGTGCGATCAGGTGTGCAGTGACTTGCAGTGGCTACTATAGCCGACGACCAGCACCCGCAGATCGTTCAGGTTCGTCCCGGTCGGCCCCGTGAGAATCAACCCGTTCCGTGACTCGAGATACGGGTAGACATCGTTTTCGGCGAGGGTCTCGCGCGCTGCAGTTGTATCCTCGACGGTCGTCCCGTCGACGAGCGCGCCGGCCGCGTCGGTCGCGCCGTCGATCCCGTCGGTGTCGACCGCGGCGACCGTAATCTCGCCGCTGCTTCCGGTTTCGTCGCTGCCGTCGCCCTCGTCTCCTCCTCCCTCCTCGTCTCCACTTCCGTCCTCGTCTCCGCCTCCCTCCTCGAGTTCGAGCGCCGCGCTCGTCGCGAACTCCTGGTTCGGACCGCCGGTTCCGTCACCCCGGACCGTCACCGTCGTCTCCCCGCCGGAGAGGAGCACGGCCGGCGGTGAGACCGGGGTGCCGGTGGCCCACACTTCCTCCGCGATCGCGACATGGGTCGTCGCGGCGTCGCGGGCCTCGCCGCGAACGCGCGAAGAGAGCACGAGCGGCTCGTAGCCGCGCTCCGCTGCGGCGTCGCGAGCCGCCTCGAGCACCGTCATTCCGTCGGCGACGACGTGATTTGAGACGGTTTCGAAGACCGGGGCGTCGGGACCCGGCGTTTCAGCTAGTTTGCCGGCCGCGCCGCGCTCGAGATGCTTTGCGACGGCTTCGGGCGCGTCGATCCCGTACTGCTCGAGGACCGCGAGCGCCTCGTCGAACGTCGACGCGTCGGGCGCGACGGGGCCGCTCGCAATGACGCTCAGGTCGTTCCCGACGACGTCGCTCAGGACTACCGAGGCGACCGTCGCGGGCGCGGCGCGGCGAGCCAGTCGACCTCCTTTCAGCGCCGAGAGGTGCTTGCGGACCGCGTTGATCTCGCCGATATCGGCCCCGCTCGCGAGCAGGGCGTCTGTCGTCGTCTGGAGGGCCTCGAGCGAGACGTCCCCGGCCGGTGCGGGCATGAGCGCGCTCCCGCCGCCGGTGATCGCCGCCAGCACGAGGGTCGATTCGGTCGCCGCGTCGGCCACCTCGAGCACGTCCCGCGTCCCGTCGACGCCGCGCTCGCTCGGGACGGGATGGTCCCCCTCGCGAACCGCGACGCGCTCGGTTTCCACCGGGTCGTCCGTGACGACGACACCGCCGTCGATCAGCTCACCCAGGATCGACTCGAGCGCGACGGCGACGTGTGCCGCGGCGTTGCCGCCGCCGAGGACGACGATTTCCTCGTACTCGCCGAGGTCGTAGGTTGCGTCCGCGATGCGGAGGGTCTCCCTCTCGAGCGAGACGGTGTCGCGGACGACCGTTCGCGGATGGCCGGCCTCGATCCCGGCCTCGAGGCATTCGAGTGCGACGTCGCGGGCCGCGGTCGACGCGAGACGATCACGATCTGCGATCACACGAGATCACCCGCGGCCACCACTGGCGGTCGCGTCTCGTCGCCGCTCACGGGAGAGCCGGGTGCGACGGGCAGCAGACCCATCGTCGTCGACGGCTTCGAATCCGCCGTTCGAACGCGGCGTTCCGTGCGGAGCATAGGCGAGCAGTCGTCCGGAACCCGGTAAAGCTAGGGGGGTCTGACCATCTCGCGTGACGTGTCATGGTGCCGTTTTTCCGAGACGGAGTCAGTCGGACGAGCGGACTGCTCCCCTCGAGTGGACCAGCCACGGGGCAGAAAATGCCTCGGGGGCAGCAGACCTCACAGCGGTCGAATGAGTCAGTGGATTAGTTCTATAGAGGAATTCCGGTGACGATCCGGCGATACAGTTGTGCTGCTCGAGATGTTACAGTTGTGCTGCTCGAGATGTGATAGAACAGTGGGTTACTGATGGAAATCGGGTGAGACAAAGCGTCCTGCTATCGTGGCAACAGGGAATCGCCACGCCCTCCCCAGCCGATTCGTTCGCTCGTTCTACTCGCTCACTCATCCCTCGCACGACTTCGGACCGCGGTTCACCGGTGGTTCACCGCGGCTCAGCGCGCGCCACCGCACGCCGGTTGGCTGGTCTGGAGTGAGACGTGATTTTCCCTCTACTGAATGATTCGACGAATAGTACCGCGAACGGTCGAGAACCGTTCGAGGATGCGGTGAATAGGACGTTAGTCGCGGGCAGCCTCGAGAATCGCCTCGCGATCCGCGGGCTCGGTGGCCGTCCACCACGCGATCCGATCGATCTCGAGGGGGCCGTAGTCGGAGACGAACGCGAGCCACTCGCAGGAGGCGGTCGTCCGGCGGTTCGTCGACGTGTCGATCGGCGAGTCCTCGAGATCGGCGTCGACGGCCTCGAGCAGCCGTTCGGCCGTCGGATCCGGTCTGGGCGTATCGATACCGGCGAGCTGGCGCAGGTACTGAAACGTCGCGAGCCCGACGCCGGAGATCGAGCCGATCGAGTCCTCGTCGTAGCGGTAGTGGTCGGCCGTCGCGGCCCACCCCACGAGCGCCGCGAGATCGTCCGCTTCCGGCCGACCTGCGAGGGCTCGGGCGACCTCGAGGAGGACCTCGCGCTTTCGCTGCGCGCCCAGCGCCGCGACGAGGGCCTCGTCCTCGCGGTCGAGAGCGGCCAGCGCCGAAAGCGAGTCGACTCGGTCGGTCGCGACGAACGCGTCGCGAAATCGCTCGACGGTCGGTTTGATCCCGTCGACGAAGCCCTGACCGGTCGACGCGGCGGCGGCCTCGGCGACGAACAACAGCGGCTCGTCGCCGCTCCAGCGCCGATACTCGAGAAAGTCTCGCGCGAGTTCCGCGTGGGGCACGCTGTCGGCGTACGCCTCGAGGACCGTCCGGACCGCCTGGTCGGGACACATGCGTCTCACCACACATATCATACGGGGGACTGATAGCTGTATCGCCGACGCCGGTCCGTCAGAAAACAGCGTTATTGCTCCGCGCCGTTCGTGATCGTCGTGTGCGCGCCGATGAGCGCCCCAGCGAGGTCGAGGTCCTCGAGGTGGGTCCCCTGATCGATGATCGAGCGGCGGATATCGCCGTTCCGAACCGTCGCGTTCGGGAAGATCACCGTGTGTTCGAGGGACGTTCCCTCGAGCGTGGCGTCGCTCATGACGTGGACGTTCTCGCCGATCTCGGTATCCTCGAGCGTCACCGAGTCGGCGACGAGTGACTCGCCGTCGAGGTGCCAGGAGACGGCGTCGAGATAGCTCTCGGGGGTGCCGATGTCGTACCACGCGCCCTCGAAGGTGTAGGCGTAGGTGGCCTCGCGATTCTGCAGCCACTGGACGAACCAACCCGGCTCGTCGGGGTTGTTGCCGTCCTCGAGGTAGGTCGGGAGCAGATCCAGCGACTGGCGGGGGAACGCGTAGCAGGCGATCGAAACGAGCGTGCTCTTGGGATCGTCGGGTTTCTCCTGAAAGTCGACGACGCGGTCCCCCTCGAGCTCGACCAGGCCGTAGGATTTCGCTTTCTCGCGGGAGCCGACGTCGTAGGCGGCGAGGGTGGGGGCGTCGTGGTCCTCGAAGTAATCGAGGAAGTCAGAAACCGCGAAGCTGATCAGGTTGTCGCCGGCGATGACCAGGAGATCGTCGTCGACGTTCTCGCGGTCGATCAGTTGCGCGAGCGCCCCGACGACGCCGAACTTGTCGTCTTCCTCGGTCGTCTCCTCGACCGAGAGTCGGGGCTTGTCGAACTCGCTGTCCGCGAGGTGGGCCTCGAAGTCGGGGGCGAAGCGCTGGTTGGTGCTGACATAGACCTCGTCGATCCGGTCGTCCGCCTCGAGTTCAGCGAAGATGCGATCGATGACGGTCGACTCGCCGATCGGAAGGAACATCTTCGGCCGATGTTTGGTAATCGGCCACATTCGCGTCGCGTACCCGCCTGCAAGGACGACGGCCTTCATGGGTCGGTGTTCACCTGCGGGGTCTAAGTCACTTGCCCTTTCACAAGATCTGGGCCGGTTTCGCGACCGAGCGTGGGTGACTCTCGTCCGATAGTATAAAAGCGCGAGCGCCGTGAGCAAACGTATGCGCGAGGCCGACGAAACGACGCGGCAGAAACTCGTCAACGCGCTCCGCGAGGAGCCGGCGACGCCCAGCGAGCTGGCCGTTCGACTCGATCTGACGCCCCACGCGATAATCCACCACGTCGAACACGTTTCCAAGTCGGTCGACGGGACGGGTGAACAGCTGCTCGTCGCGCCGCCAACATGTCGAGACTGCGGGTTCGACGACTACGAGGACCTCTTGAACCTGCCCTCGCGGTGTCCCGACTGCAAGAGCGAGTCCATCGACGAGCCGACGTTCACGATTGAGTGAGGTCCCCGACTGTCACCGGCTCCCGATTGTCCAGTGATAGTGACAATTGTCAGCCGGATTCGACACTAATATTTAGGGTGCAGGCGAGAACCCGATAGGAACCCTCGAGCGAACGGTGGCGTCACGGGCCGATGAAACGTCTATCGGTCGGTTTCCGCCACGTTCGCCCGAGAACGGCACAGCACGGAGCACACATGACTTCCAGATCCCCCCCGGAGCGAGATTCCATCGAGTTCGTACGGGCAGCGTTCGACTGGCTCGACGAAGACGACGCACCCGACGCATCGGCCGAAACGCTCGACGACGCGTTCGCACTCCTCGCCGATCAGCGTCGGCGACTCCTCCTGTCAGTCCTGCACACCTACGGCGAGGAACTGACGCTGCCGGACGCGGCCGAGGAGGTGGCGATCCGCGAAACGGGACACAACGTGGCGGACATTCCCGCTGAACAGGTCCAGAAAGTCTATCTCTCGCTCTACCACGATCACCTCCCACGGCTGGTCGACGCCGGCCTGCTCGAGTACGATCAGGAACGGGATCTGGTCACTCCGAACGGGCTCTCTTAGAACCCCCGATAGCCAGCACACAGTCGGTTACCCGGGGCTATCCGATTTCACGCCACCGATAGTAGCCACTGAAACGAGTTACACACTGATCGCAACGCAATCGTGCGATCAGGTGTGCAGTGACGTTCAGTGGCTACGATATTCGATCGTCCCCGACTCCCGTCATCGGTCGACGAGAACGACGACTAGAACTCGACGTTCGAACTCGAGGCCCGGTCGAGGTCGTCGCTTTCTATCGGGCCGAGACCGACGAACTCGTAGTCCTCGTCGGTCAGGTAGACGTCGCCCTCAGAGACGGTAACTGAGAGATCGGTGAGATAGGCGCCCTCGCAGGGACCGTAAGTACAGTGGCCGGAGTCGGCCTCGAAGTACGCGCCGTGGTTTGCACAGATGAGTTCCCCGTCTCGCATCGGCGCGCCCGACCCTTTGTCCAGTTTGATGTGGGTGAGGTGCTGGCAGTAGTTCAGCCAGCAGGCGACCGACTCGTCGTCCGTCGTGTCCTCGGCGCGTTCCCCGCCGTCCGTCACTGCGACGCCGTTCGTGACGAGAATCGCTTCCCGTTTCTCGCCCGACTCGTCGGTCACGCGAAAGCAAACCGTCGAATCGTTGGGCACATCCGACAGCGCCGTGATCCGTCCTGCGTCCATTACCGCGTCCGTTACCGGTCGGTGGTCCTGAACGTTACGACACTGAGTGGCACATGTCTGACTGAGATTTAACCCCCTCTCCGACAAACGGCGCCTATGGACTCCCTTCTCATCTACGGCTCCTACGGCTACACGGGACGGTTAATCGCACGTGAAGCCGTCGCGCGCGGCGGCTCACCCGTCGTCGCCGGCCGCGACGGTCGCGCGGTCGCCGAACAGAGCGACGAACTCGGTGTCGAGGGGCGGACGTTCGACCTCGAGTCGGGCGATCCGGCCGCACATCTCGGAAGTTTCGACGCCGTCCTGAACTGTGCGGGCCCGTTCGTCGACACCGCCGAGGCGCTGGTTTCGGCCTGCCTCGAGACGAACACGGACTATCTGGATATCACGGGCGAGTTCTCGGTGTTCGAGTGTCTCCGCCAGCGCGACGCCCCAGCTCGAGATGCGGGCTGTACTCTCTTGCCCGGCGTCGGCTTCGACGTCGTGCCGTCGGACTGTCTGGCTGCCGTTCTCGCGGAGCAACTCCCCGAGGCCGACGAGTTGCGGCTTGGAATTAAGGGCGCCAGCGGACTCTCACGGGGTACCGCTAAAACGCTCGTAGAGCACCTCGGCAACGGCGGCGTCGTGCGCCGGAACGGGCGACTCATTCAGGTGCCGACCGCCTTCCGGACGCGCGAGATAGATTTCGGTGACGGGCCCGAACATGCCGTCACGATTCCGTGGGGTGACGTCGTCACCGCGGCCCACACCACCGGTATCGAGTCGATCGAGGTCTACGCCGCCGCGCCGTCGTGGGCGACGAGGGGATTGTCGGCCGTCGATTCGCTGGGATGGCTCCTCGAGCGCCGGCGCGTCGAGGGACTGTTGAAGCGGCTGATCGACGCCCGCCTCGACGGCCCCGACGAACAACAACTCGCAGCCGGCAGCGCCGTCGTCTGGGGCGAGGTCACCGACACTTCCACGGGTCGGCGGGCGCGGGCCCGCCTCCGAACGCCGAATCCCTACGCACTGACTGCCGAGTCCGCGGTGACGGCCGCCGAACGGGTCCTCGAGGGCGGCAAGCGGATTCCCGCGGGCTTCCAGACGCCGGCGTCGGCGTTCGGGAGCGAGTTCGCCCTCGAGCTGTCGGGGACGGAACGCGAACTGGTCGACGCACCGACCACATCAGATGGGGCGGATAGAACGGCTGTCGAACCCGAGCGCTGACGGGAACGGCTGCGTTTGCGAGACGGACCCCGGTCTTCTCGAGTCCGTCACTCGTAACACAGGCGCTCGACGCGCTCGTCGTACAGCCGCGAGAGCCGCTCTGTTATGGGACCGCCACCGATCTCCCGCCCGTCGAGCGTCGCGATCGGCCGCAGTTCCCAGGTGCGATTCGTGAGAAACGCTTCGTCCGCCTCGAGCACGTCCGCGAGTTCGTATCGTCCCTCTCGAGTCGGAGTTCCGTCTTCGGCGGCCAGTTCGAGAACGATCTCTCGAGTGATCCCCGGCAGAACCGGCCCGTCGATCGTCGGCGTGAAAAGTTCGCCGTCGCGGACGAAAAATAGGTTGCTCGTCGCGCCCTCGGAGACGTGGCCCTCGAGGTCGCACATGAGCGCCTCGTCGGCCCCATCCTCGAGTTCCGCACGTGCGAGAATCCCGTTCAGATAGTTGTGGGTCTTCGCCGCGGCCGGAATCGCCTCGTCGGGAACCCGCCGCGTCTCGACCGTCTGAACCGTCGCCGGGCCGTCCCAGACGGGTTCGCCCTCGAGCCCGCCCCGCGGGAGGGGTTTGACGTAGACGACGACGGTCGGATCGACCTCGGGATCGGGCGTGAGCTTCCCCGGCTGGACGCCGCGGGTGATCGACAGCCGGACGTAGGCGTCCGCGAGGTCGTTGGCCGCCAGCGTCTCGTCGATCCGCGCCTGGAGGTCGGCGGCGGCGAGGCCGTGCTCGAGCGAGAGGAGTTCACAGGTTCGCTCGAGGCGCTCGACGTGGGCGTCCCACGCGAAGACCGTCCCGCCGTAGGCCCGCAGCGTCTCGAAGGCGGCGTCGCCGTACCGAAAGCCCCGGTCGTCGACGCTGACGGTCGCCTCGCGGGCGGGGACGAGGTCGCCGTCGACGTGGTAGGTGCGGTCGTCACTCATCCGTGACCTCCGCGTTCCGCTCAGTCGACGCGGCGAATCGACAGAAATTCTCGATCATCCGTTTGCCGAGTGCAAGAGAGATGTCGGTCCCGTGCCCGCCGGTTCCGCTCCGCTCGTCTACGCGTCCGTTGCCGTCCGATTTCGTCGCCGCGTCGGACTGCGCCCGCGTCAGGATGCTCTCGGGGTGAAATTGCACGCCGAGATGGGGCTGTTCCCGGTGGCGAACCGCCATCAAGACGCCGCGCTCGTTGGCCGTTCGAGCGGTTTCCTCGAGTGGGGCCGGAAGGTCGTCGCGCTCGACCGCCAGCGAGTGGTAGCGACCGACCTGAAACGTCGACGGGAGTCCGTCGAAGAGTACCGTGCCGTCGTGGGTGATCATCGACGGTTTCCCGTGGACAACGTCGGGAGCGCGGACGACCGGCGCACCGTGTGCCGCACACAGCGCCTGGTGACCGAGACAGACGCCCAGAATCGGGTACCCGGTCTCGGCGAACAGCGGGATCGAGACGCCGGCGTCCCGCGGGGTTCCCGGCCCCGGCGAAACGACGATGCCGGTCGGCTCGAGGTCGCGGACGTCCGCGAGATCGATCGCGTCGTTGCGCCGGACGGTCACCTCGTCCGCTATTTCGCCCACGTACTGGACGAGATTGTACGCGAACGAATCGTAGTTGTCGATGACCAGGATCCGAGTGGGTGCCTCACTCATCCGACTCACCGCCGCCGGTCCGCTCCGAGTTCGGTTCGCCGCTCCCCTCGAGTCCCAGTTCGGCCCGCTCGCCTAACGCCTCGTCGACCGCCGTGATGAGCGCGCGGGCCTTGTCGAGGGTCTCGTCGTACTCCCGAACCGGGTCGGAGTCGTGGACGATCCCCGCGCCGACCCGCAGGTGATACTCCTCGGCGTGGCGGACCAGCGTCCGGATGACGATATTGAGCGTGGCCCGCCCGTCGAAGCCGAAGATGCCGACGCTGCCCGTGTAAGGCCCGCGCCGAGTCGTCTCGAGTTCGTCGATGATCTCCATCGTCCGCGGTTTGGGCGCGCCGGTGATCGTCCCGCCCGGGAAGACCGCCCCGATGGCGTCGGCCAGCGTTTCGTCGTCGCGCAACCGGCCGGTCACGTTCGAAACGAGGTGCATCACCTCGGCGTAGCGGTCGATCCGACGGTACTCCTCGACCGCGACGGAGCCGTACGCACAGACCTTCCCGAGGTCGTTTCGCTCGAGGTCGACCAACATGGCGTGTTCGGCGCGTTCCTTCTCGTCGGCGAGCAGGTCGTCCGCGAGCGCGCCGTCTTCCTCGGGCGTCTCGCCGCGCGGCCGGGTGCCGGCGATGGGCTCCGTTCGGACGAACTCGCCCTCGCGCTCGAGTAACAACTCGGGACTCGCGCTCACCAGGTCGGCCGCCCGGAACTCGAGCAGACAGGAGTAGGGTGCCGGATTGACCCGCCGCAGGGCGTCGTAGGCAGCGACGGGGTGGACCGCGGCGGGCGCGACCAGCCGCTGGGAGACGTTCGTCTGAAAGGTGTCGCCCTCGCGGACGTACTCTTTGACCCGCCGCACGCGATCGGCGAATGCCTCCCGACCGCAGTCGCTCTCGAACGTCGCTTCCGGGCTCGAGACGGGTGGCTCCCCGATTCCGGGATCACCGTCGCGGACGGCCTCGGCGAGTTCGAGCGCTCGGTCGCGGCCGCGCTCGTAGGCCGCCTCGAGGACGGCATCGGTCGACTCCTCCTCGCTCTCGAGGTCGAAGCCGGAGTCGGAGTCGGAATCGCCGATCCGCGGACAGGCCGTGATCCGCAACGTTACATCGCCATCGGTGGGCACCTCCCAGGCCGCGAACCGATCGTAGACCGCGACCTCGAGACGGGGGAGCCCTCGGTCGTCGACAGCAGCGTCGGGCAGGGTCTCGAGTTCGCGGGCCACGTCGTAAGAGAGCCAGCCGACGGCCCCGCAGGGGACGGGCACGTCGCAGTTTCCGCGGGCGAGCCGATCGCTCGCGAGCAGGCCCTCGAGTGCGGCGAGCGTCGGCGACTGCTCCGAGTCGCGGGTTCGCGTCACGGCGTCGGGACCGACGGTCAGCCGGTCGACGGGATCGACGCCGAAGTACCCCCAGCCGGGCTGGCCGCCGGTCGTCTCGAGGAAGGCGGAGCCGTCACCGTCGCGTGCTCGCCGGTAGGCGAGAAACGGATCGGCGACGGACACGCGGGCCTCGACGGGGACGCGGCGTCCGGCGGTCGGCGACGACGCGGCGCGGTCCGTCTCCGACCCACCGCGTTCGCGGTCGCGAGCGGCGGCGCGAAACGAATCGAGCGTCGTCACGACGCGCGGATCGCTCATGTCCCCCGGGAGGAGGGCTGGGGTAATCATCTTGCGGTTTCGGGGCACAGAATAGCGCCGGAAACTGACGCCGCGAACGGTTGAAATTGACGCGGAGATGCGCGGTTCGAAGAAGAGAGAAAGGGGGAGGGGGAGATGTAACGGGCGACGTGTCGTCCGTTATCTGACTTCGGCGCGATCGATCCAGCCCTGAATACGCGTCTCGGAGATGTCGGTCTGTTCGGCCAGTTCGGCGGCGTCGGCGACGGCGAGTTCGCCGATCGTGTCGACGCCCGCGCCGGCGAGGCGGTCGGCATAGGCCGGACCGATTCCCTTGATCTCGACGACGGGTTCCGGGTTGGTCTCTTCGAGTTCGGCGTCCGTTTCCGGTTCGGGTTCGGGTTCGGGTTCGGGTTCGGCCTCTGATTCCGACTCACCCACTGACTCCGGTTCGGATTCGATGTCGTCGACCGTCTCGGATTCGGCGTCCCCCGTGTCAGCCTCGGCCTCGGCTGCCGCGGCCGATTCGGGTGCCAGCTCGCTGTCGGCGGTCTCTGTGTCAGGCTCGGGTTCCGTCGCTACGTCGGGTTCGGCCTCTTCGACGGGCGATTCGTCACTCGTGTCGGCCGACTCCGCCGCCGTCGATTCCGTCGAGTCGTCCCTCTGCAAGCCGGTCGCGGCCGACTGCGTCGGCTCGACACTCGCGTCGTCGACCGTTTCGTCTCGATCTGCGTCGGCGGCAGTCCCGTCGTCCGCCGTCCCTTCCCGTTCGACCGTTACTCCGACCTCTCGAGTGCCCCCGCGCTCCGACTCCGACTCGTCTAACCCCAACAGGGACTTCAGTTTCTGGAGGATTGCCATTATCTCGTCGTAGACGGTTCCACCACTTAAATTCGCCTGATACTGACACACCAGCGGCCGCAGACACCGCGTCGGCTCACAGTCGCGATCGAAGCGCGCTGTTCATCACATCAACAGGTGCGTCCCGGCCCGTCCAGATCTCGAACGCCTCGACGCCCTGATAGAGCAACATCCACGCGCCGTCGATGGTCGTCGCCCCGGCGGCGGCCGCATCGCGCAGGAGCCGCGTTTCGATCGGGGTGTAGACCGCATCGAGGACGGTTAACTCGTCGTGGAGCGCGTCCGCGGGGACCGGCGTCTCGGCCGATTCCATTCCGACGCTCGTAGCGTTGACCAGCACGTCGGCGTCGGCCACGAGTTTGTCGAGTTCGCCGAGTCCGTGGTCGGTCGCGCGGGGCACCTCGGCCGCGAGGTCGCGGGCCGTCGACTCGGTTCGGTTGGCGATCGCGACCGTCGCGCCGGCGTCGGCGAGACCGAAGGAGGCCGCTCGGCCGGCACCGCCGGCGCCGACAACGACCGCTCGCGCACCCTCAATCTGAGCGTCGTGAGCGCGCAACGCGCGCAGCGTGCCGACGGCATCGGTGTTGTACCCCGTCGGCGGGCCCGAACCCGAGAAGTCGATCGTGTTGACCGCGCCGATCCGGGCCGCCAGATCCTCGGGGGCAACGATCTCGAGGGCGTCCTGTTTGAACGGGATCGTCACGTTCAGTCCAGCGATCCCGAGCGCGTCGGCCCCCTGGATCGCGTCGTCGATATCGTCTTCGTCGGGCTCGAAGGTTACGTAGCGCGCCTCGAGCCCGAGTTCGTCGTACGCGGCCTCGTGCATCGGCGGCGACAGCGAGTGACCGACTGGATTGCCGAGTAAACCGTAAACGTCCATAGCCATCGTTTCCTGTCACTCGACGCGGCAGGACCATAACCGGTCTGGCTTCCACCGCGTTCGGCCTCGCTAGATATACGAACGACGGTCCGTTTCGCGTCGTTTTTACACCCCTCTCGAGTAGCCGGTGCCATGCTCTCCGGAACCCCGCTCGATCTCCTCTTGGTGGGGGGCGGGATCGTCGCGCTCTATGGTGGTGCAGAGTTGCTGGTCGCGGGCGCGGGGCGGCTAGCGCTGGGGATCGGGCTCCGAGCAGCGACCGTCGGCGTGACGGTCATCGCGTTCGCGACGACCGCGCCGGAACTGTTCGTCTCGACGATCGGCGCGCTGAACGTCTCGAGCGACGTCGGACTCGGCACGGTCGTCGGCTCGAACATCGCGAACATCGGACTGGTGCTTGGCATCTCCGCGCTGATCAAACCGCTGCAGATCAGTGACCGGGTGCTCCGGCGGCACGTTCCCGTGATGGTGCTCGCGGCGATTCTGTTGGTCGCCCTCGGCGCGAACGGACGGATCGGTCGCCTCGAAGGGGTGGTCTTCCTGCTGGTCCTCGCGGGGTTCACGGCGGGTATCCTGTACTCCATCAGTGGGGAGTCTCCGCCGATGGTCGACGAACCCGACGCGGAGTCGGGGGCGTCCGTGCGAGACATCGCGCTCGTCGTCGGTGGGCTGGTCGCGCTCGTCGTCGGTTCGCGGTGGCTCGTCGCCGGCGGGACGAGCCTGCTGTCGGCGCTTGGCGTCTCGGATCTCATCATCGGTCTGACGGTGCTCGCCCTCGGCACGTCGCTCCCGGAACTGGCGGCCTCGGTCGTGGGCGCGGTCCGTGGCAAAACGGCCTTCGCCGTGGGCAATGTCGTCGGCTCGAACATCTACAACGTCCTCGCGGTGCTGGGAGTCGTTGCGCTGATCACACCGATCGAGGTCCGACCGTCGACGCTCCGGTTCGAACTCCCGATCATGGTCGCGTTCACCGTCGCGCTGGTCGGGCTGATGGCGTACGGCCGGCGGCTGACGCGGGTCGACGGCGCGATCCTCATCGTCGGGTACGTCGGATTTATCTTCCTTCTCGTTCCGTGACCGGGGGAGGGGGAGGGGGCGCGGGACCGCATCTCGGAGTTTACGTTGACGGTCCGTCCTGCTGATCGCTCGCGACCGACGACTCGCCGAGCAGGCTCGTGATCTCCCGCGAAGACGACGATTCGCTGGCTGCGGATCGTTCGGCTCGCGGCCGCGACAGCGTCCACAGCATCCGATCGCCGTTCGCTGCTGATGCCGTCGGGACCGGCACGTCCGCGGCCGTCGACTCGGCCGTCGCCCCGTCCGAAGCGCCGCTCGAGTCGGGACACCGATCCCGCCGGGTGGGACGGCGGACGAGATCCGAAACATCGGCGAGTGGCCCCTCGACCACCCAGTCGATCCGCAACTGCGGTGCATCGGTCGCGAGCGCAACCTCCGTCGCCTCGGCGTCGTACTCGACGAGACCCGCTTCGGACAGTACCGGGAGGTGCTCGTGGACGAGCGCCGTCGAGACGGAGGTACACTCGGGCTCAGTGACGTCGACGAGCCGCGTCCCGTCGCCGCCCTCTCGCGCGACGACCGCCGCGGCGAGATCGGTGACGGAGACTGTCCCGCGCCGCCCCGCGAGAACAGCACAGGCGGTTCGGCGACGCGGGTTGCGAAGGGCCTCGAGGGTCCGGTTGACCGTCGTCTCGTCGACGGGAAGCGTTTCGCCGGTCGGATCGGCGAGGAGGGAACGGACCCACTCGGACTCGAAAATGGAGTGGTCCGCGAGAGCGACAGTCGTTTCGCCACCGTCGGTGCGTCGGATTACGAGTCCGGCGTCGACGAGCCGCGGAACGTGGGCGTGGATCAGGTCCGTGTGGACGCGCTCGTACTGCTCGTTGGAGACGATCGGACAGTCGTGTTCCACGGTCGTGACATCGATCGCGAGTCGCTCCATCGACAACCGACTCGACGCCGACGAGCGGTCGTCCGAAGTCGTATCCTCGCGCTCGAGTAGCGTCGCGAGCAGGTATCGCCGTCGCAGCGCTGCGAGGACGTCCAGCGCCGTCGTCAGTTCAGCGGATGGGGGTGTACTCATTGCCCGATAGAGACAACGAGCGGGGGAAAGGAGTGTACCAGCATGCTCTGGTATCCGGCAGTGGTCGTCAGTCGGTCGCGTCGAAATACGCCGAGAGGAGCTTCGCCTGTGCGACTCTGAGGTGCTGGTGGAAGGTCTGTCGGGCGATGCCGAGTCGATCCGCGACCTCGGACGCATCGCTGTTTCGCGTCGGCCACACGAAGTAGCCGCCGTGGTAGGCCGCCTCGAGAGCCGTGCGCTGTTTGTCGGTTAGCATCGACTCGACGGTTCGCCGGAAGTCGCCGCGTGTCTCGACCGGTCGCTCGACGGTTTGCTTCGAGCGGAGTCGACTGTCGGGGTACGTCGACGTGATCCGATTGACGAGTTCGCGAAGGTCCGCATTGGGGCTGACCTGGACCGTCAGATCGGCGACACCGTCGCGGATCGTTTGCGACTGCAGTCGTGCGCCGTAGTCCGCGAGGTAATCGGTGATCGTCGATCCGCGGACGACGCACTCCCAATAGCTCTCGTCGCCGGCGTCGATGAGCCGCAGTTCCGCGAACGCGTCGTCGTCGCGAGCGACCTCGCGGACGCGTTCGGGATCGGCGTCGGACGCGGTGATGTAGTAGACGAACACCCCGTCGGTCAGCGGCAACACGTGGTCGATCGACAGCGTACAACCGAGTTCGTCCGAGAGTCTGATACAGGCATCGCCCCGATCGGTCGACTCGAACTCGAGTTCGATGACGGTGTCCTGATAGAGGAGTCGGCGAAGCATCATCGCGTTGATCGCGTGGCCGACCGTCCCCCCGAACTCCTGGAGCACCTCCCGCTCCTGGTCGGCGAAGGCCGACGGCTCGTCCGCGGCGATCACGAGCGCACCGAGGGACCGATCGCTCGCGACGACCGGGACGACGGCGACGGAACCGTACTCCTCCTCGTCGGCGTGGTGTCGCCATGTCTCGATCGGGCTCTCACTGAGGGACCGATACCGCTGGACTGTGCGGGTTTCGAGCACCGACGCGCCGTCCGCATCAGTCGGCGGGTCGACGAACGACGAGAGAACGGGCGCAGACTGGTCGTCGATTCCTGCCCAGGCCACGGGCTCCCACGCGTCCCCGTCGGTCGTCACCGCGGTACCGACTCGGCCGATGACTGCGAACCGGTAGGCGTCGGCCGACGCGAACTCCCGAACGATCGCGGTTTCGATCTCGTCGCGAGTTTCCGCGGCGACCATCGTCTCGTCGATCGTCCGAATAACCGCATTGAGTCGTTCCAGGCGCTCGAGTTCGCGCTCGCGGGCCTTGCGCTCTCGAATATCTCGACCGACGCCGGTGAAGCCGAGCACGGTACCGTCGTCGTCGGTGATCCGGGCGCTATTGAACTCGTAGGGGATCCGTCGACCGTCACTCGTCATGACGTGCCCCTCGGCGGTGACGCGCTCTCCCTCCTCGAGGATTCGATCGACCGCGTCGCGAATGTGGGCCCGATCCTCCGGAGCGATAAACTGAAGCGGGTCTATACCGGAGAGTTCGTCCGAGTCGTAGCCGATCTCGCGTTCGAACTGGTCGTTCCACTGGACCAGGTTCCCCTCGGAATCGTACGCGTAGAGAACGTCTGGTTGCGCTTCGAGGATGCTCTCCGTGAACGCTTTCTCCTCGCGAAGCGCGCGCTCACGGGCCTTGCGCTCGCTGATGTCGCGGCCGGTCCCGGTAAAGCCGAGCACGGTGCCGTCGTCGTCGGTGATTCGGGCGCTGTTAAACTCGTAGGGGATGCGACGGCCGTCCTTCGTCAGGAGGTCCGCTTCGGCGGTCACGTACTCGTCCTCCTCGAGGATCCGCCGAATCGCCGCGGCGATTCGATCCCGATCGTCCGGTGCGATGAAATCGGTCGGGGTCATTTCGGCCAGTTCAGACCCGGTGTAGCCCGTCACCGCCGGCAACTGATCGTTCCACTCGAGGTGATTGCCCGTCGCGTCGAACGCGTAGACGATGTCCGGTTGCGCCTCGAAGACGTGTTCGGCGAAGGCCTTCTCCTCGCGGAGCGCTCGAATCTGCTCGTGCTCCTCGGTTCGGTCGTGGACGAACCAGACGTACCCCCCTAGGTCGGCGTCCGAACGGTCGGCGGGGACGCCGACCTCGTCACCCTCCCGGACCGCCGCGATCACCTCGCGAGCCCAGAACCGGCTCCCGTCGCTCCGGACGCGCCACCCGTCAGTCTCGGCGGTTCCGTCGGCTCTCGCTCGCTCGAGCAGCCGCTCCGGCCGTCCGTCGTCGCGATCGTCCGGCGGGAAGACGGTCCGATAGTGGGAGCCGACGATCGTCTCCCCCTCGTACCCCGTGAGGCGACGCGCACCCGCGTTCCACGCGGCGACGCGTCCGTCGGCGTCAAACGGTACGATAGCGCAATCACCGGCGAGCGAACTCAAATCGGCGATATCGAGATCGAAATAGGGCGACTTCATATCAGCTTCGGTGTGGACCGGTTCGTTCGACGTGTTCTCGGTCATTGATCGACCAACCCATCTACGTTATATGTTACCGCTACACACGAAAAGCTACGGGTAGCCGATGCTACGGGTATTTCCGCGGTTCCGGTATCGCTGGCGGAGACGACGCCGACAGTCCGGTGTCAGTAACAGTCTGGTGGAGTGATCGGCCGATCGGGGCTCGGTTTATCATCTTGTTACCCCGGCCTCGGCCCGATTGCCGGTGTCTGATACGCGTTCGAGATCTGGTGATACCATACCAAAAGCGAGTAGAGGAAGAACACACCAAATAGTTTAAATATAATATCATTTAAAAATTTCACTCAATATGAAGTGTCAATTGCACATGGAAGCCATTGATCTGATAATGCTGTATGGAATTGCAGTACTACTATTTGCCATATTTACACTCCAGTTCGATCGTATATTCCCGAGTTGGGGTGAAACGATCGGATTTCTCGGAATTGGGATTTGTACACTCTCTCTGGTAGCGAAATTCTGGCGTCAAACGGGTATCTGACTATACTTCGGATAGTAATCGACCGATGGTAAGTGGCATGTCCGGACGAACCGATTCGACCGCACCGTTCCTGCGGGGAATGGTCGATCGGTAGTATCACCGCCGTCGAAAGCGCAGGCTATTCGTCGGCTCGGCACCGACGCTCTCCCGTGATCGCGATCGTCGAAAGCCGTGCTGACCGCGCCTCGGAGCATATCTGCCGGCAGCTCCGCGAGCGCGCCGACTGGACGGAACTGACCGACAACGACCTCCCGGCGGCCGACGGCGGCGGCACCTACTACCGGACCGACGGGGCCGAACTCCGCTCGTTCGACGAGTTACACATCGACCTCGAGCGCCCCGCCGACGCCTTCGACTGCGACCCGGACCTGCTCGTCTTCGCCTCCCGGCATTCGGGGGACACCGGCGCGCTACTGACGGGCCACTTCACAGGCAACTTCGGCCCGGCCGAGTTCGGCGGCGAGTCCGACGCGCTGGCCGAGGCCGCGCCGAACGCGCTGAATCGGCTGCTCGAGGCGTTCCACGAATACGCTCCCGAGCGGTACGACGTTGGAATGGAGTGTACTCACCACGGCCCCTCCGAAGTGGGCTGCCCGTCGCTGTTCGCGGAACTCGGCAGCGGCGACGAGCAGTGGGACGATCCCGCCGGTGCCGACGCCGTAGCGCGCGCCATCCTCGAGTTACGAACCGTCAACCCCCATCGGTCCAGACAGGTCGTCGGCTTCGGCGGCAACCACTACGCGCCGCGATTCGGACGGGTCGTCCGCGAGACGGCGTGGGCGGTCGGCCACGTCGCGGCCGACTGGGCGCTCGAGGCGATGGATCATCCGACGACCCACCGCGCGGTCCTCGAGCGGGCCTTCGAGGCCAGCAACGCCGACATCGCGCTGCTGGACGGGGAGTGGCCGGTCCTCGAGGAGACGCTCGCGGACCTCGACTGCCGCATCGTGAGCGAGACGTGGCTTCGCGAGGTCGACGACCGCCCGCTCGCGGTCGTCGACGCGGTCGAGTCCGAACTGGGGGCCGTCGACGACGGGATCCGCTTCGGAGACCGGCTCGCGGAGTCGGTCACCGTCATCGGGCTGCCAGCCGATCTCGTGAGTACTGCCCAGGGGATCGACCCCGATCGCGTCCGTGAAATCGTCGCGGCGAACACCGTCGCCTTCGCGACGGATAACGGCGGGAGTCGCGTCGGTTCGCGGGCGGCGGTCCCCGATACTACTGTCAACAGCGAAACCGGGGACGACACCGACTCGAGTGACCGCCGGACGGCGATCATCGCGGAACTGGCTGGCGTACTCGAGGAGAAATACGATGCGGTGACGATCGAGGACGACGCCGTCGTGGCCGAGGAGACGGCGTTCGACCCCGCGCTGGCACACCAGGTCGGCGTTCCCGAGGGACCGAAGTTCGGCGCACTCGCCGACGGCGAGTCGGTCACCGTCGACGGGGAAACGGTCAGTCCCGAGAGAGTTACGATCGAACGGACGCGGCGATTTCCGACTTGATAGGTGCGAAAAGCGACAGTAATACGTTGTTATTAGTCACCGTCCGCCGAATCCGTCTCCTATTTATTCATACACATAATAATAAATTAACGTGTCAGACATGCGTCTGACGTGTAGGGGAAAGGTAATTATGCTCCATTGTTTAGACATGGCCAAGAATGGACTCCATAATCGATAACGCGATCGACGAGGCCGAGGACGGGGAGGCCACGGCCCCCGACGACGCCGCGCCACAGGGTGGCGGATCGGCAGACGGCGGCCCGGAAGACGGGCATCAGACGGGAACGATGACCGACGACGAACTGGAAGACGTCCTGCAGGACCTCCAGACCGACATCACGGTCGTCGGCTGTGGCGGTGCCGGCGGCAACACCATCAACCGAATGCACGAGGAGGGCATCCACGGCGCGAAGCTCGTCGCCGCCAACACGGACGTCCAGCACCTCGTCGAGATTGACGCCGACACCAAGATCCTGATGGGGGAGGAGAAAACGGGCGGACGCGGAGCCGGTTCGCTCCCGCAGGTCGGCGAGGAGGCCGCCCTCGAGAGCCAACAGGATATTTACGACGCCATCGACGGATCCGACATGGTCTTCGTCACGGCCGGCCTCGGCGGCGGAACCGGGACCGGATCCGCCCCCGTCGTCGCTAAGGCCGCTCGCGAGGCCGGCGCGCTGACGATTTCGATCGTGACGACGCCGTTTACCGCCGAGGGTGAAGTTCGGCGGACGAACGCCGAAGCGGGCCTCGAGCGCCTGCGCGACGTGAGCGACACCGTTATCGTCGTTCCCAACGACCGCCTGCTCGACTCGGTGGGGAAACTCCCCGTCCGGCAGGCGTTCAAGGTCAGCGACGAGGTGCTAATGCGTAGCGTCAAGGGCATCACGGAACTCATCACGAAACCCGGCCTCGTCAACCTCGACTTCGCCGACGTCCGCACCGTCATGGAACGCGGCGGCGTCGCGATGATCGGGCTCGGCGAATCCGACTCGGAGGCGAAAGCGGAGGACTCGGTCAAGACCGCCCTCCGTTCGCCGCTGCTGGATGTCGACATTTCGGGTGCGAGCTCCGCCCTCGTCAACGTCACCGGCGGCAACGACATGGCCATCGAAGAGGCCGAAGGCGTCGTCGAGGAGATCTACGACCGGATCGACCCCGACGCCCGCATTATCTGGGGGACCTCGATCGACGAGAGCCTCGAGGGCAGCATGCGGACGATGATCGTCGTCACTGGCGTCGAATCGCCACAGATCTACGGCCGGCCCGACGGCGAGGACGCCGTCCAGCCCGAAGCGCCCGCGCAAGGCGAGGACATCGACTTCGTCGACTGAGTCGACGGCTCCTCAGAACGTCGTCACCACGTACGCCGACTATCCCACTGTTGCAGCTCGTCGATCCATACCCGACACTGATGTCGGCAGTCCATTCTTCACCGTTCCGTCGCGGTCCATCTTTCAATCGAAGTGCGTATGGCTTTCGTATCCCCGGACGGCAAGCGGTCAGCGGACGCGCGGAAGCGGGTCAACAGATCGGCTTCGGATCGAGGCCGAGATCGTCCAGCGAGTCCGCGTACGCCTCGTACGCGATATCGACCATGTCCTCGGCGACCATCCGCGCGCGGTCCCAGTCGTCGCTTCCCTCACAGACGTCCGCCAGCAACTCGAGCGCCCGGTCGCCCTGCGCCGCCGTCTCCGATCGCAGCGCTCGAAAGACATCGGCACGCCGTTCGTCGCCCTCGTTGACGAAGAAACTCACCACCTGCAGGTGGGTCCGGTCGGCGACCAGAGCCCGCCCAACGACGCCGCCGAGGCGGTCCACCGTCGTCTCGAGCGTTCGAAGGCGGTCGTGCATCGGGTCGGCGTCCGAATCGTCGGGTTCGTGTTCGCCGTCGAGGAGGGCCACGACCCGGTCGTAGTGGTCGCGCTCGCGCTCCCGATACTCGGTGAACGCGTTCCGTGCGTCCTCGTGATCCTCGTCGTCGGCCCACATTCCAAAGGTGTTCGCGGCGTTACGTTCGCCGTCCGCGACCGTCCAGAGAACCGCCTCCGCCGTCAGGTTCGCGTCGGTCCGGGCGACCAGTAGCTTCGACGAACCGAGGCGCTCGAGTTCGACCGACATCGATTCCTCGATCGTTCGCTGGAATTCGTCGGCGTCCATACCGAGACGACGCCGTCGAGCGTGTTGAACGTTGGTGGCGACGCGAGCGATCGGTGTTGGTACACCGTGGCACGGCTTTACCCGACTCGAGCGCGTATCGCGTCCCATGAGCGACCGGAGCGACGCCGCCGACCGACCGGCCGACGAGGCCGACGAGACGCCATCGATCACCCCCGACGCGCTGGCCGATCGGCTGCGATCTGGCGACGAACTGACCGTTCTCGACGTCCGCGACCGCGACGAGTTCGAGCGCTGGCACCTCGAGGGTGAGGGCGTCACGGCCGTCCACATTCCCCACATGAAGTTCATTCAGGCTGAAGTAACGGGCGGCGCGAACGATCTCGTGGCCGATCTGGCGGAGCCGATTCTCGCAGTCTGCGGCCACGGTGAGGCGAGCGCGCACGCCGTCTCCCTCCTTCGAGACGCGGGCATCGACGCGCGCAACCTCGCCGGTGGGATGGACGCCTGGGCGGATCTGTACGTCGCTCGCGAACTCGAGACCGAAGCGCCTGCGACGGTCGTCCAGTACGATCGACCCTCGAGCGGCTGTCTCGCCTACGCGATCTACAGCGACGGCGAGGCGGCAGTGATCGATCCGCTTCGAGCGTTCGCCGACAGGTACGTCGACGCCGCAGACGATCGGAACGCGACGATCGAGTACGCGATCGACACGCACGTCCACGCCGATCACGTCAGCGGCGTTCGAGCCCTCACAGAACGGACGGACGCCGAAGCGGTCGTCCCCAAAGGCGCGACCGACCGCGGGCTGGCGTTCGACGCGACGACGATCGGCGACGCCGCGGAACACAGTTCCGCGAGCCCTGCCTCACACGCTCGGCAGGACGGCGACGAGTTGCGGGTCGGCAACGCGACGCTGACCGCCGTGGCGACGCCCGGTCACACGACCGAATCGCTCTCGTACCGTCTGGATGACCTCCTGTTCACTGGCGACACGCTCTTTCTCGAGGGGGTCGGCCGGCCGGACCTCGAGCGCGGGGACGACGGCGCGGCCGCTGCCGCTGGACGACTGTACGAGTCCCTCCAGCAGCGTCTCTCGGAGTTTCCCGACCCGGCGACGGTCGCGCCGGGCCACTACAGCGACGCCGCCGAGCCGCGGGCTGACGGGACGTATACCGCGCGACTCGAGACCCTATCAGACCGCCTCGCGGCGCTCTCGATGGACGAAGCCGAGTTCGTCGCCCACGCGACGAACGATCTCCCGCCGCGGCCACCGAATCACGAGCGGATCGTGGCGGTGAATCTCGGCCTCGAGGACGTCGATGGGGAGACGGCGTTCGAACTCGAGCTCGGGCCGAACAACTGCGCGGTTGCCGGTTGACGGCGACCGCGGCGTAGCTGACAGCGACTGCGGCGGAAACGATGCGACGGGCCGAAGAAACGAGCGGCGATACGGACGGCGGCGCGTTCAGTCGTCGGCGACCGCGCCGTCGTTCGTGCCACCGGCCCCGAGGTCACCCTCGATGCTCGGCGGGTATTTGCCGCGATCGAGTTTCAGATCCGATTGCGGACGCGCCATGCAGGTCAGCGCGTAGTTCTCCGCCTCCTCCTTGGTCAGCCCGCGGGCGGCGGGTTGAGTGACCTCGCCCTCGAGAATTTCGGCCGAACAGGCCAGACACATCCCGACTCGGCAGGAGTACTCCTGGGCGATGCCCTCCTCGAGACACCGACTCAGGATCGTCTCCTTGTCGGTACAGGTGATCGTCTCGCCCGTCCCGACGAACTCGATCGTGTACGCTGTCATACAGGCCGCTACGAAAGACCGCACTAAAACTCTTTACTCCCCGCTGTCGTGATGGGGACGGCAGGAATCGATCACCGACACTCGCTCGCCCGGATGAACTCGGCGCAAACGGTCGAGCTGAAACCGACCCGTCGTCGCTCGGTTTCGACCCCGCTGATCCGACAATTCACACATAAAACGTTTTCTTACCGCGGTGTTCACAGTGTTGGTATGAGTACGCAGGAACAGTCGGCCGCGACCACGACGACGGGAACGCAGTCGCCGGACGCGCTCGTCGTCGGAGCCGGCACTGCAGGGTGCTACGCCGCAGCGACCATCGCACGGGAGGGGTACGACGTCGTCATCCTCGAGCGAAAATCCGAGACTGAAGCCGGCCACATCGCCTGCGGGGACGCGCTGAAGGGTGCCGACGCCTTCCCCGAGGCGATTCCGAAATCGAAACTCGAGCCGGCCTTCACCAACACCGGCGTCGATCACGGCCGCTTCGAGATTCCCCAGGAGGACACCGTCCTCGAGATTCCGGTGCCCGGCGAGCTCGCCGTCATCGACCGCTGGGAGTACGGCCGGCGGATCATCGACGGCGCCGAAGACACCGGCGTCGACTTCCACTACGATACCGTCGTCAAAAACGTCGTCCAGGATGATGACGGCCGCGTCACGGGCGTCGAGACGATCCGCAAAGGCGAGCCCCTCGAGTACGAATCCGATATCGTCATCGACGCCGCGGGCTCGCTGTCGGTGCTGCAGGACAACGTCGACTTTTCAGACTCCACGTTCGACACGAACGTCAACTACAGCCACTTCTGTTCGGCCTACCGCGAGATCGTTCACGTCGAGGAACCCGTCGAGTGGGACGACGCGCTCGTCTTCAAGCCCACCGAGCGCGCGGCGGGCTACCTCTGGTACTTCCCGCGGACCGACACCGAGATCAACGCCGGCCTGGGCTTCCAGATGACCGAGGAGCCCATGCAACTGGTCGACGACCTCAAACGCGACCTCGAGAACCGCCCCGAGTTCGAGGGTGCCGAAGTCGAGGACAAACTCGGCGCCGCGCTCCCCACTCGACGACCCTACGACTCCGCCGTCCATCCGGGCTACATGGCCATCGGCGACGCCGCCGGTCACGTCAACCCGACCACGGGCGGCGGTATCGCCGGTGCCGCCTACGGCGGCAAGTACGCCGCCGAACAGGCCATCGAGGCCCTCGAGACCGGCGACTACAGCGAGGACACCTTCTGGGCGTACAACGAGAAGGTGATGGACCACTTCGGCGCGCGCTACGCCGCACTGGACGTCTACAACATCCTCTCGACAGCCGTCGACGTCGACGACCTGATGGGCTTACTCGCCGCGATGCCCGGCGACAAGCTCGCCGAGGCGCTGTACTCCGGCAGTACGGATATCGGGCTCAAACTCAAACTCGAGGCCCTGGTCAAGAGTCGCGGTCACTGGGGAACCATCTGGAACCTCTACCAGACCAAGCGCCGCGCCGACGAACTGCTCACCCACTACGAGAACTATCCGACCAGTCCCGCAGGGCTCGCAGGCTGGCAGGATCGACGCGACGAACTCATGGAGAAGGTTTACGAGACGACTGGGGCGGAACCGAAGTACTAAGCAACGAACTTTTGCGCTGCGTGCGGTCGCGAAGCGACCGCACTCGGCAAAACTTCGATGAAAAGCACTCCTCCCTCCCCGTTGGGTCGGTCGTCGGCCCGCTCGCTCGTTTCACTCGCTCGCGGTCGGTATCGGTGAACCGCCTGTCCTTCCCCGGGTCGCAGGCTCCTCGCGTTGCTCGGAGCCCGCTCCCGGCCACTGCCGCTCGAGTGAGCCGGTTCGGCCCACAGGGACAGCAGTTTTGTAACTCTACCATGGCTTCGAATATCAGATTTTGAGATTATACCCCTACTCTGTTAGGGACTTTCGACTTTCCTGTCCCTCAAGTAACCAGTCGTGATGGTACAGAACCACACACGCCGACGCGCACTGACACTGATCGGAACCGCAGGCGGAATCGCGCTTGCCGGCTGCATGGGCGGTGATGGCGACGACGGCACCGAGATGAGCGACGACGGGTCGGGCGACGGAACGAGTGATGACGGGATGAACGACGACTCCGAGACCGACGACGAGACGGGGAACGAGGGCGCGAACGTCCGCGTCGCACACCTCTCGCCCGACGCGCCGAACGTCGACGTCTACGTGGACGGCGACGCCGTTCTCGAGGACGTTCCCTACCGCGCGGTGAGCGACTACCTCGAACTCGAGCCGGGCACCTACGAGGTGATGATCACCGCTGCGGGCGATGCCGACACCGTCGTGTTCGACGAGGAACTCGAGATCGCAGAAGGAGCATTCACCGTCGCGGCGCTGGGCGAACTGAGCGAGGAGAACCAGCCCTTCGCACCGGCGGTCCTCGAGGACGACGTCAGCGACCCCGGCGACACTGCGCGGGTTCGCCTCGTCCACGCCTCGCCGGACGCCCCCGCGGTCGACGTGACGGTCGGCGACGGCGAGACGGTGCTGTTCGAGGGCGCGGAATTCGGCGACGCGGCGACGACCGAGGTGCCGGGCGGCGAGTACACGCTCGAGGTCCGGCCGGCGACGGAGAACAACGACGGGGACGTGGTCGCGACCTTCAACGTGGCACCCGAGGCCGGGAACGTCTACACCGCATTCGCCGTCGGCTACCTCGAGCCCGAGTCGGCTCCCGCCGACGCACCCTTTGACCTCGAGGTCGTGATGGATAACTGAGCGGCCGACGACCGGTCGACCGTCCCGATCAGGGGCGCTCGCGACCGATCCGCTCGATCGCCCCCGCCAGCACGTCGATCCCGTGGCCAATACTCGCCTCATCGACGTCGAACGTCGCCGTGTGGTGGCCGCCGGGGTGGTCGGTGCCGACGCCGACGTAGCAGGCGGTCCCGCCGTTTTCCTGCACTTTTCGCATGAGAAACGTCGCGTCCTCGCTGCCGCCGAGTTCGTCGCGCTCGAGAACGCGCTTGACGCCCGCCGTGTCGCTCGCCACGTCGGCGACGACCGAGACGAGCGCCTGATCGCTGGTCGCACTCGGAGCTTCCGCACCGGTCTCGATCGAAACCGTACAATCGTGCATCTGGGCGGCGCTCCGGAGCACCCGTCGAGTTCGGCGCTTCATGTACTCCATGAGTTCGGTCGTCTCACCCCGAACTTCGGCGACGATCCGCGCCTCGTCGGGAATGACGTTCGCGGCGCTGCCGCCCTCAACGACGCCCGCGTTGACCCGCGTCGCACCGTCATTGTGCCGGGGGATGCCGTAGAGGTTCTGGACGGCCGTCGCCATCGCCTGCACGGCGTTGCGTCCCTGCTCGGGATGGCCGCCCGCGTGTGCCGATTCGCCCGTGAACTCGGCCTCGAGGTGCGACACCGCCAGAAAGCCGTCGATGCCGGCGACGATCTCGCCGGTCGGGTGGTCGAGTCCGATGTGCATCGCGAGCAGGGCGTCGATGTCTTCGATGTGCTCGCTCTCGGCCATCGACTTCCCGCCGCCGACGACCTCCTCTGCGGGCTGGAAGAAGACCTTTAGTGTGCCCCGGAAGTCGCTCCGAGCGATCCGCTCGAGCACGCCGATTCCGATCGTCGCGTGGGCGTCGTGGCCGCAGGCGTGCATCGCGCCCTCGTGTTCCGAGCGAAACCCCTCGGCGACGGGAGCGTGGTCGGGGTCATCGGACTCCGCCCGCGGCAATCCGTCGATGTCGACGCGGAGGGCGACGGTCGGCCCCTCGCCGCGCTCGAGCACGGCGAGCGCGCCCGTGTAGCCGCCCTCGAGTCGCTCGAGGACGGCCTCGTCGGCCCCTGCATCTCGAGCGCGTTCGTACCAGTGAGTGAGGTCGGCGTCGTCCGGGACAGCCATCCGATGCTCGCCCGCGATGGCCTCGGGACCGACGTGGAGTTCGGCGAGGTCGTCGCCCAGTCGAGACTCGAGTTCCGCGACGATCCGTGCGGTCGTATAGAATTCACACCAGGCGGGCTCGGGCTTTCGGTGGAGGTCTCGGCGAAGCGAAATCAGGTCGTCTGCGGTCATATCCGCACCTCGGCGGGAACGGTAAAAAGCCCTGTCGACGGTCTCGTCTCGAGACGATCGTGACTGGATCGTTCGTCAGCAAACTCGAGCGATCGGTTCGACCGCGGCGCGCTCAGTTGCTGCGACCCGCCCCGTGGATCTGCTCGACCTCGGCCTCAATGTGGACTGAGTCGGGGAAACTCTGTGAGGCGATGTTGCGCGCGAGGCTGTCGTGGCCGTGGATCTCGAGTTCGCGCGTGAAGACGGTGTACTTCCACGAGGAGAACTCCCGGTCGTCGTCTGCGTGGAGCCGACACCGCTGTGGGACCGAGAACGTCTCGGGGGGGTGAGAGTGGGGACCTTTCAGCGCCGCTCCCTTTCGCTCCGCGTTGGTTTTGATGTCGTCGACGATACTATCGAGCGCGGCTCGATCGCCGCTCTGGAGGGTGAGACGGGTGACGAAAGTCATGGCTAGGGGTGTCGAATACATCGACGGTCGGCGCGTAAAAACTTGCTGAGACGCACCGGTCGCCCCACCGGCGGTGACCGACTGCGAGTAGTCGTCCGACGACGTCGTGAAAATCGAGTCCGGAATCAGTGTACGCTGGACGAACAGTCCGATATTCTCTTAACGTCTCACCTATTATCCCAGTTAATGGCAGTCGAAGCTACGAGCGCAGGCGCGATCCTCTTCCGCGATACGCGGGGCCGGCGCGAGTATCTTCTACTCAAGAGCCGCCCAGGCGATTGGGAGTTTCCCAAGGGCGGTGTCGAAGGAGATGAAGAACTTCAGCAGACGGCGATCCGCGAAGTAACGGAAGAGGCAGGTATCGAACAGTTCAGACTACTCGACGGCTTCCGCAAGGACTACGACTACGTCTTCGAGGCGAACGGCAAGACGATCCACAAGACCGTTCACCTCTTCATCGCGAAGTCATTCGAGGCCAGCGCGGAACTATCGAACGAGCATCGCGACCTCCAGTGGCGCGATTACGACCAGGCGATCAACACCGTCACGCAGGACGGGCCTCGAGAGATCCTCGAGGACGCCCACGAGTTCCTCGACGAACGCGAGGAGGAGGACGAGAACGAAGAGTAGTCGACATCTGCCGATCGTCGGGTCGAATTCAGTCGAACATCACCTCGCCACCGGCAGGTGACAGTTCGACGGCGCGCTATCGCGTCCCAGTCGGAGACTCGGCTGATAGCGCCGCTGCCGTCGCTGGCCGACTGACCGGCCACTGACAGATCGAGCAGCGTTTTTGCACCCGCGTTCCCAAGGGCCTGCGTGGACCCACATACCGCCGAGTTCGGGTTCGAACTGCGAACTTGCCGGTGGGCCGAACGCGAGTGGCCCCCGGACGAGCCCGCTAGCGACGACCGCGCGTTCGTCGTCGCCCGCCAGCTCGGGACCAAGCGCCGGCGCTGGGACACCATCATCCTCGAGTGCGACCCGGATGCCCTCCGCCGCCGCGCGAACTTCGGTCCCGACCGGCTCGATAGCGATCTTCTCCATCTCGTCCGCAATGCCCCCGCCGAGTGGACCTACTACCGCGACGCGCTCCCCCATCCCGGCTATCCGTGGCGCTACATCCGCGAGGCGATCCACCGCGCCGACGATCGGGGCATCCTCGCAACCAGAAAGAACGGCAATCGCATCGAGATCCGACGCAAGTGTGCCTATCCGGACTGGCTCGAGCGAATCGTCGCGATCGAGAACAAGCCGGATCTCGATGCCAGCGCTGCCCGCGCGCTCGGCACGCAACTCGAGTACGACGTCGCGATGGGGGTCGCCGACGAGGTCTGGGTCGCGACCCGAGAAACCGGCGAGCGCGTCGAACCGGTTCTCTTCGAGGATCTGCCGATCGAGGCGGGTATCCTCGCGCTCGCACCCGACGACCTCACTGCCGAGGTCGCGTGGCACCCCCGCTCGCTCGCGGTCGACGAGCCGGGAACGCGGATCCTCGAGCGACCCGACGGCGGGAAACGGGACGGCTCCGCCGCCCGGTTCGAGTCCGTCGATCCCGACTGGAAGGCCGACAAACGGCTCGCGATCGCCGAACGCGCCTACGAACGCGGCTGGCGCTCGTTCGTCGACACGATGCGTCCCGACTGCCGACACTTTCAGCTACGCGCTCGAGACGCTCACCAGGCGCTGCCGTACTGCGCCGCCAAGGGCCGGTGCCAGACGGCAGCCGAGTGCGCCGGCTCCTGTCACGACTTCGAACCCGAGCCGCCCGTCTGGCGCACCCGCGGCTGGCCGATCGAGGGCGGCCCCGGAAAACGATCGCAGCAGCTCCTCGAGGAGCGGCGCCGGCGACGACGGCCGGGACTGTAGCCTCGTCGCACCGGTTGACGGCTCGAAGGCGAAACGTCAGTCGGAGACGGCGACCTCGAGGTCGTCGCGCTCGACCGCCAGCCGGAACGTCGGCACGGTCCGGTACTCGACCTCGACGACGCCCTTGCGACGCAGGCTCTGGAGGCCCGAACGGACGTCCTCGGCCTCGGCATCGACGTCGTACTCGTCTCGGAGCTTGTGCAGCACCGAGACGACGCTCTCTGACTCCTCCTCGGGCCCGGCGAGGACGGCGACGATCCGCGCTTGCAGTTCGGGAACGCGGATCTTGGACGGAGCTCCGTCGTCGGGATCGCTCTCGATCCCCGGCTCAACGTCGACCAGGTCGGCCGCCTCCGCGGTCGCCCGGATCAGGCTGTTGTCGTCCCGGAAGTAGTAATCGCCGAGTTCGTTCTCGAGAAACTGGTGGACCTCGCTACCGCTGTCCATCTCCCATCGCTCCTGCAGTTCGGAATTCTTCGTCGGCTGTAGCTCCACCACGTCCGCCAACCGGTCCTTGGCCTCCTCCGAGAGCGTCATCGTCGAATCGTATGGGTAACCGGTACTTTTGCGTTGCGTCCCGGTCCGTTATTTCGGCAATTCGTCAGTCACATCTCGTAGCTCTTCGGGGATCGACCACGGAAAACACCGATCATGTAGTTCGAAAAGACGGAACTCGTTGAGGTGGACCCAACTATACGAAACGGCGTCCCGGTCCGCATTCTCCCGAGTATCTAGCTGCTCCATGAGTTCGTCAACCGAAATATCGACTCCATTTCGGCGGGCGCGGTCTACGAGTGCATCGAGTTCGGTCTCGACGGCTTCCGGATCGAGGTCTCCGTTGAAATAGATATTTACGGCGGCTGAGGCCACGTCAGCATGCGACTCGAGCTTTCGAGCGGTCATCCACGCATAGTCCCTCGGCAATACGGTTGACTTTTCGAAATACGGCGTCGAACTGATCTTCCCGAGTTCGGTTACCTCCCCGCCTGCATCTTGTTCATATACGGCAACGATATGATCCGTATAGGCTGCGAGGAGATGAAACCTGATTCGAAAGGTGGGAAGACGGTCACTATCGATCTCCCGGAGATCACCCATGAGGAACGGATACGTCCCGAATCGTTTGTCCAACTCGTTTTGGACCATGCGTAGCCGACGGATGAACGGATCTCGGTAACTTCCGAGAACGAAATACGACGTTTCCGGGGTTTGAAGGTGTGGTATTTCGCGGTTAGCAAACCCGAGAATTTCCGATGACTCGTGTGGCTCAAGTTCGAGTCCCTGCAGTGTCTCGTCAACTTGGTCCATAATTTCTGCAGCGTTTTCGGGTGGCCCGAGATCGGTCATTTCTTTCAAATTGATATTCCCGCAGTAAATACGTTCGCAATCGGTTTATCTATATCGGGAATGAACCATACCAGTTCATCCGAACTATTATTCGTATCGGGATGTAATCTCCGCACAAGAGATCTATGAGCGACGCCCCTGCCGCGAAAGATACTGGCCCATTCGAAGAGCAGCGGCAGATCTACAAGCTACTGTCACAGGAGACGCGTCATTTGATTCTGCAACACACCCTCGCCCATCCGACGCATCTTCCTTCGCTTGACGAGCTAGCGTACCTGATACCAAAAAACAAAGCGGCGATTCGCGACCAGTTACAGGTACTTGAAGAGGCAAATATCTTCGATCGATACGACCATCCACCAAACGAGGATTCTCGGGACTTGCCATCCCAGTTTTACGGGCTGAGCGAACACGGTGTTTCCGTACTCGACGAGTATAACTATCTTCGCGGGTTGCCAGTCGCGCGTGCAGTGTACGACAATACGCGGCTGTCGGAGAAAGCGCAGCGGCATCGCGATGCACCACGTCCGGATCTCCCCACACCTGTCGATCAAGCACTCACTATCGAGGAAGCGACGGACACTCCGAACGTCGATCGAATCGAACGATATCTTCGTCAGGAGAAGCCGTCCTCACGGACTGTAGCGAATCAGGTCGAAATCGTAACTGCACTCTACGAGAACGATATCGGACCGGATCATGATGGAATCAAACGGTCGGATCTGTCGGACACGGTCGCTGGATCCCCCGAATGTCGTCCGGAAACTGCTCTGGACCAACTCAGTGATGTCAATCTTGTCGAGAGAGTGACGCCGTCAGGACCAGATATTTTCGCGATTAGCGAACGTCTCGATGAGATCGTGAACGGTCAGGTCACGGAAGAAGCTGAGACGAATATCGACGCGCTCATCGCACACATCGACGACGAGTTACAGTCTGTCGAGCTGGACGACGAAGCGGCAGAGCTAGACGGTTCGCGGGCAATGGCAGCCGAACCCTCCATCGCGCTGGCCGACGGTGCAGGCCGAACGGTTCGAAGTATCCTCGCGACGGAATTCGACGTGGCTCCCGAAGCCGTACCCGAATACCTCCGTTCCGAAAGTCCGATCGACCGATTGAACGCCGCAATCGATGCGATTGAATCCTCTCGAGAGGTTACACAATCCGAAGAGTATGGTCGAATCGTCTTCGTTCACCAAGCATATCGATATCGGCTCACGGACCGAGCGGTAGAACTGCTCTCGTAGCGCCACTCCGTTCGTTTGCTGTTAATCAATCGCTCCCGACGACCGGCACCGAGGCCGTCGACTCGAGCGTCTCCTCGACTTGCGTATAGACCAGAATCGCCCCGAAAACGGCGAGGACCGTTCCGAAGACGAAGGGGACTCTGAAGCCAAAGCCCACCAGTGCACCCGAGGATAGCGGCCCGATGGCGATTCCGTAGCCGAAGGCCATCGTGAGCACCGACAGCTTCGACCCGGACTCGCCCTCGCCGGCGAGATCACCCGCCAGCGCCAGCGACGGGGCGAACACCATCGCAGCCGCGATCCCCTGGAACAACCGGGCGACGAACATGAGGGCCGAAGACAGAATGAACCCCTGGACGAGCGTCGTCGGGATTAACAGGACCATTCCGACGACGATGAACGGGCGACGGCCGTACCGGTCGCAGGCCCGTCCGATCGGCGTCTGCAACGCGACCTGGGCGATGATGAACGCCGCGAACTGGAGACCGAACCAGGTCGACCCCTGCTCAAGTCGGGCGTTGACCTGCGGTTGAATGGTCGCGAACAGCGCGATCGCGGTCGCCATAAATAGCGACGCGACGCCGAGCGTGAAGATCGGATCGAGCAGGTTGGGTCCCGACCGATTGAAGACAGGAATCGAGAGGTCCGCACCGGCGTTCGCGACCGTCGACTCCGGATCGGAGACGAGCACCGTCACCAGCACGTAACTGACCGTGGCCGTGATCGTGGCGATATAGAAGGCGGCGGCGAATCCGTCGATCGTCATCCCGCCGGGGAGCGCGTAGGGACCGCGACTGACCACCGCACCGGCCACCGCCGGCCCGGCACCGAAGCCGACCAGTCGAAAGGTGTTGTAGACGCCCATGTTCCCCCCGCGATCGCCGGTCGTCGCGAGTTCGTTCACGAGCGCGACCGAGGACGGGATGATGAAGGCGACGCTGACGCCCTGTAGCCCGCGGATGACCAGCAACGAGACGTACGTCTCCGCGACGACGTAGGCCATGTTCGTGACCGCCAGCCCGGCGAGTCCGACCAGAATGAACGGTTTGCGCCGCCCGAGCCGGTCCGACAACCGGCCGGTAAACGGCTGAAAGCTGCTGTTGAGGAAGCCGAAAATCGAGAGGATGACTCCGGTAATCATCGACTCCCCGAGGCCGAACGCCGTCCCGCTCACGATACCGCTGGTCACGTACAGCGGAATAACGATGATCAGAAACGAGTTTCCGATCCCGTCCGCCATTCGGGCGCCCGCCAACGCGAGTACCCGTCGGTCCACGGCAAACGGTGCGATAACCCGCTCGACGACTCTCCGCATCGACCGTATCTGTGTGATCGGACCCGATTATAGTTTCGAATCGAAATATTGACATTCGCGACAGTACGTGCGAGGACGGCAGAACTACAAGCCGCCGGCCCGCGTCCGTCCAGCCATGTCCGACGTCAAACTCAGCCGCATCGAATCCGTCCTCGAGGACCTCGAGTACCCCGTCACCAACGACCAAGCCGCCGCCGAACTCGAGGACGTCACCCTCCTCCTCGCGGACGGCGAGCGAAATCTGGGGGCGCTCATCGAACGCAACGATAGTGATCGCTTCGAATCGATGGACGACCTCGAGTCGGAGCTCAACAACGTCCTCCCACGGGAAGCCGTCGGCGAGCCGTATCAGTCGGAGGGCGAAGGATGAGCCCCTCTCGACGGGATCGGAGCCGAGACCGGTCAACGGTTTGAAACAGGCCCCTTAAGTCGCTCCACCTCCGTAGCCCGGACAACGATGGAATTTTGCGACGACTGCGGTTCGATGATGAAAGCCGACGACGGGCTCTGGGAGTGTGGCAGCTGTGGCTTTACGAAACCGAAAGGCGACGCGGCCGAGTACACCGTCACCGACGATCAGGAAGCCAGCGAAGTCATCGAGTCCTCCGGCGAGACATCCCTGCCCGAGACGAACGCCGTCTGTCCCGAGTGTAACAACGACCGCGCCCTCTGGTACATGCAACAGATCCGATCGGCCGACGAGTCCGAGACGCGCTTCTTTATCTGTACTGAATGTGAGCACAAGTGGCGCGAGGATGATAACTAACGAAATTTTGCGCTGCGGTCTATCGCGAGCGAAGCGCTGAGCGCTTCGCTCGCGATGTCCCTCGGCAAAATTTCGATTAAAAGCACTTCTCCCTCCCCGTTGGGTCGGTCGTCGGCCCGCTCGCTCACCCTTCGGGTTCGCTCGCGGTCGTAATCGGGTAACCGCCTGCCCTTCCCCGAGTCACGGACTCCTCGCGGTGCTCGGAGTCCGTTCCCGGCCACCGCTCACTCGAGGTCATACTGAATCGATTCCTGAATCCACTGCAACTCGAGGAAAAAGAAACCGCGCTATTCGTTGCGCGCGATCGTCAGATATCCCGTGTGGCCGACAGGGGCGGTCGACGGCCGCGAACCCCGTTCGTCGAACTGCATCTCGCGCTGAATCGTCTCTCGAGTGGTAACGTCCGAGAGGCCGACCTCTCGAGCCGTCTCCGAAACCGCTCGCGTCGACTCGATGAACGGGCTGTAGACCGCGAGGAACCCGCCGTCAACGAGCAGGTCCGGCGCGTGCTCGACCAGCGCGGGCGCGTCGCCCGTATCGAGCGTGCACACGTCGAACGACGACGACTCGAGGTCGTCGAGGTGCTCGAGCACGTCACCGGTTCGGATATCGACCGCATCCTCGACGCCGCCCAGCGCCATGTTCTCGCGGGCGACCTCGGCGAACTCGGCGTCTCGCTCGTAGGTCACCACCGACGCGCCGGCGCGGGCCATCATGGCCGCGAGCACACCGGTTCCGGTACCGGCGTCGAGAACCCGATCACCGCGGGCGATCCCCGTCTCGCCCATCACGAGGCCGATATCGCGGGGAACCATCGGCGCGCCCGTCCGCTTGAACTGGTGAAAGAGATCCGGGCCCCGCAGTTGGCGGACGTGAAACTCGTCGCCCAGATGCGTCTCGATGGTGTCGCCCGACTGCACGTCCTCGGGGACCTCGAGCACGCCGAGGTCGGTCCCCTGTTCTCCGCCGGGTTTCACGAGATATTCGCGGTCGTCACGGACGAGCAACACCGGGACGCGGTCGTCGCCGCCCTCGGCCCCCGCGTCGGCCTCCGTCTCGGTATCGGTCCCGTCGTCCGCGTTCTCGTCGCCGCTCACTCGAGTCACTCGAGGGAGGCAACCGCTGCGGCGAGGTCACCGTCGTTGTCCTTGAGGGCCTCGCGAGCCTCGTCCTCGCCGACGCCGGCTTGCGTGGCGACGAGTTCGACGTCGTCGTCCGGAATCGACGGTTCGGCGTCGCTTCCGGCATCGGCGCTCCCGGTGCTTCCGCCGGCGGACCCAGCCTCGACCTCCTCGGGCGAGCCGATGACCTGATAGGTCTCCTGGCCGCGAGCGTCCATCTTCGTGACTTCGGCGTCGTCGAAGACGAGGTCGTACTCGTCGGTGCGGATGATGACCTCTTCGGCGTCGATGTCCTCGACGTCGATCCCCATCTGCTCCATCATCTGTTCCATCTTGCGCGGATTGAGTCCGCCGCCGCCTCCTCCAAACATATTCGACACGTCGCCGCGGGTTCCCTTTTACTTTGTCGTTCGGTCGAGCGCCGGATGGCGAGGACGGGGTGATGAGGAATCCTTACGTCTCACTCGAGCGCGAGTAGCTCGGATCGAAGAGCTGTGCCGAGGTCGGTTCGGGATCTCCCTCGGTGAGATTGTACTCGGAGAAGTCATCGACGCCGGCCTCGCGGAGGAACTCCTCGTCGTAGACGTGATTTCCGGTGAACTCGCCCGGGTCGCGGTTGAGGATCTCCAGGACGGTGTCCGAGACGATTTCCGGCGTGCGCCAGTCGTCTTCGGTCCCCATCTCGAAGTAGCGGGTCGCGCGCGTATCGATCGCAGTTACCGGCCAGAAGGTGTTACAGCCGACATCGTCGTCCGCCAGTTCCTGCGCCAGCGACAGCGTGACGAAGGACATCCCCATCTTCGACCAAGAGTAAGCCGCCGCTCCCGGCGCACGATCGATCTCGACCGGTGGCGCGTTCGTCAGGATCCAAGCGTCATCCTCGACGCCTCTGAGGTGATCGATGAATCCTCGCGAGACGAGATAGGTGCCGCGTACGTTGACCTCGTTCAGGAGGTCGTACCGGTCGGCTGGAATCCCCTCGACGTCCCCGATCTGGATGGCCGAGGCGTTGTTGATGACGATATTGATCTCGCCCATCTCGTCGATCGCCTCCGCGATGGCCGCCTCGACCGCGTCCTCGTCGCGGACGTTTAACTGAATCGCGTGCGTGTCGACGCCCTTTTCGGCGCACTCCTCGGCCGTCCTGTGAATCGTCCCCTCGAGGTCGGAGTCCGAATCGTCGACGGTCTTTCCCGTCGAGACGATGTCACAGCCCCGTTCGGCGAGCTCGAGTGCGAGTTGTTTCCCGATGCCTCGCGTCGTTCCCGTGATAAACGCGGCCTGGCCGCTCAGATCTGGCTGCTGTAGCATTCATGTGCACTATGCACACCCACGTCTAATAGTCCATTCAAACTCCCGGACCGCCGATCGACGTTTTCGATCCGCATCGACGCACGACCGGGCGTCGTGTTCGAGGAGTTCGACGGCCCGCTCGAGGTCCTCAAACGGTCCTCCGGGTCCTCAAACGACCCTCCGTCACGTCTCCGCTGGCGCACCTTCACGCACGTTCACCGCCATCCCCGTCTCGAAGTCCCGGATCGCCGCGGCGTCGAGACGCGCCGTCCCCACGGCGATCAACTCGCCACGCTCGTGGACGATCAGCACCTCGTCGCCCGGGCGGATCTCGTCGCCGACCTCGAGCACGAACTTCGCGAAGACGTTCTTCTCGTCGCGGACGAACGGCTCGCTCTCGTCGTCGATGACGACGCGATACGCGGGGTGTGCGAGCGCAGCGTCGAGTCGGCGACCGCCCTCGAGTCCGAGGGTGAATCGGCCATCGGTGCCGAAGGAGACGATCCGGCCCGCCTCGGCGTGGACCTGCTGTGGCCGCCCCGAGGTGGTGCGTTTGATCGTCAGCGATTCCTCGGATGGGAACAGGGCTGCACCTGCACCCCGGCCGAACTGGTAGTCGCCGACGGTCCGGAGTTCCGGGAGGCCCGCGCGCCCGTCTGCTGGCTCGCTCATTGACCGGCGTTCGACCCGGTGCGTCGAAAGCCCTTCGACCTGCCGGCGTTGCGATGGCACTCGAGGCCGAATCCAACACCGCGTCCGCCGGGTGAGCCGACAGCTGCTCGCGGCGAATGGCCCAATTGGTTAGAAAACGAATTGGAACGAGATGAGGAATGTTATAATGGTCGATTTATTACTATCGGTATCGCATGGACGTCACGCAAATCGGTCTCGGGGTGACGCTGCTCGTCATCGGGGCCCTGACACTGATCGGGCCGGCCGCACTCGTTTCCGGGCCGCTTACGTACCTCGTTACCGGTGCGACGCTGCTCGTCACGGGGTACGCGCTGTTGATCGGACTCTGGCAGAGCCGGCAGCCGAACTAGGGTCGCTTCCATCCGAACAGCCGTCGGGAACCGAGAGCCGTCCACCGATTCCGGGCAGCAGTCACTGAGAGACGGTGAGACCGGTCTCCCGCTTCGGGGAGCTCGAGCCGACTTCGGTCGGGTTCGTCGACGCCTCAGAGGAGAAACGTCTCGTGGCGGTCGCCGAGGTCAAGGAACGAATCGGCCGCGGCCATGAGTTCCTCGGCCGTCGAGGATTCAAAGGCCATCACCTCGACGCGGACGCCCTCGTGTCGCAGGTGCGAACAGAGCCGCGAGAAGTCGCCGTCGCCCGTACAGAGGACGATGGTGTCGACGTGGTTGGCGAGCGTCACCGCGTCGAGGCTCATCCCGACGTCCCAGTCCGCTTTTTTCGTCCCGTCGGAGAACGTCTTGATGTCCTTGATCTTCGGCTCGAAGCCGATATCGACCAGCGCGTCGAAGAAACTCTCCTCTTCGGGCGAGTCCGCGCGGATGACGTAGGAGATGGCACGCGTGAGCTGGCGGTCCTGAACGGCCTTCTCGAGCAGCGCGGAGTAGTCGATATTCCGGCTGTGGAGACTCTGTGCGGTATGGTAGAGGTTCTGGGCGTCGACGAGAACGGCGACGCGCTGCCCCGGATGAATTTCCGTCATATTCTAGCATGTCGCGCGCGACCATAAAAAATCGCAGCGTTCGCTTTGCTCGCGTTGTGACCGTCGGCGGTCTCAGCTTCGGAGCTTCTGAATGCGCTTTTCCGTCGGTGGGTGGGTCGCAAACAGCGTCTGCAGGAGGCCTTTCTCCGAGTTGAAGATACACAGCGCGCTCATGCTATCGTCGATCTGAGACTCGCGGCCCTGCGCACCGCTCGATATCTTCTCGAGGGCGCGGGCGAGCGGGTCACCGCTGCCGATATACTGACGGGCGTCCTCGTCGGCGACGAACTCGCGGTAGCGCGAGATGGCGAGGACGAAGACCATGACGAGCATCTGTGCGATGTTCGAGATGACCATGCCGACGATGATTCCGCCGATGCCGCGCTCGCTACTCATGATGTAGACCATGTAGGCGACCCAGCCGACCATCATCGCGATGGAACTCCCCACCACCATCGCGAGGACGTCGCGGTTCTTGATGTGAGCGAGCTCGTGGGCGATTACACCCTCGAGTTCGTCGCGCTGGAGGAGCCGGATGAGTTCCGTCGAAACGACGACGACGCCCTTGCCCTTCCGACCGGTCGCGAAGGCGTTGGGGACGCCCATATCCATGACCATCAGTTTGGGTTTTTTGATGCCCATATCTCGGCAGAGGGAGTCGGTCATCTGATGGATCTCCTGATACTGGCCGTCTTCGGGCATCGGTTCGGCCTTTCTGGTCGCCGACCACGTCCCGATCTTGTACTGAATAACCGGTAGCACGAGCAGTCCGACGAGGACTAACGGCCACGCGCCGGTGCCGAGCCAGAGCAGCCCGAAGCCGCCGACGAGCATGTAGAACGCGAACAGGATCGAGCCGACGATCGCCATTCGCACTTTCAGTCCGAAATCTGTCATGGGGGATGGTAAGTAACGCTCAGGGATAAATTACGCGAAATTGCATGTCAGGTATTGAATAGCACGGCGGTCGGTCAAAGACACAACGGATAAGTTGGTTCAGATCCACGCATCAGATATGCGCCGCGTCGCTCACCCGACTGTCGGTTCCGTCGTGAGCGGCGTCCCCCCTCGTTTTCTCAAACGTAAACGTGCGTGAGTGTGCTCGCGGCGGGCGTGGCATCCCGTCCCGGGTACGATTCGACCGCACGCAACTGACCACAGATCGCCACCGATCGGAACCGATACACCCTACCGATCGGGGGCCGACACACGATTCACCGACACCACAGTCAACACATGAGTTCAGCTATCAACCTTTCGGGCGTCTTTCCGGCGATGTGCACGCCCTTCGACGAAGACCGGCGAATTGACTTCGAAACACTGCAGGCCGACGCCCAGCGCCTCGAGGCCGCGGGCGTCGACGGGCTCGTCCCCGTCGGCTCTACGGGAGAGTCGGCGACCCTGACCCACGACGAGCACGTCCGCGTCGTCGAGGCGGTCATCGAGGCCGTCGACGATGTGCCGGTCATCGCGGGCACCGGCTCGAACAACACGCGCGAGGCCCTCGAACTCTCCGAACGCGCCGCCGACGCGGGCGCGGACGGCCTGTTGCTCATCTCGCCGTACTACAACAAGCCCGAACAGCGCGGGCTGGTCGAGCACTTCCGGACGATCGCGGACGCCGTCGACCTGCCCCAGATCGTCTACAACGTCCCCTCGCGGACGGGCCGAAACATCGAACCCGACACGGCCGTCGAACTCGCGAGCCACGAGAACATCGCGGGCTACAAGGCCGCAAGCGGCGACCTCGGCCAGATCGGCGAGATCACCGAACGAACAACTGACGAGGACTTTGCCGTGCTCTCGGGCGACGACGCGCTCACCCTGCCGACCATCTCCGTCGGCGGGACGGGAACGATCAGCGTCGCCGCGAACATCGAACCCGAGCGGACCTGCGCGATGGTCGGCGCGGCGCTGGACGGCGACTACGCCCGCGCACGGAACCTCCACCACGAACTCGGCCCGCTGTTCCGCGGACTCTTCGTCGAGACCAATCCGATTCCCGTCAAGGAGGCCATGCAGATCCGCGGCTACGGCCCGGCCCGCATGCGCTCGCCGCTCTCCCGGCTGGCCGACGAGTACCGCGAGGATCTCGAGACCGTGCTGGCCGATCTCGAGCGAGAATCGACCGAAGTGGCGGACGCGGCGGAGGGTGATCGATGACGGTCAGGCTCGGCATCACCGGCGCGACGGGCCGCATGGGCCGGGAAGTGATCGCCGCTGCGGCCGGTCGAGCGGACTGCGAGATCGTCTTCGCCGTCAATCGGGAGCCCGGAGGCGACGCGACCGTCGAGGGGATCACCATCGAGTCCGCGGCCGAGTTCGACTCGCTCGTCGCCGAGCGCGAACCGACCGCCGTGATCGACTTCACCGGCCCCGAGTCGGCCGCTGGCTACGCCACGACATGCGCCGACGCGGGCGTCGCGTTCGTCACCGGCACGACCGGGTTCGACGACGAGGAGTACGAGGCGCTCGAGGCGGCGAGCGAGGATATCGCCGTCCTCCACGCGCCGAACTTCGCCCGCGGCGTGCAGGCGCTGGTCAACGTCGTCGGTCAGGCGGTCCGGAACCTGCCCGGCTACGACGTGGAACTCGTCGAGACCCATCACAACGACAAGCGCGACGCGCCGAGTGGCACCGCGAATCGGCTGCTCGAGGAGATCGAGGCCAACGGGGACTTCACCGAGCGCACGCACGGCCGCGAGGGAGAGGCACCTCGTGAGGATGCCGAGATCGGCGTTCACGCGCTCCGCGCCGGCGATATCACGGGCGAGCACGAAATCGTCATTGCGGGCAACCACGAGGAAGTTCGACTCACACATCGCGCCGAGGATCGCGGCGTGTTCGCGGCCGGCGCGGTCGACGCGGCGGTCTGGATCGCTGGACAAAAGGCGGGGTGGTACGATTTCGCGGACGTGATTACGGAATGAGCGCACTCGAGACCGAAATCGACGAGCTGTGGGAGCGCAAGCAAAACGACGAGATCGACGCCGAATCCGCCGGCGAAGACGAATATGCCACCCTCGAGGCCTTCCTCGACGCCCTCGAATCTGGCGAGATCCGCGCCGCCGAGAAGCAGGGAGACTCCTGGGAGGCAAACGAGTGGGTCAAGCAGGGGATCCTGCTCAACTTCGGCCTCCGCTCGATCGGACAGTACGACCACGGCGGAACCACGTACAACGACGTCCTGCCGCTCGCGGACTCGAGCGAGTACGGCGACCGCGGAAGCCGCAACACGCCCGACGGAACGGTCGTCCGCCGCGGCGCGAACATCGGCTCGGACTGCATCCTGATGAGTCCCGCGTTCGTCAACATCGGCGCCCGCGTCGGCGACGGCACGCTCGTCGATTCCTGCGATACGGTCGGCTCCTGTGCCCAGATTGGCGACAACGTCAAACTCGGTGCGAACACCCTTATTGGGGGCGTCCTCGAGCCCGTCGAGGGCGCGCCGGTCATCGTCGAGGACAACGTTTCGCTGGGCGCTGGCTGTCGCGTCACGAGCGGGTTCGTCGTCGGCCAGAACAGCGTCGTCGGCGAGAACACGCTCCTGACGCCGCGCATCCCGGTCTACGACCTCGTCGAGGAGGAGGTGCTCTACGGCGAACTGCCCGCCGACCGGCGTGCGTTCACCCGCTTCGTCGAGTCCTCTATCAGCGACCACGACCTCTTCGAGGGCGGGGCGTACAAGCCCGCCGTCGTCGCGACCGATATCGAGACGGAGACGCTCGAGGCGACCGAGCGCGAGGACGCGTTACGGGAATAGACGTGCCGCTGGCGGACGGGTCTCGTGGGAACTGCGTCTCGATCGCCGCGGGGAAGATGACGAATCGCAGGGAGGTTTTTGTCCATTCTCTTCGTAGTCGGATCGAAATGAGCGAACGGGCTGAGGCCGACGATCGAGGTCGAATCGTCATCCCGCGGGACATCCGTGAGAAACACGGCGATCGCTACCGCGTCGTCGAACTCGACGATCGGATCGAACTGATTCCGTTGAGAGACGACCCGATCGAAGGCCTCCGTGACGCCATCGGTGATGCGTTCGACGGTAAGTCGATCGGCGAGATCAAACGGGAGACGCGCGACGCCGAGTAGCCGAGACGGAACCCAAAGCTTGAATTCTCGCGGTCACCTGAAACTGACAATGACTGACGCTGTGGCTTCGCCATCCGTCCGCCGCCTCTCCGAGTGGGACGCGGCCGAACTACGGGCCCTTACGGCGGAGTACAGCTCGCCGCTGTACGTTCTCGACCTCGAGCGAGTTCGCGAAAACTACCGGCGACTCGAGGCCGCCTTTCCGGACGCCGATATCCTCTACGCGGTGAAGGCGAACGCGCTGGGGGACGTCCTCTCGACGCTTCGCGAGGCGGGGGCTGGCCTCGAGTGTGCCTCCGCCGGGGAGGTAAAGCGGGCGCTCGAGGCCGGCGCGTCAGGCTCGGAGGTCCACTACACGGCGGTCAACCCGCCCGCGGGCGACCTCGATTGGATCGTCGACGCTTGGGCGGACCACCCCGAACTGACCGTCACCGCGGGCTCCGAGGACACGATCGATCGGCTGGCCGACCGCGGCTACGACGGACGGCTCTGCCTGCGGGTCAACCCCGGTATCGGTGCCGGCCACCACGAGAAGGTGCGGACGGGCGCTGCGGCGAAGTTCGGCGTCCCCGCAGAGCGTGCGGTCGACGTGCTCGCGGACGCCGCCGAGCGCGGCTTCGACGTGGTGGGGATCCACGCTCACGTCGGTTCCGGCGTCTCGAGCGATCAACTCGAGGCCCACCAGGAGTTCGTGGCACGGATGGGCGACCTCTCGAGGGAAGGAGCCGACGCAGTCGGTGACCTCGAGTTCGTCGACGTCGGCGGCGGGTTCGGGGTTCCGTACCGCGAAGCGGAGGAACCGCTGGACCTCGAGTCGGTCGCGGATGCCACTCGAGACGCGATCGGCGAGATCGACGCCGAACTGGCGATCGAGCCCGGTCGCTACTTCGTCGCGGATGCGGGCGTGCTCCTCACCGAAGTGAACACCGTCAAGGACGCCCGCGAGACGACTGTCGCCGGCGTCGACGCGGGGATGACGACCCTGATCCGGCCCGCGATGTACGACGCGTACCATCCGATTCGGAACCTGACGGCAGCTGGTGATGACGACCGCAAACGGATCCCGCAGACCGTCGCCGGCCCGATCTGCGAGAGCGGCGACGTTTTCTGTGCCGAGCGCGAACTACCGGTAAGCGAACGTGGGGACATCCTCGCAATCGGCAATGCGGGGGCCTACGGCTACGAGATGGCGAACCAGTACAACTCCAGACCCCGGCCCGCGTCGATCGTCCTCGAGGACGGCGACGTTCGACTCGCCCGTCGCCGCGAAACGGTCGACGACGTGACGCGAGCGGAGCGCGAGGCACGGAGTGCCCCGAGCGCGGACCGAAAGAACGACCACGGCCGAGCGAGCGACATCGATAACGACTGACGAGAGCACGATGAGCATCCCATTCCAGAAGTACCACGGCACCGGCAACGACTTTCTAATTATCCATGCGGACGAACACGTCCCGGACCGAGGTGCCCTCGCCGAGCGCGAGTGCGACCGGACGGACGGCGTCGGCGCCGACGGGGTCCTCTTTCTCGCTCCCGAAGAGACGTTCAACCCGCCGCGCGTCGTGATGACGCTGTTCCAGCCCGACGGCGCGACGGCACCGATGTGCGGCAACGGCGCTCGCTGTGCCGCAGAGTGGACGATGGACCGGACCGGGACCGACAGCGTGATGATCGACACCCAGGCGGGCACCCTGCGCGCCGATCGCGACGGCGAGGACATCGTCATCGAAATGACCGGCCTCACGTTCGACCCCAGCGAAATCCCGGTCGTGGCCGACGAACCGGTCTTCAACGCGGAGATCGAGGGCCTCGAGGTGTCGGTCGTCAACACCGGCGTCCCCCACGCCGTGAGCTTCGTCGACGATGTGGACGACGTCGACCTCGAGGAAATCGCGCCGCCGGTGCGACACGCCGACGTCTTCCCCGACGGAACGAACGTCACCGTGGCCAGCCCCGACGGGTCGGGTGGCTTCCGCCAGCGAACCTACGAGCGCGGCGTCGAGGGCGAAACCGACTCCTGTGGCACTGGTGCGGTCGCCGTCGCGGTCGTGGCCCGTCGCCTCGGACTCACCGACGCCGACCCGGTCGACGTTCACCCGCCGGGCGGCCATCTGCGAGTGAGTTTCAACGACCGCGGGCGTCCGACGCTCGCCGGGCCGGTCGAACACGAGTTCGACGGCGAGGTGGCCGTCGAGCCGCCGATCGAGCCGTGACGGACGGTCGTTCCGCCGCCGGACCAGACGGCGACGACGCGTTCGACCCCGTCGCGTTTCTCGAGGGTGCCGTCCAGCATCCCTCCCACGAGGCCGTCGGCCCGATGCGCGATTTTCTCTGCGAGACGCTCGAGGCCCGGGGTATCGAGCCCCGCGTCGACGACGCCGGGAACGTGCTGGCGAGTCGCGGACTCCCGGCGGGCGACGCCGAGACACACGTCGTGTTGAACACGCATATTGATACGGTGTCGCCGCACGTCCCCTACAAGCGCGACGGTGGGGAGGGTGCTGACGGTTCAGACGTGATTCGGGGCCGGGGCTCCTGCGACGCGAAGGGACCACTCGCGGCCATTCTCTCGGCCTTTGTCGCGGTCGAGCCGACCGAGAGTCGAGTCACGCTCGCGATCACCCCCGACGAGGAGGTGCTCTCGACGGGAGCCGACGCGCTGGTGTCGGGCGACGAGTCACCCGTTCGAGACGCGGACGCGGTGATCGTCGGCGAACCCACCGACCTCGACGTCTGTACGGCCGCGAAGGGGCGATTCCAGGGGACGATACACCTCTCGGGAGCCAACGCCCACGCCGCGGAACCCGAGACCGGGAGCAACGCGGTCGCCGCCCTCGAGGCGGTCCTCGAGGCGATTCGAACCTTCGACGAGCGCGCGGACGCGCCGCCAGCCCACCCCCGACTCGGCGCGGCGACGCTGACGCCGACCGTCGTCGAGGGCGGCGAGGCGACCAATCAGGTGCCCGCCGACTGCGCGCTGACGATCGATCGGCGGAACGTCCCGCCCGAGACGGCCGCGGAGTTTCACGAAGCACTGACGGCACACCTGCGGGCCGCCGTGCCCGATGATATCGGCCTCGAGTTTCGCTTTACCGACCGGCCGACGCCGTTCCTTGAGGCTTGGGACACCGCTCCCGACGCAACAATCGTCGAGGCACTCGCGAGCGCGTCCGGCGGCGAGGTGCGTCCGTTTACCGCGGCGACGGAGGCCTCGTACTTCGCGGCGGACGCGCCGACGGTCGTCTTCGGCCCCGGCGTGCTCGCTGACGAGGGGGGAGCCGTCGCACACGCTTCGCGGGAGTACGTGCGGGTCGCAGACGTCCGCGAGGCAGCGCGAGCGCTCGAGGCGACGCTGGTCGAGCTGGTCGGGTGAAGGTGATCTCGGGCCGGCATCCTGGTCGCGATCCCGCCATCCGGTTGCGATCGTTGGGGCACAACGAACTATCACCGACTGTCGGTATCTGACCTTTTAACCGCCGCGTCGGTGTACGAGGGGGTCCATGAGTACCGATCCGGACGCCGTCTCGCGGCCGGCGGATACGATGCGCGAACGCGTCGGCGAAACGCGCGTGAAGATCTGGTTCCTGATCAGCGCGAACCGCTGGCTCGTCACCGGCGTCATTCTCGCGAGTACATACACACTACTCCTCGTCTTTCACGTCTTCGGCCCGACGACTCCACAGCGGTTCGTGACGACGGGGAGCGTCTCCTCGCTGTTCAGTTCGATTATTATCGCGACCGTCACGAGCGTTACCCTCGTCCTGTCGATGTCGCAGTTCGTCCTCGCGGGAGAGATCGGCCCGCTCGGACAACAGCGCGAGCGAATGACGAACGAGACCGAGTTCCGCGAAGAGGTCGAAGACGCCGCGGGGATCGGCGTGAGTCCGGTCGCGCCCTCCCGATTTCTCCGGACGCTCATCGAAACGGCCGAAACGCGCGCGATAACCCTCAACGACGCGGTAACCAGCGACGCGGGTTCGGCACAGTTCGAAGAGATCGCCGCGTTCACGGACGGCCTCGTCGAACACAGCAAGACGGTCAGCGACGACCTGCGAAACGCAGATTTCGGCACGTTCGAAACGCTGCTTCCGGTCCTGAACTACAACTACTCCTGGAATATCTTCACCGCGCGAACGCTCCGGGACAAGTACGACGAGTCGCTGTCGACCGAGGCCGCGGCGGCGTTTGACGACCTGATCGATGCGTTGCGGTTCTTCGGCCCGGCGCGCGAACACTTCAAGACGCTCTACGTCCAGTGGGAGATCATCAATATCTCTCGAGCAGTCCTCTACGGCGCGATGCCGGCGCTGGCGATCGCGTGCTACATGATGCTCGAGTTCGACCCCGCGAAGGTCACCGGCGCGGCATTCGGCGTCAGTACCGCCTATAGTAGCCACTGAAACGATTCACACACTGATCGTACAGCTGTCGATCGATTAGATGTGTAATGACTTTCAGTGGCTACTATACCTCGTCGTCAGCGCTCTCTACGTGGCCACGCTCGCCCCGTTCGCCGTGTTGCTCGCCTATCTGCTCCGCGTCCTCACGGTCATGAAGCGAACGCTCGCCATCGGCCCGTTCATCCTCCGAGAGACGGAACAACTGGAAGCAGTGCGTCAGGAGGAGTCGACCGAAATCCAGTCGAACCGGTGACCGCGTTGGGAAGCGGTGACTGGAATGTGAGGATACTACCCGTTCACTTCGCGTCGGCCGGGCGGCCGGTCCTCGTCGCGACGAGCACGACGGCCGTCAGGAAGAGAAAGATCGTCGTCGAGAGGAAGAGCGCGACCGCGGGCGGCACGTTCGATGTCACGACGCTCGTCAGCGGTGCCATCAGCCCGTACGCGAGGAGGGCAACGATCACCCAGAGAAGATACTCCATACGTTATCCTCGCGTAACCAGAGTCTTTTCCTACTCAGATCCGTCTCGTCTCCGTCGGCGATGTCGGTGAGCGGACGACGCGAACAGCACTCTGTCTACCCTCAACGGAATTCGAAAATCATTGCCGCGATATGAATTTCAAATGGCACACATGCGGAACTAATTGCGATCCAGGTAACACTATCGAATACGGCCGAACGGGTATTAGACCTAGTTATAGCCACTCTCGAGCTGAATCAGCGGTAGCACTCTGCTAACTGTATCAAATTGGATTATTACTGTCTTCTAGAATAGGTCTCTAGACGACAATTGTCCGTATAACTATTTTTGACTCTATTCACAGGGCGAACTGGAGTGTCTAATGAGGGGAACATATCGAAACAGAATCGGATGGGGGAGTATTGGATGGGAAAGCGTCGAATGGGGGAGTAACGCCTGTCGGTCCCGGTGGGAAAACGAATGACTCTCGAGACAGTCGGTGAGCATTCTATCGACAGTACCGACGAATCGTCCGACGGGTTGACGCAGGATGTAGCGTTCACCATGTTGAGCTGTCGTCGACGACGATACATCTTGCACTATCTCATGCGAGAGGACCGGGAGGTATCGCTCCGGGAGCTATCGATGCAACTGGCCGCCTGGGAGAACGACGTCCACAGAGACGCCGTAACGCACAAACAACGGATGCGGGTTTACACGGCGCTCCGGCAGTCGCACCTGCCGAAGCTGGACGAAAACGACGTGGTCGAATTCGATTCGTCCGCCGGCGTCATCGAACTGACCGACGACGCCTCCGAACTCGAGGTTTACCTTGACGTCGTCCCGCACGATGAGATTCCGTGGAGCACGTATTATCTGGGACTGGGGAACATCTGTGCTGGGGCAGTGGTGCTTTCCTGGGTCGAGATATTCCCACTTTCGGCCTTTCCCGAACTCGGGCTCGCCGCCCTCGTCACAGCGTTGTTCGTCGGCTCCGCGATCGCGCACCGATATTACGAACGCCAGAACCGGCTCGGTTCGGCCGGGGAGCCGCCGGCCTGAGGTGGGAACGATGGTCTCAATCATGGATTCCGTCCGTACTGTCGTGTCGGAGCATCGAACGGCGGTCAACGTCGTCGGAATCCTCGTGTTGGTCGCAGTCGTCGCGCCGTTCCTCGTCGTCGGCGTCCCGCAGCTCGCGGGGGCCAGCGAGAGCCACGTCGTGCTCTCCGACAGCATGAACCCAACGTTCGAATCGGGCGACGTGATTCTCGTCGAGGACGTCGATCCCGAGACGATCGAGGAAGGGAACGTGATCACGTACGCCGACTCGAGCGGCGAGCGGACGACCCACCGCGTAGTCGAGGTCGTCGAGGAAGATGGCGAGCGCTACTTCCAGACGAAAGGCGACGCGAACGAGGATCCGGACGCTACTCTCGTTCCAGCCGGTGCCGTCGAAGCTCGCCACGCACACACGCTCCCCTACATCGGTCACGTCGTCCTTTTCGCTGGAACGCGACTCGGGATCGTACTCCTGATGATCGTGCCGGGAACGCTGTTGATGGTTTCCGAGGCGTGGAACCTGTACCGCGCCTGGAACGGCACCGAAGACGCCGACAGTGACGACGGGGACGACGAACCCAATATCGACGATCGAACGAGTCTCCCTCGAGACGTGGAGCACACCGCTCCGGAACCGGCGGAGGACGACTGAGAGATAGCAATGCAACCAAACAGACGAATGCGATTCACGCTCCTGCTGGTGACGATGACGCTCGCGCTCGCGGGTGCGACGATCACGACGACGACGAGCACGTTCACCGACGAAGCGGTACTTGACGGGAACGAAATCGAGGCCGGCGACGGCTATGGGCTCGAGAATGAAAGCGATGACGGGACGATAGAGGAGAATACGACCGACGAGAACACCGATAATGAATCCGGAACGGACAGTGAAACGGCGACGAGTGACGGTGAGATTCAGGAAATGGAAGAGGAAGAAACGGTCGAAGCAGAGAGCGAGAACGACGATAACGTGACGGAGACCGAATCGAATGGCTGAGTAGATCCGATGACGGCTGAGAGACGAGAGATCGTCTTCTAATCGTTCTATCCGGGTTTCACGATCCGTCTGTTCACAGTAGCAGCAACTGTTCGAATTAGCGAGCCAGCAAAGACAGGGTAGGCGCTCGTTGGAAACCGTTCACAGAACCGTTCAAAAAGAGAGTTGTCGACGTCTTGCTACTGTCCCTTACGAGTAGGGATTGTCCGGTTCGTCATTGTGCCGACACTGCTGGGCGTGGAACTTCAGGTCGAACTCCACCGAGTCACTCTGGACCTCGTTTCCGACTGAGCAGGGGAGCTCCCACTCGAAGCCGATGTACTGCGTCGTCGAGTTCTCGAAGCACTCTTCTTTGTCGTCGCCTTGCTCTTGACAGTAGTAGAACGTCACATTGCTGATCTCGTACCAGCGGCGGTTACGATTGTTCTCGTTTTTCGGAGCGAAAGCCGTTCCAGAGCGAACGCAGTCGTAGCAGGTCTCGACGGTCTTAGATCCACCATCACCACCGCCAGCGACCACGACCGCACAGAGGCCGAGCGTGCTCTCCCAATCGATGCCGACGACTTCGCCGTCTTCGGTGTGGACACCGACGATGTCGATCGATCCCTCGCTGAAGTCGTACGTCTCTCCGTTCGTTGGTGTCTCGTCGTGCTTTCCCAGCTCGACGCAAGAACTGCCGTCGCTGCTCTCGCTCTGGACGTTCCCATCGAGGAGAATCCCCTCGTTCAGTTCCTCGAAAACGTCCCTCAACGAGCCTGCGACGATCTGCTGTTCGCTTTCAGGATCGTAGACGTTGTTACCGTCGTCGTACCATGCGCGTGCGAAGATGGCGTCCGCGAGTTCGCCCTCGCCATCGCCGCCGGTGTCGTCGACCTCGCTCTCCGGTTCGGTGAGTCCGTTATCGTCGTCGGCCGTCAACTCACCGCCCATGTGGATCCACGCCGGGTTGTCGTAGACATGGAGACCGATCGTGGCCTCGCCGTAGTCGCAAGGCTTGACGTCGCCGTGAGGCGGGATCTGGAAGATCGGCCCCGGATCATTTCCGAGGTCCTCGGAACCGGTCCTCGTCTCGGCACCGTTGTATGTCATCTCCCAGCCGACTTCCAGATCCAGTGCGCCGGCCGTCACTGCGTTGTCGGTCACTTCCTCTTGATCGCTGAACAGCGCTGCCGTGCCCGAACCACCGATCGCGGCACTGCCGCTCATCAGCCCGAGGCTGCCGAGCAGCGTTCGCCGTGAAACGTCGAATTTCTCGTCGGTCATTATCTGTCCCCTCAGGGGAAACCCACCGGCGGAATTGAACCGCCGCACAGCGGCAGAATCACGTCGTGCACGCCACGAGTAGCGGGGAATGCCGCGGGCCAGCGTGGGTAAAACTCGGAAGGCTGTGCTACTGGTGAATTACCCCCCGTCTAGAAGGGGTTGCTTGGGTTATCGTTGTGGCGAGCCTGCTCTGCGTAGAGCGTGATGTCGAATTTTGCATTGTCTCCCTGAATCACGTTGCCCACGCTCGTGGGAATCTTCCACTCGAGCTTGACGCACCGCTCGTGGTTTGCGGGGAAGTAGTCATCACTAGAATTATCCCGGTCAGCGTCGAGTAGCACACCGCTACTGAGGGAATCCAGAACTCCATTGAGGGAGCCCCATCCTTGAATTACATCGCTGTTACCCGCGTACACCAGCCGGGCCTTCATCTTATCGTCAAGTTCGCCGTCACCATCGGTGCTTCCGCCTTCGGCGTCTTTCTCCGGTTCAGTGTCCATGTGGTCGTTGTCAGCCACTTCTGCCATCTTCAGCCAGACCCACGCTGGGTTCGACTTGGGCTTGAAGCAGACCTCGACGTTCCCGGTGTCACCAGGCTTCAGGTCACTGATAGTGAAGGACGCACCGGCACCACCGCTGCCGCTCTGCGTACCGGCGATATCTTGGTTGGCTGTGTAGTCCCAGTCCATCTTGAGGTCCAACGTCCCTGCCTGCACGGTGTTGCTGTTGGACGTTTCCTCGTCGTTGAAGTACGCTGCCGTTCCGGCTCCCCCGAGGACGGCACCGGTGCCGACCACGCCGAGACTTCCCAGTACTTTCCGCCGCGAAAGGTCGAACTTGTCTTTCGTCATAGGTCGTATTCTCCGTGGTCGCCCCGTCGCGTTCGGCGGCCGGACCCACCGTCCTGCACCGCCAACGCCCGGAGCGACTCGAGAACACCTATGGCACACACCACTCTATATATACACCAGCTGACAACAGTACAGAGGAAGCCTCAACTCGAGCGAGAGGTCGTATAACGTCGAAGTGATACGCGGTGCAAAATAGATCGCGAGAATAGACGCCGTCTATTCTCGATGAGACCCAGTCTATATTCCGGTAAACGGCGTCTACCGCGGTACTCGTCCGGGGCGTTCGCCAGTCGTTCTACTCGAGGTCGTCGACCAGTTCGCTCGCGACGCCCGTGTACCCGGTCGGCGTCAGTGCGTGCAGTTCCTCGCGGACGTCCTCGTCGACCTCGAGTTCGTCGAACATCTCGCGGAAGTCCTCGAGAGTCACGTCTTTCCCGCGGGTCACGGCCTTGACGCGCTCGTAGGCGTCTTCCTGTCCCTCGCGCCGGAGGATCGTCTGAACGGCCTCGCCGATGATCTCCGGGGTGTCCTCGAGGTCGTCGCGCATGACCTGCTCGTTGGGGACGACTTTCGAGAGCCCCGACGCGGTCTTGCCGTAGGCGATCAGGCAGTGGGCGAAGGCGCCGCCGATGTTGCGCTTGACCGTCGAATCGGAGAGGTCGCGCTGGAGCCGGGAGGTGGTGACGTAGTCCGCGAGGAAGGTGAGATCCGAGTTGGCCTTCGAGAGGTTCCCCTCGCTGTTCTCGAAGTCGATCGGGTTGACTTTGTGGGGCATCGTCGACGACCCCGTTTCGCCCGCGACGGCCTCCTGCCCGAGGTAGCGGTCGGAGACGTAGAGCCACACGTCGAGATCCAGATCGAGCAACACAGCGTTGGCTCCGCGGAACGCGTCGAACAGCGCCGCGAGGTCGTCACAGGGGTTGACCTGCGTCGTGAGGGGTTCAAACTCGAGGCCCAGCCCCTCCACGAACTCCCGCGCGAAGGCCTGCCAGTCGACGGTGGGATAGGCCGCGACGTGGGCCGCGTAGGTGCCCGACGCACCGCCGAGTTTCCCCCGCAGATTGTCGGTTGCCCGCCGGATGCGGCCGGTCGCCCGGCCCAGCCGCGAGGCGTAGACGGCCATCTCCTTGCCGAACGTCGTCGGCGTGGCGGGTTGGCCGTGGGTCCGGGCCAGCATCGGGAGGTCGCGGTGCTCGCGAGCCATCCCGGCGAGTGTGTCCCGAACGTCGTACAGTTCCGGGAGGAGCACCTCGTCGACGGCGTCCCGGACGAGCAGCCGGTGGGCGAGGTTGTTCACGTCCTCGCTGGTCAGCCCGAAATGGATCCAGGCCGAGGCGTCGCTGCCCTCGGGGAGTCGGTGCCGAACGAAGTATTCGACGGCTTTGACGTCGTGGTTCGTCGCCTCGAAGTCGGCGTGGCCCTCCGTCTCGAGTTTTTTGATCAATCGTGCGTCCTCCTCGGCGAAGTGGCTGTAGAGTCCACGGAGGTGCTCGCGCGCCTCGAGGCCGAGTTCGAGCGATGTCGCCTCGAGGTCGGCCAGCGCGATCAGGTACTCGACTTCGACGCGAACGCGGGCGCGCATGAGCGCTGCTTCGCTCGCGTACGGCGACAGCGGGGCGGTCCGGCCGTCATAGCGGCCGTCCAGCGGCGAGACGGCGTATAGGGCGTCGGTCTCGGTCATTGTGCGAGTCTGTCCAGCGCGGTGCAAAAGCGTATCGAAACCCGGAGCGTCCGATGCCACGAGCGTGCATACCTCTCCGGATCAGGTTGCGAATATCGCCGTATCGATACACGGACATGGATATATCGGCCGTCGAGACCGCAACCACTTTGCCGCTCGCGGGCGGGAGTCCCACCATGACGCGAATAGCCGGGATGGCCGGCAACCGAGGGCGCAATCTGTTGAACATCGCCGACCGACGACCGGGCGGAGTCGAGTTCGCCGTCGTCCTGACGAACAGCGAGGACGCGCCGGTACTCGAGGCCGCGGCCGAGCGCGGGATCCCGACCGAGGTCGTTCCGCTCGCCGACGATATGAGCCGCAGCGAACACGAGGCGGCGGTGCTCGAGGCGCTGTCGGACTACGAGTTCGACCTCGTCTGTCTGGACGGCTACATGCGGATCCTCTCTGACACGTTCCTCGAATCCGCGCCGACCACGCTGAACGTCCACCCCGCATTGCTGCCGTCGTTCCCGGGGATGGACGCGTGGGGCGACGCGCTCGAGGCCGGCGTCTCGGTGACCGGCTGTACGGTCCACGTCGTCACCGACGCGACGGACGACGACGGTGCGGTCCTCGAGAGCGAGGTCGATGCCGGACCGATCGTCACCCAGGAACCGATCCCGGTCTACGAGGGCGACGACGAAGAGGGGCTGAAAGAGCGCGTCCTCTACGAGGGCGAGTTCCGCGCATATCCGCGAGCCGTGAAGTGGTTTGCCGAAGGCACGGTGGATGTGGACACTGATGCCGGCGAGGTCTCGGTAGACGCCGACGTAGCGAGCACCGACTCGGACGACCACGACGGACGCGAGGCGCGTAGCGCCTCGAACACTCGAGCGGCGAAGCCGCGAGAGGGGCTGCCGGCGCGTCGGCTGGTCTCCGACGATCGCGCGGACACGCTTCGCTACGGGGAGAACCCACATCAGGACGCTGCGGTCTACACCGATTACACCTGCGACGAGGCCAGCGTCGTCCACGCCGACCAGTTGAACGAGGGCGCGAAGTCGCTGTCATACAACAACTACAACGACGCCGACGGTGCGCTCAATCTGATCAAGGAGTTCGACGAGCCCGCAGCGGCGGTCATCAAACACACCAATCCCGCGGGCTGTGCGACCGCCGACTCGGTGGCAGAGGCCTACGAGAAGGCCCTCTCGACCGATCCGATGAGCGCCTTCGGCGGCATCGTTGCGCTGAATCGCGAGTGCGACGCCGCAACCGCCGAGCAGGTCATCGACTCGTTCAAGGAGGTCGTCGTCGCGCCCGGCTACACCGACGACGCGCTCGAGGTGCTCTTCGAGAAGGACAATCTCCGCGTGCTCGATGTCGGTGAACTCGGCGAGCGCACCGAGCGCTTCACCGAAAAGCCCCTCGTCGGCGGCCGTCTCGTGCAGGAACGGGATCTGCAGTCGATTTCGGTCGACGACCTCGAGGTCGTTACCGAACGCGAGCCGACTGACGCCGAACTCGAGTCGATGGTGTTCGCGTGGCAGACGCTCAAACACGTCAAATCGAACGGGATCCTCTTCACGAAGGGAACCGAGACGGTCGGCGTCGGGATGGGACAGGTCTCCCGCGTCGACGCGGTTCGGCTGGCGGCGATGAAAGCCGACGAACACGCGGAGGGCAAGGACGCCGAAGGAGCGGTGATGGCCTCGGACGCGTTCTTCCCGTTCCCGGACGGCATCGAGGAGGCCGCGAAGGTGGGCATCGAAGCGGTCGTCCAGCCCGGCGGCTCGGTCAACGACGAGGACGTGATCGAGGCGGCGAACGAACACGGCATGGCGATGGCGTTTACGGGACAGCGGAGTTTTCGGCACGACTGATCGGGAGCGAAGGAGTGCCGAAAGCTCGAAAGACGAGCGGCCCCGGTCGCGAGTCAGTGAGCAAGCGGCTTTGTGGTCGAAACCGATCGATTCCGCGGCCTGCTACTGCAGCGGTGTCGGGTTTGACTATACGAACCCTACGTTGGCAAACGTACCTATGGTGAACCTGAACTCGCAGTCAGCGAACAAGCTGAGCATCGTGTCGACGCTGATCGACAGCCTGCTGGCGTTTCGGCGTGGGCGGCCGAAGAGCGGCCTCCTGCTTCTCGGCGCGGCCGCGCTCTCGTCTCGCGTTCCCGGAATCGGGACGGCGGTATCACTGGCCCTCCGGATCGTCCGGAGGCTCCGGTAGGCGCCACACCGATGGTCGATGTCACCGGCCACCTCGCGATGGCGCTGCTGTTCGCCGCCCCGGCGTGGCTCGTCTGGGGTCGACGCGGCGCGCTGGGGTTTACGGGCTTCGCGTTAGTCACCGCGATGCTCCCGGACACCGATCTCGTCTTACAGCAGGTGTTCCCGATCACCCACCACGGCGTGACCCACACCATGGTGTTCGTGCTCCTGCTGAGCATCCTTGTCGGCGCGGCCGTTGCGAAGTGGCTCACCCCCAGGTTCGCTGCCACCCGCTGGATTCGAAGCACCAATATCGCGTCCGAGACGGTCTTCGTCTTCGCGACAGCGGGGTTGGCGCTCGGCGGAATCAGCCACCTGTTTGCGGATATCCTCTCCGCACCCGACATCGCCGCCCCGCTCACGCCGTTCTGGCCGCTATACTCGGAGACGGTGATCGTCGATGTCATCTACTACGATTCGCCGATCTGGAACTTCGGGCTGTTCGCCGTGGCCATCGGACTCCACCTGGTACTCGCCCGGTACAAGAGCGCGCCGCTCGAGACGCGCTACCGAATCAGTAACTGAATAATCGGACAGGTGGTAGAAGCCTCTCCGTTTCAGCTGACTTCATCCGTTCACGACGTCGTGAGAGAGACACCGAGTGAAACGGTGATTCCGACGGAACTGTCAAGTGTCGAAATAGAGAAGCGGTTTTATGGTCGAGATGGATCCGACGAACCGTATTGCACAAGGAACGCCAAGCCCGCCTGAACCACCGGATGGCTACGGCGAGCCCCGACTGTTCGAATATTCGATACCAGTGTTACTGATCGCGTCGATTCCACTGTTTTTACTCGCGGCATACGGCTTCGGCTGGCTGCTCTGGCAGATTCAGGGCCCGGAGGTGTTCGCAGCGCTGTTCGGCGTGACCGAAACGGGGGATAGCACGGTGATCGTATTGGATCTGATCGACGTGGGCCTCCCGCTCGTTGCGGCGCTGTTCGTAACTGTCGTCGTCCACGAGTTGATTCACGGTACCGTCATGCGATATTACGGACAGGACGTGACCTACGGCGTACATCCGGCCATGGGTTCCTTCTACGCGGCGGCGTTCGGACAGTTCCAGCGACGCGAGCAACTGTTTCCTATCGGGCTCGCCCCGCTCGTAAGTATTACCGTCGTTGCGACGCCGCTCTTGGCCGTTCCCGTACCGGTTATCGCCGTCACCGCGTATCTCGTCTTACTCGTAAACACGACCGGCGCGGTTGGGGATCTGTACGTTGTCTGGCGTCTCCAACGGATGCCGGAGGGAACGCTCCTGTACGACGTCGATCTCCGACACATGTACGTCTTCGAACCCCTCGATGTCGAGGAGTGACCGATTGAGTATCGTCCGTCGCATTCGTGCATTATCTCTCTCACGATCTCTACCCCTGCTCACGAAACACCCGATTGTCTCCGAAAACGTCACGTTCTCAGTCATCCCATCACGATCGGACCACTCGAGAAACTGGACCAAAAACCCGCTCGCTCACTCCGTTCGCTCGCGGTACAATTACTGTCACTCGAGTCGTGCGTCCGTAATCCGCAACCGCCCGCGCGTCCCATCCCACTCGGTCTCGTACTCGAGGTCGATCCGCCGATCCATGTGCGGTCCGTCCACAACCAGCGTCTCGAACTCGCCGCCCTCTCCCAGAATGTGGACGCCGTATTCCTCGTGGAGATCCTCGAGATCCGAAATCGCCTCGCGGTCGAGTGTTCGACCCAGCCACGACTCGTCGAGTCCGTGGGCCGCGACCTGAATGATCGCAATTTCGAAGCCCGCCTCGAGCATCGCGTCGGCCAGTTCGCGGGGATCTTCCTGCCACAGCGGTGCGAAGAGGTCGCAGTCGAGGCGGTCGCACATCCCCCGAATGCGGCTCGTCTGGTACTCGCTCTCGACGGCTCCTGCCGTGACGCCGGCGATGCCGTCCGCGAGTTCGCGGTCGAGTTGCTCGAGGGCGGCCTCGAGGGGCTCGAGTTCGTCGTCGCCCTGCGCGCTCGAGTCGGTCGCCGCGTCGGCCGCAAAGTCGTCGGGTTCGACATCGACCAGTTCGATCCCGATGCTTTCCGCCGCCTGCGCGGCAAGCTCCGTCGCGGGGACGTGATACATGTACGAGTCGCCCGCGGGATGGACGGTGACGAGCCGTTCGACGGGTAAGTCGTCCTCGAGGGCCCGATACAGCGCCCACGAGGAGTCTTTGCCGCCGGAGAAGAGGCTCACCCACGCGCCGTCTGCGTCGCTCATGGTTGGTGATGGGCAAGAGCGGGTAAATGAATACCGAGTCCGGACGATCAGGGGTCCCGACCGCCGGCGTCGGATCCCGTACTCGGGTCGGTACCGGCATCGGGACTCGCGTTCGAGTCGGCCCCGCCGTCGGTGCGCTCGGGATCGAACCGCTCCGGCGTCGGATCGACCTCGCGATCGGCGACCGCCTCGGTACCGGCCGGCGCGTCGTACTCGGGACCGTCCGGCGACGGCGGGTCACCGTCCGCGGGTTCCGTCTCCGGACCACCGTCGCCGCGTTCGGCGTCCTCGCGCGAGCCGCTGACGGACGAGGCGATCCGCGCCCCGACGAGGCTGATCACGATCGCGGTGACGACGAACAGCGCGAGCCGTTCCCCGGCTACCATCACGAACTGCTCGTTCGAGAAGATCCCGAACTCGTTTTCGGGGACGACGAACGGATCGATCACGTCCTGTTCCTCGAGGAAGTACGCGGAGAAGCCCCGAACCACCAGCCCAACGGCGACGACGATAAACGGCAGGTTGAGAAAGGACCGGCGGATCGGATCTTCGCCGATCGCCTCGTCGAGCAGTCGGCCGGCGCTGGCGGTCAGTGCGGCCATCGCTAGCCAGGGGACGCTGTCGAACGCGAAGCGCGTTGCCGGGATGACTACCCCTGGCGTGTCTCCGAGATTCGAGACGCCGAGCGCACCGACGAACAGACCGATGAACGTCAGTCCGGCCGCAACCACGTAGGTGACGACCGACACCTGGCCGGAGTACAGTGACTCCCGCGTCTGGTGGGCGAATCTCGCCAGAATCTCATCGACGTTGAACCCCTTGTAGAGCAAGAAGAGTCCGATGACAGTGGTGATCGCGGCCGCTCCCTCCGCGGGGCCGACGGTGGTCGCGAGCAGCGGAAAGACGAGCAGGGTCAACCCGATCGGAACGAGGACGGTCTGGCGCAGTTCCTCATCCGCGAGGAACTGCTTGAGCAGGTAGTACGTCGACTCGATGTCGCGGGCCTGCCGGACGACGACACGGTCGACGGAGTCGACCCGAACGCGGCTCTCAACGATCGGAATCAGCCGTTCGTCGTCCGCGCTGTCGGTCACCACGACCGCCGAGTCAGGGTCATAGTCGGCGATGAGGTCGTCGAGTTGCTCGGCGACCGCCCGATCGGCCGACACCATCGACTCGCGGTCGCCCGAGACGACCGCGACGACGACCTCTTCGTTCTCGTCGCGCAGGTCCTGGGCGACCCGCAGCGACTCGAGCAAGGTATTCACTCCCGAGTCCTCCGGATCCGCGAGGCCGACGTCGGTCACGAGCGCGCGGACTGCCTCCCAGCCGACGACGGGCGAGCGGAGGCCAGTCTTCCGGCCGACATCGTCGGTCCGGTCGAGGCAGACGACCAGCGTTGTCACGGTAGGCGATGCATTCCGTGCAACGATAAAACCACTTACTCGTTCGAGCGCGGCCACGCCGCCGTCGCGCGAGGCGACCCCGGCTGTGGGCGGTTGCAGTACCGGTTCTGGGCTGGACTGCCGCCCAAACACCGCAGCGGTGACCGGCAGTCACCGTCGCTCCGCAACGGAGACCGACTACCGCCTCAGCTTCGCAGCCGGAACCCGCGCCCATCACCGAGGCCTGCGATCCCGGCACCGAAGGCGTACGCGACCTGCTGTACTCCCGCGCCGACGCGGGCCATCAGCGGCCGATCGGGTTCGAACTCCTCGACGGTCACTTCGTCCGTGTCGAGGCGGTCTGCCAGTTCGGTCTCGATTTCGCGCCGCGTGCCGAGGTGATCGACCAGGTCGAGGTCGTGCGCCTGCTCGCCGAGGTAGATCCGCGCTTCCGTGTCGCGGACGAACTCGGGCTCGAGGTCCCGCCCGTCGCTGACCCGCTCGACGAAGGTGTCGTAGTAGTCGTCGATTATTCCCTGCAAGTACTCGCGTTCCTCGTCCTCGAGGTCCTTCAGCGGGGTGCCGGCGTCCTTGTAGTCGCCGGCGGCAAATCGCTCGTAAGAGAGGCCGACCTTCTCGGCGAGGGCGCTGGCGTTGACCCGCGAGCCGATGACACCGATCGAGCCGACGATGGAGCCCTCTCGTGCCCAGAGCTCGTCGCAGCCGCTGGCGATCCAGTAGCCGCCGCTGGCACAGACGTCCGTCGCGTAGGCGACCGTGGGTCCGTCGAACCGCTCGGCCGCGAGGCGGATGTCATCACTCGGCACCACTTCGCCGCCGGGCGTGTTCAGCTTCAGGAGCAGCGCCCGAACGTTGTCGTCGTCGTTCGCGCGGTCGATCTGGTCGACGACGTCGTCTGCCGGTGTCGCGCCCGGACTCGTGGGGAGCGGGCCGCCACCGCCGTCCCGGCTGATCGGCCCCTCGACGGAGACCTCGGCGACATCGTAGGCCGGAAACAGCGAGCCGGCGATATTGCTCGCGAACCGTAACCCGACGAGAACGGCCGCGAGAGCGACCAACACGCCGAACAGATCCGTCAGCGTCTCCGGATAGACGACGAACAGGGCGACTGCGACGGCGGCGGACGCGAGTCCGCCGAGAGCGACCGTCGCGAGTCGATCGATCCCGCCACTACTGACCACGGACAGCACCTTGAGTCATACCGATATCTGGGGGCGGTTCCCGTTAAGCGTTGGCGGTCATCACCGACGGCCGGACCCACGCCAATCGGGGCTACGGCCGCCGGGAGTCGGATGGCGACCCGCCGTCAGTCTGGGCCGACCGCGTCGAGTCCCCGTCCGCGGTCGGACTCGTGTCGGCTGACTCCGTCCCGTCTTCGTCCGCGAGTTCGGTCTCGATGCTCGCCTCGGTCTCTGCGGGCGGCTCCGCGTTGGACCGACTGTCGAGCCACGCCCGGACGAGGTTCACGCCGTCCTGAAAGAACGGCACCGGATCGTCGGGGACCGCGTAATCGAATCGAGGGTGGCGAACGAGCGACGTGGCGACCTCGCGCGCGGCCGTCCGGAGCGACGGGCGTTCGACGAGCGGGTATTCTTCGGTCACCACGCTGTGGAGATAGCTGAGTTCGCCCCGGAGGAGGTGGCCGCCCATCCCGACCTCGTAGGTCGGCTCCGACGCGATCGGCTCGTCGTGCGCCAGCTGCCAGTAGTAGTAGGGGAAATCCGCGCCCGCCCGGACCGAAAAGGGCAGCGACGACCAGAACCGCGGGTTGATCTCCATCAGCTTGAACTCGCCGTCCGCGGGGTCGCGCAGGAACTCGACCATCGCGAGCCCGTGCCACTCGAGTTCGTCGAGCAGGGCGCGGCCGGCAGTCTCGAGTTCGGGAATGTGGACCGACTCCCGGTACGCGCTGGGGCCGCCGCAGTACTTCCAGGCCCGCCGCTGACAGTGCTGGAAGGTCGCGACCGGCTCGCCGTGATCGTAGAGCGCGAAGAAGCCAAACTCGCGGACGTTAGGGATCCGCTCCTGGACGATCGGGATGTGGCCGCGTCGCTCGAGTTCGGCCTGCGGGTCCGGTCGTGTGCCCGGTTGCTGGAACTCCGTCGAGCCGATATCGGCGTCGTCGAACCGCGCGCCGAGATAGTCGGACGAAGCGACGGTGTAGCGCGGTTTCACGATCGTCTCCCGGTCCCAGTCGTCCCACTGATCGAGGAGCGCGGTGTCGGGAGCTGCAACGCCGGCCTCGGCGGCGGCCGCGAACAGTTCGACGCGATCCTGTACCTGTCGGAGGGTTTCGAAGTCCGGCCACGGTGTCGCGACCTCGTCGGCGAACGCATCCTTGCGCTCGGCGAGCACGTACACATCCTCCTCGCGGACCGGAACGATCGTCTCGACATCCGGGCGCTCGGCAAGCGAGAGAAGGGCGTCTCCGTACGCAGCGAGATCCGAGTTCGGGTCCGGCAGGCCGACGAACTCGTCGCGGTACGCCGAGGCGGCCGCCGGGGTCGACCGCGACTCGGAACCGACGATCGTGCGGACGCCGCGCGGTCGGAGCGAGCGGAGACAGGCGACGGTACTCGGGGCATCGATCCCCGGCACGACCACGCCTGCGTCGTCCACGATGTCCCTATATCGTTGCATGAGCAGTGACTGTGGGTCCCGTTCCATTGTTATGGATTGTATACTTCATCCCGCAGTGGGACACGCCGCGTTAGCCCCCGCCGGCCAGTGTTAGGCATCGAATACCCGTTGCTCGAGGGCGGTATCCCTGTAGGCGGTACACGTCCGTATCCGTCCGTCGTCCAGGTCGAATACGTGGGCGAACGCGACGTCGAAATTCCGCCCGTCGATCGTGCCGACATAGGCACCCGTTACGACCGTCGTTTCGTCCGCCTCGATGACCCGTTCCGGCAGCGCCTGGAGGTGATCGGCCCGCCGGCCCGGCCCCTCGATTACGTTCTCGAGGACGGCCTCGATTCCCGTATAGGTTCGATCGGCGTGACTGCCGGTCGTGGCGTCGGTCCAGCAAACGTCGTCCGCCAGCGTTGTGGCTAACTCGTCCGTTTCCCCGCTGTTCGCCGCGGCGTGATTGAACCCGGCGTAGAACTCGGTCACCCGTTCTCGAGCGGTCGGACTTGCGACCGACCGGTGCTCGTTCGATGTCATGACTCTGCTAGCTTCTGGTGAAAACGTGCGCGGACAAAAGAACAGTACCTGCGTCACACGTTCTGAGAACGTCACATCAGCTGGTACGTTGCTCGTGAGGACTACCGTGCGATGTCGACCGATTCCGAGAGTCGCTACTGGTGCGTTCCGGTTCGGAACTGATCGCTACTGGAAGCGTACAGCCCAGCGGCGGTTGCCACGAAGGTGGAGCAGTCGGACAGTCACGGACGTCGTCCTGTCGGAACGAAAAACGAGTCAAAACCGTTCGAGAGATCCGAAAATCGGGAGAGAGATCGCGGTAGACGGAATCGACTTAGAGCAGTCCCGTCTTCTGGAGTTTCATCAGGTCCTCGGTGTCGAGGGTCTCGCCTTCCTTGAACTTCTGATAGATTTCCTCGGCCTCCTCCTTGGCCTCCTCTTTCTTCTTGTCGCGCTCGGACTTGCGCTCCTCTTCTTCCTCCTTGTCCAGTTCGCGCAGGCGCTTCTGGACGCGGACGAAGTCCTCGTGGTGCTGGTCGGCAGCCTCCTGAGCCTCGACGAACTTCTCGTGCATCTCGTCGGCCTCGTCACGGATGTCGTCGGCCTCGCGATAGGCCTCGATCATCTGGTTGTGGTGTTCCTGGGCCTTGTCCGCCAGCTCCGTCACTTTCTGGTGGTGCTGGGAGGCGTCCGATCGCACTTCCTCGGCCTCATCGACGAGTTCCTCGAGGTCCTCGTTCTGATCGAGCTTCTGCTTGCGCTCCTCGTACTCCTCGCGCTTTCCCTCGATCTTTTCGATGAGCTCCTTTTCCTCCTCGCTCGAGAGGACCTCGGTCTGCTGTTTGAACTCGAGTTGCTCGATCTCTTCTTCGAGTTCGTCGAGATCCTTCCCCTCGTTGAGCTCCATATCCGATTTGAGCTGCTCGACCTTGTCGAACAGCTCGTTGGCTTCGGCGTTGAGCTCGTTGCGGTTTTCCTTGTGTTCTTGGACCTGTTCGTTGAGCTCGTCGCGCTGTTCGCGGTGCTCTTGGGCTTCGTCGACCTTCTCGCGAGTCTTCGCGTTGAGATCGTCGCGTTTGGAAGCGCGCTCGGAAGCCATCTGGTTCAGCTCGTTTCGCCGGTCTCGCAGTTGACCGGCCATCTTGATGAGCTGCCCTTTCGATTTGTTTGCTAGGTCGTCCTCTGTCAGTTCGATGTTTTTCGATTCGTCTACCATGTTACTCAAACCTCTGTGCCATACCCGCACCGGAGAACCGGTCTGACGGCCGCCTGAGCCGTTCGCCGACGATTCGGCGAGTGACTCAGCAGTGGCCGTCTCCCTGTTCGAAGCGACTGCTCACGATCTGCGAAACCTCGGTGAATAAGATTTCCTGTCATCGATCGTCGAGCGATACGCGCCCCGGTGGCGTTCTGGTATCTGTGAATACTGGCCCTTGTAATTTAAATGTACCGGTCACAACACCCCTGGAAACCGTTAGCAGGGCCCTCGTTCCGCCGTGTTAGACGGTACCATTGAGTGAGCCTCGTACTTATATCCGATACCCGTTTCGAACCGTCTGATTACCGACGGCGATTTCGAGGTCGACCCGGTCTGCCTCCGGCGGAATCCGCGCCGATCCGGCGGACGTCGTCTCGAGCGGCCCGACGCTGACCCGTTCCGTCTCCGTGCGGTCGCCGGCCCGCCAGCCGACGATCGGCTCGAGTGCCTCGTGCGTGTCGTTACAGATGGTAATGCCGACCGTCCCGGGAGCCGGTGGTCTATTGAGAACGGCCTGGACGGGCTCGTAGGACTGCGCGATCGCCTCGGCGGCCCGCTTCGGGTCGCCGTCGACGGTATGGATCCCCATCCCACCGCCTGGCGCGCTATCCCGGAGCGTCGACGCGGCGACGACGCCACAGCCCCGCCGCCGGAGCGCCTCCGCGACCGTCTTCAGCGTTCGTACCTGCTCGCGCTGTGACCCCTCGACGCCGGTCGCGCCGCGCTCGAGCAGCGCCGACTCGAGGCCCGGAACCGCAGTCGGATCGGCGTCGTCGTCCGCCAGTGCGCCCGCGCCGAACCCGCCGACGATCTCGCCGAGTTCGGGATAGGTCTCGCAGAGCCAGTCGATATCCGCGGCCTCGAGGTACTGCCAGCCGGGAAAGAGGTGGGATGCGTCGGGATCAGTTCCCGGCGGCCCCGTCACGGGAACGACCGGCAGCCCGTCGGGGAGGGCCGCGGCGATCTCGGTCGCGGAACCGTGATCAACCGCCGTCCGCCACGCCCGATACCGAACGGCGAGTTTCGCGAGTAGTCCGCTTCCCAGCGGCGGTTCGTACGGATCCGTCGGCTGATCGTGCACGCCGACCATCGCGAGGCTCGGATGGTGCCCGTACGTCTCGACGAGCGCGGACGCCAGCTCTATCCCCCGGTCGACGGGAAGCTCGGCTCCGCTGGCGGGCAGATCCTGCCAGACGAGAACCCCGGCCTCGTCGCAGGCCTCGTAGAACGCTTGTCGCGGGACGTGCGCGCGAGCACGAAGCAGCGTCGCGTTCGCGTCGACGGCCCGGCGGACGTCCTCGCCCGGATCACCGCCGGGCAGTCGCGTGAACCCGCGGGCGCGGACGTGCCTACCGTTGACCAGCAGGCCGTCGTCGTCGCGTTCGACGTGGCGGAGCCCGACGGTCCGTTCGACGGCGTCACCGCCCAGTTTCGCCCGCACCGTGTACCGGTGTTGCGGGCCGTATCCGCGGGGCCACCACAGCGACGGCTCCCGGATCGACAGCGTCCTAGAGACCGTCGTTCGCTCGCCCGCCTCGGTCTCGATCGGTATTCGCTCCATCGACGCACCCCCGCGAAACCCCTCCGGTCGCAGCGACAGCGTCACCGCGTCGTCGACGACATCGTCGGTATCGACCGCGAATGAGACATCGATCGCCGCGCCACCGCCGTCAGTGGTTGCGTTCGTGACCCCGGTCGCGGCGGCCTCCGCGCTCGCGGACGCGTCCCAGGCCGCGCCCAGTCGCGGTCGCGCCTCGAACTGCCGGAGGATCGTCCGGGGCCGCGATTCGACCTCGAGACCCCACCAGATACCGGGCGTTCCGAGCCGGTCGGGAACCGCGTCGGTCCCGTAGATGCCCGCGAACGACTCGGGGCGCTCGCAGACGACGATCAGTTCGTTTGCGGGTCGGGGATCGAACTCGAGGCTGGCTGGCACGAAGTGGGGCTCGTGAGTGGCCAAACGCGTGCCGTTCAGCCAGATTTCCGCGCGGTCGTAGGCTCCGCGGAGTTCGAGCATCGCGCGTTCGGTCTCGTCGTCTCGAGGGTCCGGAAACCGCGTTCGATAGGCGATCGGTCCCGCTCCGGCGAACGACGGGGGTCGTCCGGGGACCAAAACCGGTTCCCACTCCGCGACGGTCGGCGGGCCGTCACCACCGCGGTCCGTGACGATCCCGCCGGTCCACTCCTCGGTCATTGTGACTGTCAGTGAACCCGAAGTAAAAAGCCCTTCCGACGGTTCAGAACCGTCTAGAAGAGGTTCTCGAGCCGATCGTCGGCGAACTGGTCGGCGTGGTCCGTCGATTCCGTCTCCTGGGCTTCCGTCGCCTCCCGGGCCCGTTCCATGAACGCCTCGATTCGATCGGATCGCTCCGCGCCGCCGAGTAAGACCAGCGCGCCGAGGCGATCGCTGTCCAGCGGGAAGTCCCCGCCGCGGACCTGCATGCTGCCGGTCTCGTCCTCGAGCCAGCGCCGGGACTTCTCGACGCCTTTGCGGGGGATCGCGTCGGGGCGACCCGCGATGACGAGCAGCGCCGAGTCGGCCGTCGTCGCGTCCGGCAGGCTCGTCCCCGTCAACAGCGCCTGTCTCGAGACGCTCATCGCGGTGGTGATGTTCTCGCCGCTGTCCTCGCTCGCGATCTCGGTCGCGTAGCCGAGCACCGCGACGCCGCCCGCGCGGAGGGTGTTGATGACCTCGCTCGAGTCGACGACGCTCTCCCCGACGCCCTCGACGGCTTCGCCGGAGGCGAACAACAGGCCGACCCGCTGGGCGATCTTCTCGTTGATCGTCTCGAAGGCCCCCTCGACGCTCTCACCCTGTTCGTGCCACGAGTCGTTGTCGATCAGCAGCGTCGAATCGGCCTCTCGGAGGAGGGTCTTCAGCGAGCGGCCCGCGTTGGCCTGGTAGAGCGCCCCTTCGTTGCGTCCGGGCAGGACGCCGAGGGCGTAGATCGGGACGTCGTAGACCTGCTGGAGGTGGTGGACGAGTACGGGCGCGCCACCGCTTCCGGTGCCCCCGCCGAGGCCGGCGACCACGAAGATCGCTTCCGCCGTCGAGGTGACGCGGCCATCGAGCGAGCCCAGCACCTGCTGGATGTCCGACTGCATGACTTCCGTGCCGAGTTCGTTGTCACCGCCGACGCCGTGGCCGTTGACGCGGTCGGCACCGATCAGTTGCGTGTCGACGATGTCGAGCGACTGGAGGTCTGCGTCCGCGGAGTTGATGGCCAGCGCACCCTGAACGGCTCCGAAACCCATGTCCGCGTCGAACCGGGCGAGCCGTTCAGTGATCTTCCCACCGGCCTGACCGACTCCGATCAGGGCAACTTTCATATCACTCTCATGTGAGTGAGTCCTGTTGAACGTTCCGGTCAGTCTAGGTGTCGGTCATATCGACTCGCTCGAGCGGGCGGCCGACCGTCGACCACCGACCGCCGATTTCCGAGCGAAGACGAGAGGACCCCCGCACCGATCAGTGGAGGTCACAACACCTTTTTGCCGTATTCCCGTCGAGTTCGGTATGTTCTACGAACAGCGGATGACCGTCCCCGACTCGCCCGACGAGCTCCGGGCCGAGTACGAGGACGACCTCGCAGCGATCGTCGACGATCGCGGCCCCGTGGCCGTCGCGAGCGAAACCAGCCTCGAGGCAGAGACGCTCGAGGCGCTGACCGCCGGCAAATCGCCCGAACTGACCCTCGAGGAAGCGGCCGAGATTCAGTCCCTCGCCGAGGGGACGCCGGATCCGGAGACGATCGTCACGATGGCGCTCGAGCACCTTCTACTGGGGATGTCGACAGCGGTGCTCGACGTGGACGCGGTGGAGAGTCACCTCGATATCGAACTGGACGCAAAGGAGGTCCACCAGAAGATCGAGGGGCGAGCGCCGATGTCGTTCGGCGAGTTCGTCCACATCCAGTACGTGATCGCGGACGGTGCGTCGTAGGCGAGTTCGGCACGACCTGTCTCGATATCGGGAGCGCCACCGATTCCTGTGCGAATCGGTACCACCACACAGATTTATCGCAGTCGATGATGTGGAACGGCCATGTCGAATTCGGAGCGGAGCGAGAACCGTCGACGGGAGGTCGACGCAATCTTGAATCGGAAACCCGGCACCGAGGCCGTCACCGATCTCGAGGACCGGTATCGGGTCGTCGGCGCGGCCGATCGATCGACGTACACGAACTGGCTCACGCCGATCGAGGACCACTACGTCTGCCACCGTAACGAGACGCTGGACCCAGCGGCCGACGAATGGACGATCGCGCTCGAAGGGGGCCTCGAGCGCGAGGCCGAACTGGGGATGGCCGAGCTTCGGGAGGACTACCCCACGGTCGCGGTCGCGCACACGATGGAGTGTGCGGGCAACGGCCGGGGCTACTTCGACCCCGAGACGGGGAGCGTCCAGTGGGAGTACGGAGCCGTCAGCACCGCGATCTGGACGGGTGCGCCGCTGAGCGCGATTCTGGCAGACCACGGTGCGACGACCGACAACGGACTGTGGCTCACCGCAGTCGGCGGCGACCACCCCGAAGTCGACGGCGAGAACGACCGGTTCGCCCGCTCGATCCCGATGGAAAAGGCGCTCGAGGACTGTATCCTCGCCTACGAGGTAAACGGCGAGGCCCTGCCGCCCGAACACGGCCATCCCATCAGATTGCTCGTTCCCGGCTGGTACGGCGTCAACAGCGTCAAGTGGGTCACCGAGCTCCACGTCACGGAGACGATGGTCCACGGCGAGGAGTGGGCCGACCGCGACGGCGACGATTTTACCCAGTGGCAGCAGTCGTCCTACCGGATCCATCCCGAGGGCGTCGAGCCCGAATCCAACGCGACGATCTCGACGTACGACACCTGGGACCAACTCGAGTCCGACGAGATCGACCATCCCTACACCTTCGACGAGAACGTCAAGTCCACGATCGGTCGTCCCGCGGACGGCGCGACGGTTAGCCCGCGCGAGGACGGGGTCGTCGAAATCGTCGGCGTCGCCTGGGCCGGCGACGACGAGGTGACGACGATCGAAATATCGACCGATGGTGGCGACAGCTGGCGGGAGGGGGAGTTTGTCGGCCCGAACTACGACTGCGCGTGGCGGCTGTTTCGCGACGCGTGGGAGCCGTCGCCCGGCACGTATGAACTCGTCTCTCGAGCCACGGACGAACGCGGCCGCCGCCAACCCGCGCGGATCGCCGGGCCGGACGAGGACGCCGACGGCGAATATCCGTGGAACGAGGGCGGCTACGCCGAAAACGCGTCGCTTCCCCACGCGGTCGAAGTCACCGTCGAGTGAGTGACAACCCGCCGCTGACCTCGAGTGGCCGATTGAAAAGGCGCGGAAATAGCGGTGCAATCGACCGAAACCCCGCGCTCGAGCGGTGAGATTATGTGCAGTCGGCCACGAGTCCGGCTATGAAGGTCGCAATTCTGGGTTGTGGACACGTCGGCATCGAGCTGGGTCGACAGCTCGCGGCTCGGGGACACGAGCCGATCGGCGTTCGCCGATCGGCGGATGGAATCGAGCGGATCGAAGCGGCCGGGTTCGAGGGGGTGCAGGCAGATATTACCGACCGCGAGGCGCTCGCAGCGGTGCCGGACGTCGACGCGATCGTCTTCGCCGCCAGCAGCGGGGGTCGCGGTGCCGAGGCCGCCCGCGAGGCGTACGTCGAGGGATTGCGGACGGCAATCGAGGAGTTCGGCGAGCGCGAGCACGCCCCCGAGCGACTGGTCTACACCTCGTCGACGGGGGTCCACGGCGACCACGACGGCGACTGGGTCAACGAGGAGACGCCGCTCGAGCCCACCACCGACAAGACCGAGGTGCTCGCCGAGGCCGAGCGGATCGCACTCGAGCACCCGCCGGAGTACGGCTACGAGGGCACCGTCGCGCGCTACGCCGGCCTCTACGGGCCCGACCGGTACCGGCTCGAGCGCTACCTCGAGGGGCCCGTCACCGAGGGCTACCTGAACATGGTCCATCGGGACGACGCCGCTGGGGCGGTCCGCTACCTGCTCGAGGAAGACCTCGCGCGCGGCGAGGTCGTGCAGGTAGTCGACGACGAGCCGGCGTCCAAGTGGGCGTTCGCCGACTGGCTGGCCGGCGAATGCGGCGTCGAAACCCCGCCGAAGCGAACGAAGGCCGAGCGGCTCGCGGACGACGATATTTCCGAGGCGGGCCGCCGGCGAATCCTGACGAGCAAGCGCTGCTCGAACGAGAAACTGCGCGATCTCGGCTACGAGTTCGCCTATCCGACCTTTCGGGAGGGGTATCGCGACGCGATCGAGCGCTATCGGGCTGACGATACTGACTGCTATAGTAGCCACTGAAACGATTTACACGCTGATCGTAACGTACTCGTGCGATCAGGTGTGCAACGACTTTCAGTGGCTACTATAGTCCGTATGACCCAGGGCCAGCCGTACCGAGGCCGAGGCCACCGACTCGCTCGAGACCGACTGAGACGGATCCATCGGTAACAATGCACTCCGAATCGGGAGAAATCGGGGGAAATTTCATGGTGGTTCGATCTGAGTTTCTGATATGAGCTTACGGAGCGCCCCGACAGCCGCGACGTTCGTCGGGGCGAACCCGCTGGTGTCCGAGTCGGTCGGCGACTCGATCCGGTCCCTCGATCCGCTCGTTCTTTCGTTGCTGGTTCTGGCCGTCGTTGCGCTCGTCCTGGGTGGCTGGTGGGTGATTCGGTGGTTTCGGCGACCGCCGGGCGTTCGGCTCCAGCGCGTGTTAGCGACGCACGACGACGTGACAGTCCTGATGCATCCAAACCCCGATCCCGACGCCATGTCCTGTGCGATGGGCGTCGCGAAGATCGCCGAGTCGGTCGACACCGACGCGGCCCTGCAGTTCTCCGGCGAGATCCGCCACCAGGAAAATCGCGCGTTCCGGACCGTCCTCGATCTGGACATCGAGTCCGTCGACGCGAGTTCGCAACTCGAGTCGGACGCGGTGGTGCTGGTCGATCACAACACGCCGCGGGGATTTACCGGGGCCCAGACCGTCGAACCGGTCGCGGTCGTCGACCACCATCCCGGCAACGGGGCCGGCACGAAGTTCACCGACGTGCGGACGGACTACGGTGCGGCGTCGACGATCCTCGTCGAGTACCTACACGACATCGGCGCGACGATGGCCGACGAGGAAGACTCGAGCGAGTTCGAGATCTCGCCGGAGCTGGCGACCGGACTACTCTACGGTATCCTGTCCGATACGAACCACCTGACGAACGGCTGTTCGCGGGCGGAGTTCGACGCCTGCGCCGCCCTGTTTTCCGGGATCGACGAGGACCTGCTCGACCGGATCGCTAACCCGCAGGTCAGCGACGACGTGTTGCAGGTCAAGGCGACGGCGATTACCCAGAAGCGCGTCGAGGGCCCCTTCGCCGTCTGCGACGTCGGCGAGATCAGCAACGTCGACGCGATTCCCCAGGCCGCGGACGAACTCATGCATCTCGAGGGAGTCACGGCGGTCGTCGTCTACGGTGAACACGACGGGACGCTCCACCTCTCCGGCCGATCGCGAGACGACCGGGTCCACATGGGCGAGACGCTGCGCCACGCCATCAGCGACATTCCGATGGCCAGCGCGGGCGGCCACGCGCGGATGGGCGGCGGGCAGCTCTCGGTCGACCACATGAACGGAATCGGCCCCTCCGACGGGATCAGTCGCGACGAGTTCGAGGAACGGCTCTTTTCCGCGATGTCGGGCGAACGATAGCGTCAGCGGTCGGCGCGTTCGCACACCGAACGCAGCGCTCCCGGATCGGCGGTCTCACCGGTCGCGACGAAGTGTGCCGCACACGCGTTTCCCAGTGCCAAGGCCGTCTCGAGGGGCCACTCGCGGGCCAGTGCGCAGGCCAGACCGGCCGAAAACCGGTCGCCAGCGCCGGTCGTTCGCCGCGGGTCGCCGAGGTCGACCATCTCGACGGCGGCAGCATCGTCGCGTGTCGTCCCGACGGCCGCGTCCGACCCATGAGAGACGACCGCGGTGATGTCGATCGCCGAGCGCAGCGCCGCGGTCCGACTTCGGATCCGCGCGTCGCTCGTCTCGTCAGCGCCGCGAGTGCGAGCCGACGCGTCGGCGGTCCTCACGGCGGCCGCGAGTTCCGTCGGGTTGACGCTCAGAACTACCTCGAGTGACGCGGCGGCCGAGTCAGCTCGCGAGAGGGCGTCGAACAGCCCCTCGAGCGCCGCCGGATCGACGGTGTCGATCGGACCAGGGTCGACCACAATCGGGAGCCGCGTATCGGGGGAGGCCGTCGCCAGCCGATCGAAGACCGATGTCAGTCCCCGCACAGAGATCCAGTTCGTGCAACAGAGCGCGTCCGCGCCGACGATTCGATCCCAGTCGATGACCGCGAGGAGATCCTCGAGTCGCCAGTTCTCGGTTGGCCCCGGCTCCGAAAACTGGATTTCGTCGGGGCCGACGTCGACCACGCGAACCGTGGACGGCGTCCCCATCGAGCGCGTTTCGAAGGGGAGGTCTGCGAGTACCGGATGGTTGAGGTGACCGACGAGCGTCGCCGTCTCGCCGAGCGCGTGAACCTGCGTCGCCGCGTTGACCGCCTGCCCGCCGGGCCGGACGTCGATCGGCTCGAGCGCGAACGAGCGAGTCCCCGAGGCGAGCTGGTCGGTAAACGCGTCGATCTTCTCGAGGCGATCGCCGCCCGCCCCTGCGATCGCGTACCAGCGGTCGACGCTACCGTCGGGGAGCGCAACGATACGGCAGGTGTCGCCGGTTTCGAGGCGGTTGAGCCGATCGCAAAGCTCGTCGTAGCTCACGGTCGAAACTGTGTCGCTCGGGGGCAAAACGGTACGGCCGGCACGTCGGTACGGCCGACACATCGCTCCGGCCGGCACGTCGGTACGCCTGGCGTGTCGACCGGCCGGTCGGTCGACCGCCCTCAAACTGGTCTCGAGTCGACGATGCCACTGCAACCGTTGGTGGCCACTCGCTGGGGTGGCGCGCCGCGATCCGAGCGGACGGGGCGGCTGCCGGTCCCTATCGAATCTCCTTCCACTCCGCCTCGCAGTCGGGGCAGATCCGGACCGTCTTGATCTCGTCCGGGTCGTTTTCGGTCTTCAGCGGCTTCTCGCACTCGGCGCAGACGAGCCGATCGTAGGTGTCCTTCTCGAGTTCGTCTTCGCGGAGAGCCTTCCGGACTGATTTCATATTCGGCCTGTAAGCAGGAGGGGAAGAAAAAGACCGGTGCTCTTTCGGACCCCGAGTCGGTCCTCGTTCCCGAGGAAGACGGCCGTCAGCGAGAGCGTTTCGACCGCCCTCGAGACCGCTCTCGACCCCGTCCGTAATCGCGTCTCTCCCATGATCGTTCCCGGGTACCGATTCGGCGGTGCCCCTTCGTATACTCACCTGACTGACACGCCTGCTGACAGCCGACAGTATATCTGGCCGGAGTCGTGGCCGTTTTACCGGCTCGCTCGAACAACTCACCGATGGAGTACGTCCAGGAGCGGATCGCGACGCTCCACGAGTTCGGCGAGGGCGACGGGATGAGTGATGCCCTCGCCCGCGACGCCGCGGCCGCGGTCGGCGAGACGGCCATCGTCGTCCCGATGACCGCCCGCGAGTACGAGAGCCCCGCCGCCGAACGCGTCCTCGGCGAACTCGAGCGCCTCGAGCCGGCGCCAGCGGCGGTCTTCGTTCCCGTCCGCGCCGACGACGACGAGATCGGGGCGTTCCGCGAGTGGCTCGATTCCTTCGCGCTGCCGACGCGCGTCCTCTGGTGCAACTCGCCCGGCGTCGACGCACTGCTCGCCGAGGCGGGACTGGCGGGCGACTTCGGAAAGGGCCGTGATGTCTGGCTCGCACTTGGACCCGCCGCCAATGAAGGCGACACCGTCGTCGTCCACGACGCCGACGCTCGAAGTTACGAGGCCGAGCACGTCCGCCGGCTGCTCGCGCCGCTGACGATGGACTATGAGTTTTCGAAGGGGTACTACGCTCGCGTCGAACGCGACCGGCTCTACGGTCGGCTCTTCCGCCTGTTTTACGAACCGGTCGTTCGAACGCTCGCGGACGCCCACGACGCGCCGATCGTCGACTACCTCGGCGCGTTCCGGTACGCGCTGGCCGGCGAGTTCGCCGCGACCGACGAGCTCGCCCGACGGCTCCGCCCACCGCGCGCGTGGGGCCTCGAGGTCGGCACGCTCGGCGACGCCTACGAGATAGCCGGCTTCGGCGGGACCGCCCAGGTCGACCTCGGCCGCCACGAGCACGACCACCGCGCGGTCGCCGGCGACGCCGGTCTCGAGGGAATGAGCCGCGAAGTCGCCGCCGCGCTCTTGCGGGTGCTCGAGGAACACGGGGTTGACCCAGACTACGAGACGCTGCCGGAGCGGTATCGCGCCGTCGGCGGCGAGCTGATCGAGGGCTATCGCGCCGACGCGGCGTTCAACGGCCTCGAGTACGATCCCGCGGACGAACGAGACCAGCTGGCACGCTACGCTGGATCGATCGCACCACCGGAATCGGACGAGCGCCTGCCGCGGTGGACCGAGGCCCCGTTCGCGCCGTCCGACGTGCTCGCGACGGCCCGGCCGTGGCGGGATCGGCGCATCGGCTCGCGCTCGCAAGACTAATCCACTCACCGGCCGTTGGATCGCGTATGGATGCGACCGCCGACGAACTGGCCGGCGTGGTCGATCTCTTTGGCGGGCTGACCCGCGAGGAACTGGCGCGGGCGCTCGCCGAAGCGGCCTACCGCGCCGACGGGCAGTCCGTCGACGATGGGGCCCTCGAGACGGCGATCGACGAGGCGCTCGAGTCGTTCGCGCTCGTTCGGTACGAGCTCGCCGGTCGGGACGAGACGTCGACGACCGCGGACGACGAAGCGCTATTGGTTCCCGGTCCGACGGCGTTTCCGACGGTGCCGGAGCACGCGGAAGATCTCCCACACATTCTCGACGTCGAGCGGCGTCGGCCCGCTCGCGAGCCGCTGGGTGAAGCGGCCCGGGAGCGCTTCGTCGCGGCCGCCGACGAGGCCGTCACCGAGGGGGACGCAGCGCGACTCCGAACCCTGCTCGACGTCAGCTACGACATCGAGGCGTGGGCCCCCGTCGATCTCGCGGACGAACGGACGCGACTGGAGGACACCCTCGAGGAATGACGACGAGACTGACCCTCGATCCGATCGCGGCGTACGAGCCCACCGAGATCACCGATCAAGAGTACGACGCAGCCGTCCTCGCGCCGATCGTCGACCGCGACGGCGAGGACCACCTGCTCTTCACCCGCCGGGCCGACCACCTCGGCGAACACCCCGGACAGATGAGTTTTCCCGGCGGCGGGGCCGAGTCGATCGACGAGACGATTCTCGAGACGGCGCTCAGAGAGGCCAACGAGGAGATCGGCCTCGAGCGCAGCGAAGCCGAGGTCGTCGGCCAGCTCGACGACATCCGGACGGTCACCGAGTACGCCGTGACGCCCTTCGTCGCGCACGTGCCCGATCGGGAGTACGTCCGCGAAGAGAGTGAGGTCGCCGAAATCGTCGTCCTCCCCCTCTCGGGGCTGCTCGATCCGGACAACTACGAGTACGAGCGCCGGAGCCACCCCTACTACGGCGAGATCGTGATTCACTACTTCCGCGTGAACGGCTACACCGTCTGGGGTGCGACGGGCCGGATTCTGGTGCAGTTGCTCGAGTTGGCGACGGCGTTCGAAGCGCCCGAGAAGGTCGATCGATCGGAGTTCTAACGGAGCTGCATCGTCTGACTTCGGTATCAGCAGGGTGGAGACCGATCTCGTCGTTCGAATCGTGAAATTACACCGAATCAGATAGCGCCTGTAATCGAGAGAAGAATTATCAAAAGTGACCCGAGGATACCCAGTATCCCGGCTATGCGTCCCAGACGCTGTTTTGTTTCTCCGCTCATCACACTATGTCTCTCCGCCAACAAAACACTCGTGGCTCCGTTATAGAACTCATACCGAACGGAGAAGCTGTCTGTGCTAATCGGATATCTCTCGGGCGACTCTATAGCGGTGCAGCAAAGGATTGCTAACTGGTCGGAGTGGAAACGAAGCACGACATCTGTTGATCAGCGGCTTACAGCCCTTCGAGCGACCGAAGCTTCTGTTCGATATCCGGCGGGGCGGCGCTGGGACCGTCGCGCACGCGATGATCCGGAATGAGGAGCGGGGCAGGATTCTCGTCGAGGGCAGTTCGGACGAGGATGATGTCGTCGTCGTTCTCGTGATCGAGGCCCGATGTCATCCGAGCGAGCGTCTCGACGGTGACCTGATCGCCGTAGGGAATCTCCTGAACTCCCTCGAGGACCGCCCGCTGATCGGTCGGCATGGTCATCGCGACCTGCACGTCGTCGAAGGTGATCGGCTCGAGGCCGTCGAGGTACTCGAAGATCCGATCGAGAACGGCGTGGTCGTCCTCGGCACCGTCGTCGGGAATCTCCGGGAACGAGACGCTCAGGACTCGTCCGCTGGCGGCACCAATCTGGACGTACCGATCGAGGTACGGCGATTCCCGCGCGTAGATTCCAGCGTCCGTAACGTCCTCCATACCCGTCCGTAGACGATCCGGACATGAATAGCCGCCGGTCCTCGCGTTTCGGCCGCGGCCGGTATCGGAACCGTCTCGGCCAGCGGCCGACGGGGTCGCTCACTCAAGGCTCACTCGACGGCCCGTCTCGGCCGACTCGTAGGCGGCCTCGATGGAGCAAAGATCGGCAAGTCCGTCTTCGCCGTCGGGTTCGGGATCAGTGCCGGTGAGCACGCAGTAGCCGAAGTAGTCGAACTCCTCGCGGACCTCGTCGACCGACGGACCGGTGTACTCCATGCGCATATCGCCGCTCTCGATGACCATCTCCTGGAGGACGCGGCCGCCGAACGGCGACTCGATGTCGATCATCCCCCCGGTGCCGACCAGTTCGAGGGCACTCCGGGCGTGAGCGTCGAAACTCGCCGTACACGAGGCCGTCGCGCCGGATTCGTACTCGAGTTGAAACGCGACGTGTTCGTCGACGTCCGCGAAGGGGCCGCCCTCCGAGCGGGTCGTTGCGTAGACGCTGTTGAGTTCGGATTCGAGGATGAATCGGATCGTATTGAGCGAGTAGATACCGAGATCGACCAGCGCGCCGCCGCCGGCGACCTCGGGATCGAGCCGCCACGTATCGGGGTCCACGGTGGCCAACAGCGGATGCGAGAAGCCGCCGTGAACTTGCACGACATCGCCGATGACGCCTTCGCTGACGAGTTCCCGGGTGCGACGAACGGTCGGCTCGGTCTGGAGTCGGTAGGCCGTCATCAGCGTGACGCCGGCATCGTTGCAGGCGTCGACGACCGCTTGGGCGCGGTCGACGGTGATCTCGAGGGGTTTCTCACAGAGGACGTGTTTTCCGAACTCAGCGGCTGTAGTCGCATACTCTCCGTGGACGTCGTTCGGTGCCGCGACGTAGATCGCGTCGTAGGCGTCGACGCACTCGCCCGCGAGGAAGTCGTCGTAGTCGACGATATGGTCGACGCCGTACGTCTCGGCGATGTCGGTCACGCGTTCGGGCGGCCTGGCCACCAGCACCGTCGTTTCGCAGCGATTGCTGTCGGCGATCCCCGGAAGCGCCCGCTGTCGTGCGAAGCCGCCGACCCCGATGACGGCGAGGCGAACCGTTCCCGCCGTTGATTCGCATTCCCAGTCCCGTCGCGTGAAGTTCGCGAACGCGTCCTCGAGTGCCATACATGACGTACGCACGCCGCCGAAAAGGACCTCAGTGACCGAACTGCCGACAGTCACCGCTTCCGATTGATCAATGGCGACGGACAACCGACGAGAGGATTTCTATCGCCGTACCCGTCGGTGGTATTCCGTCAGTAGGTTGTATCGAAGGAAAAAGTTATTCAATAGCGCCCACTGAGTTGTAATCACTCACAGGTGACGGAAGATGACTAAAATGGAAACGGCGGAGCTGGAGACCGACCTGAGTCTGTTCAAATACGACAACCTCGAGCAGTTGCCACCCCAGTACCGGGATCTCGAGGAGTCGGAACGAACGGACCGCATCGAGGCGGCGCTCGAAGAACTTGGCGACGACGTGGTGATCCTTGGGCACAACTACCAGCGACGCGAGATCGTCGAGCACGCGGACTTCATCGGGGACTCCTACCAGCTCTCGAAGGAGGCGGCGAACGCTGACGCCGAGTACGTGATCTTCGGCGGCGTGACGTTCATGGCCGAGAGCGCGGACATCATCACGGACGACGACCAGTCGGTGATCCTTCCGAGCATGGAGGCGTCGTGTCCGATGGCAGGGATGGCCGAGGCCCTGCAGGTCGACAGCGCGTGGGCCGAGATCACGGCCGCCGCGCCCGACGCAAACATCATCCCGATCACGTACATGAACTCCTACGCGGATCTGAAGGCCTTCTGTGCGAGTCATGGCGGGCTCGTCTGTACCTCATCGAACGCACACGAGGCGTTCGAATACGCCTTCGAACGGGGCGACAAGGTGCTTTTCCTCCCTGACAAGCACCTCGGAGAGAACACCGCCCACCGGCTCGGCATGGAAGACGAGATCGCCGAGTGGGACCCGTGGGATCCCGAAGGGAAAGATGCCGAGGAAGTCGCGGAGAGCGATATCATCCTCTGGGACGGCTACTGCCAGGTCCACGAGCGGTTCCGCGAGGACCATATCGAACAGGTCCGCGAAGCAAACCCCGGTGCGAAGGTCATCGTCCACCCCGAGTGTCGCCGCGAGGTCGTCGAAGCCGCGGACGTGGCCGGCTCGACGGCGACGATCTGCGAGACCGTCGCGAACGCCGATCCCGGCGACACGTGGGCCATCGGCACCGAAATCCACCTCACGAATCACCTCCAGCGCTGGCACCCCGAGGTGAACGTCCTCCCGCTCTGTGGCGACGCCTGCATGGACTGCAACGCCATGCGACAGATCGACCCCAACTACCTCGCGTGGGTGCTCGAGGAACTCGTCAAGGGTCGCGAACACAACGTGATCGGGGTCGCGCCCGAGGAGAAGGAACTCGCGGGCGTCGCGCTCGATCGGATGCTCGAGATCTGATCATGACCGAGACGAACACCGGGACGGAGACGACGACCGACGGCGAGACCGCGGACGTGCTCGTCGTCGGCAGCGGCATCGCTGGTTGTTCGGCCGCACTCGCGGCCGCGCGCGAGGGCGCGGAAGTCCTTCTCCTGACGAAAGCGACGAAACCCGACGGCGCCAGCACCGACTGGGCACAGGGCGGTATCTCGACGACTCGAGGGGATCCCGAGAGCCTCAAGCGGGACATCGTCGACGCCAGCGACGGCACCGCCGATCCCGACGCCGTCGATGTACTCGTCGAAGCCGCCGACGACGCCGTCGAGGACGTGCTCGTCGACACCCTCGAGGTGGGGTTCGACGAGAGCGACGACGGGTCGTTCGACTACACGCGCGAGGCCGCCCACTCCGACTACCGCATCCTCCACGTCGACGCCGCGACGGGCACGCACATCCTGCGGCCGTTCCTGAACCATCTCGACGACCACGAGCGAATCGAGGTGCGCCAGGACACCGCCGCGCTCGAGTTGATCACCGCCGAGGGGCGCGTCCACGGCGTCGTCAGTGACGCGGAATCCGACGGGCACCCGATCTACGCGGGTGCGACCGTCCTCGCGACCGGTGGCATCGGCGCGCTCTACGGCCGGTCGACCAACCCCGACGACGCGACTGGCGACGGCATCGCGATGGCCGCGCTCGCCGGCGCTGACGTCGAGGACATGGAGTACGTGCAGTTCCATCCGACGGCCTATGCAGGCGAGGATCCGTTCTTGCTCTCCGAAGCGCTGCGGGGCGAGGGCGCGGTGTTGCGAAACGGCGACGGCGAACGGTTCATGGACGAGTACCATCCGCAGGGCGACCTCGCGCCGCGGGACGTCGTCGCCCGCGCCGTCGAGACCGAACGCGCGGAAACTGGCGAGGTCGTCCTCGACGTGGGGCCGCTCGAGTTCGAAGCCGACTACCCCGGTATCGCGGCAAAGTGTCGCGACCGCGGCATCGAGGGCGAGGAAATTCCCATCGCTCCGTGCGAACACTTCCTGTGCGGCGGCGTCGATGTCGACAAGGAGGGCCGAACCTCGCTCGATCGGCTCTACGCCGTCGGCGAGTGCGCTCGCACCGGCGTCCACGGCGCGAACCGGCTGGCGAGTACCAGCCTGCTCGAGGGGCTGGTCTGGGGCCTGCGGGCCGGCGAAGACGCGACCGGATTCGATCCGGAGCCGGTCGAAGCGCCCGAACTCCGGAACCGGGATCCCGACCTCCCCGAGCGCTTCGCTGCCGAGAAGTTCACGCGGCTTACGCAGACGATGGACGAGTATCTTGGCCTCGAGCGCGATCCCGAAGAGATCGCCCGCGCGAGCGCCGTCCTCCGGCGGCTCAAAGGAGAGGTCGACGCCTACATCCGGACCCGAACGGCGCGGGACCTCTACGAACTCCGGAATGCCAGTATCACCGCGCTGTTGATCGCGCGGGCGGCTGGCGAAAATACGGAATCGACGGGCTGTCACTACGTCGCGACCGACCCCGACGAGTCAACAGCCGAACCGCCGGTGGACGACTGAGATACTCATGATCACCGACGCACAAATCGAACGCTGGCTGCGCGAGGATGTCGGCCACCACGACGTGACGAATCAGGTCCCCGGCGAGACGACCGGTCGTCTCATCGCGAAAGAGTCCGGCGTCGCCGCCGGCCTCGAGGCAGCAGCGGCCGTCTTCGACTACCTCGACGTGGCAGTGACCGATCGGCTCGAGGACGGAACCGAGGTCGAATCCGGCGACGAACTGCTCCAAGTCGAGGGGGCCGCACGCGAGGTGCTCCGCGGCGAGCGGGTCGCCGTCAATCTCGCGGGCCACGCGTCGGGAATCGCGACGCGGACGCGCGAGGCGGTCGAACGCGCTCGAGCCGAGGCCGAAGCGGTGGCGATCGCCGCGACCCGCAAGACGACGCCCGGCCTGCGCGGCCTCGAGAAACGCGCCGTCGTCGCGGGCGGCGGCGACACCCACCGCCTCGACCTCTCGCACATGGTGATGGTCAAGGACAACCACATCGCCGAGATGGGGCTCGAGGAGGCGGTGGCGCACTTTCAGGCACGGACCTCGTTCGCGACGAAGATCGACGTCGAGGTCGAGACCGTCGACGACGCGCCGCGCGCGGCCGACGCGGGCGCGGACATCGTCCTGCTCGACAATATGACGCCGGCGGAGACGCGGACGGCCGTCGAGACGCTCGCCGATCACGAGGGCGTGCTCGCCGAGGCCAGCGGCGGGATCACCCTCGCTGACGTGCCCGATTACGCCGCGACGGGCGTCGACGTGATCTCGATGGGATCGCTCACCCACTCGGCGTCGTCGCTGGACCTGTCATTCCGAACGCGAGGGTAGCTCCCGCCGCCGATCACTCCGCGCTCCACTGTCGAACGTCCACCTCCTCGAGAAACAGGGACGGATCGTCGTGGGAGAAACTTACCCACCCGACCTCGGGGTCCGCCGTCACGTGAATCAGTAACTGCTCCTCGACGAGCGCCGTCTCGAAGACCGATCTGCAGTCTTCGATGTCGTAGGAGAGGGGGACGAAGATGGCCGTCTCGCTCTCCTCGTCGCGCTCGACGGCGAGTGCGACTCGCCGGTCGCTTTCCGCCGCCAGCGGTCGGTAATAGACGTCGGCCGCGGAAATCGTGACGTCCCCGTCCTCGATGAGTTCCGCGACGAGTTCGTACTCCTCGGCGGTGACGTCGACGTCGAGCCCGGTTCGCTCGGCCTCCTCGACCGGCGATGTCCCGACCGGCTCGAGGACAATAGCGTCCCAGCCGTCCTCGCGGTACTCCTCGGCGATAGCTCGCGCGTCCTCGAGCAGGTCGTTCCACAGGGGATCTGCCGAATTCGACCCGTTGGTGGCTGTCGAACGGGTCGATGGTTCCGAATCGTCCCCCGTCATCTGCTTCCCTCCGGTCGCGGTCGGTTCGTCATGTTCGACTCCGACGACCGCGAGGGGAAAAACGTTACCTGACGCGGGCTCGCGTCGGGGCGGCGCAGCGCAGAATTCACAGGAAAAATTATTTTTGATCGCGCGATTACCCCTGGGTATGAGCGAGGAGCCACTCGACGATCTCGACAGGACCATCATCTACTGTCTGCAGGAGGACGCGCGCAAGACGTCGGCGAGCGAGATCGCGGACAAAGCGGGCGTCTCGGCCAGCACGGTCCGCAACCGGATACGGAACCTCGAGGAGAGTGGCATCCTCACCGGCTACCGACCGGAGGTGAACTACGAGGCGGCCAGCTATCAGCTGCAGACGCTCATCGTCTGTACCGCGCCGATCCCCGACCGAGAGGCACTCGCGCAGAAGGCCCTGGAAGTGTCCGGCGTCGTCGCCGTCAGGGAGGTTATGACCGGCACCGAGAACGTCCACGTCGAAGCGATCGGGTCGGACAGCGACGACCTCAGTCGGATCGGCCGAGACCTCGACGAACTCGGCCTCGAGGTCGTCGACGAGGACCTCATCCGGAACGAGTACGAGCGCGCCTTCCACGGGTTCGACGTGGATGAGTTGTCGTAGCGGTCCCGCTTGTCAGTCGTCAGTTTGAGCGCGGTCGTCCAGACGACGAGCAACGGGTTCGCGTCGTCCTGCCCTTCCGCTCTCTTGCTCACTCGTACACCTTCTCTCCGGACGGGTCCGCAACACGACGTGGCACCGATTGCCGAATCCCGAATTTATCGGCGCTTTTATGCGGATCCGGAGATCACACACCGATACAGAACCAAATATGCGTCAGAGCACACCCCCATCCCCCCATCTCCTGTTGGTCGGCAGCACACGGGCCTCGAGCCCCGTACCGACGCGGTCGCCGAACGACTGACGGACTTCCTATCCAATGCCAAAAGAACTCGAACGAGACCTCGGCTTATTTGCGGTCGTCGCGATCAGTATCGGCGCGATGGTCGGCAGTGGAATCTTCATCCTTCCCGGCCTCGCCCTGAAGACGGCGGGCCCGGCGGTTATTCTGGCCTACTTACTCGCGGGCGTACTCGTCTTACCGGCCGCCCTGAGCAAGGCCGAAATGGCGACGGCGATGCCGGAGGCCGGTGGCACGTACATCTACATCGAGCGCGGCATGGGACCGCTACTCGGAACGATCGCCGGCGTCGGCACCTGGTTTTCGCTGTCGTTCAAGGGCGCGCTGGCGCTGGTCGGTGGCGTCCCGTACGTGCTGTATCTGTTCGACCTGCCGGTGAAGCCGGTCGCGCTCGCGCTGGCGGTCGTGCTCGTCCTCGTCAATCTCGTCGGCGCGAAACAGACCGGTCGCCTGCAGGTCGCCATCGTCGCGGTGATGCTCGCGGCGATGGTGTGGTTCGTCGTCGGGGGGCTCCCGTCGACGGACAGCACCTACTACGGCGGATTCTTCGACGAGGGATCCGGCGGTCTCCTCGCCGCGACCGGCCTCGTGTTCGTCTCGTACGCCGGCGTGACCAAGATCGCGAGCGTGGCCGAAGAGGTGGAGAACCCGGATCGGAACATCCCGCTCGGGATCCTCGGATCGCTCTGTTTCACGACGCTCCTCTACGTCCTCATCGTCGTCGTCATGGTCGGCGTGACGCCGCCCGATCTGTTGAGCGACTCCGCGGTGCCGATGATCCACGCGGCCGAGGCGACGCTCGGCCGATTGGGCGTGATCGCCATCATTATCGCGGCCGTCCTCGCGCTGATCAGTACCGCTAACGCCGGGATCCTGTCGTCGTCCCGATATCCCTTTGCGATGGCTCGAGACCAGCTCGCGCCGCCGTCCCTGACGGAGATCCACGACAAGTGGGGAACGCCCGTGCAGGCGATCACGCTTACCGGTGCCGTCATGTTGGTACTCATCGCGTTCGTCCCGATCCTCCAGATCGCGAAACTGGCGAGCGCGTTCCAGATCATCGTCTTCGCACTGGTCAACGGCGCGGTCATCGCCTTTCGCGAGGGGGACGTCGGGGAGTACGACCCGAGCTTCGAGTCGCCGCTCTATCCGTGGACCCAGCTCGTCGGGATCGCCGGCGGATTCGCGCTCATCGGGTATATGGGAACGATCCCGCTCGTCGGTGCCGTCATCATCACGGCGGCGTCAGTGCTGTGGTATCTCTACTACGCGCGCGGCCGCGTCCAGCGCGAGGGCGCTGCCACGGACGTCGTCAGGCGGAGCGTCGGTCGCAAGGCCGTCGAACAGACGAAAGCGACCGTCGAGACGGTCGACGGCTACGAGGTACTCGTCGCGATTACCGAGGAGACGAGCGAGCAACGTGAGCAAACGTTGGTTCGAATCGCCGCCGATGTCGCCCACGAGAACGACGGCAGCGTCACCGTCGTTCAGTTCGACGAGGTGGCCGATCAGGTGCCGCTCCAGCAGGCGTCGGAAACGCAGTCACCGGCGGACGTCGAGTTCGAGGAGCGGACGGAGCCGCTGACCGAGGCGTTCGACGTGCCGGTCACCTACGGCGAGATCGTCAGCCACGACACGAAGCGGGCGATCGCTAACTTTGCCGCCCACGAGAACGCGGACTTCCTCTTGCTCGAGCGAAGCGACGATCCGCTGTACGCGCCGATATTCGGGACAACCGTCGAGTGGATCACCCGCAAGGCACCGTGTGACGTCTTGCTCGTCGAGGACCGCGACCTGGAACGGATCGACTCCGTCACGGTCGTCACCGATCGCGGCCCCTTCGATCCGCAGAAGATTACCGTCGCGAACGCGCTGGCGACCGAGGCCGGGGGCAGTATCACCTTGCTGTACCCGCTCGATGACGCGGCGACCGAGACGCAACGCGAGACGATAGACGAGTACCTCGCGGAACTCGAGTCGCTGTGTTCGGTTCCTGTAAATCGTTCGATCATCGAGACCGACGACCCCGAACGGGATTTCGTTTCGGTGACGAACGCGGGCGACATCCTCGTCATCGGGACGGACGGCGGACGGATACGTGGGTCCCTGTTCGGCCGGCCGGCCGACAGAATCATCGACAGCGTCGACTGCACGGCGGTTCAGGTGAAATCGAAGCGAGGCACGTCCGGCCCGGTTCGTCGACTCGTCGAGCGCATGGTGTTCTAACGGCTCGGCTCCACTGCTCCGATTTTCCCCGCCGCGGGTCTCGTTCGGAGCGGCAGCATCGGATCCCGAGTGACTCGCGGTGTTCCAGCGCGCGCCACCGCTCACGCTGCGAAGTTCTTTCCGACACCACAACGTGAGGTGCGACTGTTCGACCGACGATGCCACCCGACTCAGACGCCAATCCGTCCGTCGAGATCCGCCGCGCGACCCACGACGATTACGAGGCCGTCGCCGACTTCACGAGCGACATCTGGCCCGAACGCGGCGGCGACTACATCCCGCGGATCTATCACGACTGGCTCGAGGACGACGACGAGACCGACAGGAAGACCTTCCTCGCGGAAATCGACGGCGAGGCCGCGGGGATCGTCCAGGCCGTTATGCTCTCGCCCGACGAGGCCTGGTTTCAGGGAATGCGAGTGGCGGCAGACTATCGCCGGCGGGGCGTGAGCCACCGGCTGAACGAGGCGACTTTCGAGTGGGCCCGCGAGCGGGGCGCGACCGTCGGGCGAGTCATGGTCTTCTCGTGGAACGCGGTCTCGCTCGGCGCTGCGCGGGCCAGCGGGTACGAGCCGATCTCCGAGTTTCGGTTCGCGCATCCCGAGCCCGATCCGGCGGCCGAGGGTCCGTTTCGCGTCTCGCACGATCCGACGGCGGCCTGGCGCTACTGGACCCACAGCGATGCGCGCGAACACCTGACGGGACTCGGCCTCGCACCGGGGGAGTCGTGGGCCGTCCGAGAACTCACGCGCGATGATTTCGAGCGATTGGCCAACGAGACCGCCGTTTTCGCGGTCGAGGGCGAGAACGCACTCGCCGGAGTGGCTTATCGATCGCGAACGTACGACCGCCCAGTCGAGAGCGACGGGTCGGCCGACTCGAGCGATGTAGACCCCACTACCGAGATGTGGGCCGAATACGGCCTCGGCGCGTGGGAAAATATCGACGCCGCGCGATCGCTGTTCGCCGCGATCGCCCGCGACGCCGCCGACTGCGGTGCCGACGAGACGCGCGTTCTGATTCCCGAAACTGCTCGGTACGTCACGGACGCCGCCGCGACGGGGGTCGATATCTCCGAGGAACCGGACTTCGTATTGGGGATCGACCTGACGACCGACTGAGCGGCGCAGTTGCCGGGAGTAGCCGCCGCTGTGGCGTCGCCAGCGACCTACCCGCCGCTGACCGGCGGGAACAGCGCCAGTTCGTCGCCCTCTTCGAGGACCGTCTCCAGCCCGTCCTCTTCGACCAGCACGTTCGTACCGTTGCGAAGCACGTTGATCTGCGATCGCAGGTCGCCGTCCTCGAGCACGCGGCCCTCGAGTTCGGGCGCCTTCGCGAGCAGCGCCTCGAGTGCGTCCCCGACGGTGTCGCCGGCCGCGGTATCGACGGTCACGTGTTTGTCGCCCGCGCGTTCGGCGAGATCAGCGAACAGTTTCCACTCCGTGGGCATACGTGGCGCTATCGGTGCCGGCGGCAAGTAGCTACCGCTCTGACGGTCGTTCCTGTGCCCGCTCGGTCGCGGCGTCCGGGCTCCGGGCTGCGTCGTCCTCGTGCCCCCGGTCTCGGTCTGTCGATGGGGCCACCGTTCGCTCGGTCACCCGCCGGAGCGCGTCCGGACGGCCGAGGACGTAGGCGACGTCCCCGGCCGTGAGTCGAACGTCGCCGGTCGGGAGCGGGAGGTGCTCGTCCCCGGTCTCGCGATCGAGCACCAGTACCAGCACTGGCAGCGAGCCGATCGGGACGCCCGCGAGCGGGTCGTCCGACCCGACGGAGACGGTCGTCACCGTCTCGTCGGCCGCCCGGAGCAGGGAGACGAGGTCCCGTTCGGCATCGGGGCTGCCCGGCAGGGTCACGAGTCGATAGGACCGATCGGGCTCGAGGTCAGGGGCATCCTCGGCGTCGAGAGCGACGGTCGCGACGTCGTCGGCGGTCGCGCGCAACTCGCCGCCGGCGACGCGCCGAGCGGCGCCGCCGTCGTCGTCACGGGTCCAGATCCGGACGGCGTCGCCCGGGCTGGCGTCGGCCGCGGGATCGCCGGCCAGTGCGACGGCGACGGTCCCCGGCGCGAGCGTCGGGCCGATTCCCGCTGGTCGGCTCCCGACCGCGAGGTAGTCGACCGTCCCGTCCGCGGTGAGGTCGACGTCGACGTGGCCGATCCCGAAGTCGCGCTCGAGGCGGGCGATCAGCCGCTCGCGGAGCTGGTCGACGGTGAGGCGGCGCGGAAAGAGGAGCGTCTGTCCCGCGAGTTCGTCCTTGCTCGTCTCCTCGACGGGGTCGTAGCCGTCAATATCGCCGATCTCCTCGGGCAGTTCGACCGTGACGACGCGACCGGCCGAGCGAACAAGCTGCGTGACTTCGGTGATCGTCCGCGGCGTCGCGACCATGAACACGTCCCGTGCGAGGTAGTCGCCCAGCCGTCGCCCGGCGTCGGCGGCGATCGCGCTGGCAACGAACGCGGCGACGGTGTAGATCGCGGTTCCGGGCTCGAGCAGCCCCGTGTTACCGATGATCGCCTGGGACAGCGCGGTCTGGGTGTTCAGCCAAAGCGCGACGAGCGCGACGCCGACGAGGACCGCGACGCCCTCGGGAATTTCGTCGGCGCTGTACCAGCGGTAGGTAAACGCCACGCCGGCTCCCGCTCCGGCCGCGAGCAGGGCGAAGCCGAGGATGCGAACGAGCGCTTCCACGAGCGTCTCGGTGGGGACCGCCTGGGCGACGACGGGATCCATCACGACCGGTCACCGCCATCATGACCGTCGCCGTCGGTCGGGAAACAGCGCTCGGTCGCGGGAGGGCGCTCGGTCGGGCCGACGGGACGCCGAATCATCGGGCGATCGCCTCCACGAACGCCTCGGTCGCGTCGTCCGGCCCCGCGACGAACGCCTCGTCGCCGGCCTCGAGTCGCCGTTCGATGCCGGGGCCGAAGACCCAGCCGTGGCGACGACCGCCGGTCTCGCTGCCCTGTCGTCGCACCGCCAGAATCGTCACGTCCGCCGTTGACGCGGTCGTGTCGAAATCGGTAGCCTCGTCGTCCGAGCCGGTCGCACCGACCGTGAACCGTCGGATAGCGTACCCCTCGCGTTTGACCAGCGCGAGCGCCTCGAACTCGCGGCTCGTTCCCCGCGACCGTACGACGAGTCGGGGCGAATCGACCTCGAGGATCGGTTTCACGTCCCGTCGAGCAACGGCGATGGTCACCCGTCCCGGGCCGCCGGCGGCCGACGCGTTCGGTTTCGGATCGGCTATCGCGGACTCGGCGTCTTCCCCGCCGTCGGTCGCCACCTCATCGAGAGGGGTATCGAGCGCAGCGCCCGCGGCGCGTTCATCGTCGATCTCGGACCGAGCGCTCAGTACCGTGCCGGTGATCGAGCGCTCGCCGGCGCGAATGGTCACTTCGTCGCCTCGAGCGATCCCCGTCGGGACGAGCGTCGCGATCGAGACGGCGCGTTGGCCCGCCGGCACGCGTCGCGAGAGGCTTCCGGACGGCGGTGCCGCGACGATCGTCGCCCGGGCCTGTTCGTCCATGGTGACGTCGACGTCCGCGAGGTCGTGATCCGTTCGCAGCCGTTCTTCGATCCGGGCCTCGAGCTCCGAGAGGGGAAGATCGGCCGGGAGTTTCCACGAGCCGGCTTTGAGAGACTGTCGGAGGGCGGGCGACAGCGGTGGGTAGCCTTCCATGTCGCGGATCTCCCCGGTGGGGCGGACCGACACCTGACCGACCGAGCCGACGAGTTCGACGACATCGGCCGAGAGTGTTCGCTGTCGAAGGCGGGTAAAGGAGAGCCGGCGCGGGAGTTCCGCGCCGAGTTTGTCGCCCTGGTTGTGGGCGTAGAGCGCGAGCATGAGGACGACCAGCACGGCTATCAGCAGCCGCGGTGACTGGGCGATAGTCGGTTCGACGAGTCCCAGCAGGCCGCCCTGCACGCTGGCGATCGAGAGCGCGAGGACGACGACACCGAACCCGGGCAGGGTCACACCAGTGAAATACCGCACGAGAAAGCCGAGCGAGCCGGCGACGAACGCGGGGACGATGCCGGTCAGGAGACCGAGGTAGAGACCGAGCAGCACTTCGACCAGCAGATTGCTCGGAATCGATTGCATTGTGGGGGAGTGGGATGGGATCGTTAAATTTGCACCGACAGGAGCATCCGTATCCGTATCCGTATCCGTTTCGGGTTCGGTACACGGCTCTGGCCGGACGCGAGACGGGGACGTTTAACTAACACCACCGCCGACCGGTGTGTATGGTCGACGGCTGGTCGCCTCGAGCGCGGCTCCCCGAAAACTGGCGGCGAGTCTTCACGACGCGGGCAACCGTGGGTCTCGTCTTGCTGATCGCGCTGCTCTCTGTCGCAACCGCAGTCGTCAACATCGGGACTACGGACGTGAGTGGACCGCTCGAGACGTACGTCCCCGCCGCCGTTCAGGCGGCTGCCGGCTTTACTGGCGCACTCACCGGATTCCTGATGGTCGGCAGCGCACTCGCACTCCGGCGCGGACTCCGGTCTGGCTGGTGGGCGACGCTGTTTCTCCTGCCGCTGACCGCGGCGCAGGGACTGCTCCAGTCGAGCAAGTACTCGTTCCCGCTGATCGTCCTCTCGCTGGTCGCGATTCCGATCCTCCTGCTGACTCGGAGGCGATTCACCAAACCGCTCTCGCTCTCGACGACGCAGATCGCGGCCGGCTCGGCGCTCGTCGGCGTTCAGCTGTACGGGACCATCGGCGGCTACGCACTCCGGGAGCACTTCGACGGTATCAGCAACATCCTCGACGCGTTCTACTTCACGCTGATCACCTCGAGTACGGTCGGCTACGGCGACGTGACACCGCAACCGGAGTCGGTTCAGGGGATGCTGTTTACGATGTCCGTACTCGTCCTCGGCGTCTCCAGTTTCGGTATCGCGATTGGGGCGCTGGTCGGCCCGCTCATTCAGGACCGCATCTCGAAGACACTTGGAAAAATGACCGAATCACAACTCCAACTACTCGACAAGCATATCCTCGTGCTCGGCTACGGCGAACTGACGGAGCCGATCGTCGACGAACTCGCGGACAACGGCCGGAAGTTCGTCGTCGTCACCAGCGACCGGGAGGTCGCGACGGCGCTCACTGACCGAGACATTCCGGTGGTCAACGGCGACCCCAGCGACGAGGAACCGCTCCAGCGTGCGAAGATCGACCGTGCGGCCGCGATCCTCGTCGCCACGAACCACGACGCCGAGGACGCGCTGACCGTCCTCACCGCCCGCGAACTTGCCCCGAACACGCGCATCGTCGCCGCCGCGACCGACCGCGAGAACGTCAAGAAACTCGAGCGCGCCGGCGCGGACGCCGTGATCAGTCCCTCGCAACTCGGCGGCCACCTACTGGTGCGCTCGGCGCTGGGAAGCGACGAGAGCGGACTGATCGACCGGATTCTCGAGCGGGAGTGAGGTCCAGCGGGAGAGACAGACGAATTCATTTTGATAAAACCACGCGGGACACGTTCAGTAGATGGAAGAGACGTATCACTCCGAACTGATCAACTGGCGTACGGTGGCGCGCGCTGTGCCGCAGTGAATGTCAATGAACCGCGGCACGACGCTGCGCGAGGGATGAGTGAGCGACCGCAGGGAGTGAGCGTTAGCGCGGAACCGAAGGTTCCGCGAACCATGCGAACGGGCGCTGCGCGCCCGTGAGCAGAACTCGGTTGGGGAGGGCGTGGCGATTCCCTGTCGCCACGATAGCAGGACGCTTCGTCTCACCCAATCCCATCACAACTCATGCAATTCCCTCAGAATACAGGAGTACAGACGCAAACGTCTGCTAGCGGTGGCGTCCGCGGTGGACGATCGCCACGTCCGCCTCGAGATCGCTGAGTTTTCGAAACGTCGGCGGCGAGACGAACCGCGAGGCGGCCGACCGGTCGGTGCTCGAGCCGACGAAACAGACGTCATACCGGGGCGCGACCCGGGTCAGGTAGGACTCGACTGACGCGTTGGCGACGTGGGTCTCGAAGCGGCCCGAGAACGCGTCGACGAGGTCCGCGAGCGTTCCCTCGGCCGCGCGGCGGCGCGACTCGCGGTCGATGCAGGTGCAGACGCTGATCGGTCGGCCGGACCCGGTCACCCGGATCGCGAAGTCCAGCATCGCTCGAGCGGTGTCGCCGGCACCGCGGACCGCGACCAGACTGTTCTCCCACCGCCGTCGCGGGGTACCGTTCGAGCGGAACGCGATCACGTCGATCTCGCTGTCGAACAGGCCCGTGAGAAACGACGAGAGCCCCCCGCTCTCGCGTTCGGCGTACGGTGCGACGATGAGATCGCAGTTCTGCTGGCGGGCGGTCTGCAGGGTAAGCCCGGCGGACTGCCCGCCCCCGGCCGCGACGACCACCTCGCAGGGGACATCGTACGCGTCCGCGAGCTCGGTCGCGAACGACTCGAGGCGCTGCCCGGCGTCGCTGGCCGCGCGTTCGGCCGGGGCCAGTTCCTCGCTCCCGTCGTTCCCGGCGGCCTCGGTGCCGACGGGATCGTCGCGCTGCTCGGCGTCCTCGTCGACCACGTCGAAGAGGACCACCTTCCCCGCGTCGTGTGCGCCGGCGATCGACGCGGCGAAGCGGGCGACCGTCTCCCCGCCATCAGCCATCGGAACGAGGACGTGATCGTCGCCGCCGGTCGTTCCGTAGAGGTACTGCGCGCGCTGCTCGTAGAAGTGACTCCGCCAGAGGACGAACGCACTCGCGACGAACGCACTCGAGACGACGATGCCCAGCACGTAGGCGAACTGCGCGTTTCCGGTCACGAGCACGAGCAGCGCGGTCGAAAACGCCGTCGGTTCCTCGAGGTCGAGCCCCCACGTACAGAGCCCGGTGAAAAAGATGGCGAGGGCGGCACCGGCCGCGCTGACACCGCCGCCGGTCAGTCCAGCCGCGGCCGTGAGTTCGATTGCGAGCCAGCCACAGAGCGCCCCGACGGTCATTCCACCGACGAACTTCCACGGCGTGGCGTACTTCCCCTCCGGATCGGCGAAGAGCGTGTACGTGCCGGACGCCAGCGGCGGAAACAGCAGGAAGGAGATTACCGCCGTCATGTTCGTCAGCCACGTCACCGCCGCGATCAACAGCGGGACGAACACCAGTACCGAGAGGTGGAGGAGGTTCCCGGTGTGCTCAATCCACCGGACGAAGGAATCGAGTTCGCGTCGCTCCAGCCGTCGCAATCGACTCGCGAGCGCGTGCAGTCGCGCTCGCACCCCCTCGAGCATAGGAATCCGTTGCTCGCGGATCGACCAAAACTATTCGGCTTCGCTCGGGAGTGACACCGTGTTCGAGGGTTCCTCGGTGATCGGTACACGGATCCCGAACTCCGTTCGTCGGGTGAGGACCGCGCTTCGTGTCTCGGCTACTCCAGCGCGCCCTCGAGAATCTCGACCCCGCTCGAGGCCCCGATGCGTTCGGCACCGGCCTCGAGCATCGCCACGGCCTCGTCGTAGCTACCGATACCGCCGCTGGCCTTGACGGGGAGGAACTCGCTCATGAGTTCGACATCGTCGATGGTGGCACCGGCGCTCACAGCTTCGCCGTTCGCACGTTGCTTCTCCGACGCAACGCTCGCGAAGCCGGTCGAGGTTTTCACCATCGCCGCGTCGGCCGCTCGAGCGGCCTCGCAGGCCCGACGTTTCTCCGCGTCGGAGAGGAGCGCGGTCTCGAGGATCACCTTGACCGGGATCGGCACCGCAGCGACCAGTTCCGCGAGTTCGGCCTCGACGGCCTCGTCGTCGCCGGCCCGCAAGCGACCGATGTTGACGACGACGTCGAGTTCATCGGCTCCGTCCTGCCAGGCCGTCACGCCCTCGCGTCGTTTCACGTCGGGCGCGTGCTGGCCATGGGGGAAGCCGACCACCGTCGCGAGGGAGACGTTCGGGGCGTACTCGGCAGCCAACTCGACGGCGTAAGGCGGGATACAGGCGTTCATGCCGTGCTCCCGAGCGTCATCGAGGACGGCTCGAACGTCGGCGGGCGTCGTCTCGGGACCGAGGACGGTGTGGTCGATCAGAGGGGCGAGCTCGCTGCGATCCATAGGTGGGTCGACTCGTCGGACCGGGAAAAAGGCGTCCGATTACGCAATCGACCGCCGTCCAGCGCATAGCGTCACTGTCCCGCGGCCGACAGTATCCTTTTTAGCCGCGATATGCAACTGACTCGCATGGCCGACGCAGATCCCGGCACCGTTCCGGCCGTCGAATCCACCGCCGACAACATCGCCGCGATGCGGATCCGCGGCGCGGCGACCATCGCCGACGCGGCCGCCGCGGCGCTGGCGACGCAGGCCGAACGCTCCGCGGCCGAGAGCCCCGCGGAATTCCGGAGACAGCTCCGGACCGCCGCGCGGACGCTCCACGAGACGCGGCCGACGGCGGTCAGCCTCCCGAACGCCCTCCGGTACGTGCTTCGGGGGATGACCGGCGACACCGTCGCCGACCTCCGAGAATCGACGATTACCTGCGCCGAGGCCTTCCAACGCGACCTCGCGCAGGCGCAGGATCGACTCGGTGAGATCGGCGCGAACCGGCTGCGAGACGGCGACGTCGTCATGACCCACTGCCACTCGACGGACGCCCTCTCGTGTCTCGAGGCCACGCTCGAGGACGGAACGGAACTCGAGGCGATCGTCAAGGAAACGCGGCCGAGAAAGCAGGGCCACATCACTGCGCGACAGCTGCGCGAGTGGGGCGTGCCGGTGACGCTGATCGCGGACAACGCGGCTCGGCGATACCTCGATCGGGCGGATCATGTGCTCGTCGGGGCCGACAGCATCGCGGCTGACGGCAGCGTGATCAACAAGATCGGAACGAGCGGCCTGGCGGTCAACGCCCGCGAGCGGGGCGTGCCGGTGGTGGTCGCGGCCCAGACGATCAAGCTCCATCCGGACACGATGACGGGCCACACCGTCGAGATCGAAATGCGAGACGAAACGGAGGTCCTGTCGGACGAGGAACGGGCGGCGATCACCGGCACGGACGCGAGCGACGAAGCCGGGCTGACCGTCGAGAACCCAGCATTCGACGTCACGCCGCCGCGGTACGTCGACGCCATCGTCACCGAACGCGGCCAGTTCCCGCCGGAGAGCATCGTGACGCTCATGCGGGAACTGTTCGGCGAACCGACCGACGACCCGTGGGACGCCTGAGACGGACTCCTGTCAGTCAGTTTTGGTGAACCCGCGGCCCACCTTCGACTGTGCCGGGAGACAGGTACAACAGACCGTATACCGCGTCGACGACGTGCCGAACGCGTGCTATCAGCTAAATTGCCGGCGGTGATGGCCGTTCATGACCGTGCGAAATCCACAGTATATCTCTGTCACTACTATTCGACAATCGGAAAGTGTTAGTCACTGGTGTGAGCTATGCCCACTATGGTATTACCCGAGGGGTTCGTCGTCCCGCCGTGGTACCTCCTGGTCCCGGTCATCGTTTTCCTCGGTAGTGTCCTCGCGCTGTTGTGGGCGCTCGAGCCGCCGGTGACCGATCGCACGGTTCTGGCGTTCGCGCCGTGGATGATGTTCGGCGCGAGTCTACACGTCCTCTACAAGATAAATGCGTTCCAGATCAACGCGTTCCCGGCGAGTATCGAGTCCCTGTTCAGCGCCCCGATAGTCTACGCGGTAACGGCGATCATTGCGGGGATCGTCTGGATCATCGCGATCTTTCTCCACGTTGGCGGTCTCCAGCCGACGATCTCGCGGTTTGTCGGGATCGCCGGAACGGCGTTTTTCACCGTCTTCGCGATGTTCGCGGTCCTTCGGAGCATCGAGGCGGGGGTCTTCGAACCGTTCTGGCCCGTCATCGCCGTCGTCGTCGCCGGTATCGTCACCGCCATCGCCTGGATCGCGCTGAGCCTCTGGTTTACCGACGTCGCGACGACCACGAGCACGACGGGCGCGCTCGTCGTCTTCGGACACACGCTCGACGGCGTCACGACCGCGATCGGCTACGACGTCCTCGGGGCTGCCGAGAGCGTGCCGCTCTCGCTGGTGCTTCTCGAGGCCGGGGAGGCGCTACCGACTGCCGAGTACATCGGTTCAGGCTGGCTGTTCGTCCTCGTGAAAGTCTCGCTCGCGATGGTCATCCTCGGGTTGTTCCGGGAGTACGTCGAGGAGGCACCGCGACAGGCCCGCACACTGCTCGCGCTGGTCGCCGCAGTCGGGCTCGGCCCGGCGACCCACAACACGCTGCTGTTCATGGTCTCCTGATCGCTCGAGGAGCCGATCATCGACTCCTCAGATCGATAGTTTGCGGCGGTGCACCCCGCCACCGCGCTCACCTAGGTTTTTGCCGGCGGACACCGTCTTCTCGCTTCATCGAATGGATCCGATACCGGTGCTCACGGCCGGCCACGTCAACTGGGACGTGACCCTTCGCGTCGACAGGCTTCCCCAACCCGACGGCGAGGCCTCGATCCGCTCGCAACGCCAGTCCGGCGGCGGCAGCGCCGCCAACGTCGCCGCCGCGCTCGCGGGTCTCGATGTCGACACCGGATTGATCGGGAGCGTTGGCGACGACGACAACGGCCTGCTCGCCCACCGCGAACTCGAGGCCGCGGGCATCTCGCTCGCGGGCGTCCGGGTGGTCGAGGGGGCCGAAACGGCCGTCAAGTATCTCCTCGTCGACGACGCGGGCGAGGTCGCGATCCTCGGCAACGACGGCGTCAACGAAGCGGTCACGCCGGACGATCTCGAGCCGGATCGAATTCGGGCAGCCGAACACGTCCACCTCACGGGACAACGACCCGACACCGCCGCCGCGATCGCTCGGATCGCCAGCGAGGCCGGCAGTTCGGTCAGTTTCGATCCCGGCCGCCGACTCGCCGACCGGGAGTACGGCGAGGCCCTGGCGCTGGCCGACGTCGTCTTCGTGACCGATCGGGAGGCCACAGCGCTGCTCGAGACCGATTCGGTAGACGTCGCCGGCGACGGTCGAATCGTCGTCGTCACCTGCGGGGCCGACGGGGCGGAAGCGTACACGCCGAGCGGTTCCGTCGTTCACCCCGGATTCGACGTCGACCCCGTCGACACCGCCGGTTCCGGCGATGCCTTCGCCGCGGGGTTTCTCGCAACGTGGCTCGAGGGTGCTGACATCGACCGCGCGCTCGCGTACGGGAACGCCTGCGGGGCGCTGACCGCGAGTCGCGACGGTGCACGGAGCGCGCCGACGGCCGAGGCGGTCGAAGACGTTCTGGCGCGACACTCCTGAACCCGCTCTCCGCCCATCAGCCCGATCGCCGAAAATCACTGTAGTTGATGGGTTCTCACCGGGTGTTGTCTGACGGTAGTTATATGGGCGGAGACGTTGCCTCCTCGAGTAGACAGTCACGATACCGTGACTGAGAGACATGACGGAAGGAAGGGTTAACGAGTCTAACGGATGCAGCCTCGACCGGCGCATCCAGTACGAGCGAGACGCGAACGAATCGCCGAGTATTGCCGCTGCGACGGCACTGGCCCAGTATTACGGTGACGACGTCACTGCGACCAGTATGCAGCTGTACGACTACATCGATCCGGACGCGCTCGACAGCCTCTTCACCGACACGAACCGCGGTGACGCGCGGGCGAGGGGAACTGTCGAGTTCCAGATCGACGACGCAATGGTCACGGTTGGGCCCGACCGCGTCGACGTTCGTCCGACCGGCTGATACGGATTACTGTAACGGTTTACCGGCGCAACCGCAGGACAGCCGCGGTTGCGCCGGAAACGACTTACAGCAGTCCGTATGAGCGACGAGCGATCGAGTGCCGAGAACGGATGCTGGGGAACTGGGTGGCGTCGAGGATCGCCGTGACGAGTTGACCGCTCCTCGGCCCTTCCTCGAACCTTTTTTCTCACCGCCGCCGGTATCCGACGGTATGACGACGCAGCCACACCTGCTGGTCGACGAGGGAGATCTGACGGACATCGCACTTATCCCGGGCGATCCCGGACGGGTCGATCGCATCGCCGACCACTGCGACGAGTCGGAGATGATCACCCAGAACCGCGAATACAAGGTCGTCAACGCCACCTACGGGGGGCGCGAGCTCACGATCTGCTCGACGGGGATCGGCTGTCCCTCCGCCGCGATCGCCATCGAAGAGCTGGCGAACGTCGGCGTCGAGACGTTCATCCGCGTCGGAACGACCGGCGCGCTCCAGTCGGGGATCGAGATCGGCGACATGATCGTCGCGACCGGCGCGGCGAAAAACGAGGGTACCTCGAAGCGCTACGAGGCCGTCGAGTACCCCGCGGTGCCCGATTACGACGCGCTGTCGGCGCTGGTCGATTCCGCGGAGGCGCGCGCGACCCAACGGGCCGCGAATAGCGCGAACGGTGAAACCGTGAGCGGAGACGAGGACGTCCACGTCGGTCCCATCGCCTCCGACGACGCCTATTACGCCGAGACCGACGACGCCGTCGACGACTGGGAGGCCGCCGGCCTGCTCGCCGTCGAGATGGAGGCCGCCGCCGTCTTCTCGCTGGCCCGCCGCAAGGGACTCGCCGCCGGTGCGATCTGTACCGTCGACGGAAACCTCGTCGAGGGCACGCAGAAAGGAACCGACACCGAGGACGACGAACTGCCGGACAAAGCCAAGAACAACGTCGGGCGCGCGATCGACATCGCGCTCGAAGCCGCGACCGAGCTATAACAGCCTCGAATCAGCCGAGTTTACTCTTTCGAGCGACCGAACAGCCGTTCGCGGAGCGACCGCTTCGTCGGCCGCTCGGCGAGCAACACGGAACACTCGAGGTCGTCGACGACGTCGAAGACGAGCGAGCCGCGGACGAGTCGGGAGAGCAGGCCGCGTTCCGTCGCACCGATGATCACGAGCGTTTCGTCTGCGGCCTCGCGGGCGATCGCGCTCTCGACATCGCCAGAGGTGTCGACCGTCAGTACGGCGTCGCCGATATCGTGGTCGGCCGCCCACTCCGTCAGGAACGCCTCGCCGGCCTCGCGCTCGCTCTCGTCGTCGACGACGTGGAGGAGATCGATCGAGGCCCCGGTCGTCGAGCGCAGCGTTCTCGCGATCTCCGCACTGAGTTCGGAGTCCGGACCGCCGGCTGTCGGCAGGAGGATCCGGCTGGGATCGTAGCCCCGGTCTTTCAACACGAGGAAGTCACACGGGAGATCGTGGGCGAGTTCGTCGAGCGGCTGTTCTGCGCGTCCCGTCGCCCACGGCCGGTCCGCACCCCAGCCCATCACGACCTGATCGGCGTCGTACTGGCGAGCGGCGTCGAACACCTCCTCGAACGAGCGATGGGAGACGATCGTCGTCGTCTCGATCGTCGCACCCCGCTCTTCGGCGTGTTCGCGTGCTTGCTCGAGCAGTTTCGCGGATTCGGCGTCGATCCGATCGATCTGCTCGGCACCGCGATCCAGCGGCGTTTGATCGGGGACCTGCACGATGTGGACCGCGTGAACCACGCCGTCGCGTTCGGCGGCGAGCGCGCTGGCGAGCGAGATGAGCTGTCGTTCGGTCCGGGGGTTCGACAGCGGCACCAGCACGCGGTATTCGTCTGCCGCGTCGGGACTGGCCGCAGTGGCCGCCGAGACCGCGACGTCGGGCATCGCCTCGGACCGATCGAGGATGTACTGCCCGAGGACACCCCGCCGGGGCGTCTTCGAGCGTGCGTACAGCGCGTACCACAGCACCGCGACGGCGACGAAGGCGAGACTCAATCCGATCTCGATCGGATCCATGAAGGCGATGAGCCCGAAGGAAAATACCGTGCCGAGGATCGGCGTCACCGGGTAGAACGGCACCCGGAAGTCCGGCTCGTACTCGGGCACGTCGGCCTGCCGGAACGCGATCAACGCGAGGTTCATCAGGCCGTAGACGATCAGGTGGAGCACGCTCGCGGCCTTGGCCAGGATCTCGAGGTCCTGGCCGAGCGCGACGATGAACACGATGATGACGCTGCCGGTCAGCAGGATCGACCGATACGGCGTCGCATACTGGGGGTGAATTTCGTTGAGTTTGTCAGTGACGATCTTGTCCCGTCCCATCGCGAAGTTGATGCGAGCCGACGAGAGGATCGACGCGTTGGCACTCGAGGCCGTCGCCAGCATCGCCGCCAGCGAGATCAGGGTGACACCGATCGCGTCGAGGACGGGGATCCCCGCGAACGTGATTTCGGCAACCTGTGAGACGGGGACGCTGTCGTCGAGCGAGTGCCAGGGGACGATGCCGACCATCGTGGCGACGAGAACGGCGTAGATCATCGTCACGACGGCGACGCTGCCGATGACCGCGATGGGGAGGTTCCGGCCGGGATTCTTCAGTTCCTCCGCGACGGTCGCGATCTTCGCGTAGCCGAGGAAGGAGACGAAGACGAGCGCGGTTCCCGGCAGAATCGCGCCGTAGCCCGCGTCGGTCGGCGCGAGGCCGTCGGTGGTCAGCGTCGTCCAGTCGAAGTGGAGGAAGCCCGTCGCAGCGAACACGGTGAGAATCCCGAGCAGGACCGTGACGATCACCGTCTGGACGCCGCCGGTCTCCTTCGCACCGATGTAGTTGATGCCGACGAACAGCAGGCCGGCGACCAGGGCACCCAGCTGGATGTCCGACACCGCAAACAGGCCGAACTCGAGCGTCGGCAGCGCGAGCGCCGTGCCGGTCAGTAACTCGGTGAGATAGCCGCCGAAGCCGATACAGTAAAACGCCGAGGCGAACGCCAGTCCCATCCAGTCGCCCATTCCGGAGATCGAGCCGAACAGGGGCCCGAGCCCGCGATTGATATAGTAGTAACCGCCGCCGGCCTTCGGCATCGCCGTCCCGAGTTCGCTCACCGCCAGCGCGTTGACCATCGCGATCGCCCCGCCGATCACGAACGAGACGACGACGACGGGGCCGGCTTCCTGTGCCGCGACGCCGGGCAGAACGAAGATCCCCGCACCGATCATCGTCCCCATGCCGATCGCGAGCGCGGAGAGGAGCCCGAGGTCCTTTGCGAGTTCGTCGTCACTCATGGCTCTCCGTCCGCGGAAGGACCACCAGCGGCCGATCGGTGTTGGCGAGGAGTTTCTGTGCGACGTCCCCGGTAAGCAGCTTTATCCACCGACTCGCTCCGCGGGGAGTGAAGACGATCGACGTCGCGTCGAGTCGTTTCGCTCGCTCCAGAATCGCCTCCGCAACGTCGGTTCCGTACAGAATTTCGGTCTCGAGGGGAACGTCTTCGTCGGCCAGTTCCGTTTCGACGCGGTTGAAGATGCGTTCGGCCCGCTCTTTGCGCTGTTCGACGCCGGCTTTGTCGGGAGCACCGCCGGCTTTCTCGATTACGTGGACGACATGAAGGGTCGGTGGCCCGTCGTGAATCTCCCGCAAAATCGCCCGACACGTTTCTTCGGCATCTTCCTCGCTGGCAATCGGGACGAGAACGGTCTCGAAAAGGGAGTCAGCCATCGGTTCGACCTCCCAGCCGACCGATCTCGGACTGCCTCGTTTCGCGCTGAAACGGGAGACACTCCGCAATCGAGGCCCTTCGCTCGAACGGATACTCGGTCATTAGCCCGGCTGTTTCCTCGTTGCGGATATAAATATCCCGATAGAATTGTTCATTACTTATTTTTCCCAGGGGTAGATTACTGATAGCTAAAAAAGAGCCCGTTGTTGATACGATGAGCGAAGTAGAGTAGCATATAGTGGAGGAGACGCTACAACGGGGTATGGATACTCGGCTCGACGAAATCGATCGTCGAATCATTCACGCGTTGATGGACGACGCCCGGACTATCTCGGCGCCGACGATCGCGGAGGAACTGAACGTTTCTCCCGGAACGATCCGAAACCGAATCGCGCAACTCGAGGAAAACGGCGTGATCACCGGCTATCACGCGAGCATCGATTTCGAACGGGCAGAGGGGCATCTCACGAATCTGTTTATGTGTAACGCTCCGGTCTCCGAGCGCGAATCGGTGGCCCAGCGGGCGCAGATAATTCCCGGCGTGATCAACATTCGGGAACTGCTGACCGGTCGCCGAAATTTGCACGTGCTCGCGGTCGGGACCGACACCGAGGACCTGCGTCGGATAGCCCGGTCGCTCTCCGATCTCGGGATCGAGATCGAAGACGAGGTACTCGTCCAGAACGAAACGACGCAATCGTACGCACCGTTTGGCCCGGCTACCGAAACGCAAGAGGCGCTGCTCACGGATTTCGTCAGCCTCTCGGGCGACGCAGAGGTCGCCGAGGTGACGGTCGATCGAGACGCCGCGATCGCCGGCATGAGTCTACAGGAAGCGGCTCGCCGCGAAACGTTCACCGACGATACGCTCGTCATCGCCATCGAACGGGACGATACCGTCTTGACCCCCCACGGTGACACGAAAATTCGACCGGACGACATCGTCACGGTCTTCTCGCGCAACGGTGTGACCGAGGAAACGATCGCGACCTTCCGCTCGAGGGAGACCGCCGATTCCGAATGACGACGTGACGAGGGCGTTCTCCCACTCAACCCGTCTCGAAGGCTGCTGTCGATCGCGTTCGACCGTGTGTTTCACTGCGCCGTCGTGAGTTGCTCCGCGAGTGCCATCGTTCGATCGGTGAGCGTCTCGGTCGTCTCGGATGCCCCCTGCAGCGTCTCGTTGATCGCGGCGAAGAGTTGGTCGAACGCGAGCGTCCCGTCCTCGTCCCGCCAGTCGTCCGTCTCGCGGACGGTGAGTCCGCAGGTCGGACACGTCACGCCCGCGCTCGCTCGAATCCCATCCGCTCGAGTCCCATCGAAACAGCCCTGACACCGCTCGAGGGCTGCCGCGACCGTCTCCCCCAGTGCGACAACCTCGCGGAGCGTCGACTGCAGGTCCCTCGCCGTCTCGGCGAAGGCCTCGAGGGATGACCGAACCTCGGGGCCGACGGTCGGTTCGAGGGCGGCGAGGCGCTCGAGGCGGGCATCGACGATCGCGAGCGCGAGTAGCACGTCGCGTCGGGCACGGCGGTACTCCGAGACGGTGTCGTCGACGGCGGTCTCAGTTTCTTCGTCCAGCGCGGACTCGAGGGTCGCGGGTAGCGACGTCGCCAGCGACGCGAAGGCGGCGACGTCCGAGATGGTCGCGCCCTGGAGGCCGGTTATCTCACGGACGAGTTCGAACAGTTCGGCGCTCTCGACGCCGTCCGTCGAGGGGGCGGACTCGAGCGTCCCGAAGCAGTCCTCACAGACGGTAACGAGCGCGCTCTCGTGGACCTCGCCCTCGAGCGGCACGTCGCCGATGGGGTAGGGCCGGAGCGTCGTCGGTTCGTCGTCGCCGCCGACCGCGTCGCAGTGGCGACACGTGTACGCGTCGCGCTCGAACACGGCATCCCGGTCGGCGTGCCAGTCGCGTGCAGTCACGGGCGAGCGAAGACAGCGCGGCGACAAAAGCGCTCCGACGGGAGACGCGACCGACGGCCGGCTCGATGCGGTGGTAGCGCGAAACACTAACCCGCAGGCTCTCGTAACACCGGTATGGCCGACGAACCGGACGACGCGGACCGACCGGACGAATCGGAAACGGGCGAGGCAGCGATATTCGAACTCGAGCGGGCGTACGACCGCGCGGACCTCGCCGCCGTCTTCCGCGAGTTCGCGACCGCCTTCGAGTCGGGGCGATCGCTCCGACTGGACGGCGACGAACGGAGCGTCGATATCGCGGTTCCACAGCGCGTCGTTGCCGCGTTCGAAACCGAACGCGAGTCCAACGTGGAGCCGCCGATCGCCGAACTGGAACTCGAGATCGAGTGGGACGACCCCAACGACTCGAGCCTTCGGATTACCGACCGCGACGCCCGCGATACCGCCGAGGGTCGCGATCGACCGGCGGCTGCGGACGCCGATCCGGGGACGGCGGTGATGCCCCTCGAGGGAGTCGCCGACCGGGACGGAGCCAGTTCGGAAGATGGCGACGCCGAGGGAGCAACGGCGACAGCGGAGACGGACGTAACGGCGGAGACAGACATGACGTCGGAGACGAACGCGACGACCGAAGGGGCGGGACCTGCCGAGGAGACAGTGGCTACCGATCGGACGGGGAGCTCCGAGCGGACCAGTCGGTTCGAGATCTACGAGGACAAGGCGGGCCAGTGGCGCTGGCGGCTCGTCCACTGGAACGGCAACATCGTCGCCGACAGCGGCGAAGGCTACTTCTCTCGGTCCAACGCCGAACGGGCGGCCCGAAGCGTCATGCGCAGCGCACCGTCCGCCACGATCCAGCGGCGTGATTGATACGGTCTGGTGTAACGGTTTGCCGGAGACCGCAGAACGGTTCGCGGTTGCTCCGGAACTGACTGACAGCAGTCCGTATGAGACGAGGAACTACCGCCGGACGTCGTCGCTGTCGCCGTCCATGTCGACGTCGAGGTCCGCCGACCAGTCGATGCGCTCGTACTCGAGCGACGGGGTCGCATCGGGCGGGACGGCGTTGTATTCTCGGAGGAACGCGACGATACCGCTGGTCCCCCCGAAATCACCGCGATACCGCCGGAAGAGCCGCGGGACCGTCGCAGTAGCGTCCTCGGAATCGTAGGTGACGTTCTCCTCGAGGAACCACTCGATGGCGATATCGAGTTCCTCGTCGACGTCTCGTGACGAGTAGATTGCGATCGGGGGGCAGTGATCGTCACCGTGGCTCAGCGCGAAGTGGATCCGCGGATCGCACTCCGCAAGGCGGAACTGGCGCTCGAATGCCGTGGGAAACGGCCGCGGGACGTAGCCGAGGCCCCACGGCAGCTTCGAACTCCGGAGCAGCCCGTGTTCGATGTCGTTGAGACTCAGCCAGACCCCGCTGACGGGGACCTGATCGCGCGCGAAGAACTTCCACTGATCGAGCAACCCGCCCTCAAACAGGTCGTCGTCCGCCTCTTCCTCCAGCAGGAGCTGGGCGTACGCGTTGTAACAGTTGAGCCAGAAGGCCAGTTTGCCCTCGCGATTGGACAGCGCTCGGTCCAGTTGCGACCGCTCGAGTGTTGCGAGGCGCTCCCGAAACGGATCGGCGTCGCCCTCCGTTTTGACCGCATAGAGGAGATCGGCCGAGAGCGAGAGGGGATCGAGCTGAGTCGGCATTCGTGCGGGGGTTCACCAACCAGGCCCTTGAAGCCGTGTGACGGCTCTATGCGACAGTCCTGACTGAAGATACGTTCAAGCCGTGGTTTTATTTCGATAACGGTCGAAATAATGACCGTGAATCTCAGCAAGGGATTTCTCCTGGTCATCGTCGGGCTCTTCGCGTACCTCTCGCTGTTGCTCGCGCTACCGTTCCTCCAGTACATCCTCGGAGCCCTTCTCGTCGCCTACATCCTCTATCCGGTTCAGGGACGCCTCGAGCGGCGGGTCTCGCCGCCGGTCGCCGCCTTCGCGCTCGTCCTGCTGGCGGTCGCAGTCGTCATCGTCCCGCTCGTCATCATCGTCGTGGTCGTCGCCAGCGACGCCCGGCGGCTCATCGAAAACACCGATTCCGACTCGTTCCAGACGGCCGAACTCGAGCGACTCATCGAGGAACAAACGGGCGTGAGCGTCGATATCACGTCCACGCTGGCCGACTCCGCGCAGAGCATCGGCGGGATAGCCCTCGAGCAGTCGACCGCGTGGTTCAGTGCGCTGACGCACACCCTCGTCGGGCTCGGACTCGCGATTTTCCTGCTTTACTACCTGCTCAAGGACGGGGGCAGCCTACTCGCCTGGATCCGGGAGTTGACGCCGCTCCCGGACGAGGCCCAAGACGACTTCTACCGGGAGCTGGACGCGGTGATGTGGGCTGTCCTCGCGGGCCACGTCCTGATCGCGATCATTCAGGGGTCCATCGCCGGGCTGGGGCTGTTCGCGACCGGCGTGCCAAACGCCGTGTTCTGGACGGTCGTCATGATCATCCTCTCGTTGATCCCGCTGGTCGGGTCGTTCCTGGTGTGGGGACCGGCCGTGCTCTTCCTCTTTCTGACGGGCGAACCGCTGCTCGCCGTGGCGCTTTTCGCCTACAGCACGGTCGTCGTCGGCCTCTCGGACGACTACCTCCGTCCGCTCCTCGTCGACCGCTACGCCGATCTCAACCCCGCCGTCATCATCCTCGGCGTCCTCGGCGGCGTCTACGCCTTCGGCATCATGGGGCTGTTCTACGGTCCTGTCGTCCTCGGCGCGCTGATGGCGACACTGGACGTGATGAGGGACCACTACAACTCACTCGAGGGCGCCCACGGAATGCAGTGACTGTCGAAACGACAGCTCTAGGAGCCACTGACAGTCCTGTACACCCGATCGCACGACGGGAGCGCGGTTCGGGGCGAGCGCGGTTCGGAGCGAACGCGGTTCGGAGCGAACGCGGTTCGGAGCGAACGAAGTGAGCGAGAACCGCGGGAATGCGAACGGTGAGCGAAGCGAGCCGTGAGCGAGAACCGCGGACTGTGCGATCGGTGTGGAAACCGTTTCAGTTTAGACTATAACCGCGGTAGCAGCCGGAGCGGCGGCTACTGTGTCTCATCGGTGCCCGCGAGTAACTCGTCGACGAGCCGCGTGAACCGATCGATGAGCCGATCGGGTACCGTCGGCGTCACCGTCGTCAATAGCCGGCCGGTCGTATCGGGATCTGCGAGCGTGAGGACGACGCGATTTTGCTCGTCGTATCGTTTGTCGACGATCTCGTGGTCGACCAGCCGATCGAGGTGATACTCGAGCGTACTGCGGGCGACACCGAGTGCATCGGCGACATCGGCGGGCGCGGCGGGTTCGCGTTCGATCAGGTGGGTGACGATCTCGCGGGTGGTTTCCCGGCGGAACAGCGCCAGCGCGGTCCGCTCCCACGCGTCGTACGACGGCGGGTAGTAGTGCGTCCGGCCGTACCACTCCTCGCGAACGAGTCGGTCGTCCTCGAGCAGTCGACGGACGTGGTACTGGACCTGCCCCGGCGCGAACGCCGACTCCCTGACGAGTTCGTTGAAATGAACGCCAGCGTTGGCGCGGACGTGGGCGTGGATTTCCTGTCGTGTCTCTGTCATCGGTGCTGTGATTTCCCTCCTGTCGGGCCGTACCATCGCCTAGCGCCACGGTCCACATAACGGGCCTCCCGCGTTCCCATTCCTCGAGAACCGATCGCTCGCGGCCTCGAAAGCGCAACGATAGTCGAGAACAGGTCCGACGACTCGAGCGAGGAGGGGCTACTATAGTACCAACTGCAGCTATTCACACACTGATCGCACAGTCCGCGGTTCTCGCTCACTTCGTTCGCTCACGGCTCGCTTTGCTCGCCGTTCGCATTCCCGCGGTTCTCGCTCACTTCGTTCGCTCCGAACCGCGTTCGCTCCGAACCGCGTTCGCTCCGAACCGCGCTCCCATCGTGCGATCAGGTGTGCAGTGACTTGCAGTGGCTACTAGATCGGGACAGGGACCGAAGCGAATAGGTGGGTGTCCGCCCGATTACAGGTATCGATCGCATGGTGCTCGCAATGTCGTTCGCCGACGAATGGCTCGATCCACAGCTCGCGCCCGTCCTGATCGCCGTCATCGTCCTCGCGGTGATCGGTACGACGGCGCTGTTCGTCGTTGGGCTCGTCGCCTACTCACGACGTCGGACGACCCGGTACTGCCTGATCACCGTCGTTCTCGGCGTGCTGGTCGTTCGGTCGGTAACCGGACTCGGAACCGTCCTCGGACTCGTCCCCATGACGGTCCACCACCTCGTCGAGCACGGCTTCGACTTTCTGATAGCCGTGCTGGTCCTCTATGCGGTCTATCGAAGCGGCCCGACGACCGAAACCGATTCTCGAGCGCCCGACGAGTGACGCCGGTTCGCCGTCACTGCGAGCGGCCGGGATCCGTCGGGCTTTTGGCGTCCCGCACCCGACGATGTGACGAGACGAATGGCCCGGTATCACATCGAAACGTACGGGTGTACGTCGAACCGCGGGGAGAGTCGCGAGATCGAGCGACGGCTCCGCGACGCGGGCCATTACCAGGTCGACGGTCCGGGCGAAGCCGATGTCGCCATCCTCAACACCTGCACCGTCGTCGAAAAGACCGAGCGCAACATGCTCCGGCGGGCCGAAGAACTGGCCGACGAGACGGCCGACCTCTTCATCACGGGCTGTATGGCCCTCGCGCAGGGCGAGGAGTTCGCACAGGCCGGCGTCGACGGTCAGGTCCTCCACTGGGACGAGGTACCCGAGGCCGTCACCAACGGCGAGTGCCCGACAACGACTCCCGACGCAGAACCCATCCTCGACGGCGTCGTCGGTATCCTCCCCATCGCGCGCGGGTGCATGTCCGACTGCTCGTACTGTATCACCAAGCAGGCCACTGGCAAGATCGACTCGCCGCCGATCGAGGAAAACGTCGAAAAAGCCCGTGCGCTGATCCACGCCGGCGCAAAGGAGATCAGAATTACGGGCCAGGACACCGGCGTCTACGGCTGGGACGAGGGCGAGCGCAAGCTCCACCGCCTGCTCGAGGAGATCTGCGAGATCGAGGGGGACTTCCGCGTCCGCGTGGGGATGGCCAATCCGAAGGGCGTCCACGGCATCCGCGAGGAGTTGGCTGACGTCTTCGCCGCGAACGAGAAGCTGTACGATTTCCTCCACGCACCCGTTCAGTCCGGGAGCGACGACGTGCTGGGAGACATGCGACGCCAGCATCAGGTCGAAGAGTACCTCGAGGTCGTCGAGACCTTCGACGAAACTCTCGACTACTGGACGCTGTCGACGGACTTCATCGTCGGCTTCCCGACCGAAACCGACCACGACCACGCACAGTCGATGGCACTGCTCCGCGAGACGCGTCCGGAGAAGATCAACGTCACCCGCTTCTCGAAGCGGCCCGGCACCGACGCCGCCGAATTGAAGGGACTGGGCGGCACGGTCAAAAAGGAGCGCTCGAAGGAGATGAGTGCGGTCAAGCGCGACATCGTCGCCGACGCCTACGCCGACATGGTCGGCGAGACGCGCGAAGACGTTCTCGTCGTCGAGCAGGGCACCGCCGACTCCGTCAAGTGTCGCGACTCGGCCTACCGGCAGCTCATCGTGCAGCACGCGAGCGACTACGGCCTCGAACCCGGCGATTTCGTCGACCTCGAGGTAACGGCACACGAGACGATGTACGCCTTCGGGACGCCGATATAGGCGTCGGCCGCCCGCTCCCGGCCGGGCGGGTTCGACTCGCTCTCGAGGGTCTTCAAACGCACGGCGGAAACCAGTTTTCGGGAATCAACGGACGACTCTACTCCCGTTCGGGCTGAATTGTGAGGTATGAGCAACACAGTCGAGGAGCCAACGCTGTGTCCGCGCGCCGAACGGGACGGAGAACTCGGATGTAATCCGACCAGAATCATCGAGTTACTCTCCGAAGATGACGCTCGAGCAGTGTACCTGGCCGTCGAGGAGCCGACGACGGTGTCCGAGATCGCCGACGCGCTCGAACTCCCCCAATCGACGGCCTACCGGAAGGTCGAAAACCTCCACGAGGCGGGACTGATCCGGCAGCTCAACGAGCGATCGAAGGGCGGGCTACCCGCCCATTACGTCCAGGCGATCGACCACGTGTCGGTAACGTACGACGATCCGCTGCGGATCGAGTGCGCCCAACACGGGAAGACCCTCTACTGTGAGCCCTGACCGCTGCGATGTGTGGCAGTCGGACACTCAGAGGTTCGTGACCGCGGTCTCGATCTCCTCGCGGGGGAGCGGCGAGATCCAGTCGTCCGCAACGAAGGCGTACTGTACCTCGCGCTCCGGATCGAGGACGAACGCGGAGCGCCACGGGGTCGAGACGTTCGCCATGTGATCGCGGTCGGCGAGCAAATCGAGCGAGTCGCCGATCTCACCGTTTACGTCGGCGAAAAACCGAAAGTCCGGCTCGTCCAGCCAGCGGAGAAACTCGTTTTGCGCGTAGGGGCCGTCGCGGCTCACGCCGAGGACCGACACGTCGTCGAATTCGCCCCAGCCGGCGCGAACGAACTGTTTCCACCAGTTCTGTGCGATGGCGCTGAACGCGAAGCCGGTCGAGACCAAGACGCCGCCGCGATCGTCGAGCGCGTCGGCAAGCGTCGTCGAGCGGAACGTTTCGCCGTCGCAGAGAAGCGCCTCGAAGTCCGGAGCGGTCTCGCCCTCGGTCGGTGGCATACCCGAGTACTCTCGCGCGGGGTGAAAAAACTCCGCTCCGAGAACGACCCGAGCGGGGGAGCGTCACCGCTGTTCGGCGTACCCTTATCAGTGATCGCGTACAATTGGTACCCATGCTCACGCTCTACCAGTTGGAAGGCTGCCCGTACTGCGAACTGGTCACCGACCGCCTCGAGGAACTCGAGATTGACTACGACAGCGTCTGGGTCGAGGGGCTGCACTCGAAGCGCGACGAGGTCAAGCGCATCTCGGGCCAGCGCCAGGTCCCCGTCGTCGTCGACGAGGAGTACGGCGTGACGATGGCCGAATCGGAGCGGATTCTCGACTACCTCGAGACGACCCACGCCTGAGACGGACTCGCGTCTATGTCGGTTCTCGCGCACCCGCGAACAGCCATGCGGGTGCGCCCAAACACAGATAGCGACGGACCGCCCGAGTCCGGACCCGCTCCGCTCGGTACTCTCGAGGCCCTGCTGAAGCGTCCGTTCGGTGCCTCGATACCGCAACGCGGTACTCACGAGTGGCTGAACGGCGAACTGACCGATCACGTACACCAGCGCAACCGTCACCAGAACGGTCGCAACGTTGTCGAGCAGGGAGAGAGACGCCGCGATCAGTTCCTCGAGCCGGGTCAGTTCGGACACGCGTCCGGCGTTCGACGGGAACTCGCACAAGGATTGGGACGGCAGTCGCACCGGCGGCCGGGATCGGGCGACACGACGGTACTAACGGTGACAACCACTACTCGAAGACGACGGCGCTGCCCTCGCCGACAACGGTCGCCCCGTCCTGGGCGGCGAACGCGTCGTGGACGTGCTCGTAGGTAGCCTCGAGCGCTTCGACGATCACCGTGGTATCGCTCAGGACCGGCATGAAGTTGGTGTCGCCCTGCCACCGCGGAACGACGTGGGTGTGCAGGTGGTCGTCGATCGAGCCGCCAGCTCCGTCGCCGAGGTTCAAGCCGGCGTTGAACCCGTCCGGCTCGAGTGCGGCCTCGAGTGCGTCGAACGTGCGCTGTTTCAGGCGAGCGTGATCGAGCAGGACATCGTCGTCGAGAGCGGTGTAGTCGCCGGTGTGGACGTATGGGATGACCATCAGGTGTCCTGGATTGTACGGATAGTTGTTCAGCATGACGAACGCGTGCTCGCTTCGCGCGACGAGCAGGTTCTCCCGATCGGATTCCCACTCGGGCAGTTCACAGAACACGCAATCCTCGATATCGGGGTTCTTGTCGTCGCGTCTGATCCACTCGATCCGCCACGGTGCAAACACCTGTTCCATATTCGATGCCACTCGAGGCGCGCCTAAAGCGTTTCAGTCCGCGCTCTCGCGTCGATCGCATCGGGAGACACCCCCGTTGCTGTATGTTACAATAGGTCATAATACCGCTATAACGAGGTGAGAAACGATTCTAAACGATATCGGGACGTCTGAGTCGTTCATTCAAAGAAGTTAATGCTGTCTTGCGATTTTTACGACTCAGACTTCAAAATGAAGGATGGGTTTAAGACGGGGCTACGACAACTAATCCGATAATGGCAACGACTAATGACTCCTTCAACGGGATGACCGAGCACTGCGACGCCTGTGAGCTAGAAACCCTCCACGAAGTGTCCGTCCAGATCAGGACCGAGAGCCTCAAGAAAGAGAACGCCCAGTTCTCCCGCGAACCGTACCGCGTCCGCGAATGCCAGCGGTGCGGGAATCGCTCGAGTCAACGGATGAACAACGCCTGAGACGGCGTACTGTCACCGACGACACCCGTCGTATCTCGAGCAGACGATCCGATCTCGTTACCCGGTCTCCTGCGTTCTCTATTCATCCGACGCGGCGTTTTCGCTCGGGGTTCAGATTACCGATCGGAATTTCCGATGCCGTGGTAGAACGGAATTACTCTGCCGTCGTGACTTCGCAGCCGTCTTCGGTGACGATGATCGTGTGCTCCTTCTGGCTGACGAGGTACCCGTCGTCTTCCTTGAGAACGGGGTAACCGTGGACGATGTCGTTGCGTTTGAGTCGGCGCAGCGCCATCTCCGCGCGATCCGTCTCGAGCCACCGCGTCGCGAACGGCAGCGTTCGGAACTCCTCCGTGATCTGTTCGAGCGCATCGCGCGCCTGCCGGTTTCGGACGGTCCCCTCGCGCTCGAGCGAGAAGATTTCCTCGCTTCCGCCTTCGGTGACCTTGCCGCCGCCGTCGGTCGCGAACGGCTCGATCGCGACGACATCGCCGACTTCGAGCGTCGTTCCCTGCGAGACGGCGCGATTCGGAATGTTCGGGCTGGTGTGTTGTTCCCAGTGGCCGAGTCCGTGACCGGTCAGGTTGACGACGGGGTTGTAGCCGTAGCCGTCGATCACGTCTTCGATCTCCGCCCCGATCTCGCCGGTATCGACGCCGGGCTCGACGATGTCGAGGGCGGCCTCGAGGGCCTGCTCGGAGGCCTCGGCCAGTTCGGGGTTGCCCGAGAGGTCGACGGTGATCGCGGTGTCGGCCAACCAGCCGTCAATATGAACGCCGATATCGAGGTTGATCATCTCCTCGCCGAAGGTCGTCTCGTCGTCGATCGACGGCGTCGCGTGGGCCGCCTCCTCGTCGACGGAGATGTTGACGGGGAACGCGGGTTGACCGCCGAGTTCCCGGATCCGCTCCTCTGCCCACTCGGCGACCTCGAGGTGGCTCGCGCCGACCTCGACGCGTTCTGCTGTTTCTTCGCGCACCTGCGCGAGGATCGCCCCCGCTTCGCGGTGTTTCTCGTACTGCTCGGACTCGAGGTCCACCTCGGATTCGGCCATGCACCGGGGTTGTACCGGTCGACAAAAAGAGGTTCCGTCTCTCCGTCGCCCGACGGCGTTCACTGACTCGTCCGCTCGCGGAAGCGGTGGTGCCCACGGTCGATATCGACCCACTGACAATCGGAACAGGTGACGACGCCCTGGACGTTCGACAGTGTCGCGGTACAGCTTGGACACCGGCGCGCAGCGTACTGTGGCGGTCGGAGCATACGTCGACCCACGAGTACGTCAATAATAAATCCACCTCACGACGATCGTCGAAATACGGCGCGAACTGCGTCGGTCAGAATCGGACTGCGAGCGAACGTCTCCCTGTCCCAACCGTTTGCGGAAGAAATCACGCGTATCGCCAGCGGGGACCGTGAAACGGTCGCCACGGGTTATGCCCGCGCGGGTCTCGAGTCTATCTGGCGTGAGAGACGCCACGAACCGAGCGGGTCGTCACTGGCACGCCGCGACCGGCTCGGAGCCCGTGATCACCGCCGCGAGACCGACGGCACGAACGAGTTCCCCGGCGGGTGGATCCACCGGTCTCGCGGCGACGATCACAGGCAGTTTCCGCGGACTGTCCCGCGACGGACGCACGCACTGGAAAGTGTTGGTTTTACGCCGAACGTCCCCTTCATTTGATTGGTTTTTGGATAGTACGCGACAGCGAATTTTAACAGCTGTAGCCGTTTCCCGCCGCTCTATTACCAGTATCGGAGTGGGAAGACGAATGGGTATCGTTCAATTTTTGCCGGCCCGCGATGGAAATGGTAGACCTTTTACCCCCATCGGAGAACCGTATAGACGAAATGAGCTACGACAAGATCGAGGTCCCCGACGAGGGGGAGCAGATTACGCTGAAGGAGGGTACCGAGGGCGAGATCGAGGTGCCCGACAATCCGATTATCCCGATTATCCACGGCGACGGCATCGGGAAAGACGTCGGACCCGCCGCACAGAAGGTTCTTGAAGCCGCCGCGGAAGCGACCGGTCGGAGCATCAGCTGGATGCGCGTCTACGCCGGCGAGAGCGCCCAGGAAAAGTACAGCGAGAACCTGCCCGACGAGACCGTCGAGGCGATCAGAGAACACCGCGTCGCGATCAAGGGGCCGCTGACGACGCCCGTCGGTTCCGGCTTCCGATCGCTCAACGTCGCCCTTCGACAGACGCTGGACCTGTACGCGAACGTTCGGCCGACCTACTACCTCGACGGCGTCCCGTCACCGATGAAGGCGCCCGAGGAGATGGACATGGTGACGTTCCGGGAGAACACCGAAGACGTCTACGCCGGCATCGAGTGGGAGGCCGGCACCGACGACTCCGAAAAAGTTCGGGATTTCGTCGAAGAAGAGATGGACTTCGACGGCATCATGCACGAGGGAGACATCGGCCTCGGTCTGAAGCCGATCTCCGAGAAGGGGAGCAAGCGCCTCGTCCGCGAGGCCATCGACTACGCCATCGAGAACGACCGCGACAAGGTCACGCTCGTCCACAAGGGGAACATCATGAAGTTCACCGAGGGACAGTTCGGTGACTGGGGGATGGAAGTCGCCGAGGAGGAGTACCCCGACGAGGAGGTCTTCGCCGCGCCCGACTCCCTGTGGGAGACCCAGGACGAGGTCGACATCCCCGAGGACGCCGTCATGGTCGAGGAGCGCCTCGCCGACGCGATGCTCCAGTGGATGCAGCTGCGCACCGACGAGTTCGACATCCTCGCGATGCCGAACCTCAACGGTGACTACCTCTCCGACGCCGCCGGCGCCCAGATCGGCGGTCTCGGTATCGCACCCGGCGGTAACTTCGGCACGGGTCGCATGCTCGCGGAACCGGTCCACGGCTCCGCGCCCAAGCGCGCCGGCCAGGACATGGCAAACCCGACCGCGATGATCCTCTCCGGTCGTCTCATGTTCGACTACCTCGGCTGGGACGACGCTTCGGACCTGATCCGCGACGCCGTCGAGGAGACCATCTCCTCGGGCAAGGTCACCTACGACCTCGAGCGCCAGCTCGAGGACGCCGAGAAACTCGCCACCAGCGAGTACACCGACGAGATCGTCGACACCATCGAGCAGCTCTCGTAGAGCGTTTGCCGGGCGCACAGAACGCGCAGCGTTCTGACGCTCTCACGAACGCTTTGGAGGGCAGTTCTCGCATTCTCGCGGTTCTCCGGTCGCAGATATGGCCAGCACTGTTTTATTCACGTGAGATTATCCGTCGGGCGACGACGGATGGACGGTCGATTCGGTGTCCGCAACCGTCGCGGTTTCCGGGGTCCTCGAATGCGAATGGCACACAATCCCGCTTCGAGCCCTCACCGCGGACTAATTTGCGTTTTTACCCGTATACTCCCGTTTATGTAAAATTAAAATAGTATGAATAATCAGCGAATCTTTTGTATACTGGGTTCGATCAGGTGTGCATGCCACCCACACCATCACCCCACGACACGGTTCCGGACTTCATCGTCGAACGGTTTGCCGACCACTCGATCGAGGAACTGCGAGAGATCGCCAGGTACGCCGAAACGCTTGACCAATCGGAGAACGTTCCCGACTACATTGTCCGAGCGTTTGCGATTCAGGACGACGAAACCCGTACAGTCGTCGCCATCTACGCGGACGAACTCGCGGATTCCCTCGAGGCGAGCAACCGGGCGGCCGACGAGGACGAATCGGACGGCAGCGACGACGACACGAGACCCGGCAGAACGGGAGGGATGTTTTTCGGCTGAGTCGGGCAATCACCGGCTGATCGCTCGAGAGCGCGATCGCCATCCCCGGAGAGGCGGAACGGCAACAGCCGTCCGTAAGTGGGCTCCGCCGGCGCGATCGGGGACTGAGAACGCACTGGCCGGCTCGTCGCGTGGCGCTTAGCGATGTCGACGGCCCCGGCGAAGAATCCGACCGGGAACGGATCCGGCTCGACGGAGCGTAATAGTTTCACTGTCGGAGCGGCTACGTCCGCCTCATGGAGGACCTCGACGTGCACGTCGTCGACACCGATCACGAGCGCGAGGACGCCTTCGCGGTTCGTCGCGAGGTATTCGTCACGGAGCAGGGCGTCGACGAAGAACTGGAGTACGACGAGCACGACGAGACGGCCACTCACTTCGTCGCCTACGACGGCGACGAACCGATCGGCGCAGCGCGACTGCGCGAGTACGAGGCGGACGTCGGCAAGGTCGAACGCGTCGCTGTCCTCGAGTCGCGACGGGAGGAAGGCGTCGGCCGTGCGCTGCTGCAGGTCCTCGAGGAGCGAGCCGACGCGCTCGGCTTCACGACGCTGAAATTGCACTCGCAGACGCGAGCCGCCGCCTTCTATCGGAGTCTTGGCTACGACCGACGCGGGGACGAGTTCGAGGAAGCCGGAATCCCCCACGTCGAGATGCGAAAGTCGCTAGTGTGATTAGTCGTCGAACCCCTCGAGACCGTCACTCGAGTCGGGACAGTTCGCCGGTCCGCTCCTTGCAGACGAGATCGCGAACGAATAGTCGGAGCTGCCGGCACAGGAGTATAGCGCGTGAGCGCCACCCGTAGTCGGCTGAACTGATCACCGTCGAAATCGGTGTCTTTCGAGCGTCTGACTGAGCTTCAAGGGCCAGCGTGTGGCCATCGATGCTATGGTCCAGGTCATTCATCGCCCCCTGAACGCGGTCGCGTCGACGGTACCGATGGTACAGAAAGCGGGTCGTCTCCTCTTCCCGCTTGCAATCGCGCTCGCCGTTACCGGCAGCGGACTGCTCGTCTTCTTCGCGCTAGTTTCTGCCCTCTTGCTGTAACGGCTCGCGTCTATCGGTTTCGCCGGTCGACCGTTCCCATTTCAAGTGCTATCGGTCCGATCTCGGACGAATCGCCCGGCCAGTCCGACGAGTACCAGCACCATCGCCGCGGCGAACGCGACGACGAACGCCGACGCCGGTTCAGTGACCGTCTCGAGTTCCGCGAGGACAAACTCGCCGGCGAGGACGATCGCGACGACGAACAGCGCGAGGCCGCCGAGGTTCGCCAGCAGCGAGTTCGTTTCGGGGACGACCGCGGGATCGTTCAGCAAGTAGAGGATCACCGCGATGGCGAAGGGCGTGCCGACGAGTCCGAACGCCAGCGTGAGGACGAGCAACTGGAAGAACGCTCCCTCGAGGAACGCGCCGACGGCCGAAGCGAGCGCAACGGCGACGATGGCGGCCCGGTATCGGCCGTCGGTGACGGACTGCTCCCAGCCGAGTTTGTCGGCAAGGAGGTACGGCGGGACGATCGTGTTGCCGCCGAGGGTCGAGACCGCCGCACCGAGGAGGCCGGCGAGGAACAGCCACGTGGCGTACTCGCCGGCGATCGGACCGAGCGTCTGGGCGGCTCCCACCCCATCGATCGTCGCCGGATCGACGCCGGCCGAGGGGAGGACGCTCGCCGCGACGAGAAAGACGCCGAGGCTGAAGATCCCGAAGGCGACAAGCATCGAACTGACGACGTCGAACGTCGCGATGTCAGCGTCGCGGGCGGTCCAGCCGCGGGCGCGCATCGTGTAGCTCTGCATCGTCAGCAGCGTGATGTGGACCGCGCCGCCGAGGATCCCCGCGGCGACGAGCGCCCCGTCGACGCCGGCCGGAATCGCGGGTTTCAGGCCGTTCGCTGCCGCGACCGGATCGATCGGGACGACGAACGCGCTCGCGACGAACGCGACGACGACGATCGAGACGAGGAGCTTGGCTCCGACCTCCGCGAGCCGATAGCCACCGCCCGCGAGCCCCAGTGCGAGGATCACCGCCCAGAGCACGCCCCAGAATCGCGGATCGGTCAGCGCGGCGGTACCGACTCCCGCGCTTTCGACGATCGTCGCGCTCACGCCCGCCAGCGTCTTCATGATAACGAGCTGGGCGAGCCCCGCGGCCAGCACGACGTCGACTACGAGCACCCAGGCCCACGACGAGCCGAGGTGGCGCTCGACGACCGCGACGACCCCCGCTTCGGTGAGCAGCCCCAGCCGCATCGCGAGATACTGTCCGACGGTGCCCAAGACGGCCGATAGAACGACGACCCATAGCAGCGCGTACCCGAAGCTCGCACCCGCAACGAGCAGACTGGCCATCGTCGCCGGTCCCGCCGCGATCGCGCCGGCAAGCCACGTCGGCCCCAGTCGGTCGAGAAACGCCCTCCTTCGATTCAGTCCGCTCGAGTGCTGCTCGGTTGTCATCGGGCACACTTGCGAACTGGTCTATATAACTTCGTGGTATTCTCCGGTGGTTGGTGACCAAATCTCTCACTCTCTCCTCCGTGAGATTACTCCGTCTGCCAGCTCGGGTTCTCCCGCGGCGGGCTGAAGATGTCGACGCCGCGGACCGTCTCGTCGCCGCGGTTCTCGGCCGCGTGGGGTTGCTCGCCCGGAATCGCGTAGGAGTCACCGGGGCCACAGACGATCTCCTCACCAGCAACGACGAAGGTCAACTCACCCTCGTACAGAAAGCCAGTCTGCTCGTGGGGGTGGCTGTGCTCCTCGACCACCGCACCGGGCTCGATCTCGAAGTGCTGGACGTTCATCGATTCCGTACCCGCCATCAGCGCCAGGTGGACCCCCTCGGCGGCTTCCGACGGCTCGAGGTCGGTCAGGGAAACGCGTTCCATACGCCACGAGAGGGGACGAACCGCCTAATATAGTAGCCACTGAAAGTCATTGCACATCTGATCGCACGATAGCGTTGCGATTAGTATGTGAATCGTTTCAGTGGCTACTATAGTTCCGCCGGTGGGTCGTTCGTTCACTTTCGCTCCGGTTGCCGAAGGTTGAACTGCCGGGGCGGCCCACTGCCGGACATGTACGCCGTCGTCGGCTGTAGCGAGTGTTCGAACCTCTGGATCATCGAGGGGCGCTCCGACACAACCCAGTGTCCCCGCTGTGGCTCGCGGAAGGGCTACGAAAAGCGCAAGAAGTTCGTCGAGACCGACGACGCCGCCCACGCCCGCGATGTCCGGGCCTCGATGCTCGCGAACCGGCAGGGGGAGGGCGAAGCCTTCGCGAAACTCGACTCCTTCGCCGACCTCGAGGACGACGTGGCGGACGGCGTCGTCGACGACGAGGAGTACCTCGAGGGATCAGGACTGGATGTGGAGGAAGTCGAGGCGGCCGGCGACCGCGATCCGCGCGGGTCCACCCGCAGCGGCAGCAAGCAGGAGATCGTCAAGGGGGCGCTCGAGGCCCTCGAACAGCCGACCGAGGAAGAGGTCGTCGCGTACGCGGGTGAGCGCGGCGTTTCGACCGAGTACGTTCGAGAGGCGCTCGAGAAACTCGCCCGACGCGGAGTCGTCAGCGAGAGTCGCGGTCAGTATCGCCTGATGTAGGCTCGCAGCGGCCGTTTTACCCGTCGTACACGCCGCGACCGTACCGCCACGGCTTTCCCCGTCCGGCGACGCAAGTCGGTATGGCAGCGACGACCGGTCTCCAGGGGCGCATCATCGGTGCGGGACTCCTGGCTGCGATCGGGCTACTCATTTACGGAACGATCGTCAACGAAACGATCGTCGGGGTCGACGCGACGGTCGCGACGACGTGGGTCTTCGCGGCGACGTTCGCCGTTCTCGCCGTCGTCCACGCGAGCGTCGGACGATACGATCTCACCCTCGGGCACGGGGGTGCCGCCGTCGGCTGGCTGCTCGTTCTGCTAGGGACGACGGGGATACAGGTCGTCCTTGGACTGGTGTTACTCGGTCTATCCGGGTGCTACATCGCGATCAGAACGGTTCGACACGGTCCGGACGAGGGCGACACCGAGACGGGTGCGACGCAGGATTCCGTATAGTCGACGGCGAATGAGTGACTTCAGTACTCGAGCCCCGGCCGACTCCGTACTCGATCGAGTATTCCTTCGGTGACCCGTCCCCGCTCGAGCGCTATCGACCCAGATCCTCGTGCGCGCTCGCGAGGTGTCGCGAAGCGAGCGCCGCCAGCAGTGAGAGTTCCCCAGCCAGCGCGCCGACGGCGATGATCTCGGCGAGCGCGTCGGCGTTCGACCCCGCTGGATCGCCGCCACCCCGGAGGCCGAGGATGTCGAGCGCTTCGGCCTGGGTGGGGAGTTTCGTGCCCCCGCCGACAGTTCCGACCTCGAGGGAAGCCAGCGAGACGCTGGCGTAGAGATCGGTGGTACCGTCCTCGCGCTCGCGGGCGTCCATCGTGGTGATCGTGTTCGCGGCTTCGACGACCTGGGCCTCGTCCTGGCCGGTCGCGAGGAAGGCCGCGCCGACCACGTTGGCGGCGTGGGCGTTGAACCCCAGGCTGCCCGCTTTGGCGCTGCCGATCAGGTTCTTGCGGGTGTTGGCCTCGGCGATGGCGTCCGCGGTCGTGTGGAGGCGCTCCTCGACGAGTTCGCCGGGGACGACGACGTCGGCGGTCACGGAGCGGCCTCTGCCCTCGACGGCGTTGATGGCGGCGGGTTTCTTGTCCGAGCAGAGGTTTCCCGAGAGCGCGACGAGCGAGGCGGGCGTCTCGCTCTCGACGACTTCGCAGGCCTCGCCGGTGGCGATCGTGGCCATGTTCATTCCCATCGCGTCCTTGGTGTCGTAGGCAAAGCGCAGGAAGACCGAGTCGCCGACGACGTAGGGCTCGACGTCGAGCAACTCGCCGTGGCTCGTCGTGGACTCGGCAGCCTCCCGGAGCACCTCGAAATTGGCCTCAACCCACTCGACGGTCTCGGCGGCCTCGGCGACGCCGGTCACGCGAAAGACCGGCGCTCGAGTCATGCCGTTTTTCGTGACGCGCGCGTCGGCCCCGCCCGCGGAGCGGATCACGCCCAGCCCGCGGTTGACCGACGCCAGCAGCGCGCCCTCGGTCGTCGCGAGCGGCAGGTAGTGTTCGCCGTCGGCCGCGCCGCCGTCGTTCGCAGAACTCCCCGAGTTCTGCGAGCTCGGTGAGGTTTCCTCACCGTTGACGGCCACGGGACCCACGACGCCCATCGGCACCTGCGCCGCGCCGATCATGTTCTCGATGTTCGGGTCGGCCTGTTCGGCGGGGAACGCGTAGTCCCCGATCGCCTCGAGTTCGGTTCCCGTCTCGCGTTCGATGAGCAATCGGCGCGCGTGAGCCGCGGTGTCGTAGTCGGCGTGGTCCTCGAGTTCGTGAATGCGAAGGTCGCCGTCGCGCACTCGCTTGGCGAGGTCCTCGGGATCGGTCATGGGTGGGTCGAGACGGTCGGACGCCCTAACAGTTGCTGATTCCCGCGGTCGCGACTCACCGATCGCGCAGGTCAAACGTGACCTCGTCGCTGACGGCGCGATACCCCTCGAGGGCCTCGTAGCAGAGTACCCCGAGGATCGATCCGGTGCCGGTCGCTGCGATCAACAGATAGCGCGCTCCCGACGCGTCGTCGGCGAACGCGACCGCGAAGACGGCCGTCGCGACGGCGGCAAAGCGAAGTCTGCTCCGCGAATGGGGGCCGGTTTCCGTGACCGCAAGATACAGTTGTGGGAGCGCGACGCCGATGCCGGCAAACACCAGGAATGCGAGCAGCGGTCGATCGCGGAGCGCGACGCCGGTCTGTTGCTCCACGACGATCGAGCCCGCAACGGCGACGACGAACACCAGGAGTGAGCCGAAGACGACACGCCCGTCCCGATCGATCATAGGAATCGATCACCGGCCGGACAGGTCAACCTTGCGCTCGATTGCAGTTTCGGCGTCCGTCCCGTTCGATTCACTCCCGCTCCTCGAATTTCGACCGGTCCCGTATCGCGATGGGGCATCAATTTTTGCTGCTGGGTGTTCATCGGACGGGCATGAACGTTGGACTCATGGTAACGGCATTCGGCGACGACGACCTCGCTGACGTCGCCGTTCATGCCGAGAACAGCGGCTACGACGCCGTCTGGGTCGGCGAGCTCTGGGGGGCCAGCGGCGTCGTGCAGGCGACCGAGATGGCCTGTCGCACCGACGAGATTCGGATTGGTACCGCGATCTTGAACGTCTACTCCCGATCGCCCGCCGTCCTCGCGATGACCGCGGCCTCGCTTGAGGAAGCCTCGGACGGCCGCTTCACGCTCGGTCTCGGGACGAGCACGGCCACGGCGATCGAGGGGCTCCACGGAACGGCGTTCGATCGACCGGTCCGGCGCGCCCACGAGACCATCGAACTGATCCGCGAGTTTACCGCGGGGACCGGCGAGCCGGTCGACTACGAGGGGGAACTGCTCGAGGCAGCGGATTTCCCGTCGATCGAGGCATCGGTGCCGATCTATCACGCCGGCCTCGGTTCGGCGAATCGCCGCGTCGTCGGCCGGCTCGCCGACGGCTGGATCCCGCACAACATCCCCTTTTCGACCCTCGACGAGGCCTTCGAGGAGGTCGCGGACGCCGCCCGGGAACGCGACCGCGAGCCCGACGAGATCACGATCGCGCCGTACGTCCCGTCGGCGGTCAGCGACGATCCGAGCGAGGCTCGGGACACCCTCAGCCGACACATCGCCTACTACGTCGGGAGCGGCGAGGGCTACCGCCGGGCGGTCGCGACGAAGTTCTCCGAGGAGGCAGACCGAATCGCCGACGCCTGGCGCGGCGGCGACAAACGGGCCGCCGCGAACGCGGTGACGGACGAGATGATCGCCGATCTCGGGGTTGCCGGGACGCCCGACGAGGCGCGCGACCAACTCCGGACGCTCGTCGCTGAGACGGGAATCGACCACCCAATCGTCGTCATTCCCGCACCGGCCTCGAACGGGGTGGCCGAAACGACGATCGACGCGCTCGCACCCGAGCGGCTGTAGTCCGTTGCTCGGTAGGGTCCGGTACGCAGCGGGATCATCGCTGGTAGTCTCCGCTCCCGCACGGTCGACGCCGTGTGCCCGAACTACGGCCGACGCTTGCGAATCCGCGGTTAGCGCTTTTGCGTCGAACAGTCCACAGCCTCGAGCAGACGGGGCAACTACAATGAGTACGAGCTATACCGATTTCGTCGGGGAGGTACAGCACAGGATCGAAGCCAGTCGGCAGGCCGAAGCCGTCCGAACCATCCGTGCAGTCCTCGAGACACTCGGCGAGCGCGTCGACGAGGGCGGCGCGACGGATATCGCAAGTCCGCTACCGATGGAGATCGACCGACATCTTCTGGACGCCGACCACGGCCAGACCTACGACTACAACGAGTTCGTCGACGTCGAGACCAAGCCCTGGGAAGCAGCCTGAGGATTGCGATTATCGCGCCAGGTCCTGCTTCGCCCGTCTAATCTCGTCGTGGGCCTCGTCCGCACCGTCAACGCGGGCGAGTCCCTCGGCGGCCTCGAGGGTCCGGACGGCGTTGTCGAGAAACGAGAGCACGTCGCCGGAGTAGGCATAAACCATGTAGTCGTCGGTCATCACGTCGACGATCGCGTCCGGTCCCAGCCCCTGAGCGCGCAACTCGAGGAGGTACTGGATGAACTTCCGCTCGGGACAGCCACAGTAAGGGTTGTTGTCACAGCCACAATCGAGGAAATCCTGCGTGAAATCGAGGACGCGATCGCGGGTCGCGTCGTCGAGTTTCTCGAGGCCCTCGCCCTGAAAGAGCATGTCGAGTGTCGCCCCCTTGAACGCTCCTTTGGGGATGTTCGTCTCGAGTTGGGAGCTGAGCTGGCGGTGATTCTTGACGTAGATCTTGTCGGTGATGGCCACGCGTTGGCCGTTTTTGGGGCTACGGGTCGAAAAACGTCTCGGTCGCGAACCGACTCGAGTGTGACGAGCTATCAGGGACCACTCACGCGGGGTGAAATCGCACGGTACGGAGTTCCACACTCCATCGCAGAGTCGTAACGTATTTTAGTCCAACCGGCTGTAGGTTGAGATGCAAGCGTGTCCGGGTTGGGGTAGTGGTTATCCTTCAGCCTTGTGGAGGCTGAGACGCGGGTTCGATTCTCGCACCCGGACTTTTTCGCGACGAGTAACACGAGGAGCGGAAAAGCCGGAAGGCGAAATCGAACCACGCGAGACGAGCGCCAGCGAGTCTCGCAGTCGGGTTCGATTCTCGCACCCGGACCTTCTGTGGCGTCATCGCGAACGGAGTGAGCGATGGCTCGGAGCAACTCCGCTGCTCCGGCGAACAAACTCGTGAGCCGCAGAAGTCGTCAGCAAATCGAACCCAGACCGCCTGCGATCGCATCGTGACCGGCCGCAGTTCGATCACCCCCGGGCAACGCGCCGCCCAGAAGAAGCCGGCCCCGGTCCCGAAGCGGGACTTTTTGTCGTCTGACTCCGACAGTGAACGACATGAGCCACGGACTGGAGCCGACGGAAGAGTACGACGGCTCCATCGCCGTCCACCTGCTGGACGACCAGTCGGGACGGGAGGAGATCCGCTGTATGTCGTACCAGGAGGCAATCGACGTCGTCAAAGCCAATCACCGCTCGGTCACGGTCGCGAAGATCGTCGACCGGGACGGTACCGTCGTCTTCACCTCCGCGGAGATGGCGATCGACGACTGGGAGACCGAATGGGAGCGCGCGAAATGTCGCCTCTCCGTCGACATTGAGGAGTACGATTGCCCCCACGACAACATCGCCTGTTTCGCCGACGATCTCTGCATCGACTGCCAGATCGACAGGGTCAAAGAACAGTACTGAACGCGAGGTCGCCACCGGCTCGAGGAGCGGTCACGCGGCGTCGTTGAGAAACGCCGTCAGCCGATCGACGAAGTACGCCGGTCGTTCCTCGGGAATCCAGTGACCGGCCCGGTCGACAACCTCGCCCTCGACGTCGGTCGCGACAGCCTCCATGTCCCGGATCGGAAGGTCCCGAAACGAGGCCGCACCGCCGAGCGCGAGGACCGGCACCTCGAGCGGGTCCTCGGCGTGGGTACGGTTGTGTTCGGCGTCGGTCTCGTAGGCGCGATAGTACTCGAACCCGCCTCGCAGGCCGCCGGCCTGCGAGTAACAGCGGACGTACTCGTCGCGGGCCTCGTCGTCGATCGCCGACGGATCGTACGCCCCTTCCTTGTAGAACCAGTCGAGATACAGTCGCTCCCGGCCGGCGACCAGCCGCTCGGGCAGGTCTCGAACGCCGTGAAAGCGGGTGTGCCAGAGGTGGCGTTTCTCGTCCTCGTTGATCCCCGGCAGGCCGGCCTCGAGGACACAGAGTGCGCGGATTTCGTCGCGATACTGGGCGGCGTAGGCGTAGGCCGTCGGCATCCCCCAGTCGTGGCCGACAAGCGCGATCTGGTCGTCGCCGAACCCGAGCTCGTGGACCAGTTCGCGAACGTCGGTCGCGACGGTGTCTTTGTCGTAGCCTGAGACGGGTGTCTCGGAGTCGCCCAGTCCGCGGAGGTCCGGTGCGATGACAGTGTACTCGTCTGCCAAGTCCGGAATCACGTCTCGCCACTCGTACCACGTCTGTGGCCACCCGTGGAGCAGTACCAGCGGTGGACCCTCGCCAGCGGTCACATAATGCAGTTTGACGCCGTTAACACGGGCCCGTCTATGCTCGAGAGTATCACGCGCAACCATACTGCTACGTAACCATACTGATGTATCAGTCTTTGGTCGAGAATACGTCGAGCCGGTGACTCACCATGATTAGTATCGGTGGCGAGATGATGGCTCGGAGTCGCGTCGCTGCTCCGGCGAACAATACCGAGAATCGCAGGAATGAACCGTGAAGAAAGAGCGACGGTGTCACGACAACAATACTGATACCTCAGGGCAAATATCACATCCCTAACTTTCATATCGAGTGACTTCCTGCGTGAGCGTACAGGTCTCAACGAATTCAACGGTGACGGATATTGCAACTGAGTGGCGCGACGCTAGCCGCGACCGCGGCCGGCTGTCTCGGTGGCGATTCGGGGAACGGTAACGGGAACGGCGAAAACACGGCTGGCACGCCGGCATATGCCGAGTGGGTGGCGACCGTCGACGGCGAGGTTACCGTCAGCTACGTCGATATGATGGCGCTCAACGACCTCGACAGCGAAGAGGACGATCCGAGCGACGACTCGGGGAACCTCGAGGATATCGAAGACCCGATGATCGGAGTCCCGCTGAGCGGGATGTTTGTCGCCATGTTCACGGCCGGATTCGGCCTGGCGGGCCCGCGGTTGAGCAACCTCATCACCTTCGATGAGGAACAGACGAACGAGGACGAATTCGACACCTCGATCGACGACCTTCTCATCACGAACGAGACGACCGTCATGACCGGTGACGTGGTCACCGACGAAATCGACAGCACGGTGACGGCCGCCACCGAAAACGACTACGGGGCGGAAGTCCAGTTCGAACAGACGAGCGAAGTAAGCGGCTACACCCTTTACGAGCCCGCGGGAGACGGACAGCAGGAGACGGTACTGGGGGTCTCCGGCAACGCGATCATCCAGGGTGAGAGTAAAGCGGACGTCGAGCGAGTCATCGAGACGAAACAGGGCGACGGAACCCGCGCTGTCGACGAATTCGAGACCTTCAAGCGACTGCTGTCGACCGGCGGTAACGGACACGTCGTGTTCGGCGGCTACAGCCCGGACGGGTTCGACATCGAGAACGAGCAGTCGTCGGACGGCTCGGAACAGGATACCCAATTCGAGGAACTCGAGGATACAAACGGCGTCGTCGGCTCGCTCACGATCTCCGACTCGGAAAGCACGGCCGACATGGGGCTCGATTTCGACGACATCGACGATGCAAAACGCGACGAACTCGAGTCGGTTCTCGGCAGTCGTGGATCCGACGTTTCCGTCGACATCGACGGCGGTTTCGTCTCCGCCTCGGCGACGTACTCCGACAACGCCCTCGAGGACATCTGAGCGGACGACCGATCGATCGTCGATCTCGTCTACGACGCCGTCGTTGCTATCCGTGGCTCGTTCTCCCTCACCGACCTCTCCCAGCGGATCGCCGTCCGACTCGAGGGATCGTAGCCGGCCCGTGTCAACTGGAGGGATACTGGCCGGTCCGAGTCAGCTCGAGCCGCTTTCACTCCAGTCCGTTCGATCCGGTTCCAGTCGAAAAACGGGTGTGGCACTCAGTCGGCCGCTTCGGTCAACCGCTGTACCTCGTCGTCGCTGAGTGAGAGGTGAGACGCGGCAACGTTCGACTCGAGGTGGTCCGGATCCGAGGTGCCCGGGATGGGGAGCATCACGTCCGAGCGCTCGAGCAGCCACGCCAGCCCGACCTGTCGTCGCGTGGCATCGTGTGCGTCGGCGATTTCGTCGAGGAGGTCGCCGTGTTCGTCCAGATCGTCGCCGTTGATCGGGGCCCATGGGATGAAGCCGATGCCCTCGTCGTCACAGATCTCGAGGACCTCCCGACTCCCGCGGTCGTTCAGGTTGTACCGGTTCTGGACGGTCTCGATTTCGACCTGTTCGCGGGCCTGATCGAGGAGTTCGGCGGAGACGTTGCTGACGCCGACCGAGTCGACGAGTCCCTCGTCTTTGAGTTCCGCGAAGGTCGCGACGGAGTCTGCGTACGGCGTGTCGTCGTCGGGTCGGTGGAACTGGAAGAGATCGATGGTGTCCGTCTGGAGCCGATCGAGCGAGGTCAGGACCTGATTGCGGATGTAGTCCGGATCGCCGTGTGCGATCCAGTCGCCCTCGCTGTTGCGCAGCAGGCCGGCCTTGGTCGCGACCAGTACGTCGTCGGGGTCGCCGATTGCCTCGCCGATGAGTCGCTCGCTCGCGGCGGGGCCGTAGGAGTCGGCCGTGTCGATGAGGTCGACGCCGCAGTCGACGGCGTGTTTGACGACCTCGCGTGCGGTCTCCTCGTCCGCCGGCGCGCCGATGATGTTCTCGCCGGTGAGGCGCATCGCACCGAAACCCAGCCGGTGAACGGTCGAATCGCCGATTTCGAACGTGTCGCTCTCGTTTGTGATCGAGTTACTGCTCACGGCTGTACTGACAGTCTCCGCCCTCTTGAGAAGTGGGCTTCCCGAACGGAATGCCGGTTACGCGGCTACCCGCTGTTCGTACTCACTGCTCGGCGTGTCGCCGGGCAAAACCGGCCGCTCAAAACTCGTGCCACGTTCGCGGTGCCTCGGGCCAGCCGACGACGCGGATCTCTCGCGATCCGTCGTCCGCTTCTCTGAGTTCGACGACCGCATCGAAAAGGGAGGTGAACGTGTTGACGTCCTGCGCGTCGTGTGTGGTCGGGTCGAGCGTCGTCACGCCGAGATACCCCGCCGCCGAGACGCGTCCGGTTATGGTGTGCAAAAAGTTGAACACACGCTGGGAGTTCGCGTACTGCACGAGCGTCGACACCGACAGCACCGAGAGTCGGAGCCCGCGTTCGACTTCGGAGTCGATATCGCGGGTACACTTGACGATCCCCATCCCGATACCGGTCAGGTCGCCAGGCGAAGAGACGTACTTCATCGACCTCGTATCGTTCATCGAGCCCTTACCGGTCGCGCCGGTACAGTCGATGACGTGAAACCGGCCGGCGTTCGCGTTCCGAACGCTCCTGTAGGCCTGCCGGAGGCGAGTCCCGTTTGTATCGGGCGTAACAGTGATCGCGTGTTCCGTCTGCGATCCGACTGCCAGCAGTTCCAGCGCGAGTCGCTGTTTCCCAAGCATCGGCGGGCCCGACACGAGGACGTTCGTTCCCGAGGGAACGGTGTCGAATCCCGGGACCGGTATCGCGTCCCCGATCCGATACGACTTGGACTCCGTTTCCGCGGTCTGAAGGCCGTCATCACTCATCGTTCCTCCTCCTCGAACGCGCGGAGAGAGCCCACGAATTCGGCGTCGTCGAGCAATCGATCCTGCTCCGACTCGAGGTCGGTCTGGACCGACTCGAGTCGCGCCAGCAGTTGGCTGTACTCCTCGCTCGCCTCGAGTTCGTCCTCGGTCTTCTGGGTCTCGAGTGCGGCCTGCTTGGCGAGCAGCGACCGGTACTCCTGGACCCGTTCGGCTCGCTGGCCGCGTTCACCGAGCTCTTCGACCGTCTCCAGAAGGCCGTCTCTGGTCGGCGGTTTCGTGACGTAGTCGTCGAAGCCCATCTCGATGATATCGAAGTCAGGGTCGACTGCACTCACCATCGCGACGCGGCAATCGTAGCCCCGGTCGCGGATCTTCGCCAGCACCTCGGTTCCGGACATGCCGGGCATCATCCGGTCGAGTAGGACGATATCGACGGTCTCGTCTATCATTCCAAGGGCGGCGTCGCCCGATTCGGCGAGGCGAACGTCGTAGTCCGCGGCGAGCCAGAGCTTGTACGTTTCAGCGACGTCCGGTTCGTCCTCGACGACGAGGACGACCGGTTCGTCAGCCGGGTTCATCGACTCTTCGTTCACAGTCATCGGGTTTCCCTCTTTGGGCTCTCGGCCGGCTCGTCGCTCGGAGTGGGGAGTTCTATCACGAACGCCGCGCCCGGTTCGTTGTCCTCGATACGGATATCGCCGCCGTACGCGTTGACCATGACGTCGACGAAGAACAGTCCGAATCCGGAGCCGGTGGATTTCGCGTGGGACTCCCCGCGTCTGAACGCGATCTCGCGCCTGTCCGCCGGAATACCGCGCCCGTTGTCGGCGACGCGGATCGTCGTCGACTCCGTCCCCGGTTCGATACGCACGGTCACGCGGAGGTCCTCCCGGTCGTTGTGTTCGATCGCGTTTCGGGCGATGTTACTCAGCAGATCGTCGAGCAGTTCGTCGGCCTGTACCCACGCCTCGTCGGGCATCGAGGAGTCGAAGGTCACGTCGGGATACGTCTGCCGGAGTTGCTCGAACTCCGATTCGAACAACGCGGTCGCCTCGACCGGTTTCAGTGCGATCGCGTCCTCGTCACTCAACGCGTTCAGCACGGTTTGGACCCGCTCGATGAAGCCGCTGATATCGTCACACCACCGGACGATGGTCTCGGCGTACTCGGCCGCCTGTTCGTCCAGATCCGCCTCGAGGAATTCCGCACGGGCGCGGATGACCGTCATCCCGTTGAGGATGTCGTGTCTGAGAATGCTGTTGATGAACTCCATCTGGGAGGTTCGCATCTCGAGTTCCTCGGTTCGTTCTCGCAAGAGTTGCTCGCGTTCGGCCCGGTCCAGCGCGGCCTGTGCGTTCAATCCGAGTATCTCGATCAGCTGTCTGCTCTGCGAATCGAACCCGTCGGCGTCACGCTTCCCGACCTGAAGGATCCCGTACTCGCCGAGCGGGACGATAAGCACGGAGCCGAGCGCCCAATCGAAGGCCCTGTTTCCAATCGACTGATAGTCCGCTATCGACCTAGATTCGCCGCTTCGGAACACCTCCATTCCGAGCCGATCCGAACGGACCGGCGAGAGGTCCTCGACCGTCTCCACCCCGATCACATCGCTCGTCGAGTCGGTCATCGCGACTGGGTTGAGGCTGTCCGTCTCTTCGTCGTACCGCCACAGCGTCGAGACCGGACTATCGAGGACCGTTTCAGCGATATTGATGGTCGTTTCGGCGGCGCTCTCGATGCTGTTCGTGTACGTCAACTCCCGGCTGGCATCGTGGAGCGCGGTCAGTTGCTCGGTCCACTCGTGTTGTTCGGTAACGTCCATCCCCGTCCCGATGACCTGTGTAACAGTCCCGTCGTCGTCGGTTACGGGCGTCATCCAGGCTTCCAGGACAACCGGGCCGAGCCTCGCGGTCCGATGAACGGTCTCACCGTCAAGGGCCAGCTCGCAGGCCTCGATCACTTCGGGTACATCGGCGTACAGCTCGAACATCGACTCACCGACCGCTTCGCCCGGTTCGAGGCCGAGCCCTTCCAGGCTCTTCCCCTCCGAGAGCGTCATCGTGCCGTCCGGCTCGAAGGCGAACAGCACGATCGGGACGTTCTCGACGATCGTTTGTAGTCGCCGTTTCTGCTGCCGATACTGTCGTTCCCGCTCGCGTTGCTCAGTAACGTCACGGGCGATACAGACGATTCCGCCGTCTCCCATCCGGGTCAACGTCAGTTCTTGGGGGAAGGTACTTCCATCAGCACGCCGACCGATCGCTTCGCCTCGCCACTCGTTGCGCTCGTCCAGCACCGGGAAGACATCGTTCTCGAGTCGAGTCATTTCCTCGTCCGAGTAACAGATGTCCCACGTCTCGCCGACCATTGCCGCTGGATCGTCGTAGCCGTAGATGTCCGCGTGCGACTGATTTACCGTGACGTACTCGTTGCGATCGTTCAGGATCGAGATCCCGTCGGTCGCCGTCTCGAGTGCGCGTTCCGTTCGTTTCGTTACTCGGTGTTGCTTTCGGCGACGGGCGTCGTAATAGCCCGCAACGCTTCCGCCGAGGGCGCCGACCGGTGCCATGAACGTGAGAACGGTACTCCCGATCGGAATCGGATCGTTCGACATGACCACCGCTGCACTCATCACGACACCACCGAACATCACCGCGGTCGTGACGATCCAGACGGCGACGACCGAAATATCGCCGGCGCCGAGATCGGTGCGTTGAATCACCACCCCCGCCCCGATGATTGCGACGGAGGCGAGCAGCGGAATCGCGACGCGCCGGTCGCTACTGACGAGGCCGTCGGCGAACCCACCGGCGATCGAGACGATGGCGAGAAACGCGCCGACAGCGACCACGGACCACCGCCAGAGCCCGCTCGAGAGGGCTTCGTTTCTCGTTCGACCTTCGCTGGAGGGAGCGGTGCTCATACGAGCGCTCCTAGCGGAAACGATACTGTCGGTATCAGCGTGGAGAGGGTCTGCAGGCAGTTCGAATTGGCATCGGTTTCGGACATCGGTTCCTAGTACGGTCTCTCTCAAAGACGGAAAAGTCGTCCGGCCAGATAGTCACCTTCGAACGAACCGAACAGAAACGGCTGAGAATCGCGACCACTCACTCGAGGGACGGGAGTATTTCGTCGCGAATATACTCGAGAAACTCCGCCGAATCGAACGAAGCGGGGCGATAGAGTTCCACGTAGCCGCTTCGGGTGGCCGTCATCTTCACGTCGTCCCCGTCGTGTTCATAGGAGAGCCCGATCTGGTTGAGCGACGACGTCTCGAGTACGTCGCCCATCTCGTCGCGAAGATCTGCGCCGTGAAAGACTCCGTTAACGTCGGTTTCGGCGGGCCCGTAGAACCCAGCTTTCCACGGCGTCGCTCCCTCCCGGGCCGCGACGAACTCGTCGAGATCGACCGTCGCCCGCTCGATGCTCGAGTTCGTCTCCCTCCCGATGAAATCGAACGCGAAGGCCCCGTCACCGCTGTCGACGACGACGAACTCCCCCGGGATGCCGACGAACTCGGCGAACCGCGTGACGGTCCGCTCTCGCTCGTCGACGTGAATATCGCCGGTTTCGATCGTCGTCGCGGTTTCGGTCGCGATCGCGTCGGCGGCCGCCCGTCCCTCGAAGGCCATCTCACCCGACGGAAGCGAGAACACGCGGTCGATCGTGAGACACCGCTCGAGTTCGTGCCCGTCCTCGGTGACCGCCTCCGTGAACGAGTCGACGACCGTGAACGTGCCGTCGACGACGCCGAGCACACCTGCTTTCATGCGTAGCGCCACGCAATCCGTTCTGATAAACCATATGATATGCTGGTGGCAGAAACCGCGACACTGCGCCGCTCAGCGCGGATACTCGCTGCTCTCGATGGGTCACGCTGCTCGAGAGATGAGGGGTCCTCGCTGCTCGCCTCGTCCGATTCGAATCCGTTCGCTGTCGAGTTGTAGCCCCTATCCGAGCGGGGGAGCGGTACCGCACAGTCGACACCACACTTCTGTGATCCTCGTCCGTCGCGCCGACATGAACGGTACTCGCGAGGCGATTCTAGACTGTCTCGGGACGCTTCCCAACCGTCCCGATCCGGCCGTCGAGCCCGTCTCGATTACGGCCGCCGACGGGTTCGAGCGCCGACTCCTCGAGTACGACGTCGAACCGGGAGAGCGAATTCGGGCGTCTCTGCTCGTCCCCGACGGCGGCAGTGGCGAGCGTCCTGGCGTTCTCGCGGTCCACCCCCACGCCGGCGAGTTCGCCATCGACAAGTCCGATCCCGCCGGTCTGAGCGACACTACGGACGACAACTACGGCGTCGAACTCTGTCGGCGCGTCACGTCGTCTGCTGTCCGGACCTCCGTGCTTCGAGGACCGACGCCCGTCCGAGCGCGAGCGTGCGTCTGGCACGGCTCCGTCAGGTTCCGACTACGAGAAATTCGTCGCGATGGATTCTCTGCTCCGTGACTCTTCCCTCCAGGCGAAGTATAGTAGCCACTGAAAGTCACTGCACAGCTGATCGAATAACGGCGTTGCGATCAGTGTGTAAGTCGTTTCAGTGGCTACTATATCTCTCGGATCTCGTCGTCGCACTCGACGTCCTTGAGGACCACGACCTGATCGATTCCGACGCCTTGGGCGTGCTCGGCCACTCGCTGGGCGGTCAGGAGGCCGTCTGGCTGTCGTGGTTCGACGACCGGGTCGCCGCCGCGGTTGCCTCCAGCGGCGTGGCCCGACCCGCCGCCGTTCAGCGCGAACGGATCACCCACAACTTCGCGCTGTACGTCCCCGACCTGCTGACGGTCGGCGATATGGACGATGTGCCGGCCGACGTCGCTCCGACGCCGCTGCTGGTGACCCACGGCACCGACAACCGGATTTTCCCGCCCGACTCCGTCCGTTCCCTCGCCGACGTCGTCTCGGAGAGGTACGCCACCGCCGGCGCTCCGACGCGGTTCGAGACGCTGTTTTTCGACGGCGGCCACGAGTTCCCCGCCGACGTTCGCTCGAGCGCCTACGACTGGCTGGACCGCTGGCTCGAGCCCTGATACCGTGCTCTCACACCCACGCCGCTCTCGAGTGTACCTGTGAGTAACGACCCGGAATTCAAGCGACTATCCGAGCGGGGGAGGGGAAGTGTCGTCTCAACGAACATCCGTGGTACGAAACGGGATCGATCGCGACGTTCGTGGTATACGCGGCATTGGGAATCGGGTTCATCTGGCTCGCCGTCGCCGTCTGGACCGGCGTAACCCTGATCTGAGCGCGAGCAGTTCTATGTAGCGATCTCACGTCGCACCCCCAATATCCGCGCGTTTTCTATCACGTCCGGCCTGACGAACAGATGCATCGAGCTCACAGAAACGGTACATCGTCTCCCGGAGTTGACGTTCGGAAAGACTTGCGACGCTCGCGGGAACGGGGACAGCTCGGTTTCAGTCGAGTGCGAAAGCTACTCGAATGGAAATCGGATAGAATCGGGAGACCACCTCCCGGCATTTGGACCACGCTCTGTGCGTTCCTGAACCCGTTCGTCGTCCGATCTAACGGAACGATCCACCTCACTCGGCGTCTGCACTCGGCACGATGTCGCAGGGCGTGAAGAGTGAAACGTCGTCACGGTTCGCAGCCGTCTGCTGCAAATCGTCGGAAAAGCCGGAGCGACAGAAACAACAGTAGTGCTCCTCGCGGTCGGTTCCGTTGGGGGGTGTCCACCGAACCCGTGACGCAGTCCGTTCGAGGTCAGCCAGATCCCCCTCGGTCATCTCTCTGCTGGTGTACTTGCACTCACCCGCCACGAGCGTTCCGTCACTTGCAAGCCCGACGACATCGAGTTCGTGCTGCTGGTGCCACCAATAGCCGATCCCCTGATACGTGTTGGGAATCAGCGATGGGAGTGCGTTCTGGCAGACCTGCTCGAACATCGTCCCCATGTAGTCCGTAACAGTCGGCTCGATCAACTGCTCGTAGGCGTCCTCACCGAGCTGGGCGAGTTTTCCTTGCTGGCCGTAGACGTAGCGGAACCAGAACCGGAACAGGGGCTCTTTCAGCCGGTAGCGACTCTTTCGGGTCGCGTTCGGGTTCGCAGTCACTGGAATATCGCGTTCAACGAGTCGGAGCCGTCGGAGCTTCGAGAGATACGAACCAAGCGCGTTTGAGTCAGTGCCGGCGAAGTCAGCGATCTCGTTTGCTGCACGCTTGCCGGTCGCAATCGCCCGGAGGATCGTGTAGTACGTCTGCGGTTCACGAATCCCGAACTCCGTTCGCAACAGGAACTCGGGTTCGTTGTGGAGGACGCCGTGTTCCGAGAGAACGTGCGACTGGATGTTCTCGGCGAGCGAACGAGACGGAGTAAGTGCCTGGAGATAGTACGGCGTTCCCCCGAAGACACCCCAGGCCTGAATGACCGTATCTGGATCGTCGTCGGGGTAGAACTGCTGTGCATACATCAAGTCGAGCGGCGGGAGGTCGATCATTGCGGTCCGGCGGCCGTACAGCGGACTACCGCCGCTGAGGACTTTGTCTTCCATGATACTGATCGACGAGCCGACCAGCACCAGCGTCATACTCGTCTCTTCGAGGTGCATATCCCAAACGCGCTGGATCTTCGAGGGAAGCGCGTCGTCCGACTCAGCGAGATAGGGGAACTCGTCGAGGACGACCACCGCTTCCTCTCGACCCAGTGCCCGAAGTAAGGCTTCCCAGTCACGCTGTATGTCGTCCAAGATCGGAAACGTTTCGCTGGCAGTGTCGACGAAATTCGCAAGTTGTACATCAGACGTCTCTTCCGCTGCCTGCCAGTAGACAGCATCCTGGCGGCCGCGGATCGCTTCACGGACGAGCGCACTCTTGCCGAGTCGTCGACGCCCGTAGATCACAACCAGTTCTGCGGTATCGTTCTCGAACCGCGATTTTAGCAGATCGAGTTCGTCGACGCGGTCGACGAAACGCGGAGGGGTCATACCCCCTGTTCCGCTCCGACGGCGATAATGCTTCCGATTATCTAAATCGCGATTTTACTAATCTTGTTTTTACTATTTTCGCGCTTCGTCGATCCCTTCCCGATCGACGCCGAGTCGATACTGTAGCCTGTTATCTCGGTGATAAACAGGTCTAAAATTGCGGAGAATCGAGCAGTTGCTCGAGGGCACTTGCACAGAGAGTATGATACCGCCTCCCGGATTTGAACCGAAACCAGACGTGCTCATGGATCGAGAGAGCTCACTCTCTCGTCATCACGGAAGACGCCAAGCGTCTTCCGATCGACTTCGCTGCGCGCGACTGGTAGGGTTCAGAATCCGCTCGGCGTCGTTTCTGCACCTCCTCACTTCGTTCGTCGCCGCAGAATATGCCGCCTCCCGGATTTGAACCGGGGACAGCTCGATCTTCAGTCGAGTGCTCTCCCAGTCTGAGCTAAGGCGGCCTACTTCACTCTCCGGTCAAGGTATAAAAAAGGATTTCGAATCGGGATCGGTGTTCCGCCTCGCTTACAGGAGACGGCAGCGTGGTCCGGCGACTCGAGTAAGTCACCGAAAAACGAGTAACGGAGACAATACGGGCACATCTATGCGTGATTACCCGCCGTCTGTTGGAATATCGGATATTCAAGACACCCTTTTGCCCATCGGTGGGTAATATCTTGTTATGGAAGCCCTTACCTCGAGCCAAGCGGAACGGGAGCTCTCCGCGGACACCATCCTCGAGCTGCTGGCAAACCGTCGGCGGCGATACCTGCTGTACGCACTACGGGGCCGAGAAGATCCGATCGAACTCTCGACGCTGGCCGAGACGGTGGCGGGGTGGGAACACGACGTCCCGCCGGACGAGGTCGCGAAAAATGAGTACAAGAGCGTCTACGTCTCGTCGGTCCAGTGCCACGTCCCGAAACTCGACGATGCGGGCGTCGTCGATCACGACGAGGACAACCACACTGTCGTCCTCGCGGACAACTTCGATCAACTCGAGCCCTACCTCCGGATCGTCGTCAAGGATGAACCGGAGAACTCGACGCTCCACGCTGCTCTCCAGACTGAGTCGGGCGACGGCCTGCTCGGACAGATCCGGGAGAACGTCGCCCGCCTCAAACAGTAACGATCGCGGCGCGTGTCGTGCCGTTCGGTCCGTCGTTCAGTCGGCCGGCTCGGGGCCTCTCGTTCGTGTTCGGAGACCGCGAACCCGCTTATCGGTTTTCTGTTTATCTCTGCTAGTGCTCGATCCCGTCTCGGGGTTCGAGTCGCTATCCGAAACGAGGTCCGCCACTCGCCAGATGTGGCACCCGCCTGATCCGATAGGAACTACCAATACTTCGCAGGCACCGGATACCTCGGCAACGTGCTCCGAACTGACCAGTAATTCTAAAGACGGGACGAAATCCAAATAGTATCTCGTTTCGTAACAGTAGTTTAAATATTACAGTATCATCCAGTAGTGATTACCGGATATGGATTACAGTCCAACCAGAAGAACAGTCATCACATCGAGTGGGCTGCTCACAGCTGGCCTTGCCGGCTGTATGGGTGCCGTCCAGGAAGATAGCGATCCGGAAAACGCGTCCACAAACGCGCTTCAAATCCAGCAAGTGGACGGCCCAGCACCGGTCGATCTCGGGACGGCCTGTGACTTTTCGATTCTTGCAAAATCCGGGATATCGAGCGTTCCCAATTCCGACATGGCAGGGGACATTGGCGTGAGTCCGATCGCGTCGACTGCCATAACCGGGTTCGATTTGACGCTGGATGCATCCGGCGTCTACTCGACATCGACGCAGGTGGGCGGACGGGTGTACGCGGCCGATTATTCGGAGCCGACCCCGTCCAGATTGACCACGGCCGTGAGCGATATGGAAGCCGCGTTCACCGATGCGTACGGCCGCGTCCCGCCGGACGTTACGGAGTTAGGCGGCGGCAATATCGGCGGGGAGACGCTTACCCCGGGCGTCTACAACTGGAGTACAGACGTCCTGATCGACGACGATATTACCATCGACGGTGGCCCGGACGACACCTGGATCTTCCAGATTGCGGGGATCTCACCGCGACGAGCGGGGTGACAGTTAATCTGGCGGGTGGCGCGCAGGCCGAAAATATCGTCTGGGTGGTCGCCGGCGGTTCCGGTGTCGAGATCGGGACGGACGCGACCTTTGCGGGGGTCGTGCTGGCCCAGACGGGGATCAACGTACTCACCAACGCAACGGTGGACGGCTGTTTGTACGCCCAGACCGATGTCAATCTCCAGATGGCGACGGTTACTGGGTGCGACTGCGATCTCGTCGACCTGCAAGTGGACTCGGCGTGTGAAGATGAGGATGGGGAGATCACGGTAACGAACCCCAACAACGTTTCGGTGATGGTGACAGTCACCGGTCCCGATACGTACGAGGAGACGATGGAGGTTCCCGCCGGCGGTTCGGCGACGTGGGGGACTCTCGCGGACGGAACGTACTCGCTCGAGACCGACAATATCGCAATCGGTCTCGATATCACGACGCTCGACATCAGTTGCGATCCGGCCGTCCCCGATGTCGTCACGTCGCCGGCGACGGAAGTCAACGGCTCGACGGCCACGCTCAACGGTGAGTTGACCGACCTCGGCGACTTCGACGCGGTCGACATCTTCTTCGAGTGGCGTGAACTCGGCACGGACGAGTGGACTGCCACCGCGCCCCAGACGCTCGACGCGTCCGGCGACTTCAGCGCCGGAATCGCAGGCCTCGAGCCCGGCGGCACGTACGAGTTCCGGGCAGTCGCAGTGACCGACGACACGCGTGACGAAGGGGCCATTCTCTCGTTCACCAAAGACGAACCCGGCGCACCCATCGTCGAAACCCAGACGGCGACGGAGATCAACGGCTCGACCGCGACGCTCAACAGAGAATTGATCGGTCTCGGGGACTCCGATTCCATCGGTGTCTTCTTCGAATGGCGTGCGCTCGGCGAGGAAGACTGGACCGCCACCGAGTCCCAGACGCTCGACGCGCCCGGCGACTTCAGCGCCGGGATCGCAGGCCTCGAGCCCGGCACCACGTACGAATTCCGGGCGGTCGTCGTGGCCGATGGCACGCGTGAGGAAGGAACCATCGTCTCGTTCACCAAAGCTGAGGCCGGCGTCCCCGACGTCGAGACACAGCCGGCGACGGAGATCAACGGCTCAACCGCGACGCTCAACGGAGAACTGCTCGATCTCGGCGACTTTGACACCGTCGACGTCTTCTTCGAGTGGCGTGAGCTCGGTGCGGACGAGTGGATCGCCACCGAGTCACAGACGCTCGACGAACCCGGCGACTTCAGCGCCGGAATCGAAGGCCTCGAACTCGGTTCCACGTACGAATTCCGGGCAGTCATGGTCGCGAACGGCGAACGGTTCCTCGGAGCCACACTCTCGTTCACCAAATTCGGGCCGGACGAGTTGAACGTCGAGACGGAGCCAGCGACGGAGGTCAACGGCTCGACGGCTACGCTCAACGGCGAACTGCTCGAACTCGAGGGTGCAGCGGAGGTTACCGTCTACTTCCTGTACCGCGTCGAGGGAACGACGGTGTGGATGTTCACCGACGAAGCGACCCTCACCGAACCCGGACCGTTCAGCGCGACGGCGACGAACCTCGAGACTGGCACGACCTACGAGTTCCAAGCGGTCGCCCAGGTGGGCGACATAGTGGTGTACGGCGAGATTCTGGAGTTTACGAAGGAGCCCGCTAATGGGGACGACGGGAAGAACAAGAAGAAGAAAAAGCGCGCAAAACGCGAGTACGAGGAATACAAAAAGAAATACGAGAAAGGGAAGGTGAACAAGAAGCAGCTGAAAAAGAAGCGACACGCGTACGAGCGCGCAAAACGCGAGTACGAGAAGTACGTGGAGGACTGTTAGAACGCGTCCTGATTCGATCGACTGATCGATTCGAGCCACATTCGATCGCGCTGGCCGTGACGTCGTTTCGGCCGTTTTCTCTGGTGCCCGACACGGAGAGCGACGTTGGATGACGTTCGTACAGGATTGGCTCGGGCGGGTTCGAACCAAAGCAAGACGGTCGTTCACTTCGTTCGCGCTGCGACTTGCAAGGTTCGAACCGCCCTCGGTCCACATACCTGCTGCTCGCGACGTTGCTCGCAGCAGGAAGTGGGCTCGGGCGGGTTCGAACCACCGATCTCGGCCTTGTAAAGGCCGCGTCATAACCAGCTAGACTACGAGCCCGTATCCGGGACGAGTCGCCCCGTCCGAATAACCTTTACTCTCTCGCATTGCGGGTATCATACATGGCTCTCGAGCGCGTATGGAAAGGTCTTCTCGTCCTCGCCGTCGTCGCAGCTGCTGGTATCGTCCTCGTCCAGGCTGGCCTCGTCTCCGTTCCCTGGGGCCCTGACGAGGGCGAGGTTCGGATCCTCGACGATGGATCCGACGACGACCCGAGCGCTGACGCGGATCCCGAATCGGACACCGGAGGGAGCACCGAGGGTGAAGAGACGAACGGAAGCGATGGGAGTAATGGCGACGCTGAACGCGAACCCAAGGCCGTCGTTGATGTTGAAGTCGCAGACGATTCAAACGAACGTTACACCGGATTGAGCGATCACGAGTCCCTCGAGCCGGGTAATGGGATGTTGTTCGTCCACAACCAAGAGCGAGACCTGACCTATGTGATGCGTGAGATGGATTTCGACATCGACATCATCTTCATCAACGCCGATCGCGAGATTACGACGATTCATCACGCTCGCGCGCCCGGACCCGACGAGGACGGCAACGATCTGGAGTACTCCGGGCGCGGCAAGTGGGTGCTCGAAGTGCCCCGCGGCTACGCAAACGAGACGGGTATCGAAGTCGGCGACGAAGTCGAAATCGACCTCGAGTCGAACCAGACGACCATTACCAGTGCCGGATCCGGTTCACTCGAGCGCGTCGCCGCGACTGTCGATCGCGAGCCGACCACGCCGACAGCGGTCGACGCCCACCGTATTCCTGCTCGTCGGTAATTCTTATTGCCGGCGGCCCCCGAGCCCCGGTGAATGAGTAACGCCGACTGGGACGATGACGATCCCTTCGAGGAACAGCGGGCGGAGATCGAGAATCCGATGAAGCGGCTGTTCCTCGAATACGGGTCGAACTACACGGGCGCCGCCATCATCGGCGTTATCGCGAGCTTCTTCGCTCGGATCCTGGACCTGCTCCCGGCGCTCATGCTGGGGGTCGCGATCGACGCCGTGATCCGCCAGGAGATTCCGTACGCAGAGGCGTTCCCGGTCGGCGGTTGGATCGTGGCACCCTACGTCCCCGACGGACGGCTGGCGCAGTTCTGGCTGACGATCGGGATCATCGCGGGTGCCTTTCTCTGTTCGGCCGTGTTCCACTGGACCCGAAACTGGGGATTCAACACCTTCGCCCAGAACGTCCAGCACGATATCCGGACCGACACCTACGACGAGATGCAACGCCTGGACATGGGCTTTTTCGCCGACAAGCAGACCGGTGAGATGATGTCGATCCTCTCGAACGACGTCAACCGCCTCGAGAAATTTCTCAACGACGGGATGAACTCCCTCTTTCGGCTACTCGTGATGGTGCTCGGCATCGGGGGCCTGCTGTTCGCGATCAACAGGCAACTGGCCCTGATCGCGCTCCTCCCAGTGCCGCTGATCGCCCTCTTCACCTATCTGTTCATCCAGACGATCCAGCCCAAGTACGCCGAGGTCCGCTCGACCGTCGGCAAGGTCAACTCCCGACTCGAGAACAACCTCGGGGGCATTCAGGTCATCAAGTCCAGTACGACCGAGGAGTACGAATCCGAGCGGGTCGAAGACGTCTCTCGAGACTACTTCGACGCCAACTGGGGCGCGATTCGGACCCGGATCAAGTTCTTCCCCGGCCTGCGCGTGCTCGCGGGAATCGGCTTCGTTATTACCTTCCTCGTCGGCGGTCTCTGGGTCATCTCGGGCCCGCCCGGACCGTTCTCGGGCGAACTCAGTACCGGGATGTTCGTCGTCTTCATCCTCTACACCCAGCGCTTCATCTGGCCGATGGCGCAGTTCGGGCAGATCATCAACATGTACCAGCGCGCTCGCGCCTCGAGCGAGCGCATCTTCGGACTGATGGACGAACCGAACCGGGTCGGCGAGGAACCGAATGCGCCCGACCTCGAGGTGACCGAGGGCCGCGTCGAGTACGACGACGTCTCGTTTAGCTACGGCAATCGCGAGGCGGAACGACCCATGGGCGAGTCGACCGAGGAGCGCCCGGACTCGGGGGACGGAGAGACGATCCTCGAGAATATTGACTTCACCGTCGACGGCGGCGAGACGCTCGCGCTGGTCGGTCCCACGGGAGCCGGCAAATCGACGGTGCTCAAACTCCTCTTGCGGATGTACGATGTCGACGAGGGGGCGATCCGTATCGACGGACAGAACGTCGAAAACGTCACGCTCCGCAGCCTCCGCGAGTCGCTGGGCTACGTCAGTCAGGATACCTTCCTCTTCTACGGCAGCGTCGAGGAGAACATCACGTACGGCACGTTCGACGCCTCTCGCGAGGACGTGATCGAAGCCGCGAAGATGGCCGAGGCCCACGAGTTCATCGAGAACCTGCCCGAGGGGTACGACACCGAAGTCGGCGAACGCGGGGTCAAACTCTCCGGCGGCCAGCGCCAGCGGCTCTCGATCGCCCGCGCGATCCTCAAAGACCCCGACATCCTCGTGCTAGACGAGGCGACCAGCGATGTCGACACCGAGACGGAGATGCTCATCCAGCGCTCGATCGACGAACTCGCGGCGGATCGAACCACCTTCGCCATCGCCCACCGCCTCTCGACGATCAAGGACGCCGATCAGATCCTCGTCCTCGAGGGCGGCGAGATCGTCGAGCGAGGGACGCACGACGAACTGCTCGCGAACGGCGGACTCTACTCGCACCTCTGGGGCGTCCAGGCCGGGGAGATCGACGAACTACCCGAGGAGTTCATCGAGCGGGCTCAGCGCCGACAGGCACGAACGGAAGTAGAGCAAACGGACGATTGAACGCGAGCGTCGTGGGTCTGGCGACGCGATTGTCGAGCCGCAATGTTGGCACACGGCCCTGTATATCGACCATATTGGGTAAAAGTTATTCTACACCGGTTTAAAATATGTAGCATGAGTCCACGCACACCGCTCCTGAAACCGGGGGAGTATTTCTCAGATCGGGAAGATGTACGTCTTCCGAGCCTCGCCGTGTTCACACTCTTCGTCGTTGCGAGCGTCGTGATGACGGTCGTGATGGTCCAGTTGCTGTTCGACCAGATAACGGGCGTTTCGAAGGACACTCGGAGGGGAGTGCTCTTACTCACGATCCCCGGAATGGTGGTCGGTCTCGTCATCAACTGGTTCGTCGTCGCTACGATTATGCATTTTCTAGGCGGGAAGGCGTCGAACACGGGGACGTTTGCCGACGCCCTCGCCGTCGCCGGCTGGGCGTACGCTCCGAACCTCCTCGCTGTTCCGTTCCGGGTATTTCAATTCCGGTCAAAAATTGAGTCCAGAACGATCACCGCGACAGATCCGGAGCAGCTCGAGGCCCAACTCGAGGCAATGCAATGGGGGTCCGGACGAGTAGAAGTTCTCATCTATCTGGTCGTGATCGGTTGGAGTGTCTACATCCTCGCACACGGCATCTCGAAGACCCACAACGCCTCCTACGGGAGTGCAATAAGTGCCGCCGTACTCGTCGGTATCAGCTCGTTTCTGCTCGGACTGCTGTAAGCAGGTCGGTACCCCCGACTGCGGTTCAGCCTGGCCAACGAGACGCCGATCAGAACGACTCCTGTCCTTCCTGTCCCTCCTGATCCGGTCCCCCCTCGTCCTGCCTGTCCTCGCCCGTCGCGGGCGGCGTCCGGTCGCTGTAATTCTTCCGCCCGATCGCCTCGTCGCTGACCATGTTCATGATCGCCTGTTCGACCTCACCGTAATCCCTGTACTCGTCCTCGTTCAGCGGCCCGATGAGTTCCTCGAGCGTCGTCGTATTCCCGCTCATCTCGACGGTCTCGTCGCCGTGTTCCTCGAGGAGTTCGTCGTGACCGATCGGGTACTCCTGGTTCTCGAGCGTCTCCTGTAGCTCGCCGAGTTCGACGCCGAGTTCGCGACTGTCTTCGGGCATACACGGCAGTTAGTCACGGTGCGGAAACGGGTTCGCCCTGCGTGCGCCACGGGGGCATGGGTGGGACGGGTCATCCGCCGCTGTCGGTCCACCACAACCGATCTACCGTACCCGGTCCACCGCAGCCACCGAGACCACGAGAACGACGGGCAGGGGTCATCACCGGGAGTTTCATGGCCACGCAGTCGGAGTTCCTTCCTATGGACCTCTCTACCGCGACGTGGACGGATATCCGGGACCTCGAGACGGACCTCGCGGTCGTCCCCGTCGGCAGCACGGAACAACACGGCCCCCACGCCCCCCTCGGGACGGACGTGATGACCGCCGAGGCGGTTGCCGACGCCGGTCTCGAGCGTGTCGACCAGGATGTCGTCCGCGCGCCAGCGATTCCGGTCGGGATCGCCGAGGAACACCGCCAGTTTCCCGGGACGATGTGGGTCTCCGAAGACACGTTCCGGAACTACGTCGGCGAGGCCGTCGAAAGTCTGGCCCACCACGGCTTCGATCGCATCGTCATTGTCAACGGCCACGGCGGCAACGTCGACGCCCTCCGGGAGGTCGGTGGCCAACTCACCAGGAACGGCGACGCCTACGTCGTTCCCTTCACCTGGTTCGAGGGCGTCGGCGAGCACACCGCCGACATGGGCCACGGCGGCCCCCTCGAGACGGGACTCCTGCGCCACCTCGAACCGGACCGCATTCGAGAGGAGCGGATCGACGAGGCCCGGGCCGGCGCGGCCGACGGCTGGGGCGACTGGACGAGTTACGTCAACCTGGCCTACGACGCGGCGGAGTTTACGGAAAACGGAGTCGTCGGCGATCCGGACGACGGCGACGCCCAGCGAGGCGAAGCACTGCTCGAGTTAGCCGCCGACGCGCTGGCTCGGCTGCTCGAGGCGGTCGACGAGCGTGACGTTTCGCGACCCGAGCGACGATAGGGGATCGGACTGCTCGATCGGTGGTGGATCGACTACTCCTCGTCTTCGTCCTCGTCCGCGGCCTCCGATTCATCGTCGTCGACATCCGCGGGACCGGCATCCTGCAGCGTCCCGCGCAGTGCCGGAATCGTCGACGTGAGTTCGCCGACCTGTTCGCCGGCCTCGGAGATGTCCGTGATGGCCTCCTCGAGGGCTTCGATCTCTTCCTCGAGGTCGTCTGCGTCGTCGAAGGCGTCGGCGCGCTGGCCCATCGTGAACCACTTTTTCGCATCGCGGAGGCTGTCCTCGGCGTCGCCGGCGTCAAGCGCCGAATTGAGGCCGTTGAGGACGCCCAGCACGTTGTCGGCATCTGTCTTCCAGATGTCGTCGGCGGCGGGCAGCGCCGCCCAGGCCTCCTCGAGCGATGCTTCGACGTCCTCGCGCATCTCGTTGGCCGCTTCCCCGAACAGTTCCTCGTCGTCGCCGAGCGTGGCTTGGCTCATGGCATCGTCTTTGCGACCGGCGGGGTTAAAAGATAGCCCGAAAGTGAAAGTGAAATCGGTCGGGAGCGCATCGATATCGGTCAAACGGCGTTGGGATTTCGAAAGGAACGTCATCGAGCTTCGATCGAGGTGGAACCATTCAATTAGGGGAACTACATCTCACTCCAGACTGACCATCCGGTGTGCGGTGGCGCGCGCTGGGCCGCGGTGAACTGCGAGGCCTGAACGAAGTGAGGGCCTCAATGGGGTGAGCGGCGACCGGAGGGAGCCGCGAACCACCGGTGAACCGCGGTCCGAAGCCGTGCGAGGGATGAACGCAGTGAATCCCTCAAGAGCGAACGGTGACCGACGGGAACCGTGAGCAGCGAGCGAAGCGGCTGGGGAGGGCGTGGCGATTCCGTGTTGCCACGATAGCAGATCGCTTTGTTTTACTTAGTCACTATCAGAACCCGCTGTTCCATCCACATCTCGAGGAATCGAAAGGCCGTACCTCTAGTCGCGAACGGACTCGAGTCGCATCAGCGGATAGCCGTCTTCCATCTCCATGCGCGTGACGACCTCGCAGCCCTCGTAGTCGACGACGATTTCGACCGCGAGGAATCGACCCGTCAGTTCGGTGTAGTCGGCGCTCGAGTCGGCGAGTTCGGCCTCGAGTTCGTCGGTCAAGACATCGACGGCGACGTCGATGCAGTGGGGCTGGTTCTCGATCGAGTCTTCGATCGCCGTCTCGAGGCTCGCGGCGCTGGCCGGCGAGACGGGCGTGCCGGCGAACTGGTGGTAGAGCGAGCCGAACTTGATGCCGGCCTCGAAGCAGGCGGCCTCGGCGTCCGTGGGTGACGTGTCTGTCGGCATGTGCCAGTGCTCGCGGGCGGTCGGCAAGGGGATTGCGATGTGATGGACTGCTGCGGTGTGAATCGTTCTATCGAGTTACATGGGTAGAGCGTCGACGGACAAAATCGAGCATGCCCTGCTATCGCGGCGAGAGGGAATCGCCACGCCCTCCCCAGCCGCTTCGCTCGCTGCTCACGGTTCCCGTCGGTCACCGTTCGCTCTCGAGGGATTCACTGTGTTCATCCCTCGCACCGCTCGCTCATCCCTCGCGCAGCGTCGTCGCCCGACCTCACTCTCGTTCGGTCGGTCGACAGCGCGTGCCACCGCATGTGGATCATCGGCCGGGCCACCGCATGTGGATCATCGGCCGGGAACGAGACGGGGGTAGTTCCGGTGTCCGTGATGGGGCGCGTGACACTACCGCCCGAACTGCCGCGGAACCGCATGGTACTTATCGACGCTGTCCCTCACACCGAACGAATGGCACAGTCAGTCCTGCTCACCGGGGCTGCGGGGCGAGTCGGAGACGCCATCCTCGGCGGCCTCGCGGACGACCACGAGTGGCGGTTACTGGATCGCGATCCCCCGACGGACGACCAGCCGGGCGAGTTCGTCGTTGCGGATATCACCGACGAGGACGCCGTCCGCGAGGCGATGGACGGAATCGATGTCGTGGTTCACCTGGCGGGCGATCCGCGCCCCGAAGCGCCGTGGGACAGCGTCCTGACAAACAATATCGACGGCACCCAGACGGTCTTCGAGGCCGCCGTCGACGCCGGCGTCGAGCAGGTCGTCTTCGCCTCGTCGAACCACGCCGTTGGCAACTACGAGACCGACGAGCGCACGCCCGACCTGTACCGCGAGCACGACGACTACCTCCTCGACGGCACCGAACTCCCCCGACCGAGCAACCTCTATGGCGTCTCGAAGGCCGCCGGCGAGACCTTGGGGAGATACTACCACGACGAATACGACCTCTCGGTCGTCTGCGTCCGCATCGGCAACCTCACGCAGGGCCATCCGCCGATCGACTACGAGCGCGGACAGGCGATGTGGCTCTCCTACCGCGACTGTGCACACCTGTTCAACCGCTGCATCCGCGCCGACTACGAGTACGAGATCGTCTACGGTATCTCCGACAACGATCGGAAGTACTACTCGCTCGAGCGCGCCCGCGAGGTGCTCGACTACGAGCCGCGGGACAACTCAGCGTACTTCGACGGCGAGGACCGGGTCGTCGAACCCGACGCCTGATCGCACTCTCCCGTCGCCACTCGACTTTGCAGCTCCCGCGCCGGCGAGAGCCGGCAACCGACTCGGACGTGCCCCGCCCTTTTGTCTCTCGGCGTCGGATCAGCGCGCATGGAGTACACCACGCTCGGAAACACTGGAATGACGGTCAGCCGCATCTGTCTGGGCTGTATGAGTTTCGGGACGGATCGGGAGTGGATGCTCGAGCCCGAGGAGAGCACAGAACTCATCGACCACGCGATCGATCTGGGGATCAACTTCTTCGATACCGCGAACGTCTACTCGACGGGTGAGTCCGAGGAGATTCTGGGCGACGCGCTCGAGGGGTACGACCGCGATTCGCAGGTGGTCGCGACGAAAGTCTTCGGCGAGATGGATCCCGACAATCCGAACGCGAGCGGCCTCTCCCGCAAAGCGATCGAACAGGAACTCGAGGCGAGTCTCGACCGGCTGGGGATGGACACCATCGACCTCTACCAGACCCACCGGTGGGACTACGACACGCCGGTCGAGGAAACCCTCCGCGCGCTCGACGATGCGGTTCGGCGCGGGACGGTGCGCTACATCGGCACCTCCTCGATGTGGGCCCACCAGTTCGCCGACGCCCTCAACACGAGCGATGCACTGGGCCTCGAGCGCTTCGCCACGATGCAAAACCACTACAACGTGCTCTACCGCGAGGAGGAACGCGAGATGCTACCACTGTGCGAGAGCGAGGACATCGGCGTCATCCCGTGGTCGCCGCTGGCCCGCGGCGTCGCGACCCGCCCCCACGAAGCGATCGATTCGACGACCCGCGGCCAGACCGACAAGTACCTCGAGCAGATGTCCTACCTCCAGGGCGGCGGCGAGGAGATCAACGAGCGAATTCAGGAACTCGCCGACGAGAAGGGCGTCTCGATGGCGCAAATATCGCTCGCGTGGCTGCTCCACAAGGACTGGGTCGACGCCCCCATCGTCGGGACGACCAGCGTCGAACACTTAGAAGACGCCGTTGAGGCCCTTGAGATCGATCTCTCCGAGTCGGAGATGGAGTCCCTCGAGGAACCCTACGAGCCGCTGCCGGTGGCGGGTCACGAATAGTCGAACGAGCCGCTCGCGAAGCGCCCGCTACAACAGATCGACGCCGTTCAGCACCTCTGCGACCCGCTCGAGGTGGGTCGCGTGCTCCTCGCCCTCGAGCCCCTGGTACATCGTCGTGATCGAGAGGTGGTCGGCGCCGAGCTCCCGCCAGGCCTGCGCGCGTTCGACCCACTCGTCTTCCTCGCCGGGGATGGCGTACATCCGGCCGCCGAGGCCGATATCGTCGGGGTCGCGGCCCGCCGCCTCGGCGTACTCGTAGAGGTCCGCGAGGTGGGCCTCGGCCTCGTCGCCCGGCTGGAACTGCGGGAGCCAGCCATCCGCGATCCGAGCGACGCGGCGCTTGACCGGATCGGCCATGCCGCCCATCCAGAGCGGAATCGGCTGCTGGACCGGAAGCGGCCGGATGCCGACGTCCGGAATCTCGTGAAACTCGCCCTCGAACTCGATGAGTTCGTCGGTCCAGAGCCGGCGGAGCACCTCGACTTGCTCCTCGATTCGCTGCCCCCGCCGCGAGAAGTCCTCCCCCAGCGCGACGTACTCGGGTTCGTTCCAACCGACGCCAACCCCCATGCGAAACCGCCCGTCAGTGAAGCGATCCAGTTGGGCAGCCTGCTTCGCGACGAGGGCGGTCTGGCGCTGGGGCAAGACGAGAATTCCGGTCATAAAGACAAGTTCGTCGGTCTGGCCCGCCAGATAGGAGTACGTGGTCAGCGGCTCGTGGAACGTACTCTCGTAGTCGTAGGGACCATCCCACCCCTCGCGGTCGGGATCGACGCCGAGGACGTGATCGTACGCCAGAACGTGTTCGTACCCCGACTCCTCGACCCGCTGTGCGTAGTCGGCGAGCGTCCGCGGGTCGTGGCCGATCTCGAGTTGCGGTAGCACGGTACCGATTTCCATACCCTCGCGTTCGGCCGGCCCGAACTTGAAGCTCCCGTCGAGACTGAACGACGGCGGCTATTGGCGAGGATTTGCCGTCCACGTGCGGTGGCGCGCGCTGTCGACCGGCCGAACGAGAGTGAGGTCGGGCGATACCACTGCGCGAGGGATGAGCGAACGAACAAAGTGAGTGAGCGAATCGGCTGGGGAAGGCGTGGCGATTCCCTGTTGCCAGTGTGAGGAAAACACGCGACTCTTCGTCACTCCTCGAACGCTCCGTGACTGACCTCCCGAACCGGTCTCGAGCCCCACGACCGTGATCGAGCACCGATGACCGATCAAAACAATCCGTTTACGTCCTCCTCGCGGGCCCGTCGCCTGCCGACGTGATCCGTGAGCCGCCGGGAGATGATCCCGCGATTCTCGTCCTCGCGGACGAAATCGAACAGTAGCGTGATGAAGACGCTGCCGTCATCACCCGCCTCGAGATCCCGCCGCGCGTACGCTCGAGCCCGTCCGACCGGCTCCTCGTCATATCCGAACTCCTCGGCGAGGACGACCGCCGCGATCGCCGTCGGCTCGAAGCCGAGATCCGCCAGGCCGGGACTGTCGTCCTCGTGTTCGATCCGTCCCGGCGCCCGCCGCTCGATGATTTCGGGGTCGGCCGCGAGGCGATCCAGGGCCACTCGAATCGGCTCGAGGCGGAGGTCACGGTAGTCGGTGGGCAGCCCCGCGAGGTACTCGCCGGCGCTCTCGGCGAGCCCGACGGCACCCTCCCAGTTGCGCTCGCGGGCGTGATAGACCGCACCGCTGTACTGAATAAGCCCGTGAAGCAGGCGTTCGTCGTCGCTTCCGGCCTCGAGTTCGAGCCAGCGGTCCTCCCAGGCGTCGTGGGCGGCGTGATAGTGGCCACTGTTGAAGATGGCGACGCCAGCCCGAAGCCGATCGCGCATAGCCGTCCTTGGGGCTCGAGACTCGAGAACGTGACGGAAACGGTGACCGCCGGATATCCTGCCGGCAACGGCGACCGGGTCACACCGGGAGCGGGGACGCCGCGTCGCCGGGGTACCGACAGCACACTACCGCCTCCGGCAGGGCGGGACAGACAACCGTTGATTGGGCGAAATCCAGGGCGTGTCGACGCCCTAACCGGTTACTAGCCGCCACCGGTCCGGCGGTACTCGAGGTGAGGCCGGCCATACATATTAGTATGCGATGTCTTCCCACGGTATAGAGAGCAGCCACCGATCCGTAAGACATCCGTACCGTCGCTCGAGGGGAGAGACGAGCTCGATCCATCCGTGTGATAACTCGTGTACCGCCAGCAAAAACGCCGCAGACGGTTCAAGTCCGTCTCGACGACCCACAGCACTCGCCGCTCCGAGCCGAACGTCTCGAGAACTCTGCCCTCGCCCTTCGAACCAGGCGTCTCGAGAACTCAGCCCTCGCGATCCTCGAACGTGAACGTCCCGTTTCGTTGAATTACTTCACCGTCGACCTCGAGGCGGGAGTCCTCGCTGACGTCCGTGATCAGGTCGACGTGGACTGCCGAGTCGTTTCCGGACTCGCCGTCGGGGAGACAGGCGTCGTAGGCCCGGCCGAGCGCCAGATGGACGGTGTCACCCATCTTCTCGTCGAAGAGGATGTTGTCCGTGTAGCGGTCGATACCCCGATTCATCCCGATTCCGAGTTCGCCCAGCCGGCGGGCTCCGTCGTCCGTCTCGATGATCTCGCCGATCACGTCCCCACCCTGCTCGGCGTCGTAATCGACGACCTCACCCTCGGCGAACTCGAGGCGGACGTCCCGGACGGGGTCCCCCCGTATCGTCATCGGGACGTCGAAGGTCACCTTTCCCTCGGTCGCATAGGGTGCAGTAAAGACTTCGCCGCTGGGCAGGTTGTGCGAGTCGTAGGCGACCGACGCGGCGCTGTTGACTGCCGTCCGGCCCTCGATCCGCATCATCAGGTCGGTCCCCCTCGAGACGAGACGTACCTCGCTCCCCTCGTCGAGCAACGCTTTCAACTGGGCCATCTCCTCGGCCAGCGACTCCCAGTCCCGGAGGATCGCGTCGTACGCGAACTCCTGGTACTCCTCGTACGCCATGTTGGCCTGCTGGGCGAGCGAGCGCGTCGGATGAACCGTCGACACCCAGCGGGTCCCCAATCGACTCTCGCGAATCTCGCTTCTGGCCTCGTTGTACGCTCGCCGCCGGTCGCCGGTAACGTCGGCCGTCGCACTCGTATTCCGCGCGCCGCCGAGCGAGAGATAGACGTCGGCGTTCTCGACCAGTGCGAGTTCGTGAGCCGGATTCGCGTCGAAATCGCCGTCGTGAGCCCGGAGATAGGCCCGCGTGACTTCACCCGAGCCGTAGGTCGCGAGCAGGTTCGCGCCCCGCTCGCCGAGTGTTTCGGCGACGGCGACCGCCAGCTCGTGCGCGTCCGGCCCCACCGACAGAACGACGTCATCGCCCGCTTCGACGCGAGCGCTCCAGTCGACCAGCACCTCGGCGTGTTCGCGTACGCGTTCGTCCATGGTCGTTCCTCTCGAGCGAGCTCCTATAGTAGCCACTGATGCGGTCTGCTGTACCGATTTCTCCGAGCAACCGCAGGACGGTTCGTGGTTCCCTGGAAATGATTTCCTGACGAGGCGAACTCAGGCGGCGTGGGTCTCCTCGGCGGTGAGCCCCTCGCGCGAGCGCACGAGCGAGACGATGGCGTAGACGACCGGCGTATCGAGGAGAGCGATCGCGAGTTTCAGCAGGTACTGGCCGACCATCAACGAGAGGATGATGTCAGTCGGGAGAACGGCACCGACGCCAAGGACGGCAGGTGCGATGGCGAACGCGACCGAGACGAAGATGACGGTATCGATCGCCTGGCTGCTCGCCGTCGACGCGATGTTGCGGAGCCAGAGCTTCTCCGAGCCGGTGTAGTCTCGAATCCGGTGAAAGACGATCACGTCCCAGTTCTGGCTGACGAGATAGGCCAACAGGCTCCCGAGGACTACGTTCGTCGACGCACCGAGTGCCGTCTCGAACGCACCGGGATCGACGCTCGAGGGGGCGGCCGGCGCGGCGATCGTCGACCAGACGAGCGCGAGGACGATGAAGTTCAGGACGAAGCCCACGTTGACGACGATCTGGGCCGCGCGGCGGCCGTACAGTTCGGTGTAACAGTCGCTCGCGAGGAACGTCAACGCGTACGCGAGGGCCGCCCCGGGCAACGCGAGCTGTGCCCCCGTCACCGGGAGCGCCACCGGGAGTTCGAACGCGAGTACCTTCGACGCAGTCAACTGCGCGGTGACGAGTGCGGTCACGAAGAGACCGATCAGCGCGACCTGCGCGATCGTCGGCGCTCCCCGGGGCTCTGTCCGGTTCATGCCGCGGCATACCCATCGGAACCACCTAAACGATACTATTCCAGTACACCTCGAGGGTGACCACGGTCCGCAAGAGATATTCTCATCAGGTGGTCGTCGCCCGTGAGCGGGTCCCGGAATCGTCCTCCCAGAATCGTCCTCAAGACGGTCACAGCCGCCCGTCGAGCCGCGGCCGGTTCTGGACGGACGGTCAGCCGAATTCGAGCATGAATGGCGAAATAGGTGTCTTCTCGTCCGCTTACCACCGAGAGGAACTGTCCGCCCCTCTCTCGAGCCGACCCGTTTTCCGTCTCGTGAGGGTCAACGGTTCGCTATCACCGGCGTCAATACCTCGGAGATCTAGAAAAACCGACTTCGCTGTTTTCACCGCCATAGCCCGATGACCGTCGAGTTCACGGCGAAATTCTTTTTGTTTCGACAGGCGATTCGTAACACAACTGTTATACGTATCCCGGGCCTCGATTGAATTGCAATGGCGAAAGGAAACGTTGATTTCTTCAACGACACAGGCGGCTACGGTTTCATTGAGACGGACGACGCAGACGATGACGTTTTCTTCCACATGGAAGACGTTGGCGGTCCGGACCTCGAAGAAGGTACAGACATCGAATTCGATATCGAACAGGCCCCCAAGGGCCCCCGCGCCACCAACGTCACCCGCCTGTAAAACGGCTTTTTACGTTCGGTAACGGGTTTCACATTCGATTATCATTTTTTAGCACACAACACGATAGCTATAGTAGCCACTGCAAGTCAATGCACACCTGATCGCACGACAGCTGTGCGATCAGTGTGTAAATAGTTGCAGTTGTTACTATAGCGACGGCTTCGTGTCATCGCTATTAGCCGATTGAGTCATCCGTACTGACAGTGTCGAACAGCGACAATCAGTCAACTCGATGAATAGTGTTTCGGTCGAGCGACCGTTAGCGGTCTGTTTCGTTTTGCGTAACTTTCACGAAATCCGTAACAAGTCTCGAGACGGCCTGTCTGTACGGCTTCGTAACCGGATTTAGCATGTCCTTACGAAACGAAACGCGAGATATTAGTCTGATTGACTTAGTTAGCTTCGATGAACGTATGCGGAACGGTTGATACGAAATCGATAACAAATAGCCGGGTACCCGTTCGTTCACTCGAGTACAAAATGGACGATCTGACAGGGTTTCAACGAGACCTTCTGTACGTGATCGCAGGGGCCGATCAGCCCTCCGGTCAGGACGTGAAAAGCGAAGTCGAGACATACTACAATAGCGAGATCAATCACGGCCGATTGTATCCGAATCTCGACACACTGGTCAATAAAGACCTCGTCGAGAAGGGGGAGCTCGATCGACGAACTAACTACTACGAGATCAGTGATCGCGGCCGACAAACGATCGAGCAGCGCCGGGAGTGGGAACAACAGTATATCGACGACTAGTCCGACACCCACCAGTCCTGCACTCTCCACCCCGATCGCTGAGCGACACGTACCGACGGGATAGGCCGACATCGGCGGATAGCAGGTGCTGTCCCACACTCGCAAACCGATTCGGTGTAACCACACTGACGGCAGAACCCGCTTGTACACCGTCACCAGCGGACACCTGTCGGCAGAATCGGTCTCGTTTCACCACTCGATAGTGAGATCACCCGCGACTTTCGTTCCAGCAGCTGTCTCCGCCCTTCGTCCCGCCATTACTGACAGGGCGGGGCTGATACGGCCGGCTGCAAGTCCGTTCCGAAGCACTCTCGATACGGCATGGGTTGCTCCGAAACCAGTTACAGCCGACCGTTTGCTCTCAATGACCACGAACCGAATCCCCTTGAGTTGTAATCACGAGCCCCAATCGCTCGTCACAACTCGACTCGATCGACCGTTCTGGGCCCGGCAGCCACAGGATCGTACCGCGCATCGCGTGGGACGCTCCACGTTCCGTACCCGACTCCCGCCTCGGCTCCATCGATAGCTACGAATCACGAACGAGTCCCCGATATGGACAGTACCGACGATACTCCTCGAAGAGACGGAGCTTCATCGGTCAACGGACGCGAACTGTCTGCGATTCGAGACAGTTCCTCAAGCTCACCAAATTGCGTCGCTTCGACCCCAAAACCCAGAACTACTTACGTCGGGAGAGTCGTTAATTCACTAACCGAAATAGGCGCTGTCCCTGGCACGGTCGGGACTGAGCCTTCGATTCGAGCCGCCGCGGACGCGATCGAAGCCGGCTCACGTCGCAGGACGCCGCTCCCAGCAGCCATTCCGGCTGCACGACTGACCACGGGACTGCTATGATCGGCCCTACAACAATGGAAATTGAAATTGCGACAATTGGCGGTTACGAAGAAGTCGGACGACAGATGACGGCGGTCCGCGCCGGTGACGACATCGTGATCTTCGACATGGGACTGAACCTGTCGAAGGTTCTCATTCACGACAACATCCGAACCGAAGGAATGCACAGCCTCGACCTGATCGATATGGGAGCCATCCCGGACGACCGGGTCATGAGCGACCTCGAGGGAGACGTCAAAGCAATCGTCCCCACCCACGGCCACCTCGACCACATCGGTGCGATCAGCAAGCTCGCACACCGGTACGACGCACCCATCGTCGCGACGCCGTTCACGCTCGAACTCGTCAAAGGCGAACTCGAAGAGGAAGGGAAGTTCAACACCGAGAACGAACTCGTCAAAATGGACGCCGGCGAAACGATGTCGATCGGCGACTCCGGGGCCGTCGAACTCGAGTTCGTCAACGTCACACACTCGATCGTCCAGGCAATCAACCCCGTCCTCCACACGCCCGAAGGCGCAGTCGTCTACGGGCTCGACAAACGGATGGACCACACGCCCGTCATCGGCGACCCGATCGACATGGAGCGCTTCCGCGAGATCGGCCGCGAGGGTGAGGGCGTCCTCGCCTACATCGAAGACTGTACCAACGCGAACAAAAAGGGGCGGACCCCCTCCGAGAACGTCGCGCGCGAACACCTCCGGGACGTCCTCTACAGCATGGAGGACTACGACGGCGGCATCGTCGCCACCACCTTCTCGAGCCACATCGCCCGCGTGAAATCCCTTATCGAATTCGCTCGAGATATCGATCGCACGCCGATCCTCCTTGGCCGCTCGATGGAGACCTACTCCGGGACTGCGAAACGAATCGGGATCGACTTCCCCTCCGACGTCGAGATGGTCGGCTACCGCCAGTCCATCGAGCAGACGTTCGAACGCATCATGAACGAAGGCAAGGAGAACTTCCTGCCCGTCGTCACCGGCCATCAAGGCGAGCCTCGAGCGACGCTCACGCGAATGGGCCGCGGCGAAACGCCGTACGAACTGGAGGACGGTGACAAAGTCGTCTTCTCCGCTCGAGTTATTCCGGAGCCAACGAACGAAGGTCAGCGCTACCAGGCCGAAAAGCTACTCCGCATGCAAGGTGCACGCATCTACGACGAGGTCCACGTCTCGGGTCACCTCTGTCAGGAGGGTCACTACGAGATGCTCGATGCGCTGCAGCCCGAGCATGTCATTCCAGCCCACCAGAACATGAGTGGCTTCTCGGGATACGTCGATCTCGCCTCCAATCGCGGATACAAGCTTGGACGCGATCTCCACGTTACCTCGAACGGAAACGTCATCCAGCTGGTCTAAGCGACCGCTGCTGCGGTTATTTTTCTTTCTACAGATTTCGAATAGCGAGTGACGGCGTCATCGTTCTAAATAAAGCAAAAAAACCCACACAGCAGTTGCTGTGTGGGTGTTAGTATGAATAGGAGCGGCGAATCGGATCTCCCAGAGGCTCGCGCACTCCAGTACTCACCGAAACGTAGGCGAGCTTATCTTCCGTGTTCGGGATGGGTACGGGAGGTACCTCGCCACTGTGGCCGCTGTAATGCCGATCGGCGGAATCGAACCGCCGTTAGACCACGATCGGTTGCTCGACCGAATTGGTCGATATGAGTGGAGGCGGCGAAACGAGTTTCCCAGAGGCTCGCGCACTCCAGTACTCACCGTAACGCTGGCGAGCTTATCTTCCGTGTTCGGGATGGGTACGGGAGGTACCTCGCCGCTGTGGCCGCCCT
>Ga0208412_1000011_pt1 | contig 178814 bp, 159 predicted proteins | sample AntDeeMetag02WF4_FD_184758 | JGI IMG/M metagenome (GOLD analysis project Ga0208412, IMG submission 184758) | Saline lake microbial communities from Deep Lake, Antarctica - Antarctic Deep Lake Metagenome 02WF4 (SPAdes) (version 2) | ecosystem: Environmental > Aquatic > Non-marine Saline and... | reverse complement strand
GAGAGTGCAAATTATAAAGCAATCTGCGAATCTGTCAATCCCTTAAAGCCACCCGATTTGCCGTTTCCGGCGGGGCCGTTGCCTCAAGAGAATGCGCATTCTACACCCACAGCTGATGGCGTCAACACGCATTCGAGGAAACTTTCGAAATTCCTTTACCCTGCGCCGACATCACCTTCATGAACCGCTTTCAGCTCACGATTGTAGCGTTCCGCATTGTCCACATAATGCTGCGCGGCGTAGGCAAGATGGTTCTGCTGATCCTCACTCAGGGTACGCTTGATCGTCGCCGGGGAGCCCAGCACGAGGGAGCCATCCGGTATTTCCATGCCTTCGGGGACCAGCGCATTGGCGCCGATCAGGCAGTACTTGCCGATGCGTGCCCCATTTAGCACAACCGCATTGATTCCAATAAGACTGTAATCGCCCACATCACAGCCGTGAAGCATGGCCTTATGACCGACTGTTACGCCACACCCCATGGTAAGGGGAATGCCGGGATCGGTATGCAGGACTGCCCCATCCTGGACGTTGCTCTGCGGGCCAACGGTAATCAACTCATTGTCGCCGCGGATCACGGCATTGAACCAAACGCTGGAACGGTCCTCGAGAACCACGCTGCCAATCACTGTAGCATTGGCGGCGATGAAGTGGCCGCTCCCGCGCAGTTCCGTCTGATGATCCCCCAGTTGGTAAATCATTTCAGGCATTCCTCTTTATTATCGTTGGGTGAAGGCAACCCGTCCCCTGGGTTAACCGTGTGGCGGACGGGTAATATCAATTCCGGCATCAAAGGCGACATTCAGGCATTCCACCAGGATGATCGCAGACAGACCCCAGATATCATATTCCTGCCACCGGTAACAGGGCACATACAGGCGCCAGTCGTGAAAGCTGATTTCGTCAGTGCGGGCGCGGCAGTCCTCAAGCAACCAGCTTACCGGCACCTGGAAGATGGTTTCCACTTCACCGGGCTCGGGCACATAGGGAAAACGCTCGGGCACCAATCCAACATGGGGTCTGACCAGGATTCCATGAAGGGACACAACCTCACTCAGTGCCCCGATAACCTCAACCCCCTCGGGACCAAGCCCTACCTCTTCCCGGGTCTCGCGCAATGCCGTCGCGACAAGATCCTCATCCTCGGAGGAACGCATCCCTCCAGGAAAAGCCACCTGGCCACTGTGAGGGCCGCCCCGGGCGGCGCGCCGGGTCAGAACAACCTCCGGCTCCCTGCCGCAACGTGTTATGGGAACCAGAACGCCCGCCTGCGGATAATCCAGCCCAAGCTGTCGCGGTTGGTATTGATGAAAGCGCGCGCGAAGGTCATCAAGCACTGGACATTTCCACTCCGGTTAACAGGAACGCTGGCAGCTGGGCTATTCTGCCCGCATTAATTCGAATCATGACCACACCAATGTTGGCAGATAAGCGTATCATCACGGGAGAGTTATGGCCGTATCTGCGTTAGACTTGATTGAACGGTCGAATAGTAATAACGAGGACCAGTAATGCATTATTGCAGCAGTTGCGGCGCATCTGTGGAGTTCCGCATTCCCGAGGGTGACGACCGTCACCGGCACATCTGTTCCAGTTGCGGGACCATCCACTACATCAACCCTCGAATCGTCGCAGGCACCATTCCAGTCTGGGATGACCGAATTCTGCTTTGCAGACGGGCCATTGAACCACGTTATGGATTCTGGACGCTTCCAGCGGGGTTCATGGAGAATACGGAAACCACCACGGAAGCAGCCCTTCGCGAAACCCTGGAGGAAGCCTGCGCCCGCGTGGAGCTGGAAGGCCTCTATACCGTGCTGAACGTCCCACATATCGACCAGGTCCACATGTACTTCCGGGCCCGCATGGTCAACGAGGAATTCGGAGCGGGCGCGGAATCACTGGAAACGGCCCTGTTCCGCGAGAGCGAGATTCCCTGGGAAGAGCTGGCGTTCCCCACCGTCTCGGAAACACTGACGCGGTACTTCCATGACCGCGCCAATAATCAGCGCTTCGAGGTAATGGTGGACGATATCCGCCAGCCCCTGAAATCCGGCAGCAGTGGCTAGTAGTCCTCCATCCTGTAGACCTCGTAAGCAGGCTCCTCATAGGGGTGCGCCTGCTTCAGGGCCCGGATGACGCCATCGATCAGGGGATCGTCGCAGACCAGTTCGACCCGATATTCAGGCACCTTCTCAATCTCACCACGCGTTCCCATGAAAGGCTGGCTGCCATCCAGCGGACGGAACTGGCCCTCTCCCTTCGTCTGCCAGGCGCAGCTGTCGTAATCGCCAATGCGTCCGCCGCCGGCACCAAAAATTGCTGATTTCGTCTTTTCCAGATAGTCCTCGGGTACAAAGAAACAGATCTTGAACACTTTTCCCCACCTCCTTGCTGTTCTGATTGGCCGCTTTTTCAACAAATGCCGGCATTCACGGGCCTGAAAAAGTTACGCACAGAATCTGTGGATAACTTTGTGAATAGTTTATGGGAAGACGCCGTGAACCCGCATCAGGACAGGGCCAACCTCAGTTTGATGAGTTTTTCACCGCTTATTTTTTAACCTTTAATTTCAACAGCTTAAAGTCTTGAGCAAAGATTCATCACTTACAGTCAGAAATGGCATCAATCACGCCATTTTTTATAACGGAGTGTGAATAACGCAAAACTGTCAAGCATTTAATCGAGCCATTTACGGGCATTTCGGAACAATCTGAGCCAGGCGCCATCCTCGCCCCAACTTTCCGGGTGCCAGGAATTCTGGACGGTCCGGAACACCCGTTCGGGATGTGGCATCATGATGGTTACCCGGCCATCGCTGGAGCACACCCCGGTAACACCGCCGGCTGACCCGTTGGGATTGAACGGGTAGCGCTCGGTTGGCCTGCCATAATGGTCCACGTAGCGAAGTGCCAGCTGCCCCGAATCCAACAGGGCCGCACGATCCCCTTCATTACGGAATTCCGTCAGCCCCTCGCCATGAGCGACCGCAATGGGCATCCGCGAACCGGTCATGGACGCGAAGAAGGGAGACTGGGATTCCGGAACATCCACCATGACCGTGCGTGCTTCGAACTGTTCCGAGCGGTTGCGCACGAAATAGGGCCAATGCGCGGTCCCAGGGATCAGCTGGCGCAGGGTTGATAACATCTGGCACCCGTTGCAGACGCCAAGCGCCAGAGTATCGGGCCGGTGGAAGAATGCCTCGAACTGGTCCCGGGCCCGCCGGTTGAAGAGGATCGATTTTGCCCAGCCACCACCGGCGCCCAGGACATCCCCGAAGGAAAACCCGCCACAGGCAACCAGAGCCTGGAATTCATCCAGTGCGATACGACCCGACAGGATATCGCTCATGTGCACATCCACACTTTCGAAGCCGGCCCGGTCAAAAGCCGCTGCCATCTCCGTCTGGCCATTGACGCCCTGCTCCCGGAGTACCGCCACGCTGGGCCTGGCGCCGGTGTTGATATAAGGCGCGACAATATCCTCAGCGGGATCAAACGTCAGGCTGGCGTGCAGCCCGGGATCCCGGTCATCCGTAAGAGCATCGAACTCTTCGCTGGCGCAGTCCGCGTTATCCCTGAGCGCCTGCATCCGATAACTGGTTTCACTCCAGAGCTGCTCAAGTTCCGCCCTGCCCCGATCGATAACCACCTCGTTGCCATACAGGAACTGAAGGCGCCGATCGTCGGAAAGGGTCCCGATCCGGGCGATATTGCCTGCCAGGCCCGCGGATTCCATGGTGTCGAGGACCGCCTGCACATTCCCGCTGGCAACCTGGATAACGGCACCGAGCTCTTCGTTGAACAGCTCCCGAACCAGGTGCGACTTGTCCTCCAGAAGGCTGTCCAATCTGACTGACAGTCCAGTGCGACCGGCAAAGGCCATCTCCGCCAGGGTCACGAAAAGTCCGCCATCCGAGCGATCGTGATAGGCCAGCAGAAGCCCCTGGCGGTTCAGTGACTGGATGGCATCGAAGAATGCTTTCAGTTGCTCGGGATTTTCCACATCCGGGGCAACGGCTCCCATCTCACCGTAGACCTGCGCCAGCGCAGAGCCACCAAGCCGGTTGCGGCCGTCCCCCAGGTCCACCATGATCAGTTCGGTGTCGCCGCAATCACTGCGGAGTTCCGGGGTCAGGGTCCGTCTTGTGTCCTCCACCGGTGCAAAACCGCTGATGATCAGTGACAACGGGGATGTGACACTGCGCGATTCGCCGCGCTCCTCCCAGACAGTCTTCATGGACAGGGAATCCTTGCCCACCGGAATGCTGATTCCGAGCTTCGGGCACAGTTCCATGCCGATGGCATGGACGGTCTCATAGAGATTCTCGTCTTCGCCGGGGTGCCCGGCGGCGGCCATCCAGTTTGCGGACAGCCGGATATGCCCGGTGTCGGCAATGGGTGCGGCCGCCAGGTTGGTCACCGCTTCGGCCACTGCCAGCCGACCCGAAGCCCGCGCATTGATGCAGGCAACCGGCGCACGCTCACCCATCGCCATCGCCTCGCCAGCGTAGCCCTTGTAGCTTGCCGTGGTCACCGCAACATCCGATACGGGCACCTGCCAGGGTCCCACCATCTGATCCCGGGCCACCTGCCCCGTAATGGAACGATCGCCAATAGTGATCAGAAACTTCTTGGAGGCCACCGACGGCAGTCGGAGCACGCGGTCGATTGCATCCTCAGGATCAATGCTCGTACTGTTGAACACGGGCTTGGTAAAGGTCGCCCGCTTGACGCTTCGATGCATTCGCGGTGGTTTGCCGAACAGTACCTGCATGGGGAGATCGACAGCATCATTGTCAAAGTACGCATCATGCACTGCCAGTCGAGGCTCCTCTTCAGCATCGCCCACGACGGCGTAGGGGCAGCGTTCCCTGCGACAAATAGCGTCGAACCGGTCCAGATCTCCCGCACCCACCGCCAGCACATAACGCTCCTGGGACTCATTGCACCAGATTTCGAGGGGGGACATGCCGGGCTCCGCATTGGGAATGTCACGTAATTCAAAGCGCCCGCCGCAACCGCCGTCCTTGACCAGCTCCGGTAGCGCATTAGAGAGGCCACCCGCACCAACGTCATGGATGAAGGCAATGGGATTGGCCGTCCCCATCTGCCAGCACCGGTCAATCACTTCCTGACAGCGACGCTCCATTTCCGGGTTATCACGCTGGACGGAGGCAAAATCCAGATCCTCGGCGCTGGCGCCGGAATCCATGGAGGACGCTGCGCCCCCGCCAAGTCCGATCAGCATTGCCGGACCACCCAGAACGATCAGTCGGGAACCGGGTGCAATGCCGCCCTTATCCACATGATCACCGCGAATATTGCCCATTCCCCCGGCAATCATGATCGGCTTGTGGTAGCCCCTGACCTCAGTCCCGTTGACCCCGGGCACCTGCTGCTCGAAGGTCCTGAAGTAACCCGCCAGGTTCGGTCGCCCGAACTCATTATTAAAGGCGGCGCCACCAAGCGGTGCATCAAGCATGATCTCGAGGGGCGACGCTATGCGGGCTGGCTTTCCATACTCTTTTTCCCAGGGCTGCTCAAACCCTGGAATACACAGGTTTGAGACACTGAATCCAGTCAACCCCGCCTTGGGCTTGCCACCAACACCTGTCGCTCCCTCATCCCGGATCTCCCCACCGGAGCCGGTTGCCGCGCCAGCATGCGGCGAAATGGCGGTTGGGTGGTTATGGGTTTCCACCTTGATCAGTACATGGATGTCTTCATCCTGATAGCAATAACGCTGCGATGACGGGTTCGGATAGAAACGCCCGCCACGAATGCCCTCAAAGACAGCGGCATTGTCACGATAGGCGGAAAGTACGCCCTTACCACCAAGGTCGTTGGTGTTGCGGATCATGTCGAACAGCGAGCGCGACTGGGCTTTGCCATCAATTTCCCAGGACGCATTGAAGATCTTGTGACGGCAATGCTCCGAATTGGCCTGCGCGAACATCATCAGTTCAACGTCCGTGGGATCCCGCCCCAACCCGGAAAAGGCATCCGCAAGGTAATCAATTTCATCCGGAGCAAGCGCCAGACCCAACTCACCGTTCGCCGCTTCCAGGGCAGAACGTCCCTCCTGCTGGACGGGTACACTCTGTAGCGAGCGCGGTTCCTGCTCATCGAACAACAGCTCCGCGCCCGCCATCTCATGGAAGACACGCTCTGTCATGCGATCGTGGAGCAGGGCCGCCAGCGACTCCCTTTCCTTTAACTCAAGCTTGCGCGTCGAACGCAGATAATAGGCAATGCCGCGCTCAATCCGATGCACCTGGCTAAGGCCGCAGTTGTGCAGTATGTCGGTGGCCTTGCTTGACCAGGGCGAGATTGTGCCCGGCCTGGGCACAACGAGAAACAGGATTCCGCCCGCCGGCTCAACAGGGACCCGTGGCCCGTAGTTCAGGAGACGGTTGAGCACATCAAGCGAGGCCTCATCGAGTTCAGCGGGTGCATCGACAAAGTGCATGAACTCGGCATAGAGGGATTCAATACAGGGAAAATCCTGCTGGATGCGCTGGATTAGACGGTCTCTGCGAAAAGCGGATAAAGCGGGTGCGCCGCGAAGTTCCAGCATGAGCGATTCTGCCTCACAAGTTCGGGCCGGGAAGTGGGTCGGGTTGCGGAGGGCGTATCATACTCAAATCCGGAGCCGGGATACAGAGGCGCGAAACAGATTCAGAATGTGACGGGCGCACCAATCCAAGCGCGCTTTTTCGCGTACAATGAAGGTGACTGCCAAAGCGGTCGGGGAGAGGTTTGAGTCCTCCCACAATATTGGAGTCGGGAACAGAATGATTCGCAGTATGCTCCCAAAAAGTGCACTACCCCTGATCCTGTTGCTGTCCCTGACCGCCTGTACCCAGCCGGACGCCCTCGACCGCATTCAGCAGGAAAAAGTACTCCATGTTGTCACCCATCCGGCATCCACGGTCTATTATGAGGAGAACGGTGACGCCGCCGGTTTTGAGTACTCCCTGGCCAAGCGCTTTGCGGACTACCTGGGCGTTGAGCTGCGAGTGGAAGTCGTTGATAACCTCCCCGAACTCTTCCGACGCCTTGACGAGAACCACACCCACTTCGCGGCCGCGGGTCTGGGACTGACCCCGGAGCTGAAACGTCAGTATCGCCATGGCCCCGTCTATGCCCGAACCCGGCCCATTATTGTCTACAACGCTGACACCCCCCGGCCGCGGCGCATCAGCGACCTTATCGGACGCTCCATTCTTGTTCGCAAGGGAGGGCCCCATGAACAGATGCTTGAGGACATACAGGGCGAATTCCCGGAACTCAAGTGGCGTGCGAGGTCGGACACGGAACCCACCGAACTACTGAGGCGGGTTAATCAGGGGGAGTTGGACATTGCAATCATCGGAAGCAACGAACTGTCGATGAATAAGGTATTCTTCCCGGAAATTCGCGAGGCTTTTGCACTGGATGCACCGCAGCCCGTAGCCTGGCTGTTTCCGGAATCCGACGACAATTCCCTCCTGCGGGAGGCCCGCGATTTCTTCTACCGGATCCGCCATAACGCCGGGCTGGCCCAGCTTGAAGAACGCTATTACGGCCACCTTGACCGACTGGATTATGTGGGTGCGCGAACCTTTACCAAGCATTTGGAGAATCGGCTGCCGACCTATCGCGATACCTTCATCGCGGCAGCCAACGCCTACAATACGGACTGGCGACTGCTCGCGGCCATTGGCTACCAGGAGTCGCACTGGCGCCCGGGTGCGGTATCACCAACCGGCGTGCGCGGACTGATGATGCTGACGCGCAACACGGCTGCCTATCTGGGCGTTGAGGACCGCGTGGATCCGGAATCCAGCATCTGGGGCGGCGCCAAGTATATCACCCAGCTTCAGAGGCGCGTTCCCGACTCCATCACCGAGCCGGACCGGAGCTGGTTCGCCCTGGCCTCCTATAACGTCGGTCTGGGCCATGTCCTGGACGCCCGGCGTCTCACGAAAGAGGCGGGCAAGGACCCGGACAAGTGGATGCACGTGAAGGAGTTTCTGCCCCGTCTGGCGCAACGCAAATATTACAAGCACACAAGACACGGCTACGCACGCGGTTATGAGCCGGTTATCTATACCCAGAACATCAGGCGGTATTACGATGTCCTGAAATGGATGTTCCCGAAGGAGCCGCAATCGACCGAAGTGGCGAGCACGCAGGATTCACCACTGGCCGACGATCTCGATCCGGCCGGAATGAGCGAACGGGGAACCGCCGAAAGCGAGTCGAAAAGCGGCGGACCTTCCGGGTTCCAGCGGGCCCCGCCCATCCTGTAAGCCATTACGGTTCACAGCAGTCATCAAAACTCGCCGCCAGCGCGGCCTCGATCTGACCCCGGCTGAAGCCCCGCTGGGCAAGAAATCGACCCTGGCGCCCCATTTCCTTCCAGGACAGGGCGCTTCCGTCACTCCCGAAGCGGCGGAAGCGCTGCCGTGTCGCAGCCTCCTGCCACTCTTCCTCAGAGACAGAGGACAATGCCTCAGGCGCTTCCGTCACGCCCCGCTGCTCGAGCTCCGCCCGTATCCTGACCGGTCCATATCCGGCCTCCCGCCGCTGCCGGGCGTACACCTCCGCAAACCGGCGATCGTCGAGCCAGCCGGCGGATTCCAGCTGGTCCAGAACCCGTACCAACTGGCTGTCATCCTCAGCCCGGCGATACAGCTTGTACCACAGCTCCGTGCGGCTGTGTTCACGCCTGGCCAGGAGACGCAAGGCGCGGTTTTCAATGTCATTATCGCCAGTATCCATCAGGCTCCGCTCAATCAAGATTACCCTGTGTGCGAGCCCACAGGCTCTGTGCTAGTTTACCCACTTCAACAACCAGAGTCAGTTGTACTCCGGGCTCCCAGTGAGTCCGTATTCAGCGCCTCGCGGCGCTGCACCATCCACGGCGCACAGGAATCAAGATAATGGCCGGTTTTCTAAAGGATTTTTTCAAGCCCAAACGCCCCACTTCCAGCAACGGCACCACTGCGGAGACCCCGACGGCAAAAGAGCCGCCCAGAGAACGCGTTGCGCCGGATCCGGATGCCGTCAAAAATGCCACCTCCACAGCGGAACTGGAAGAGCTCGCCACCAACGGCGTTACCGCAAGCCAGCGACGCGAGGCGATTGATCGGATTGATGACATTGAGACCCTCGGACGTATTGCCAAGGCCCTGAAAGGCCGGGATAAGGGCGCTTTCCAGGCAGCACGCCAGAAGCTTCGGCATTTCCAGGACGCGGAGGAGAACGCAAGGCAGCGCCAGGTGGAAATCGAACGCGTCATTGGGGACATCGAGACACACTCCCTGACCCAGGACACCAAACTTTATCAGGCTCGTATGGATGCGCTGGCCAGTCGCTGGGAGGCGATACGCGCTGATGCATCCGAGGAACAGGCAAACCGCTTTGACACGGCCATGACGACAAGCCAGCAGCGGGCTGAAACGCTGGCACGGGAAGAGGCCGAGACTTCCAGGCTGCAGCAGCAGCGGGACGAGCAGAAAGCCACTCTGGAGACCCTGGAGGCCACGCTCACCCAGCTCCACGCCGGTTATCCGGAGGAAGGTGCCAGTCTGTCCTCCCTTGATGCTATGACGAAAACCCAGATCACACGCTGGGAGCAGGCAACAGCGGATCTCGAACCGGATGAGAATATCGCCGCCACCTATCTTGGGAATATCAGCCAGATCCAGCACTATCAGAGTGCCCTTGCGGAATGGCAGAAGCAGGAGGAGGTGCTGAAGCGTGCCCTGGCGGACGATGACGAGACCGAATTACATAAGCTTGTGAGCCGGATCAACTGGCCGGCCGACTTCCCTGGTCCGCCCACGCTGGTCCAGGCCCAACAGCGGGTGGCGACCTCGCAGGCGCCATCCAAAAGCAAAGGCAAACAGACAGATCAGGATGCTGACGATAAGGCGTTCCATGCTGCGGAAGAAGAACTCAAGACGACGCTGGACCAACTTGAAGGAACACTTGAGCAGCACCAGCTCAAGCCTTCCCGCCAGCATTTCCGGCATGCCCAGAAGCTTCAGGATCAATTGCCGGGACGCCAGGCGCGCCAGCACCAGGCCCGGATAACACGGCTGGGGAGGCAGCTCCAGGAGTTGCGGGACTGGCTCGGTTTTGCCGCGAGACCCAAGCTTGAAGCCTTCTGTGAACAGATGGAATACCTGGCCGAGCAGCCGATGGAGCCGGAAACCAAGGCGGAACACATCCGCGAACTGCAGCACAACTGGCACGACCTCGGAGGCACGCCGGACCAGGAACTCTGGCAACGGTTCAAGGAGGCCACCGACCACGCCTACGAGCCCTGCCACCAGTATTTCGCGGAGAAGAACCGCCTCAAAAGCGCCAACCTTGCCAAACGCGAACACATCGTGGATCAGCTCCAGGAGTTCGTGGAAAACCTGGACTGGTCAAGCTGCGACTACAAGGCGGTGGATCGCATCCAGCGTACCGCACGGCGTGAATGGAGCGACGCCAAGCCGGTGGATTTCCGGGCCAACCGCCCCCTGCAGAAACAGTTTGACCGCCTGATCAAGACCCTGAATGCGGGGCTTGATGAGGAACGGGAGCGGAACGAAGCCCTGAAACAGGATGTTGTGGCGCGTGCTGAAGCCCTGATTGACCATGAACCACTCCGGGAAGCCACCGAGGGTGCGAAGGCGCTGCAGAAGGAATGGGAAGCTATCGGGATTACCCATCACAGTGAGGACCGCAAGCTGTGGAAGGCATTCCGCGCGGCCTGCGACCGGATCTTCGCCCGCCTGAGTGAGGAGCGGGAAGCCGAGCAGCAATCAAGAAACGCAGCCGCTGAGGAAGCCGACAAGCTCATCCAGCAACTGCAGGAGTTGGCGCCTGAAAACGTGGAGGGCGGAGAAATCCGGCGGATTCAGAGCGCTTTCGATGCGCTGGAACTCCCGAAGGATCGCGTCAATGCCCTGCGGGACCGTTTCCGGAAAGCGCTGGATCAGCTTGAATCAAGGCGGCAGGCGCTCGTTCGCAGCCAACGCTATGAGCAATGGCTGGATGCGCTGAACGCGCACCAGAAAGGTGACGTGGTGCCGGTTGATCACTTCCGTGCGCGGGCCAGCGCTCCAGACGTCGTAACCCAGGAGGAAACGGCTGCAGATCAGGCGCGCGCCCTGTGCATCCGCGTGGAGATTGCCACTGGTGCGGCCACCCCTCCGGAGGATCAGGCCCAGCGTATGGCACTGCAGGTTAATCGGCTCAATGAGGGCATCAAGGGGGACCAGAATACGGAGTCACAGTGGGACGAGATTGACGGGCTTCTGGCGACCTGGTGTGAGCTTGATCCTCAGGGTGGTATTGAGGCGCGCCATTATGAGCGGTTGCGTGAGGCGCTGAAGCACTGGTTTCACCAGACGGGGCAGTGATGAGCACATCCGCCAATTGTTTTGGCGGATCGCGCCATTAACCTCTCAGTGAAGCGCGGCTAAGGTGCCATTAGCCTGATAACCGAACATTGTGCCGGTGAGAGGCAGGGAGTGCTTTCCGGGAATCGCCACAAGTACATCCATGTAGGCTGCGCGGTGGCCATCCATGGCCACCGAGCTTCCCTCCAAGCACTCCCTGCCCCTCACCTCAACCATCGTGTTGAGTTCCAACGCCACGACCAATAGCAGAGATATCTCAATGACCGAAGAAGCCTATATTTACGACGCCGTAAGGACGCCCCGGGGAAGGGGTAAGTCGGACGGTGCACTGCACGAAGTCAAGCCAGTCACCCTGCTTGGCCAGACACTGACCGCCCTGCAGGAACGCACCAGCCTCGATACCAGCCTGGTTGACGACATTGTCATGGGCTGTGTGACGCCCATTGGCGAACAGGGAGCGGATATTGCCAAGACCGCAGCCCTGGCCGTGGACTGGGACGAGTGCGTGCCCGGCGTCCAACTCAACCGGTTCTGTGCCTCCGGGCTGGAAGCCGTGAATCTGGCGGCCATGAAGGTGCGTTCCGGGTTTGAGGATCTGGTTGTTGCCGGCGGCGTGGAATCCATGTCGCGCGTGCCGATGGGATCTGACGGTGGCGCCTGGGCGACGGATCCGGAGACGAACCTGCACACCGGTTTCATGCCCCAGGGAATCGGCGCAGACCTTATAGCCACCATTGAAGGCTTTTCCCGGCATGAGGTTGACAGTTTCGCGGCTGAGTCGCAGCGAAAAGCTTCTGAGGCGTGGGAGAAGGGATACTTCAGCAAGTCCGTCGTGCCGGTTAAGGACAAGAACGGTCTGGTGATCCTGGACCGGGACCAACATTTTCGGCCCGGAACCACCATCGAAGCCCTGGGCCAGCTCAAGCCTTCGTTCCAGCAGATGGGCGAGATGGGCTTCGATGGGGTGGCACGGGAAAAGTACCACTACGTGGAGAAGATCAACCACGTCCACACACCGGGCAACTCTTCCGGCATCGTGGACGGCGCCACGGCCATGCTGATCGGCGGTGAGGCCATGGGCAAAAAGCTTGGGTTGAAGCCCCGTGCCCGCATCGTGGCCACCGCGATAACCAGCACCGATCCCACCATCATGCTCACCGGCCCGGCCCCGGCCTCGCGCAAGGCGCTGGACAAGGCCGGCATGACGTCGGATCAGATCGATCTTTTCGAGGTGAATGAGGCATTTGCCGCCGTAGTCATGCGGTTCCAGCGTGAGCTGAACGTCCCGGACGAGAAAGTGAACGTCAACGGCGGCGCCATCGCCATGGGGCATCCACTGGGCGCCACCGGCTGCATGATCCTGGGCACCCTGCTCGACGAACTCGAACGCCGGGACCAGCGCTTCGGCCTCGCCACGCTCTGCGTCGGCGGCGGCATGGGCATCGCCACCATCATTGAACGGGTTTAAGGGCAGGACGAACACCATGACGGCAATCCAGTACAACATCGACAACGACGGCATCCTGACCCTGACCATCGACATGCCGGGGCAGTCCGCCAACACCATGAACGCCGCCTTCCGCGAGGCACTAACCGAAACCGTCCAGAAGGTTGAGGGCGACGCGGAAAAGATAAGCGGCATCATCATCACCTCCGCTAAGGATACCTTCTTCGCTGGCGGCGACCTGAAGGAACTGGTTGCGGTTACCAACGAGAACGCCGAGGAATTCTTCAACACCATCCTGTCGCTCAAGGCGCAGATGCGGAAGCTGGAGACCCTGGGCAGGCCGGTAGTCGCAGCCATGAACGGCACTGCCCTGGGTGGCGGTTACGAGCTCTGCCTCGCCAGCCACCGGCGCATTTCGCTGGATGACAGCAATATCAAGATCGGCCTGCCGGAAGTGACCCTGGGCCTGCTGCCCGGCGGTGGCGCCTGCGTACGCCTGCCCCGGCTCCTCGGGCTGGAAAAGGCCTTCCCCTACCTGATGGAAGGCAAGCAGATCGACCCGCAGACCGCCCTGAAGGAAGGGATGGTCGATGAGTTGGCTTCCTCGCAGGAAGAGCTCCTGCAGAAAGCCCGTGAGTGGATCAAGGCCAACCCGGAAAGCAAGCAGCCCTGGGACCAGAAGGGTTTCAAGATTCCCGGTGGCGGACCCAATCACCCGGCCATGGCACAACGCCTGGCCATTGCCCCGGCCATGCTCAAGGAAAAGACCAAGGGCTGCTACCCGGCCCCCGAGCGCATCATGGCGGCAGCCGTGGAAGGTGCCAGCGTGGATGTGGACACCGCCGATCGCATCGAGGCCCGGTACTTCACCGAGATCACCTGCAGCCAGGTGGCCAAGAACATGATCAACACCTTCTGGTTCGGCCTCAACGCCATCAAGGCGGGTGGAAGTCGCCCGCAGGCGCCGGGAAAATCGAAAGTGAAGAAAGTGGGGATTCTCGGCGCCGGCATGATGGGCGCGGGCATCGCGTACGTGAGTGCCAATCGGGGCATCGAGGTGGTGCTGAAGGATGTCTCCTCCGAGAACGCCGAGAAAGGCAAGTCCTATTCAGACAAGCTCCTGGCGAAGAAGGTCTCGCGCGGCCAGCTGGATGAAACTGGCAAGCAGAAGGTACTGGACCGCATCAGGGCCACCGGCAGCGCAGACGACCTCGCCGGCTGCGACCTGATCATCGAGGCGGTGTTCGAGGACAGCGATCTTAAGGCCAAGGTCACCCAGGAAGCGGAGCCGCACCTGGCGGAGAACGGCATCTTCGCCTCCAACACCTCCACCATCCCCATCACGCAGCTTGCGAAGTCGTCGGCCAACCCGGCGAAATTCATCGGCCTGCACTTCTTTTCCCCCGTGGACAAAATGCCGCTGGTCGAGATCATCAAGGGCGAGAAGACCGATGACGAAACCCTCGCCAAGGCCTTTGACTACGTCATGCAGATCAATAAGACGCCAATCGTGGTCAACGACAGCCGCGGCTTCTTCACCTCGCGCGTCTTCGGCACCTTCGTGAACGAAGGCGTGAGCCTGCTCGGAGAGGGCTTCCATCCAGCCTCCATCGAGAACGCCGGGGTCCTGGCGGGCATGCCGGTAGGGCCACTGGCCATCTGTGACGAAGTCAGCCTTTCACTGATGACCCATATCCGGGACCAGTCGAAGAAGGACACTGAGGCCGCCGGCAGCACCTGGGACCCGCACCCGGCCGAAGCCGTGGTGGATGCGATGGTCAGCAAGCACGAGCGCACCGGCAAGGCGGCCGGCGCCGGGTTCTACGAGTATCCCGAGAACGGCAAGAAGTACCTCTGGCCGGAACTCGAAAGGCTCTACGTGGATCAGGAGAAGGCCCGCAACGCGGACCTGACCCTGCTCAAGGAGCGGCTACTGTTCATCCAGGCCATCGAGACCGTGCGCTGCCTGGAGGAGAACGTGCTGATGGAGGTGCGCGACGCCAACATCGGCTCCATCTTCGGCATCGGCTTTGCCGCCTGGAGTGGCGGTGCGCTGCAGTACATCAACCAGTACGGGCTTCAGGCATTCACTGAACGCGCGGATGAGCTTGCCGCGGCCTACGGCAGCCGATTCGAGCCTCCGAAACTGCTGCGTGAAAAAACCCGGGCCGGCGAAGCATTCGCCTGATCAATCCGGGGCTGGCAGGTTCCGACATGCGTCGGGGCCTGCCGATTTGTTCACAATTGTTCAAGGGACTAGCCCCGGCGCCCTCCCTACCCTACAATTCCTACGAGAGAGACTGTTATTTTGTATCCGATTGCCTGAGTCAGGAGCCTTTTCAACCTTGCGTATTCGTCAGCTTTTCCCCCACTCCATCCTTCCGGTACTGCTGGTTGTCCTGGCCTTTAGCACCCAGGCCAGCACTGATACCGGAAGAACCTATAACCCGGTCGAGCCGACCTCCGATCAGGCGCGCGCCAACATCCTGGTCGCCCGGCAACTGCAGTTCGGTCATTTCAAGGACCAGGATATTGACGATGAACTGGCCTCCAACACCCTGGACGCCTATCTCGATCAGCTGGACAGCCAGCGCCTGTATTTCACCCAGCAGGATATCGAGGAATTCGACGAGTATCGTGATTCACTGAAACGCTCACTGACATCCGGCCGCCTTGAACCAGCCTTCGAGATCTATAACCGTTATCAGAAGCGCACCATTGAACGGCTTGAGCATGCGCGCTCACTGATCGAAAACGGCATCGACAAGCTGGATTTCGACGGCAATGACCAGTACCGGATTGACCGTGGCGAAGCCGACTGGGCAAAGGACAAAGCAGCCCTCGACCAGCTCTGGCGCGACCGTATCCGCAATGCCGTGCTCAGCATGCGCCTGGACGGCCAACCGGATGAAGCCATTAAGGAAACGCTGACACAACGTTATGAAAGCCAGCTGAAGAGGACCTACAAGCCGCGTAGCGAGGACGCTTTCCAGTACTGGATGAATGCGTTCACCAGCCTCTGGGACCCGCATACCCAGTATCTGTCTCCGCGTAACTCCGAGAATTTCGACATCAACATGAGCCTGTCCCTGGAAGGCATTGGTGCCGTACTCCAGTCGGAAGACGGCTACACCAAGGTATCGCGCATTGTTCCTGGCGGTCCTGCGTCCGATGAGGGCAGCCTTGGTCCGGCGGATCGCATTGTCGGCGTCGGTCAGGAGGATGAACGCATCACCAACGTCATCGGCTGGCGTCTTGATGAAGTTGTAGACCTTATACGCGGGCCCAAGGGGTCAACCGTTCACCTGGAGATCATCCCGGCAGGCACCGCCAACGACATGAACACCGATACAATCAGCATCGTCCGCGATGAGGTCAAGCTGGAGGAACAGTCGGCCCAGAGCGACATGCTGGAGATGAAGCGCGACCAACAACCCTGGAATGTGGGGGTCCTCGACATCCCCACCTTCTACGCGGATCTCAAGGCGGCGCGCGAAGGCAAGCAAAACTACAAGAGCACGACCCGCGATGTCCGTGGCCTGATTGAAGGACTCAAAAAGGACGGGATGGATGGCCTGGTCATCGACCTCAGGGACAATGGTGGCGGCGCGCTCACCGAAGCCAACCAGCTTGTCGGGCTCTTTGTCGAAAGCGGACCGACGGTTCAGGTGCGAGGGCCCGACGGGTCCGTTCAGGTCTTCGAGGACCAGGAGAACGGCGTTGTCTGGGACGGCCCCATCATCGTGCTGGTGAACAACCTGAGTGCCTCCGCTTCCGAGATCTTCGCCGGGGCCATGCAGGATTACGACCGCGCCCTGATCATGGGGTCACAGACTTTCGGCAAGGGCACTGTCCAGGCGGTTCGACCGCTGAACCACGGCCATCTCAAGATCACCCAGTCCAAGTTCTACCGCATATCCGGAGCGAGCACCCAGAACCGGGGCGTGGTACCCGACCTTGAAATCGCGGACCGGATCCATCGTGACCGCGTAGCGGAAAGCGCACTGGACGGCGCCATGGGCTGGGATGAGATTGATCCGGTCGATCACATGACCTACTTCAATTTTGACAGCGTCCTTCAGAAGCTGAGCGACACGCATACAGAGCGGTTCAATGCCGTCCAGGAGTACCAGCTCCAGAAGAAAGAGATGGCCCTGCTGGAAAAACGCCGGGACAGGACCCATGTCAGCCTCAACGCCGAAAAACGCCGGAAAAACCTTGAGCAATTCCGGAACAAGCAGCTGGCCCTGGTGAACGAACGTCGCGAACTCCAGGACAAGAAAATCTTCGACTCCTGGCAGGCGTACCAGAAAGATGCGGAGTCCCGTGCTGCCATGGGGCGGCGTAGCGACCTGACCGAAGACGGCCCTGACTTTGTCGTGCGGGAAAGCGGCCAGGTCCTGGCCGACCTGCTGGATCTGAACGCCGCTTTTGCATCCATTTACCATGATGGGTCAGAAAGCGAAACGGTTGCGGGCGAATAGGATAAATGACAGGGAGCCACCCCGTTTATGGCAACTGATGACGAGAAGTCGGAAGCGCTGGAAACACTGCTGAAGGATTCCCTGCATACGCTGGAATCCCTGGAGAAATTCCAGCAGATTGAGGATGAGGAGCAGGAAGGACTCGAGGACGACGATTCCGACCAATCTACCGAAGACGGCAGCGGCCACCGACACCAGCAGCATAAAGCTTCACACCCTTCCCAGGAGGAGGATGAGGACGAGCCCTCCCTGCTTGATCGTCTCGCTGGATACACCGGTTCCGCCTACAAATTCGCGCGCCGCACCACGGGCACCTCGCTCAAGGTCGGCAAAAGGATCATGGGCAGTCAGGACCAGCTGCGGATGATGCTGGCGGCCGGCGAATCCTTGCGGGACCTGCGGGAGGTGGCCGGTTTCACCGTCAATGATCTTGCCGAGGCCCTGAACGTCCGCGACAAGAAACTGATCGAAGCCGTCGAGGATGGCACCGCCACCCTCTCCTTTGAACTCATACTGCGCCTGGCAGCCGTTCTGGCTCGGAATGATCCGGTTCCGTTCATCCTCAAGTACACCCGAACCTACAGCCCCGAAACCTGGCGGGTTCTCAATGACTGGGGCGTTGGCCGACTGCCGCTGCACTTTGAGCGGGAACGCCAGTTCATCAATATTTACCGCGGACATGATGAAGCCAGGGACCTGTCAGATGAAGGATTCCAGCGCGTGCTGGAGTTCACCCGCAAGTCCTTTGAGATGTCCCTGCATTTCGTGGCCGAGCAGGAAGGCTATCTTAACCAGGCGCTGGATGAACTGGAAGCCGAGCAGGATGCCGCCATCCACGAAGGGCGCCAGCCGGTAACGCCCAAGCGCGAACGCCGCCACAAGAACCAGAACAAGGATCAGGACGCGGACCAGAACAACCGGGCAAGCCGGAACACCAAGCCCAAGCGCAAATCCAGTTCCGGCAAGAGCAGTTCGGACAGAAAAAGCGACTCAGACGAGTGACGCCAACGGGTTCGCCTGCTGCGCAGGGTTACGGACAACACCCCGCTCGGTAACAATCACGTCAATCAGTGCCGCCGGCGTCACGTCAAAAACCGGATTGAACGCTGAAACCCCTTCGGGGGCGATATCCCGCTCCCCGAAGCGGCACAATTCATCGCCATCACGCTGCTCAATCACGATGCCACTGCCATCAGGCGTCTCATGATCCAGAGTTGAAGCGGGCGCGACGACCATCACCCCCGCGCCGAAATGCTGCGCCAGAATCGCCAGGCTCAGCGTCCCGATCTTGTTGGCCACATCCCCGTTCGCCACGATCCGATCCGCCCCGACAATCACCCAACGCACACGCCCACTGGCCAGCAGGGTCGCAGCCGCACTGTCCACATTCAGCGAACAGGGAATCCCCTCACGCATGCACTCCCAGGCCGTCAGCCGGCTCCCCTGCAACCAGGGCCGCGTCTCGTCCATATGCACCATCGATAACGCACCCCGCTCCCGAAGCGTACGCACAACGCCCAGGGCCGTCCCATGCCCGCCAGTAGCAAGCGCCCCGGTATTGCAATGGGTCAGAACCTCCACAGCCCCAGCGTTCCCCGCCTGAATCACATCCGCACCCAACGCCCCCATCCGCCGATTCGCCGCCGCGTCGTCTTCATGAATCCGAATGGCTTCCCTTTCCAACACCGCGCAAGCCTCGGAACCGGACCCAACACCCTCCAGACACCCCCGCATCCGCCGCAACGCCCAGAACAGATTCACCGCTGTGGGACGCGACTCGGCGAGTTCATCAATAGCCCGTTCAATCGCACGCCGCCAGTCAACCTCATCCCGCGCCGCCAAAGCCGCAAGCACCACACCGTAAGCCGCCGCAATCCCAATAGCCGGCGCCCCCCGAACCTGCATGGAAGCAATCGCCTCGAACACCCCAGAAGACTCGCGGTACGAATGCCAAACCTCCTCCCCCGGTAACCGCCGCTGATCCAGAACCACCAGACAATCCCCCCGCCATATAACGGGAACAACCTGCTCTGACATAAAAAAGCACTCCAAGAGACATCGCAATGTTAGATGAGCCATTGGAGGAGCACTTCCCGGGAAGCTCTGAGGCCATGGATGGCCGAAGCGCAGCGTACATGGACGTATTCAAAGCGATTCCCGGGAAGTGCTCCTCCAATGGCTCTCCCCAGTACCCAACTCCCCTGGCAGATGCGCTAACCCCAAAGCTTCCGTTATACTGCGCCCCACCACAAACCAGAGCACCAGGAAACCACCAGCATGAGCGAAACAGCCGCCGTCGACAAACTGATTTCCGCCCGCTGGGTCCTCCCCATGACCGACGATGGCACCCTGCTCGACAACCACTGCATCGCCATCACCGGCAACCGGATCACAGACATCTGCCCAACAGACGCCGCCAGGCAGAAATATCAGGCCGAAGAAACGCTGGACCTCGGCAACCAGCTCCTGATGCCCGGGCTCATCAACGCCCACGGCCACGCCGCCATGACCCTGCTGCGCGGCCTGGGCAACGACCTGCCCCTGATGGAATGGCTCGAAGACCACATCTGGCCCGCCGAGGGGCGTTTCGTGGACGAGGAATTCGTCAGCGACGGCACCCAGCTGGCCATTGCCGAGATGCTGCGCACCGGCACCACCTGCTTCAGCGACATGTACTTCTTCCCTGAGACCGTCGCCGAAACCGCCCAGAACCATGGTATCCGGGTGCAGGCCTGTTTCCCCGTACTGGATTTCCCCACCAACTGGGGCAGCGGTCCGGAAGACTACTTTCAGAAGGGCCTTGCCCTGCACGACCGGGTTCGCAACAGCAATCTGGTGACCATTGCCTTTGGTCCCCATGCGCCCTACACGAATTCAGACGAACCCTTGAAGCGTGTGGCCACCCTGACCGAAGAAGTCGACCTGCCCGTCCAGATCCACCTTCATGAGACCGCCGGGGAGGTGGAGGACGGCATCAAGAGCCATGGCCTGCGTCCGACGCGCCGGCTGGCGGAACTCGGACTGATGTCACCGCGCACCCAGTGCGTCCACATGACCCAGGTGGACGAGCACGATTTGAATCTGTTGAAGGAAACCGGCGCCCACGTCCTGCATTGCCCCGAGGCCAACATGAAACTGGCCAGCGGCGCCTGCCCCGTCCAGCGCCTTCTGGATGCCGGCGTCAACGTGGCCCTTGGAACGGACGGCGCCGCCAGCAATAATAACCTGGATATGTTCGGCGAAATGCAGAGTGCCGCCCTGCTCGGCAAGCTCACCAGCATGGATGCCGGGGCGGCCAAGGCCATTGATATCCTGCGCATGGCGACCATCAATGGGGCCCGCGCCATGGGTATCGACGACCGTGTCGGTAGCCTGGAGCCCGGCAAACAGGCGGACATCATCGCCGTGGACCTGGGCGACATCCTGGCGCAACCGGTCTACGATCCGCTTCCGCACCTGGTCTACAGCACCAACGGGCGCCAGGTGACCCACAGCTGGGTCGCGGGTGAGCCACGGCTGATCCAGGGTGAACTCCAGCGCATGGACCTGCACGGACTGCGCGAACGCGTTCAACGGTGGCAGAGCGCCATCAACGAAGCCGACCAACATTGAATGGGACAGCAACCATGACCGACACCACCAGCACGCGTGGCAACGTGGATTCCAACGAGATCGCCAAGTTCGATGCCATGGCGAGCCGCTGGTGGGATCCTGAGGGCGAGTGCAAGCCGCTGCATGAAATCAACCCCCTACGCCTGGGCTACATCGAGGAACGCACCGGCTCGCTTCAGGACCAGAAGGTGCTGGACGTGGGCTGTGGCGGCGGCATCCTGAGTGAGGCGATGGCGCGTCGCGGTGCCCAGGTCACAGGCATTGACCTGAGTGCAGACGCCATTGATGTCGCGAAGCTTCATGCACTTGAGTCGGGTGTCGAGGTGGATTACCGACAACAGTCCGTGGAGGAACTTGCTGCGGAACAACCGGGCAGTTTTGACCGGATCACCTGTCTGGAGATGCTCGAGCACGTTCCCGAACCCGGCGCGACCGTTGCAGCCTGTGCGCAGCTTCTACGTCCCGGCGGACAACTCGTGGTTTCCACGATCAATCGCAACCTCAAATCCTGGGTCTTCGCCATCATGGGCGCGGAATATGTGCTGCAGCTCCTGCCCAAGGGCACCCATGACTGGAAACGCTTTATCCGCCCCTCGGAGATGGACCGTTTCTTCAGAGCCGCCAACCTTGAAACCCGAGACACCACGGGCATGATCTACAACCCGGTTACCCGCACCTTCAAGCTGGGGCGGGATATTGAAGTCAACTACCTGATGCACGCCGAAAAACCCGAGGAGCCCGCATCCTGATGCCCCAGGACGCTGTATTCTTCGATCTGGACGGAACGCTTCTGGATACGGCGCCGGATTTCATCTGGTGCCTGAACCAGCAACGGGCGCTCTATGACCTCTCCCCGTTGCCGGAACCGGCTATCCGGTCGGTGGTCTCCGACGGTGCCCGCGGGCTGATGAAGCTGGGGTTTGACCTGACCCCGGAGGATGCGGATTACGGGGCGCGGCGTGGTGAGCTTCTCGATCTGTACGAGACCCATATTGCCGTACGGACCCATCTGTTCCCCGGGATGGAAGAGACTCTGGCGTGGCTCGACGCCAATAGTCTGCCCTGGGGCATTGTGACCAATAAGCCTCGATTCTATACCACGCTGTTGCTGGAGGCCCTGGGGCTGGATGAGCGCTGTGGGGTGGTTGTGTGTCCGGATGATGTGTCGCGGACGAAGCCGGATCCGGAGTCATTGTTCCGGGCGGCGGAGGCCGTGGGTGCTGAGCCGGGGCGGTGTCTGTATGCGGGGGATCATCGACGGGATATTGAGGCTGGGTTGGCGGCTGGGATGACGACCGTTGCCGTGCGGTATGGGTATTTGGGGGAGCATGATCCCATTGAGGATTGGGGGGCGCATTACCTGATTGACCATGGTAGTGAATTCCTGCCGTTGATCCAGTGTTAAACGCTGCTGGCATTGGGGGAGGAGGCAGGCGGGGACGGCTTTCCGGGAACCGCTTTGAATACATCCATGTACGCTGCGCCTCCGCCATCCATGGCTCCGGAGCTTCCCGGAAAGCCGTCCCCGCCTGCCTCTTATGCCATTGGTGTATGCAATCTGGAAACTTGAACGCGTCATCGGAAGATGACCCTTATAGAATAACGGAGCTTTAATGAGCGCTAGAACGATTGAGAACTACGAGCCTGCCGACAACCTTCTGGAAGGGCGTCTGGTCATGGTGACTGGAGCCGGGGATGGTATTGGGAAAGCGGCTGCTGTGAGTTATGCGGCGCATGGGGCCTCGGTTATTCTGCTTGGGAAGACGATCAAGAAGCTTGAGAAGGTGTATGACGAGATCGAGGCGGCTGGGTATCCGGAGGCGGTGATTCTGCCGTTGGATCTGCAGGGGGCCACGGCGGCGGATTATGCAACGGTGGCGGAGCGGATTGAGGAGGACTTCGGGCGGCTTGATGGGTTGCTGCATAACGCCGGTGTCCTTGGGGATCTGACGCCGCTGGAGCATTATGATCCGGAGACGTGGAACAAGGTGATGCAGGTGAATCTGACGGCGGAGTTTCTGCTGACGCGGTCGATGATTCCACTGCTGAGGGCTTCCGGGGACAGTAGTGTGGTCTTTACGTCATCGAGTGTTGGGCGTAAGGGGCGTGCTCACTGGGGGGCCTATGCTGTGTCGAAGTTTGCGACCGAGGGGCTTATGGAGACGCTGGCGGACGAGATGGATGACAAGCGTAACAGTGTGCGGGTGAACAGTCTGAACCCGGGGGCCACGCGCACCTACATGCGCCACATGGCCTACCCGGGGGAGGACCCGGCCCGGAATCCGGAGCCTGACGCCATCATGGGGACCTATCTGTACCTGATGGGCCCGGACTCCAAAGGGGTGACCGGCGAGAAGTTCGACGCCCAGGTCAAGCGCTGAGCAGGGCCGAGGTGTCCTCGCCGCCGAAGGCTTCCAGCAGGGCGGGCACGAGGCGGGCAAACTCGAGGGTCATCAGGGTGAAGGCGGTGTCGAATCGCGCCGCCCTGTCCTCACCGCCCTCATCGTCCAGCCGATCCTTGAGGCCGTCGCCGAACTTCAGCCGGCGGATGGTCAGCTCATCGTCGAGCACCATCTCCAGATTATCCTCCCAGCTCAGGGCCAGGCGGGTCGCGCTCATGCCGTTGTCCAGATGACCACGAACCTCGTCGCCTCCCAGGTCCAGCCCCCGGATCCGGATCACACCGCCCTCGTCACTGTCATCCCGCAGCTCGCACTCGTTACCAGGTTGCAGCGAGGCCGGCGGTTCCACCTCACCCCGCAGCCACTGCGTCATGATGAACGACGGCGACTGCTGAACGGCCGGCGGCCGCACGGGGAGTGACCCCAGGGTTTCACGCAGCTCGGACAGCAACATCTCGGCCGCATTGTCACTGGCCGAATCCACCACGACCAGGGACTCCTCCGGCGCCAGATACGCATAAATGAAACGCGAGCGGGTAAACGCCTTAGGCAACAACTCCAGCGTCACCTGATCCTTGATCTCGTTCTTCTCCTTGCGACGCAACGGCTTACCCTGCTCCTCTTCCATCTGCTCCACGCGCTCATCCACCGTCTCCTTAATGACCGCAGACGGCAGCACCTTCTCCTCACGACGCAGACAGATCAGATGGTAATTACCCGAGCTGAAAACCAGCTGCTGATCCTCACGCCCCAACGGCGGCACCCAGCCAATGCGCTCACTGTCCTGTGGCCCACAGGGCTTGAAAGCGCGCGCCGCGAGCGCTTCCTCCAGCGCCTCCGCAGACCAGTCGAAGGCTTTGGTGATACGATAAAGACGAGCGTTACGAAACCACATGCACACAAATTCCTGCGTGTTGATTGATGAAGGCAGGGATTATCCGGGGGAACAAAGCATCATGTCCACAGGAACCACCCTCTATTTTTACGTCACCGACCAGTGCGAACTCTGCAAACAGGCCGAACAGGTCCTGGTCGAAACCCCAATCGACACCCCCATCCCGGTGGAAGTCGTCGACATCGCCGAATCCGAAACACTCGTAGAACAGTACGGAGAACGAATCCCCGTACTCAGAATGGACCCCCAGGGCAAAGAACTGAACTGGCCCTTCGACCAGAACGACGTCATCAATTTCCTCGGCAACCACTAGCACGACATCAGAGGGCAGGGAGCGGGGTGGGGCGTCACGGGAAGCTCCGGAGCCATGGATGGCGGAGGGCAGCCTACAGGGATGTACTCGTGGCGATTCCCGTGACGCCCCACCTCGCTCCCTGCCCAGCCACAATGTTAGATTAAACCTAACGAGCAGCTAAGGGAGAATAGAAAATGTTAATGGTAGTCTCGCCGGCCAAAAAACTCGACTACGACAGCCCACTCCCCACGGACAAATACACCCAACCCCGCTTCCTGGAAAACGCCCGGGAATTGATCGACGAACTCAAGGCCCTGGAACCCCACCAGGTCAGTAGCCTCATGGGCATCAGCGAACCCCTCGGCGAACTCAACGCGCAGCGCTACCAGGAATGGCACACCCCCTTCACCCCGGACAACGCTCGCCCCTGCGTACTGGCCTTCAAAGGCGACGTCTACGAAGGCATGGCCCCCCAGACTTTCAGCGACAAAGACTTCGACTTCGCTCAGGAACACCTCAGAATCCTCTCAGGCCTCTACGGCGTCCTCCGGCCCCTGGACCTGATGCAGCCCTACCGGCTGGAAATGGGCACCAAATTCGAAAACCGCCGCGGCAAAGACCTCTACGCCTTCTGGAAAGAAACCATCACCAACTCCCTCAAAGAAGAACTCCAGGCCGACGACGGCGTCCTCCTCAACCTCGCCTCCAACGAATACTTCAAGGCCGTAGACCACAAAAACCTCAACGCCCGCATCATCACCCCCCAGTTCAAAGACTGGAAAAACGGCCAATACAAGATGATCAGCTTCTACGCCAAAAAAGCCCGAGGCATGATGGCCGCCTACGTCATCCAGAACAAACTAACCAACCCGGAAGACGTCCAGAACTTCGACACCGACGGCTACGCCTTCAACGAAGAACTCTCCAGCGGCGACAACTGGGTATTCACAAGAGGCTGACTGGTTTCCCGGGCGTTAAGTCGCCCAGGAGCAGATACCCCGTCAAGGACGACGACATTGACGCTTTAACGTTCCAACGCCATGATGTCCCTATAACGAGTTTCGGAGACAGCCATGAGCGACACATCAAAGCGTTCCACGGTCTATTTTGACCCCCAGGTACACGCGGCACTTCGCCTGAAGGCGGCCCATACCCACCGTTCCCTGTCCGATATCGTTAACGATGCGGTTCGAGCAGCACTGGCTGAAGACCAGGAAGACCTGGCGGCATTCGAGGAACGGGTGTCCGAACCAACAATGAGCTACGAAGCCCTGTTGGACGATCTGAAGGCGCATGGCAAACTATAAACTCGCCTTCAGGAAATCCGTCTCCAAGGATTTTCGCCCCATTCCCAAAAAAGATGTCGCGCGCATTCTCCAGCGCATGGAAGAACTGCAGGAAAATCCTCGCCCAACCAACAGTGAAAAGCTCTCAGGACAAGAACGCTACCGGATTCGACAGGGTGTCTACCGCATCATCTATGAAGTAGAAGATGACCTGCTTATCGTGACGGTCGTAAAGGTCGGCCACCGAAAACACGTCTACAAGCGCAGTTAACAACCAGCGCCGCCATAAATGGACGCTCAATGGTTAACAACCCGCACGGTGCAGGATTGGGTGGGGTGGTCCTTTCCGGGAAGCTCCGGAGCCATGGATGGCGGAGGCGGAATACTGCAGTAAGGTAGGTAGTAAGACAGGGGGTCCTTTCCGGGAAGCTCTGAGGCCATGGATGGCCGAAGCGCAGCGTACATGGATGTATTCAAAGCGTTTCCCGGAAAGGACCCCCTGTCTTACTACCGGGCGCACAGAAAATCAGATCGGCGGCAACTCCCCACTAACCCGATCCAACTCCCAATCCTCCCGCGGCTCATTCAACGGCAACTTCAGATCCATCACCTCCTCCTCCTCATTGAAACTCACCTTGAACCCAAGCGCCCGAGCCAACCCATTCATGGACTCATTACCGGGCAATACATTACCCACCATTTCCAGAGTCCCCCGCGCCCGACAGTAACGGATCATCTTTTCCATCAGCACACGCCCCAGGCCTTCACCACGCATCCCGTCGCGCACCATCACCGCAAACTCACAATGGATATTATCCGCATCCGTCCAGACGCGGACCGAGCCCAGGGTCCGTTCATCCCCATCTTCCGTCGGCTCGGTGGCAATGAAGACCATCTCCCGGTCGTAATCAATCTGCACCATCCGCGCCACATCCTCATGGCTGAACTGGTTGCGGTACTGGAAGAACCGGTAACGGATCGTCTCCGGCGACTGGCTCTCGTGGAATTCCAGATGTCTGGGCTCGTCCTCGGCCCGAATCGGTCGCAAAAGCACCTCCCGACCGGACTTCAGTACAACGGTTTCCTCAAGCTCCCGGGGATAGGGCTTGATCACGGGCGAAACCGGTTCACCCAGGTTGATCGCCACATCGCAGGCCACAGCACCTTGCGCGCCGAACAGCAATGGCAGGATCTCCAGGCCACGAACCTCCGGTATGTCGCTGATGATCTGGGAGAGCGTCACCAGCGTCTGGCACACCGCACGGGTATCTTCTTCCGGGTCCCGGCTGTACTCACGCAACAACCGGTACACATAGCTGCGTGAGACCAACTCGTGCGCGAGGTTCATGTTCAGTGGCGGCAGCCCAACACGCCGGTCCGTCATCACGTTGACTCGTGCCCCCGCAGAACCGCACACGATCAGAGGCCCGAATACCGGGTCACGCGTAATCCCCACACTGAACCCTATCCCTCCAAGTCGTGCATCCGTCTGATGGAGGGTAAAGCCCAGGAACCCACTGTTCGGGAAATGCTTGCGATACTGCTGAAGCAACAGCCGACAGGCGTTGGTAACCCCCTGCTCGTCGTTAAGGCGACGGATGGTAGCCTTGTAGCGCCCACGCCCGGTGGTCTCCTCCAGGAACGGATGGCAGCCTGCCTCGTGCAGCAGCGTCACGTTGACCGGCCCGCCCCACTCACGAAAAACCTCGACGGCATCATCCTCATCATCGCAGTAGGCGGTCTCCAGCGTCTGTATGCCGTAGGCAGAGATCAGTTGCCGTGCTTCCTGATGCGTCAGGTGCTCGCGCCGGCTGCGGATGACCTTCTGCACCATCTTCCGTGCCTCCTGGCGGTCCACCTCAGGCTCCGGCGAGGATTCCGGCGTCTCCGCGAGCAACCGCTGACTGCGCTGGTGCTTCACGAAATGCATGAAGGCCCGGATCGCCTTCTCCGGAGAGAAAAAGGTGGGCAGCCCTTCCTCATAGAACGCCTCCCGGGCGTCCAGCACCGTGGCGTGTCCCAGCCAACAGGTGAAGACATTCAACCGCTGGCGCTTGACCGCCTTGAGGACGGAATCGGCAATATGCAGCGTGTCCTCCAGCAGCGTCGGCGTGTACATCACCATCACGTTGGCGATGCCCGGGTCCTTGCCCAGGATCCCAAGCACATCCGCGTACAGCTGGGGCGAGGCATCAAAACCAAGGTCCAGCGGATTGCGCACCGTCAGATAATCCGGCAGGCGCTTCTCGAGCGCTTCGACCGTCTTTTCCGAGAAGCTCGCCAGCTGGCCACCCTGATACTTGAGCCGGTCCACGGCAAGAACCCCTGGACCAACCCCATTGGACATCACAACCAGATCCTCACGCCGCACCTTGCGCATGCGCGACAGGCTCTCCAGCCCGTCAAACATCTCATCCAGACCATTAACCCGGAGTACACCCGCGCGCTGCAGGGCCGCATCGTAAATGGGATCCGACTGGGTCAGCCCGTCCGCCAAGGGTTGCGGCATGTATTCCGACTCTGGGAAACGCCCGCTCTTGACCGCGATCACCGGCTTGGTGCGCGAGGCAGCCCTCACGGACGAGATAAAGCGCCGGGGGTTGGGGATGTGCTCCATGTGCAGGAGGATGGCGCGGGTTCCGGGATCCTCCGCCAGGTAGTCGATCAGGTCGTCATGGCCGATGTCCATGCCATCGCCCAGGGTCAGGAGCCTCGAGAAGCCCACCCCTCGGGCGAAAGCCCAGTCAATGACCGCGCTGCACACCGTGCCGGACTGCCCCACAAAACCGATCTTTCCGGGGAGCACCCCCATGTGGGCGTAGGTGGCGTTGAGGTTGGTGGAGGGGGACATGATCCCGATGGTGTTCGGCCCCAGAACGCGGATGCCAGCCTTGCGCGCCGCATCACGCACCGCGTACATGAGCGGCTGGCCACTGCGGCTGTTGGAACGGGACATGCCACCGGTCATCACCATCGCCATGCGCACCCCGGCCTCCCCGAGCTGGCGAACCACCTTAGGCACGGTTTCCGGTGGCGTGCAGATAATGGCAAGGTCCGGCACCAACTTCATACTCCTGACGCGCCGGACACAGGGCACACCATGTACCTGGTCGTAACCGTGACGGTTCACGACCAGGAGCCGACCGCCATAGTCACCAGCCATCAGATTACGCAGCACCATACCGCCAAGGCTGGTGGCACGCTCCGAGGCACCAATCACGGTAATGGAGCGCGGATTGAACAGTGCGTTGAGATTTCTGGTGGACATAATGCTCCCTGTTGACTTGCCACAATCCGGCCGACGGCCCACAATCCTTCTTACAGTATAATTTGCATGCAGAGCCCAGACGATGTCGACCGCTTTTTTCCATCACCCTGACTGTGAAGCCCATGACATGGGCGACGATCACCCCGAAAGCCCGAAACGGCTACAGGCCATCCGGGAACGCCTGACCCAGACCGGCCTCATGGACGAGTTGCTGGTTACGCAGGCCGAGGAGGCCTCCCGGGATGAGATCCGCCGCGCTCACCCCGACAAGTACATTGATCAGCTCGAGCAGATGGCACCCACCAAGGGTCGGGTGATGGCCGACCCGGACACCATGATGACCGCCTACAGTCTCCGGGCTGCCAGGCTTGCCGCTGGATCCGGTGTCCAGGCCGTAAACCAGGTCCTGGTCAACCAGGCTCGTAACGCTTTCTGTTCCATACGCCCCCCGGGTCATCACGCCGAGCGCAGCCGGACCATGGGCTTCAGCTTCTTCAATAACGTGGCTATCGCCGCGCTGCACGCGCTGAGCTTCCACCACCTGGAGCGGGTGGCCATCCTGGATTTTGATGTGCACCAGGGCAACGGCACCATTGATATCTTCCACCACGACCCGCGGGTGCTGATGTGCTCAAGCTTCCAGCATCCCTTCTACCCCTACAAGCATTATCACAACATGCCGGACCATGTTGTGAACGTCATGCTCAAGCCAGGCACTGACAGCGCGGCGTACCGCCAGGCGGTCACCGAAGGCTGGCTTGATGCGCTGGATCGCTTCAAGCCTCAGCTCATCCTGGTCTCAGCGGGATTCGACGCCCACCGGCTTGATCCGCTTGCGGACATCGAGTTGGAGACGGAGGACTATCGCTGGATCACGGACACCATTACCACGATTGCAAAGACCCACTGCCGGGGGCGGGTAATTTCCATGCTGGAAGGGGGCTACAACCTGCAGGTTCTGGCTGACGGGGTCGAGGCCCATGTGCGGGGCCTGTTGGCGGCAGGCAACGCCTCAGTCTGAAGCGCTCCCTTTGGATGCTGTGCGGAAACGCTCCCTGAAAAGCTTTTCCATGGTGCCATCCTCATGCATCGCCTTGAGCGCCTCGGCGATGCGCTTCCGCTCCTGATCGAGAGAGGACTTCCTCGACATATAGAGTTTGCCCTCGTTGGGCTCAAGCTCCAGTAGGACTTTCAGGGAAGGACTGTCCTCGGATTCGGGATTATACCCCGAGGGTATAGCAATTTCCGTGGCAACAACGGCCTTGAGACGCTCACGCTTGAGAAGCCGTACCCCATGCGCCACGTTATTCACAGGCACCTTGTGGATCCTGTCGTTTTCCTCAAAGGTGCTGCCATACCAGGTTCCGGCCAGGTAGCCAACGTTCTGTCCGTTAAGTTCCGCCAGAGAGTCAACAGACTCATCCCCGGCACGCCCAAGCACCAGCACCCTGACCGTTACAAGATGCCCCACTCGATCGCTGATTTTCTCAACATTGGGGGCAGCAAAGCTCGGCACAAAATCTGCGATGCCCTCCTCGAGCTCGAGAAGGGTGCGGGCGTGGGGGCGTAGGTGGTAGCGCAAGGGAAGGCCAGTGCGGGACCGGAGCTCCTTGACGAGATCAACAAGCAGCCCCTGCGGCTCCCCGTCGGGCGTCTCCTTTGCCCAGGGGGCTATGGCGGCAAGACTGAACACGATGGGCTCCGCGGCATCGCCACCCTCCTGGGCAGCAACAGCGGGTATAGAGAGGGCAAGACCAATAACGACAAGAACGCCCCACACCAAGGGCGTCAGCCGGTCCTGTTTGACAGGGTTCCAGCGCATGAAAAACTCCGGTCCGCTTAAAATGCGAGCTATTGCTGTATTAAAGCACAGGGACCGGAATCCGTCAGCCCCTAACTGGCATCGCGTTCCTTCAGGAACTCCACGGCTTCCTCGCGAATGCCTCCCTATCCTGAACCATTCCGTCATCCCTCACGCTCGGCAGCGAAAAGACGCACTACCTGCAGTTCCAATACCTGAAATGCGAGCTCGCCGTCCTGCCCGCTACGGATTATGAAGCGTTTCTGAAGAACGAGTCTGTGCCCGTGGGTGAACCTCAGGCGCAAGGCCATTATTATCCGCCAATTGAGTTATCCGACCTCTATATCGACTTTTAGGAAAGCTGCCAACGCGTTGCCGCCCTTGTATGCGCCTGCAATCCCTTCCATACAGCCCGCGCATGGTTCCTAGGCGAGGATCCGAGTATTCATGAAGCTGTGCCTGTTGCCGGTCATCCGGGACAGCCGGGCCGGATAGAAATTGAGGACGGTGAGCTGATCATGTCATGCGAAAACGGCTGGATAAAAGTTACCGCGGTAAACCGGCCCGGAAAAGGGATCTTCAGCGGTAGGCGGTTTGTTTCCATGTGCCAGGTCAACTGGGTTCCTGTTATTGCATCAAGCCCCATTGTAGATCCAGTCACGTGCCGAAATTGCCGACATCTCCCCAAAATCCAAAACTCATTCCGGGTCACATTCATGATGTCGTCACCCTTGAGACCACGCGGGTAGCCACTGCCATCGCTCTTTTCGTGGTGCTGGCGGATGGGACAGGGCATCAGCCTGTACTTCCAGCGCCGGCGTTGAGAAAGCGGGCCCAGTCCTCGGGCTCGTCCACGTCCCAGAGGGGCTCCAGGCACTGGTACTGGAGCCCTTCCCGCTCAAGTCTGTTACAGGTCTGTTCAAGCGCCCTGGGGGTTCCCCAGTCAATACCGGCCAACATGCCGTCCGTCGTTGTTCGGGCACCAATCAGCACATAGCCTCCGTCGTCCGCCGGGCCAATGACCACATCCGCCGCCTCAAGAGCCTGCAAGGCCCTTTCGATGTAATCCGCATCCACCGAGGGACAATCACTACCCACGATGATTGCCCGCCCGGCAACACCAATCCCCCATCTGAGGGCGTGTGTCATGCGGACGCCAAGATCCTCGCCGGACTGGACTTGCTGGGGAATTCCGCTCGCTTCCAGGATCTCCAGAATCCCCGACGCTTCATCAGGCGGCACACCCAATGACCGATCCCACCAGAAACTCACCGGGTAACCCGTAGCGATAAACTGTTCCAGCACCGCCCGCGTCAGCGCGATATGGGCATCCAGGGCGCCCTGCTCCCCCAACGCTGAAACCAGACGGGTTTTTACCCGCCCCTTCTCGGGCCATTTGGCAAACTGGATCAGGAGCGGTTCATCGGTCGCAGTCACAGCAACACCTCAGGCGGATTTTTTCGATGGATAGTAGCGGGCGGCCAACTCCTCCGCGGGCACCCCGCGCCAGTAATCCCAGCGCAGCCGCCACATCAGCACAATGGTGCGCCAGGGGCCATTGGCCTCCCAGCGCCGGCTGTCGGTCACCACCGGTGAAGGCACACAGAAAGGGCGGGAATATTGCTTCAACCGACGGCTGAACGCCACGTCCTCCATCAGCGGCAGCGGGGCGAACCCACCCAGCCGCTCGAACAGAGCGTGGCGTACGAACTGGGCCTGGTCGCCGGTACAGATACCGGTCAGTCGCGAACGGGTATTCATGAAGAAGGCAATGACCCGAAAGAGCCGCCGATTGCCGGAGAGCCGCACATCAAAGCGTCCCCAGCCCCGGTCACTCCGCCAGAAGCGGTCCAGCCATTCAGGGGCCTCCTCCGGGAGCACCGTGTCCGCATGCAGGAACAGCAACAGGTTACCCCGGGCCTGCTCCGCGCCGGCGTTCATCTGGCCCGCGCGCCCCGGACTGGCGGCCACCCATTGGTCATAAAGATCCGTAGCCGCTTCCCGGGTGCCATCAGTACTGCCGCCGTCCACCAGGATCACTTCGTGCCCTGCCCGTCTGAATCGTTGCAAGGCCTCCAGGGTCTCACGGATAGCGGCGGCTTCATTGAGCACCGGCATGATGATGGAAAGCTGCATGGGGTCCATGAGGGCCGAGTCTAATCGCGCGCTGGCCGCACAACAACAATTCCATTTGAAGCCAGAGCCCTGGCTCGCTACCATACGCGCTTTCACGCCCCTGTAGCTCAGTCGGATAGAGCATCCGCCTCCTAAGCGGAAGGTCGCTGGTTCGAATCCAGCCGGGGGCACCATATCCCGCCCGATGACTCACTCAACGGACCAATGCCATGCCTACTTTCGATGTGGTCTCTGAAATTGACGAAGTGGAACTGCGTAATGCCGTGGACAACGCTACCCGCGAACTCAGCACACGCTTTGATTTCCGGGGCGTGACCGCCAGCGTTGAACTCAAGGACCTGACGGCGACGCTGACCAGCGAATCCGACTTTCAGGTGCGCCAGATTGAGGATCTATTCCGCAAGGCCTGCGCCAAGCGTGGGGTCGATACGGCCGGCGTGGAAATGGAGGACGAACCGGTCCACAGCGGCAAGACCTTTTCCCTCAACATGACCTTCCGCCAGGGCATCGACCAGCCCACCGCCAAGGCCATCGTAAAGCTGCTCAAGGAAAAGAAGCTCAAGGTCCAGGCATCCATTCAGGGCGACAAGGTGCGGGTCAGTGGCAAGAAGCGCGACGACCTCCAGGAGGCCATCGCCGTATTGCGCGAGTCTGATATTGAGCTACCGTTGCAGTTCAATAATTTCAGGGATTGATCGGATCATCCAGACATCGCCCATCGCTGTCAGGAACTGCGCAAGCAGGTTGCCAGCGAGGACGGCATGACCGACACGGGCTCCGAAGGCTACGAAATCCGGTTCAACGCCACGGCCTGATCATTCAATCTGGAAAGGGGTCGGATCGCCCTTCCCTTCCCGGATGATTCTGGGCATCTCGCCGCAGAGATCGACCACTGTGGTGGGCTCCATACCACAGAAACCGCCCTCGATCACCAGATCAACATGGTGCTCCAGCCGATCCCGGATCTCTTCCGGGTCGTTCATGGGCCATTCCTCGCCCGGCATGATCAGGGTAGAGCTCATGATCGGCTCCCCCATCTCCGCCACCAGCGCGTCCACGATCCGGTGATCCGGCACGCGGATGCCGATCTGGCGACGTTTCGGGTGCAGCAAACGCCTGGGAACCTCACTGGTGGCATTCAGGATCCAGGTATAGGGCCCCGGGGTATGGGATTTCAGGAGCCGGTACTGGACGTTGTCCACCTTGGCGTAGGTACCGATCGCGGACAGATCCCGGCAGACCAGGGTGAAATTGTGCTTGTCGTCCAGGTTGCGCAGCCACTGTATGCGCTCCGCCGCCTTCTTTTCACCCAGGGCAGAACCCAGTGCATAGGCGGAGTCCGTGGGATAGGCGATGACTCCACCACGGCGCAGGATGTCTACCGCCTGGCGCACCAGGCGTGGTTGCGGATTTTCCGGGTGGATCTGGAAATACTGGCTCATATCGCCTCGCTCAGCCGGCTTTTGAGCCGCCCATGCAGGGCGGCGACTGGGGGGCACCGCTCTCGCTATCCTGCCACTCGGCGGGAGTGTACAGGTGCAGCGTCAGCGCGTGGATACCGTTGTTCATTTCCTCGGAAAGCGCGCCGTAAACGGCCTGATGACGGGCAATACGGCGCTTGCCCTCGAACGCTTCGCTGGCCATCACCACCCGGAAATGGGTTTCCGAGTTGGCCGGCACCGCGTGCTGGTGGCTTTCGTTCTCCACCTGCAGAACGGAGGGATTGAATCCTTCGCTCAGCCGGTTTTCAATTGCCGCCTGCAGAGACATAAACCACGCTCCGGATGCTGAATTCGTTACAATGTCGGATCAAGTTTAACACCCATCACCGGCACTGTCCCTAACCCGCGGGGTCCCGATGCGCCTTTATATCGCCGAAAAACCGTCACTTGCACGCGCCATTGCCAGTGCCCTGAGCAACCGGCCTGAGCGCGGCAACGGCTACCTGAAGTGCGGGGAAGACACCGTGGTGAGCTGGTGCATCGGCCACCTGCTGGAACCGGTTGAACCGGCCCACTACAACCCGCAATGGCAACGCTGGCGACTGGAAACTCTGCCCATCATCCCTGATGGCTGGGAGCGCCAGCCCCGCGCCGATGTCCGTAACCAGCTCAGCGTGCTGGAAAAGCTCATCGGGCACGCCACGGACATCGTCCATGCGGGTGACCCGGATCGTGAAGGCCAGCTGCTGGTGGATGAGGTGCTTGAATGGTGCGGCTCTCCCTCCGGGGTAAGGCGCGTCCTCATCAATGACCTCAACCCCGAGGCCGTACGCAAATCCCTGGAAGCCGAGACCGCCAACCGCCGCTTCCAACCGCTCAAGAACTCGGCGGAAGCCCGCCAGCGTGCGGACTGGCTGTACGGGATCAACCTGAGCCGGGCCTACACGCTCTACCATCAGCGCAGGGGCCAGGAGGGCGTCTTCTCGGTCGGCCGTGTCCAGACGCCCGTGCTCGGGCTGGTCGTCGAGCGCGACCGGGCCATACGTGACTTCGAACCACGCCCTTATTTCCAGCTGGATGCCGTCCTCTCCGCGGGTACAGAGCCCGACCACCTGTTCCGGGCTCGCTGGCAGCCCGGTGAAGACGTGGCCCACAAGCTGGATGAAGACGGCCGGCTGCTTGAGAAAGGCCCCGCGGAACAGGTCCGGGATAAGATCCAGGGGCAGACCGGGGAGGTGGTGGATGCCAGCTTCCGCGAACGTGCGGAGGCACCACCGCTGCCCCTGTCGCTGTCCGTGCTCCAGATCACCGCCGCAAGGCGCCACGGCATGGGTGCCGAACAGGTCCTGAAAGCTGCCCAATCACTCTATGAGACCCACCAGCTCATCACCTACCCACGTTCGGACTGCCGTTACCTGCCGGAGGGCCACTGGTCTGACCGGCATGAGGTGATTGCGGCCATTGCGGCCACCCACCCCGAGCTGACGGAGGCCGTCGTTCCGGATGACATCGGCCGGCAGAGCAAGGCCTGGAACGATAAAGAGGTGGGCGCCCACCACGCCATTGTGCCCACCCAACGCCAAAGCTCGCTCCGGAAGCTGTCGAAGGACGAGGCGGCCATCTATGACCTGGTGGCCCGGTTCTACCTGATGCAGTTCGAGTCTGACGCCATCCACCGGGAGGGGCAGCTTGACTGCCGCATTGCGGGCGAGGCCTTCAAGGCCCGGGAAACCGGCATTATCAGCGAGGGCTGGAAGCGACTGGAGCCCGTAAGGCGCCGCAGTGATAACAGCGAAAAAACGCCCACCCCACTTCCCCGCGTTGAGCCAGGGGCGCAGGTGAGCTGTCACGAAGCACGCTGCCTGGAGAAAACCACCCAGCCCCCGACACCCTTCACGGATGCCACCCTGCTGTCCGCAATGACAGGCATCGCACGCTTTGTGCAGGACGCCGCCCTGCGCCGAACCCTGCGCGAGACCGACGGCCTCGGCACCGAAGCAACACGCGCCGCCATTATCCAGACCCTGTTCAACCGTGGGTTCCTGTTCCGGGACAAACGCGCCATCCATGCCACCGACAAGGGCTGGACGCTGATCGAGGGCCTCCCGGAGAATGCCACCACCCCCGACCGCACCGCCATCTGGGAATCCCAGCTGGAACGGATCCGTCAGGGGGACATCGACCCCGAATCTTTTCTGGAACAACTCGCGAGCGACATACACACGCTTCTGGATCCGGCCATTGCAGGCGCCAGGCCGGAACCGGTTGAACACACCGGCGTGCACTGCCCCCGATGCCGCGCCCCCATGCGCAAGCGTTCCGGCAAATTCGGTGATTTCTGGTCCTGCTCGCGCTTCCCCGAATGCCGGGGCACCCGGGCCGTGGAAGCGGAAGAGGACAACAATGCCGGGGACGGTATGGACCAGGCGCCCGTGCCGTGCCCTTACTGTTTCGCCCCACTGGTGAAACGTTCCGGCCCCAAAGGCCCTTTCTGGGGATGCAGCCGCTACCCCGCCTGCCGCACAACGCTCTCCGACCGGGACGGCAAACCGGATACCAGCAGCCTGAAAACGTGAGTAGTGGCCCGCCTTAAACCACGTTACCCTTTAAAACAAAAAGATTACTGAATCGTAAGCATTGCTGTGCGATCTTTCGTGGTGAATAACTTGGAGGCGCCAATGCGCATCGCATTGCTGGAAGACGCACAGGAACAGGCGGAACGCATTGCCGATCTGCTGCGTGAAGACGACAAGACCTGTGACTGCTTGACCACCGGCCAGGCCTTTCTGAGCGCCGTGGCCCACAAGAGCTATGATCTGTTGATCCTGGACTGGCAGATTCCGGATATCGACGGTATCGAGGTCCTCCGGAATATCCGGGCAACGCTGGACTGGCCCATCCCCGTGCTGTTTGTCACCCAGCGCGCCAGCGAACAGGACATCATCATGGCCCTGGACGCCGGCGCCGATGACTACCTGGCCAAGCCCCTGCGCCCCGGGGAATTGCTTGCCAGGGTCCGGGCGTTGCTGCGACGTGTCCATCCCGATGTGGACAAGGAACACCTGGAATTCGGCCCTTTCACCATCGACAAGGCCAGCCGGGTGATCTATTGCCATAACGAGCCCATCGAGCTCACAGATAAAGACTTCGACCTGACCCTTTTCCTGTTCCAGAACCAGGGCCGCCTGCTCACCCGTGAGATGCTCCTTGAGCGGGTCTGGGGTGTATCCAGCGACATCAACACGCGCACCGTGGACACTCACATGAGCCGTCTGCGGCGGCGACTCGGCATCAAGCCGGAGAACGGTTTCCGTATCAAGACAATCTACCAGCGCGGTTACCGCCTGGAAGCCGTGGATACGGAAACCATGAGCGCCTGAAACAGTCAGTGGTTTTTATGCGGTATAAAGCAGTACGCAGACAACCTGAAACCATAACGGCAATGCTCCTGTTGGTGATGGTGATGGCATTGGCCGGCACCCAGACGGCACTGGCCCGTGGCTCGGCAAGCGCCGAGCTTAAGCTTGCGCCGCCAGTACCAGAGCGCAGCGGCGACTGGACCTATACGGTCCGTCCCGGCGACAGCCTGAAGGGCATCAGCGACCGCCTGCTCCGCGCCGTCCGAGGCCAGGATGACCTGGTCAACTATAACAACATCAGCACCCAGCAACCCCTGCTGCCCGGCGAAACCCTGAAGGTGCCGCTGACCTGGCTGGAGCGCAGCCCCAAACCCGCCCGGGCCACCTCCGTCACGGGCACCGTTTTCGTCCACCCGCACCCTGAAACCGAGCATCGGCAGCTGGGCGTGGGGGACCGGCTCAACGTAGGGGATGAGGTCCGGACCACCGACGGACAGGCGATTATCGAGCTGGCTGATGGCTCCGTCCTGCAGATAGAACGCCACAGCCGGATCACCTTCGACCGCCTCACGCAGTACGGCCGCTCCGGCATGGTCGATATCCGCATGAACCTGGAGCGCGGGCGCGTCAATACCGATGTGGAGCCCTTTGAGCACCGGGGCTCCCGTTTCGAGATTGAAACGCCCTCGGCGGTCGCCGCTGTGCGTGGCACCGCCTTCAGCCTGGAAAGCGGCAGGGACGGCACCCTGCTTGAGGTCCGTGAGGGCGAGGTCTGGTTTGGTGATGGCGATGAGCGGAAAACTGTGCTCGCGGGCTACTCGGCCTTCCACCCCACCAACCTGGCGCAGTCAGTGGCCCTGCATGAAGCCGACCCGGAAATCCAGCCTGATGGGAAGGTCCCCCGGATTCCGAGCGTTATCGGGTACAACTTGCGCGCGATGACACCTTCAGCGATCCTGTCGAGGAAGTAACCGTTAAAGACACCGAAACCCGGATGCAGCTGGAACCGGGGCAACGCTATAATGTCCGGATAAAAACCTGGCAACGGATCCGATGACCAGTGACTGGGGCGAGCCTTACCAAATCTCCGTTCAATAATGACCCTATGCGGAAAGGAACTCCCTGATGCGCTCCAGTGGCCTTTTTCCATCCAGACGCCTGGCACGCTGGCACCTGATTCTTCCCCTGACCGCCCTGCTCGCACTGCTGACAGCTACCCCGGCAACGGAGCGCCTGGACCTCTGGCTCTATGACACCCTGATTCAACAGAGTCGCCTGCCACCACCGGACGACCTGACACTGGTCGTCATCGACGAAAAAAGCCTGGATCGCCTGGGGCGCTGGCCCTGGCCCAGGCAGTACCATGCCACCCTGATCGATCGACTCGACCAGGCCGGCGCCCGCACCATTGCGTTCGACATCCTGTTCACGGAACCCTCGGAACGCGGCGCCCAGGACCGGCAGCTTGCTGAAGCCATGGAACGCCACGGCAACGTGGTGCTGCCCCTGCACATCTACCCCGGCGACGATGAGCAGCCCCTGCGCGAATTCCTTCCCATTGCGCGCCTCACCAAGGCCGCAAGCGCCCTTGGCCATGTGCACGTGGAGCTGGATGACGATGGTATTGTGCGTGGCTTTTACCGGCGAGAAGGCCTGGGCGAAGCTGTCTGGCCCAGCCTTGCCGACGCCGCAATCCAGCAGAGTGGAATGGCGACCCAAGGGGCGAGCACAGCGAAAGTCACGGCAGATGCCCCTTTTGTCAACGTGAGGCAGAACCGCGTGCGCATACCCTTTTCCGGCCGTGCCGGGCGCATGCCCTCGGTGTCCTACATTGACGTCCTCGAAGGGCGGGTTCCGCCGCAGAAACTCAGAGACAAGGTGGTGTTCGTGGGCATTACCGCCGCCGGCTTCGGGGATGTGCTGCCGACCCCGGTCTCCGGACGCACGGCCCCGCTCAGCGGCGTTGAGTTCCATGCGAACGCCTTTTCGGCGATTGCCCAGGACCGTGTCATACAGCCGATACCCGATTGGGTATCGCTAGCGCTCGGGCTCTTCAGTGTCATCATCATCGGGGCTTGTTTCCCCCGCTGGCGCCCACTGCGCACCCTCGGACTCGCGGCTGCCCTGACGTTGCTGCCAGTGCTGGTATCCTACGGCCTGCTGCGTTTCCAGGCCCTGTGGCTTGCGCCGGGGGCCCCCGCACTCACCGCCACCCTCGCCTTCCCCCTGTGGACGGCCCAACGGCTTAGCCTCCTCAACCGTTTCCTCAATCGCCAGCTCCATGCCCTGGGTCGTGAACGACGCATTACCATCGGTCGCCTGGAAGACCGTCCGCCGGCCCAATTGCTGGATGAGCTGCAGGAGTTGCTCCAGGCCAGCGACAGCTGGCTGACCACCAATGGCCAGCCCGTCCGTGGCCAGCCGCCCTCGGGCTCCGATACCCACCTGCCCCAGCAGCAGCCCGGAAAATGGCACCATGAAGCCAGCCGCAGCCGGATACACTTTTTCCGCAATGGGTACTGGCATGAGCTGGGCCTGGTCTGGGCCAGCGAGGCCGACGCCGCTACCGTCAGTCCATTTCTGGACAGCCTTCACCTGCATGCCGGAACCACGGAGCCAGTAATCGAACGCTCCCGGGAACGGGTCTCACACCACATCGAGCAGGTACACAACGCAACGCTGGCGCTGGCGGGGATGCGCCGCTTTATTGGCTCCGGGTTCGAACGCATGCCGGACGGTGTCATCGTCACCGATGCGCTGGGCGTTATCCGCTACGTCAATGCCCGGATCCCGGAATGGTTCCAGCTACCCCGGGAAAGTCTGACCGGTATGCCCCTGCAACGGTTGATGATCAGTGGTAGTACCGAGGACAGCCGCCACCCACAGCGGATCTGGCGCGAACGCATCCTGACGATCCTCAATGAGCGCCACGAAGACGTCGTGGACTATTGGCTTTGGGATCGGGCCCTGCTCGTACACCTGGCGCCCTTCGACCTCCCCGAGCAGCGTCATCCCGGGCTGATCGTCAATCTCTCCGACATCACCAACCTGCGCGAGCGCCAACGCCAGTACCGGGAGGCCATCGACTTCATTTCCCATGACGTGCGTTCACCACTGGTTTCGCAGCTCGCCCTTCTCGACCAGCTGCGTCGGGACAATCAGTCCGTCGCGCCGGAGACGCTGAACCAGATTGACCGACTCGCCCGGCGAAGCTACCAGCTGGCCGAGGAGTTTGTACAACTGGCCCGGGCCGAGGAATTGACCGATAAGCGATTCTATGACTGTGAACTCCTGACCATTGCGGAGAATGCGGTCGACGCGGTCCAGGAGCAGGCCCTGGCCAATCAGGTCCGGCTCGAGCTTGATGGCCGGGAGGACCTGTGGTTGTCTGGAAACGCGGAACTCCTGGAACGGGCCGTCATCAACCTGCTCACCAACGCCATCCAATACAGCCCGAGTAACACCGTCGTCGCGGTTAGCGTCGAAAATGCGGGCCAGACGGGCGCCCTGAGTGTCACAGACCAGGGTCCGGGAATTGAGCTGGAAGACCAGCCCATGATTTTCCAGAGATTCCGGCGTCAGAAGGGAACTGAGATGGGAGGGCCTCACGGAGCGGGGCTGGGCCTGGCCTTTGTACAGACGGTGGCGGAGCGACACCGGGGCGTGGTGGATCTGGTCAGCACCCCGGGTCGTGGTTCGACCTTCCGGCTCTATCTGCCACTGACAGAGTCGGACTGATCAGATCTTCTTGCTGGCCAGATCCGCGTCGCGACTCACGTTGCCATCAGTATCGCGGGTCTGGACGGTAAAATACCAGGTGCCTTGATCCAGATCCTCGATCACGTGCTCCATGTCGGTGCAATTTACACAGGACACTTGCTCAGTGTTGGCAAGGGTATCCGGATCCTGTCCCCAGGAAACGATATAGTAATCAATTGACCCGACCTTCAGGGTATCCCCATTCTCACGCTGTGTCGGCGCATCCCACATCAGGGTTGCGGCCGTGTCCACGGTCGCTGTACCACCATCCGTTCCCGATGTGCTGTCATCAACCGGTTCGTTATCAGTGGTGGACTCATCGCCGGAACCGTCCGTGACCAGGTCGTCTTCGCTACCTGGCTGGCTTACGGTTTCCTGTGTTTCATCCGGAACATTCGTGTTCTGTTGCGCGCTTTGAGTGTTATCGCTTCCAGCGCCTGAGCCTCCATCTATCTGACAGCCAGCCAGAATAAAAAATCCTGCAAACAGCGCCCAGGTCGGGTTATTGAACGTTTTCTTGACGGGATATGACATGCTTTTGCACCAGTTCGTTGACATTTCACGAACTAGGCTACCCGCCAACTTTGTAAAAGTGTGTTTATTCAGGCAGTGTTTTGCTACATTTTACGCCACTTATTTGACACCTGGCTGTTATGGCCGTCTCTTCCCAAACCTCCTGTAATGAGAGCGCTCCGCTGCTGGAACTGTACAGGCGAGACATCGCCAGCATTCACCAGGGGCTTTATCCGGAACAGGAAAAACAATTGTGGAGCCAGCGGGAGGACGTCACGGAAGCGGCGTACAGGCTACCGCGCCAGGGTTTTACGCTGCTCGCAAGGAGGAAGGGCAATTACAGGGATTCGGGCGCATCGTCCCTCACGTCCGATGTTCCAGCGCGGGCGTCATTGCGGGAGGTCAGGAGTTGATCCAGGCTTCAACCGACTTTCGTAGTAAAAGGACGGTTATGGCCAAGGAGCTGTGGTTCAGTCGACGATAATGGTTCCGCCGACGGGCTCGTCATCACCCGGTTGGGTCATAAACTGCACCTGTTCCGATTGCATCTGGAACTCATTCTAAAAAGGCTTTAATGCCACCTGCTGTGACCCGGTTAGCACTCCAGCAACAACAACCCCATGAATTTGTTAAATCCGGACATACTGTGACAAAACCATCATCGGCCACCCGACGTATGGAACCATGACCGCATTCACAACGACCCAGTTCTTAATAGCGGGACAGATCACATTTGCACAAATGTGAAATACAGTGTGTAAAAAGGTGCTACAGGGTCTACCAGACAAGACGAGCAGGCGGGCATAATACAGCCAGATTCGTCCAAGTCTGCAGTCTGACTGATTGAACCGGGAGGCGAGGCAGACGTGTTGCTAAAATCATTATGGCGCAAAACCAGCGGAAACACCGCTGCAGCCGGCGAGCCGACGCACGGCCACCCAGCTGGCGGATTCCGGCTCAGGGATCACCTCACTTACACGGGTGACTACCACCTTGAGCGACTCAGCAAGCTGCTGGAGCTGCGTTACCAGCGACAGTTCCCCTGGAACAGCGACGACCATATCCGAAGTATGATCCACTTCGCCTCGCGCGTTCAGGATCAGGACATACAGCGCGAGCTGCTGCTGTTCTATCTGAACTGCTCTCCCACCGTGCAGGAGTACCTGAAAACCGGCGGCATTGTTGATGAATTCCATTACATTCACAATGTGGATAACGGCAACGGTAACAACACACAGTGATACGGTCGCATCAACCCAACATATCCCCGTAAAACGGACAGGGAGGCGCTCGATGGAATATTTGCACACCATGGTCCGGATCAGCGACCTGGACGAAGCCCTGCATTTCTACTGCGACCTCCTTGGCATGCAGGAAGTCAGCAGGCGCGACAGTGAACGGGGTCGTTTTACCCTGGTTTTCCTGTGCGCCTCCGGCGACCGGGAATCCGCAGAAAAGCACAACGCCCCGATGCTGGAGCTGACCTACAACTGGGATCCGGAAACCTACACCGGTGGGCCCAATTTCGGCCATCTCGCCTACCGGGTGGACAACATCTACGATACCTGCCAGTTCCTGAGCGACAACGGTGTAACCATCAACCGTCCCCCAAGGGACGGCCGCATGGCCTTTATCCGCTCCCCGGATGGCATCTCGATTGAGCTGCTTCAGAAAGGCGACGCCTTGCCCGAACAGGAGCCCTGGGCCTCCATGGAGAACACAGGTACCTGGTAGGAGCCGGTTACGCGAGTTTATGCAGGGTTTTGTGGGCCAGCCGCTCGATGCCCCCCCAGTCCCTGGCGTCAATCAGATCCTGCGGCACCAGCCAGGTGCCGCCCACCGCCGCCACATTGGGCTGGTCAAGATAGGCCTTCGCGTCCTCGCTGCCGATGCCCCCGGTCGGCACCAGCCAGGCCTCGGAAAAGGGGCCCAGCAACGACTTCACCGCGGTTACTCCGCCACTGGCCGCCGCCGGAAAGAACTTAAAGCCCCGATAGCCTTCCTCAAAGCCCATCAAAAGCTCGGACGCCGTCGCCACCCCGGGCAATAACGGCACGGCCGCGGTAACCCCATAGTTCAACAGGTGCGGCGTCGTCCCGGGGGAGACCACGAAATCCGCACCCGCATCAATGGCCGCATGATAATCGTCAATGGAACGCACCGTGCCGGCCGCCAGAGTCAGCTGCGGCAGATACTTGCGGATACGCGCCAACGCCGGCAAGCCCGCCGAGGTCCTGAGGGTAATCTCCAGAGCGGTGACGCCACCCGCAACCAGGGCATCCGCCACGCAAAGCGCCGTGGCCTCATCGTCGACGGTGAGAATGGGTATCACGTGGGCCCGCCGAATGTGGGACTCAAGGTGGGGCTGGGGGCGGGGCTGGTAACCCGAATCCTTTTTCATCAGGGACTCCAGAAGACTGTCAGGGGGGCGGCAACAAGTCGTGCTACCGGATACTGCTGATAGTCCGGCCTCTCCTCCAGAATGTACTTCAGAAGCGAACGCTTGTCGTCCCCCTGAATCAACAGAATTCGCTCTTCAGCCTCCCGGATCGCCGGCCAGTTCAGTGTCACCCGCGCCACTAGCGCCTCCGGCGCCACCGTTTCCATATAATCAGGGCGTTCCCCCGAGCCCAGCGCCTCCAGGGAGGCCGCATCCCCCGGAAACCAAGACGCCGTATGCCCATCCAACCCCATCCCCAAAACCGCCATCACCGGCGGCCAGGCCACATGAGCGAGCGCTTCCGCAGGAGCCGCAGCCGACTCAAGCACGGACACAAAAACCGCCTCCGACGCCCGGTTCCGAAGCAGATGCTCCCGAATCAACGTCTCATTCGCCCCGGAAGACCCAGGCTCCACCAGCCGCTCATCCACCGGCAAAACCACCACCCGCCCCCAGTCCAGCACCTGCTCACTCAACACCTCAAAAAACCGAGCCGGCGACCGCCCCCCGGAAACCGCCAACGTCACCCTCTCCTGTTCCACCAACGCACCACGAAGCCGATCCGCCACATATCCGGCCAACCGCTGCGCCAGCGCTTCACGGTCCATCTCCTCGATCCACACCAAGCCCTGTCCCTCACTCTCTCCCATGGTTTTTTGCTCCATGTTGTCCAAATCCGCACACTGTTACCTGCATAGCGGGCACAGCATTTAGTCCGAACAAGGCGTGCGGGAGCGCCTGCCGGGACATACTGGTGAGCAAGGAAGTAATCGGAGAGGTCTTTCCAGAACCGTCCGGAGCCATGGATGGCGGAGGCGAGCGTACAGGGACGTATTTACAGCGTGTTCTGGAAAGACCTCTCCGATTACTTCCTTGCTCATTCACTTTACAACCTATCCCGGCAGGCGCTCCCGCACGCCTTGCCCCCATAACCAACAGTAAGCACAAAAGAACTATGGAACAAAAACCCGAAATCCTCGATACCCGCCTCATCCACCGCAGCCGCCTCTTCGGCATCGAAGAAGTCCACCTGCGCTTCTCCAACGGCACCGAATGCCAGTTCGAACGCCTGCGCACCCCACCCATCGCCGGCGTCATGTGCGTACCGCTCCTGGATGACAACACCGTCGTCCTGATCCGCGAATACGGCGCCGGCACCGAGGAATACCACCTGACCCTGCCCAAGGGCGGCTACGAACACGGCGAGGACTGGCGTGAAGCTGCCAACCGCGAGCTGCAGGAAGAAGCGGGCTACGCCTCCGGAAAAATGACCTTCCTCAAGGACATGACACTCTCACCCGGCTACATGGGCCACCACATACGTGCCGTACTGGCCGAGGACCTGAGTGAATCACGGCTACCCGGGGATGAACCCGAACCCCTGGAAGTGCTGACGTGGGAACTGTCACGACTGGATGAGCTGATGGAACGCGATGATATGAACGAAGCCCGGGTCATCGCCGCCCTCTACATGGTCAAGGCCATGAAGACAGGCGGCTGATGGTGCCTTTTCAGGCGTAGGCGTAGGGACCACCCGCCTCGAGGGCGCGGCGGTAGGCGGGGCGCTGCTGGTAGTGCTCCACGTAGCGCTGGATATTCGGATAGCGCTTGCCGGCCATCCCGGAGGCGACGACCGCCTCCAGGGGAAAGCTCATCTGGAAGTCCGCCGCAGTCAAGCGCCCGGCGGCAAACCACTCATAACGCGCCAGATGGTCCTCCACGAACTCCAGGTGGGACTTAATCATCGGCCCCAGGAACATCTTATGGGTCTTGTCCGCAATTCCCCTGGCCACAGGACGGGCAAAGAACGGCATAGGGCCAGTTTTTATCTTCTCGAAAACCAGGCGCATCACCAGCGGCGGCATCAGTGACCCCTCCGCGTAATGCATCCAGAAGGTCCAGTCCAGGAATGCTTCATCTCCCTCCTCTACCACGAAGCGCCGTTCCTCATCCTTACGCGCCAGGTAATCAACAATGGCGCCAGACTCAGCGATCACCTGCCCGTCATCCTCGATGACCGGGGATTTACCCAGAGCATGCACCCGCTTGAGGCTCTCCGGTGCCAGGTTGGTCTTCGGATCGCGCTCATGGCGAACAATCTCGTAGGGCATGCCCAACTCCTCGAGCAGCCACAGTATTCGTTGTGAGCGGGAATTGTTCAGGTGGTGGAGTGTAATCATGATTGCTCCCTGTCATTGGACCTAGAGTCAGCATTCTACGCATTCCCATCGCTGCTGGATCATAGTGCCCTTCGACCATGGTCTAATTGCGGGCCCGGGGTTTGCGACCCACGCTTTGGGTGACAGGGATCACAAATCCCGATCACCCGTGCCGAAGCGCAGATTAAGGAGACAACACAATGAACAAGAAGATGTCCGTAACCGCCCTGGCCCTTGCCGTGGGCGCCAGCGCCGGAGCTGCTCAGGCGCAGAGCCTGGAGGAGCGTGTGAGCGCGCTGGAGAATACCCCGCTGGCGAACACCAATTTCGCCGTGGGTGGTTTCATCAAGGCCGACTCCCACCTGACCCAGGCCACCGACGGCGACTCATCCGCCAGCCAGGACTTCATAATTCCATCACTGATCCCGACCGGCGGTGACAACAGCAGCGTCAACTACAATAACGGCGTCAAGCAGAGCCGGATCTTCTTCAAGACCACCACGGATACGGATATTGGCGATGTTGGCACCTACATTGAGATAGACTTCCAGGGTGGTGGAGGCAACGAGCGTGTCTCAAGCAGCTTTAATCCCCGCCTTCGCCACGCCTTCATGACCTTCCAGGACTTCACCATCGGCCAGACCTGGTCCACCTTCTTCAACGTGGGCACGCTGCCGGAGAACCTGGATTTCGTCGGCCCGGTCGGGACCATCTTCGAGCGCCAGCCCCAGATCCGCTACAGCCCGGGTAACTGGGATTTTGCGCTGGAGAATCCGGAATCCACCGTTTACGACAACGCAGACGACGCCACCTCGTACGATGACAACCGCATGCCCGATATGGTGGCCCGCTACAACATCCCCGTGGACGCCGGTAGCCTGAGCATCGCCGCAATGGGTCGTGAGATTGCCTACAAAGACGCGACCCAGAACCTCGGCGACGCGAGCCGCGAAAGCGCCTATGGTTATGGGGTCTCGCTTGCCGCCAAGATACCGGTTGGCGACGACGGCAGTGATATCCGCGCCCAGCTCAACGGCGGTAACGCCATGGGCCGATACATGAGCCTCAACGGCTTCCGCGCCGCTCAGATCGAGGCGAATGGCGACATTGAGCTGATTGACCAGATGGGCGGCTTTGTCTCCTACCGCCATATCTGGAGTCCCCAGTGGCGCTCCAACCTGACGCTGTCTCATTCTGAAGCCGACAACCCGGACGCTGTTGACGGAGGCGCAGCCAAGAGCTACAGCAGCACCCACGCCAACCTGATCTACTCCCCCATTTCCAACCTGGATCTGGGCGGCGAAATCATTTGGGCGGACAAGGAGCTTGAGAACGAAAGCAACGGTGAACTCCACCGGCTGCAATTCACCGCCAAGCTCGGCTTCTGATCCTTCCCTTCAGTTGGCCGCCACGCCCGTGGCGGCCTGCCCTACCCGCTCCAATGGCACAAAAACCCCGCGAATCCGGTCATTCCGCACCTGCTGAAGGTTATCGAAGCGCGCCTTGATACGGTTGCCCAGATCCTGCTCAAGGTCCTCACGAAAACCAGCCAGCCCTTCCTTCAGTCGCGCTTCCATGTCGTCCCGGCTCACAGCCTCTTCAATGCTCAACAGCGCCCAGTCGATCGTAAGCATGGCCGCGGTTCCCGCAACCAGTGCGCAACCCAGTGCCACAGGCCCACCCGGGGCACAGATCATGGCACCCCCGGCAGCGCCGGAACCGGCACGCGTGATCACCCGCCCGGCTCCCTTTGCCGCCGCGCGACGTCCGCCAACGGCTGCAGCTCCCCGAAAGGCACCACGCCATACGGCAAAGCCCGCGAGGGTTCCCCCGCCAGCGCTCAGGAAGACCCGATCCTTCAGGCGCATCAGCGAATCCGCCTCCAGGCTGCGATTCAGGCCATCGAGTGACACGGTATCCTCAATTCGGTGAGCGGCCCTGGATTCCGATTGAATAGGAGCAGGCACCTCGTGCTCAGACAGCTGGCGCACAATCCGCGCCATCCAGCCCTCACGGGTGCGGTTATCGTGCCGCTTCAGCCCCCGGGTAAGATCACGATCCAGCCGCGCCAGCGACTGCTCCCAGCCCACAGCTTCGAAAAGGCGTTCTGACGCCTGCTCCTGCACATAGTTGCGATCATCAAGGCCAATGACGTTCAACGCTGACATTCCCAGGCGGCTGTATTCCCCACCCAGGCTGTAGTACCAATCCAGGAAGGACGGAATGCGATTTTCAACGCGCAAAAAGAGCTTATCCAGGTGCTCGCTCATGCCCTCCCGGAGCACACCCTGGTCCATGGAACCCTGCTCCCGGAACCAAAGCTCGGAATCCGCCCTGAGGCCGCCCAGTTCCGAACGCGGAACCCGGAAATACCGATCATCCAGGATCAGTCTTACCTGGTCCCGGGGGGCCCAGATCCGCTGGGTTTCCGCCTCCGCCAGCCACCAGAAGCCCGAAAGCAGCGAGGCCAGAACCACCAGCTTAACGCCGGTCGCAAACAGGCCGTTACGATTCCTGCGCATAGGCACCTCCAATGGCTTCGGGCGGCAGGCGGCTCAATACACCGTTACAAAGCAGCAGAAGAGCCGTCACGAACAGGGCCTGCTCCACGAACACCATCAGCCAGACAAGCACGACAATGGGCCAGCCCGCTACCGGAAGCTCTCCCAGGTTCTGGGCCAACCAGAGCTGAACCCCATCCTTGGCGGCCAGCAATCGGAGCGCCTCGTGAAGCACCCCACTGCGCACCGCCTCCTGATCCACCTGGTGCCAGACGGCCTGGGCCAGCGAGGCCTCGGTAAAATCCGGCTGGGGCCGCAGGAAGGCCATCAGTACCAGGGCCACCACGAGTACCACACCCGCCACCAGCAGACTGAGCCGCCAGACAAGTTCAGGCCGGTACCGGGGATTCAGGTCCGGCCAGAAACGACGATTCAAAAAAGAACGCACAACCACCAACCCCAGAACACCGGCAACCATTAACCGCCATAAATCCGGCTCCCGCAGCCGCACCAGAATGGTCATGAGCAATGCGGACAAGGCCAGCGCCTTCGCCATCTGCAGAGTCCACATGACAGGGCCACCACCCAGCCGCCGTCGCCAGACACTGGCATCATGGAAATAGGCCCTCAGCCAGGCCCGCCGTCGCAGCCGTTTCCGCGGAAAGAGCCCGGATACCATGACCACCGACACCAGCAGCCAGACCGCAACAATGGCCGCTGTAGACAATACCGGCGCAAAGATCGCGTAACCCCAGAGCGCCACGACCACTGCAACAAGAACGAGTCCATGCCGGGGCAAGGCACTGGCAAGGGTGGATCGGTGTGACGTTGATAAGTCCATGGGTTTCATTCTGGCACATTTTCGACCAGGGCATCCCCGTGGATTCGTCTACACTGCTAGAAGTGAATTAAGATTCTTTCTTTAGTGGTTGAGGCCTATGCGAGTCCACCCTCTCGTTCTCCTGCCGGTACTGTGCAGCCTGTTCCTGCCGACTGTGGCGACTGGCGCCTCCGATCCGGTCACACTGGAGGCGGAATCGGAGCATTACGACCTGTCCCTCGCCCTGTCCTACCTTGAGGACAAAAGCGGGCGGCTGGAACTGGAGAACGTCCGCGAGCTGCGCCAATCCGGCGAGTTCCTGGGCGGCCAGTCCGAGCCCCTGAACTTCGGCTTCACCGAATCCGCCTACTGGTTCCACGTGCAGCTGGACGCGAAGAACCCACCGGAGGAGGCCTGGGTCCTGGAATCCCTCTACCCCATTATGGACCATCTGCAACTCTACGTGGTCTACCCGGACGGCAACGCGGCCCGGTTCCACTCCGGGGACTCCGTCCCCTTCGACCAGCGCTCCCGCGACCACCAACACATCAACTTTGAATTCACGACGAAGCCCGGACAGACCCTGGACCTCTACATGCGCGCCGAGACCAGCGGCGCCGTGCAGATGCCCATGACCCTCTGGACCAAGGACGCCTTCTACAACAAGGACCACCTGGAGGGCCGTGTCTTTGGCATCTACTACGGCCTGATCCTCGCGCTGGCGGTGTACAACCTTCTGATATTCCTGTCCATACGCGACCTGAACTACCTGCTCTACGTGGCCTACATCGCATCCTACGGACTCTTCCAGATGTCGCTTAACGGCTTTGCATTCGAGTTCCTCTGGCCCGACAGCCCCTGGTGGAACAACCGTGCCATCGCGTTCACGATGGGCCTGGGCATGGTATTCATTGTGGCCTTCAGCCAGTCCTTCCTGTCGCTGAAAACCAACGCCCCGCGAACCAACAAGCTGTTCAGCCTCCTGATGCTGGGCTTCATAGGCGTGTCCGCAACCTCGCTGGTACTGCCCTACGGCCCCGTCATCCGCGCGGGCACCCTGCTGACCGCCATCACGGCCATCTGCATCTTCGCCGTCGGCCTCAAGTGCTGGCTCCAGGATTTCAAGCCCGCCCGCTACTTCATGATCGCCTGGACGCTGCTGCTCCTGGGCATGCTGATCTACACCCTGAAAACTTTCGGGCTGCTACCGGCCAACTTCGTTACCGAGTTTTCCATCCAGATCGGTTCAGCACTGGAGATGATCATCCTGTCCCTCGCCCTGGCGGACCGCATCCGGGTGGTCACCAACGAAAATCAGCAGTTGCAGCAACAGCAGAACGACGTGCTGGAGAAGCGCGTCAGCGAACGTACCCTGGAACTGGAAGAGGCCAACAACAAGCTCAAGGAGCTCAATGCCATAGATGGCCTCACCCAACTCAAGAACCGTGAGTTCTTCTACGAGACCCTGGACAATGAATGGCGCAAGAACGGCCGGGACCTAGGCAACATCTCCCTGCTTCTGCTGGACGTGGACTACTTCAAGGAATTCAACGATGAATACGGCCACCTCTGCGGCGACGCCTGCCTCAAGCACCTGGCGCGCATCTACGAGGACTGCGTCAGCCGGGCCGGCGACTACGTGGCCCGCTATGGCGGCGAGGAGTTCGCCATCCTGCTCTGCCACACAACCGCCGAAGGCGCACAGATCGTCGCCGAGCGGGTACGCGAGCAGGTGCAGAACACGCCCCTGGAATGGGAAGGCCAACAGCTTCCAATCACTGTCAGCATCGGCGTTTCCAGTCATACTCCCCGCCCGAAGGAGGACGTGACAACCCTGATCAGTGAGGCGGATGAGGCGCTTTACAAGGCCAAAGCGGAAGGACGGAACCGGGTCAAAGTCTTTCAGAATGAGTAGAAGCTGAAGCCTATAAAACCCAGAGGGCGCTCTCCTGAACACTTGTTCTGTCCGCCGGGCTTCGCCTATCCTCTAGACTCCCAATCGAGCACCACCGCAGGAGCACCCCATGCTGGAACCCGTCCTTCGCCACATCGACAATGGTCTTGAGGAATCCATCGGCCGCTGGTCCGAGCTGCTTCGCATCCCCAGTGTCAGCACCGATCCCGCCTATGAGCCCTCCATGCGCGAGGCCGCCCAATGGCTGCGGGATCACCTGGCACCCCTGGGATTCCAGGTGGACATCCGCGAGACCGAGGGCCACCCGGTGGTTATCGGCCACCACCCCGGACCGGGCGACGATGCCACCCATGTGCTCTATTACGGCCACTACGACGTGCAACCGCCGGATCCGCTGGAGGAATGGGACAACCCGCCCTTCGAACCCACCCTGGTGGACGGCCCTCATGGCCGGCGGATGGTGGCCCGGGGCGCGGTGGACGACAAGGGCCAGCTGATGATGTGGTTCGAGGCGCTGCGCGCCTGGCATGCCGAGAACGGCGACCTGCCCGTGGCAGTGACGGTGCTGCTGGAAGGTGAGGAGGAAGTCGGCAGCCGCAACCTGCGACCGGTCCTGGAACGCTACCGGGAAGAGCTGGCCGCTGACATCTGCGTGGTCAGCGACACGGGCATGTGGGACGTCGACACCCCCGCCATCACCTACACCCTGCGCGGGCTGCTCTACACCGAGCTTACCTGCCGCGGCCCCGGTCATGACCTGCACTCCGGCTTCTATGGCGGTGCCGTGTGCAACCCGCTGAACGCACTGAGCCGGGTACTGGGGGCGCTCCAGGACGACACAGGCCGTATCCGCATTCCCGGCTTCTACGACGATGTGGTGGAACCCTCACAGGAAGAGCTTGCCGCCTGGCGCTCGCTGAACATGGATGAGGCAAGTTTCCTCGCTTCTGCCGGGGTCTCCACCAGTGGCGGCGGCGAGACGGACCGCAGCCTGCTGGAGCGCACCTGGTCCCGCCCGAGCTGCGACATCAACGGCATCATCGGTGGCTTTACCGGCACCGGCGCAAAGACGGTAATCCCGAGGGAAGCCAGCGCCAAGGTGAGCTTCCGGCTGGTGCCCGACCAGGACCCGGAGCGGATCATCGAGGCGTTCCGCCAGTTCATCCAGGACAACACCCCCGCCGGCTGCAGCATTGATCTGAGGATCGACTCCGCCGCCCCGGCCATCCGCATTCCCACCACCTCACGCTACCTCCAGGCCGCGAAAACCGCCCTGGGCAGTGTCTATAACCGCGAGGCCCTGCTCCTGGGCAGCGGCGGCTCCATCCCCATCGCCGCCTGGGCCCGGGATATCCTCGGCATTGATACCTTGCTTATGGGCTTCAGCCTGGAGGATGACGGCATGCACAGCCCCAACGAGAAGTTCGAGGTGACCTGTTTCCACCGGGGCATGCGTGCGCATGCGGCGTTGCTTGAGGAACTTCGCCGTCAGCGATAGAACACGGCCAGCCAGACTGTCACATGCTCCGGGTCGGTCCAGCTGACCCGGTGCCTTGAATGGGCCGGAATCGTTAGGTGATCGCCCTTTTCCAGGTGAACCTCCGAACCCTGCTCAAACAGGACTGTCCCCGCGCCCTCCAGGACCACAACCCACTCGTGCTCCTCCTGATCGTACCAACCCTCGGCCGGCGAGCTGTGGCCTTTTGAAACGATACGCTCGATGCGTACATGGTCGGCCTCGAGAATGGGCTCAAACACCTCATCATCGAGGGACTCAGGCAAAGACGAGAACAGGTTATTCATGAGCTTTCGATAAGGTGTTCGGACAGTTTGGCCCGGATATCGTCGGGAATAGGCAGCGCTTTTTCAGTTTCATAGTCGAAATGGATGAGCACCGCCACGCCCCGGGCCACTTCAGCACCACCCTGCCACGCCTCCTGGATGACATGGAATGACGAGGTCCCGATTTTGCCGATATAGGTCCGGATGTCTACCGGCATCGCCCAGTAGCTCTGCGCCTTGAGGTCGACCTCGAGCCGGACAATGATCAGGGGCCAGTGCTTGACGCCCAGGTCGGGTTGAAAAATCCGGAATATGGGCATCCGCGCCTGCTCGAACCAAGCCGGAAAGGCGGTGTTGCTGATGTGGCCCAGAGCATCGGTGTCGTTGAAGCGCGGCTCGATCTCATGATGAAACATGAAAGGTCTCCTTGTGGTCTCAGCATCAGGATGCTGAACAGCGTAAAGGATTCACGATGACTGTCACGGAAAACATGGTATCGGAATCAGGCGGATTTGGCCTGCTCGCGCAGCACGAACTTCTGCACCTTGCCCGTGGAGGTTTTGGGCAACTCCTGGAAGATCACGGTCTTCGGCACCTTGAACTTCGCCAGCTCGCCACGGCAGAACTCGATGATGTCTTCTTCAGAGACATCCGCCGCATCCGGTTTGAGCGTGATGAAAGCACAGGGTGTCTCCCCCCACTTGCTGTCAGGGCGGGCCACTACGGCCGCCTCCAGGACAGCGGGGTGTTTGTAGAGCGTGCCTTCCACCTCAATGGTCGAGATATTCTCGCCACCGGAAATGATAATGTCCTTCAGGCGATCCTTGATCTCAATGTACCCATCCTCGTGCCACACCGCCAGATCCCCAGTGTGGTACCAGCCACCACGAAACGCTTCCTCTGTGGCTTTGGGGTTCTTCAGATAGCCTTTCATGACCGTGTTACCACGCAGGCAGATCTCACCCACACTTTGCCCATCCTTCGGGACCGGCTCCATGGTGTTGGTATCGGCAATCATCAGCCCCTGCAGGGTCGGATAGCGCACACCCTGACGCGCCTTGATCTCGGCGCGCTTCTCGAGTGGCAGTTCATTCCATTCATCCTTCCATGCACAGACTGTTACCGGGCCGTAGACTTCCGTCAGCCCGTAAACATGGGTAATTTCAATGCCCATGCCCTCAACAGCCCCTATAACGTGAGCGGGAGGCGCCGCGCCAGCCGTCATGGCTTTCACGGGGTGTTTAATACCCTGCCTGGCCGACTCCGGCACATTCAGTAATGCGTTGAGCACAATTGGCGCACCGCACATGTGGGTCACGCCCTGCTCGCGGATCAGCTGCAGAATCTTCTCCGGGTCCACGCGGCGCAGGCACACGTGGGTGCCCGCCTTGGCGGTCACGGTCCATGGGAAACACCAGCCATTACAGTGGAACATCGGCAGCGTCCAGAGATACACCGGATGCTCCGGCATGGACCACACGGCCTGGTTACCCAGAGCATTCTGGAATGCCCCACGGTGGTGATAGACCACCCCTTTGGGGTTACCCGTAGTGCCGGACGTGTAGTTCAGGGAAATGGCATCCCACTCGTTGTCCGGCAGCTGCCATTCAAAAGCAGGATCGCCTTCGGCCAGGAAGGTCTCGTATTCCAGATCGCTGACAGCGTCGCCCTCGCCGTATTCCGGATCGTCCACATCGATCAGCATGGGCGGGTGATCTAGCTTCTGCACCGCTTCGCGAATAACACTGGTGAACTCACGATCCACCAGCAGCACCTTCGCTTCACCATGCTCAAGCATGTAGGCAATGGCCTCGGCATCCAGGCGCACGTTCAATGTATTAAGCACCGCGCCGGCCATGGGCACGCCGAAATGGCATTCGAGCATGGCGGGAATGTTCGGTAGCATGGCGGCTACAGTATCGCCACGGCCGATGCCTCGCCCCTGCAGAGCCGAGGCCAGACGCCGGCATCGTTCATAGGTCTCGCTCCAGCTGCGGCGGATATCTCCATGGATCAAGGCGGTGTGTTCGGGGTAGATATACGCTGTGCGGGCAACGAAATCCACCGGCGACAGGCTGCTGTAGTTCGCATCTTCCTGAGGCAGATCCTGATCAAAAATAGACGTCATGGCAGCTCTCCTGATGACCTTTTTGTTGTGACTGAAGAACGAGCCCAGAGGGTTTCGCACCAACTTTCGGGAATGGTAAAAAACCCCACAAATAATAGTAATTAGACTATCGTCGTATAGTGTTACTACTATATTTTCAGGCCTAATGTGATGATGAAACTGCGTGCACTGGACCCACAGCCCAGCCTCCTGCTCGACGCCGACGGTTCGGTGATTGAAGCCAACGCAGCGCTTCTGGAACTGCGTAACGGGGACGAGCCCGGGGCCGTGGAATCTCTGCTGCCAGTCAACGTCAAGACACTGGTCCATGCAGCACTGAAACAAAGCCGTGCCATTGAGGGCGTCCAGAGCCGAACCCGCGAGCGGGTACTTGAATGGACCTTCATTCCGGACACCACCAGCAGTGATGTGGTCGCGCGCGCCCGGGATACCACCCATGAGACCGCCCTGCTCGACGAAGCGACCCGAGCAAGCCGCCTGTATCGCCTGATCATTGAAAACACCACGGACCTGATTTCACGCCACGCACCCTGCGGGCGCTTCATTGACGCCTCGCCAGCCAGTGCCCGGCTGCTTGGCTATCGACCGGAAGAATTACGCAACCAGCCCGCGAGTCTTCTGATGGATTTAGACTCGGCCAGCATCAGCTGCAGCGCGCTGAGTCATCAACTCATAGAGACCGGCTACGCCACCCTCACCATCCGTTTACATTGCAAAAACGGTAAGAAGCGCTGGGTCGAGGTGGCCAGCCGCGCCATTCGCGAAACCTACACCGGCGAGATCATTGAAGTGATCGCCATCACTCGAGATATTACCGAGCGAAAACTGCGCGAAGCCGAGCAGCGCCGGCATCAGGAAGAGCTGGCACACACCACCCGGCTCGCCACACTGGGGGAGCTGGCATCCGGCATAGCCCATGAAATGAACCAGCCATTGGCCTCGATCACCAACTACGCCAACGCCAGCCAGCGCTACCTGCAGCGACTGCCCAGTGACAGCAACGCCCGGGAACGTGTCGGGGAAGGACTTGAGCACATCCAGGCCCAGGCCGATCACGCCGCCCGTGTCATAAAACGCCTACGCAACTTCCTCCAAAAAACCACCCATACCGGAGAAAACACAGGCCTTAACAGCCTGATTGGCAAAGCCGTAATGCTGTGCGAGTGGCAGGCCGAACAGGCTGAGGTGACCATTGAAAAACCCGACGGCGCTATAGACCCGACAGTGCGTGGCGACCCGGTGCTGCTGGAACAGGTGCTGATCAACCTGCTTCGCAACGCCATAGACGCGAACCGGGAACGCAACCCGGAAGGCTCCTCGCGGATCCGGATTACAACCGAGAAGACAGCCACTAACATGGTACAGATCGCGATTGAGGATGAAGGGCCGGGACTGGACGAGGAAGGCATTGAGCACATGTTCACGCCCTTTTTTACCCGCAAGACAGACGGGCTTGGTTTGGGGCTGTCCATGAGCCGATCCATTGTCGAGGGCTTCGGCGGCTACCTTGACGCCGAGCCAGGACCAGAGGGCGGACTTCGCTTGATCTGCCGCCTACCTGACGCGGACACCAAAGGACTCAACAGGGCCAGCCGAGATGACTGAAAAAGCGCTTGTCTACATCGTCGACGACGACCCCGGCATGCTCGAATCCACCCGATTTCTGCTGGAATCCGTGGGACTGGATGCCCATGGCTTTCACGACGGGCGCGATTTTCTCAAAGCCCTTGAGCCAGGCGCGCAGGGGTGTGTGATTCTGGATCTGCGCATGCCCGGGTTGGGCGGACTGAATGTTCAGGAGGAACTGGCGCAGCGCGGTTGCCAGATGCCGGTTATCTTCGTATCAGGCCATGCCGATGTGCCCATTGTGGTGCGTGCCTTCAAATCCGGCGCTTTCGATTTCATTGAGAAGCCCTTCAGCGAGCAGCTTCTGCTGGACAGCGTGCAACAGGCGCTGCAGCCCCCGGACACACCCTCAACCCTGACCATCCCGCCGGCGCTGCAGCACAGGATCGATGCCATGACACCGCGTGAACGTGACGTTTTCATTCCCCTGGCCCAGGGCTACACCAGCCGGGAAATCGCGCAGGAACTGGGCGTGGGCTCGAAAACCGCAGACCTGTACCGAGCCCGTGTCATGAAACGGCTGGACGTCCAGCGCCCACAGGACGTGACCGCCATCGCCATCGCGGCTGGTCTGGTGGATCCCCTGAAGTTGCGTTAGCTGCAGGTCTGAGGTTGCAGGAGCTCCTGCCGAATTTCCTGCCCATGCCCTTGAACGAAGCGGGAGAGTTGCTCGCTGCAGTGGAACGAGCCACCAGCTTGATTGCACGTTTTACCCGAGCCTGATCGCCGGTTGCCCAATGTGACAACGGGGGCTCAGTCTCCAAAGCCGACCCATTTGATCGGGGCGACATCAGCATCATCAGCCGTTGCCCGTTTATCGACCAACGCCTCAATCTCAAGGTCCCAGGTCAGGGTTTTGCCGGCGTAGGGATGGTTGCCATCAAGCAGGGCCCCCTTCTCGGTCAACGCCACAACCTTCAGTGAGAAACGACCTTCCTGACCTCCAGGCGTTAACGTCATGCCTTCCTCCAGCTCAACGCCCTCTGGCAGGTTGGCCTGTACCGCCTCGAACACCAACTCTGGCCGATGGTGCCCGAAGGCCTGGTCGGGCGTTAGTGTTACGCGCAGGTTGTCGCCTGCTTCCGCGCCCTCCAGTTCATCCTCGAGGGCCGGCAGAAGTCGCCCAGTACCGTGGAGGTAACAAAGCGGTTCGCCGTCGCCTGAGTGGTCCAGAAGAACCCCCTCATCGTCTCTCAGCTCGTACCGGGCAGTGACCTCGATCTGGGGACGAACCTTCAAACCCATGTCCTTCTTCCTCCTGCTGATTCAGCCGAATCGCTTGGCACCCGGGGGTGTCATTGCGAGGATTCCAGCATTCTGGCTACTACTACAGTCCGGGCAGCGCTCCAGATGCGCGGTGGACAGGCCGGCTTCCCGCAGACGCGAAATCATCATGGCCAGCGCCTCTTCCGCGACAAAGCTCACGCCACAGCTTTGGCAGCATAAATCGATGGCGTCGAACTCAGTTGTTTCCGCAGCTGTGTCGGAAGCAATGGCGGGGTCCGGCTTCGCACTGCCCAGATGCGTCGCCAGCCAATTCCGGTCCTCCTGAAGCTGACTTCGCACCACGTTCAAAAGCTCCGGCCACAGAGCGCTCAGCCCTCGTTCCCGGGCTTGCTCATCCAGCCGCCGGCACAACTGCTCAACGGCCGGGAGCGTGTAGTCGGCAATCACGCCTGCTGCATCCGCCAGAGGGTTTTCGTCGGCGTCCTCGCCGCTACTCCCTTCGTTTGCCAGCGCCATCACCCACGCCAGCCATTGCAGATTCAGCGCCAGATGATCCGGCAGATCGTGAAAAGACTCACCCCGTTCCAGGCCGTAGCGGTGATAACAAGCATCCAGAACTGTAGCCGTGCGCCCCATCAGGCTACCGTCAAGATGGTAACCCAGGTTCAGTGGGCAGGGAGCTGGCGGTATCAGGAACAGGCGGCTGTATTCTTTCAGGGGCTGATCCACGCTCTCCAGCTGCGCCAGTGATTCCCGGAACCCATTCAACCAGGAGGCCGTCAGCGCCGACACAGCATCACTCAATTCCGTCAGGTCGGGCAACAACTCCTCCCGGAGTTGATCCCCATTCCGGTTGGTGTTGCCCGGATTCAGAACCGCGGAGAGCAGCAGATAGAATTCCGCCCTGGGCAACAGCCCTTCTGATTCCGGAACCTGCCCTGTCATGAGGCCCCCGCCGCAGCAGCCCGCTCAGGATGTTCGTTTTCCAGATAGTTCGGCATAGCCGAGAGGTTCAGATATTTTTCCCCGAGAATATAGAGTACGAATACCAGCGCACACCCCATGATCGTCAGCGCCCATTCCGTCAGCGACGGTGTGTAGGCGATCAGATCCGGATACCAGGTTCCTTTGAACAGGGGAATGACCTGCCCTCCCACCACGAAGTAATAGCGCTCCGCGAACAGGCCGAGAAATACAAGCACCGAGGCAGCCAACTGCACAGATACCCTTAGCCGCAGTTGAGGACTCAACATGAGCAGGAAAGGCAATACCAGCCCTCCCCAAAAGGAAAGGTGATAGGTCGGGGAGGCGAACAGGTAATCAGTCCAGACCAGATTGATCTCCGGGTTGTTGCTGTACAGGCCGGTAATCATTCTTGCGACAATAAAGATCAGGGTGCCGCCGATCAGCGCGGCGAACAACTTGGGAAGGGCACCCGCCATCAGCGACTGCAGGGCGGGATGCATCCGGTCACGCTGGAAACCATAGGCCAGGTAGACAAAGAACACCAGCGCCGCCATGCCACTGGCAATACCCGTGAAGTAGAAATACACGGGCAGAAGCCCATCAAACCAGAACGGGCGCATGCTCATCATGCCGAAAATCAACGCCACGGTTCCGCTCGCAAGAAGCACCCCGATAAAGGAGGCAATGCCCACCTGTTTGCTGGCCTTGCTGTCCCACTCGCCCTTATCAAGCTTCTGGAATTTCCAAAGCAGAAACAGAAGATCCAATGTATAGAATATGCCCATCCAGAACATGGCGGACTGAATCTGAAGATTCAAGGGAATAACCCAGAGCATACGAAATACGTTGCCCAGTTCCAGAGCCAGCACCATCATCCCGGAAATCAGGATGATGAAGGAGAGAAAGATGCAACGCTTGGCCACCGGGTAATACTGCTTGAACCCGAATACCAGTGGCAGGGAAGCCAGCAGACCCAGCCCGGACGAGGCCAGCGCAAAATAGAGGTAGGTAGCAATGGGTTGCCCCCAGGGCAACACCGAGCTCGTGTTGAAGGCCGCGTGCCCCTCGGTACCCAGGTTGATCAGGGCGAAGACCAGCGATACCAGCAGCACCAGCCCCGAGAGCAGCAGCAACCCGGTTCCGGCTTTGCCTTGAATAATATTGTTGTTCATGATTCTTCCCCCTCATCCGGCGGCGTGAAGGACGGTATGCCCGTGCCCGCTCCCAGGTAGTAGACCTGCGGCCTGTTCCCGGTATGGTCTTTCAGCCGCACACCGTGCTTGTCACCAATGAGCTGATTGACCTGACTGTTGGGGTCATCCAGATCGCCAAAGTAGCGCGCCTTGGGTGCGCAGGTTCGGACACAGGCCGGAACGTACTCCTTGACATCCGGGTTGTCCTCATCCAGGTCAATGGTGCCTTCCGGCGCATTCTTGACCTTGTGGTAGCAGAAGGTGCACTTGGACACGACCCCCGGAGGCTGTATGCCAATGCCACGGCTCCAGTCCTCATCAGGGCTCTGATAGGGAGGGCTCCACAGCTGCTTGTTGGTTCCCGGATAAACCTCCCGCACATCCGGTTCGATCAGGGGTTTCTCATCGGCATAGAAGCGCACGCCGTAGGGGCAGGCGATCATGCAGTATTTACAGCCGATGCATTTGTTCCAGTCCACAAACACGATCCCGCCCGCTGCCTCATCCTTGTAGGTTGCCCGTGTCGGGCAGACATGGACGCAGGACGGGTTTTCACACTGCATGCAGGGCCGTGGCAGCCACTTCATCTGCCCGCTCGGATACTCCCCTTCGTGGTAATAGAGAACGTCCTGCCAGCTTTCACCGGGCGCTGTGTTGTTTTCCATGGAGCAGGCTGTCGTGCAGGCCTGGCACCCTGTGCACTTATCAAGATCTATGACCATTCCCCACTTAGGCATGGTTCAACTCCTCACGCTGTCCGGTGATCATGCCCGTTCCAGGCTGACTTTGCCGGTGTAGTAACCGACGAGCCCGGAAATCGGGTCCGACACGTTTTCAGTAATCTCGCTGGAGTTACCAGGGCCTCGCCCTTTCGCCCAGCGGCCCTGGGCCCAGTGCCCGAATTCAAATGGCAACACCAGAGTATCGGGGCGATGGGCCGCGACATAACGGCATTCCGCCTCTATGCTCCCAAGCGACGAGCGGATGCGCACCTGATCCCCGTTGCGTATCCCCCGGGCCTTGGCGGTGTCGGGATGGACCTCCAGGTAAACGGTGGTGTTGCCCCCGGCTAACGGCTGATGGTGGGCAATCGCCTGGGGAAGGTTCGCCCCCCTGCCCTCGGCGTGCAGGGGGGTTTTCGGCGTTACGAAATGGAGATCGCCCTCGCCCCCCGAGTGCCGGGGCTCCACCCATTGCACCAACCCCGCCCGATCACGGGGTATACCATGGCTCGCTTCAATGTAGTCAGCGTGCTCATTCAGGAACGCGGAATTGACTTCAAACTTACCGGAAGGGGTTTTCAGCAGATGTTGCTGAACCTGTTCCGGGGTTATCCGGGTGTTATAGCACCTGCCATCCCACTCATAGAATTCGCCACGATACTGGCGCCACTGATAGCGCTTCTTGTACCACACGCCTTTTTCTTTCCAGCTTTCAAAGCCATTGACGCCATTGTCGCCCGGGTCTTCCTCGAAGCCCTTGGCCAGATGGCGCACTATGTTTTCAGTGCTTTCGAGAGCCCGGTAATAGTCCGCCATCGGGCCCTTGATGCGCTTACCCAGCTCGATAAGGACATCGCCATACATTTTCGTATCGTAAAGCGGCTCGATGGCGGGCACCCGCAGGGCCGCCATTGGCCAGCCTTCAAATGGATAGGTTGGAATATCCTGAAGCCTCTCCAGATAGGTACTGTCGGGCAGCACCAGGTCCGCGTACATCGCCGTTTCGCCGGGGAAGGGAGAGGTATCAATAACAAAGACGTTCTTCAGCGCCTCTTCCCACTGCCGGGGGTCCGGTGAGGACCAGATCGGATTGGTATAGAAGAACATTGCCGTATCAATGCTGTAGGGGTCAGCATTCATGTGGTTGCCCGCGCACTCCTGCATCATGTTGTTCACCATCGGCCAGCGCTCCGTTCCGGCCATATCCAGGCGGGGCTGCTCTTTCCAGGCCCCATTGCGGGCGTAATCGTCCATGAAATCCTGGGGATCGACGGGCATGGGCCCGTAGGACGGCCCCATCTGATAACCCAGCCCGCCTTCCGCGAACAGCGAACCAACCAGGGCATTCAGACTGTGGATTGCCATGCCGTTGTAGGTCCCGTTGGTGTGACCGGTAGGGCCACGCTCGAACAGCGCAATTGCGGGCCGCGTGCTGCCGAATTCCATTGCGGTCGTGCGGATATCGGATGCCTTAATGCCCGTGACCGACTCAGCCCATTCCGGCGTGCGGTCCTTGAGTTCCCGGTTCCACCATTCCGTCAATCCGTAGACCCATTTTTCCTCAAACGACCCCTCGGGAATGGTCTCGCCGGCCTGGAACCGCTCGCTCTGGTCCTTGAAATCCCCAACGAATTCCCGGTCCCAGAGCCCCTCGGTCAGAATCACGTGGGCCACTGCCAGAGCAAAAGCCCCATCCGTTCCCGGCTGGATGTAGAGCGCACGATCCGAGGCCGCCATGGTGGGGTTCATGCGCACGTCAACGGTCGTTACCCGGGTTTTCGGGCTCTTGCTTCGCATGTACCCCCACATCTGCATGACGTTGTTATAGGGGCGAAACGCCTCGAGGAAGCTGGCGCCCATTATCAGCAGATAGTTGGTATTGCGGTAATCGTAGGAACTGTAGGAATTATTACCATCAGTCGCCTGCTTGGCTTTCTTCGAGCCGTCAGCGCACATCGAGGAATGCCCGATAGCCGCATTGGGCGTGCCATACAGCTGACCGAATGTGCCCTGCAAGCCCGCGTCAGAGGCCCCCCATCCGCGACCGTAGAACATGGCGAAACGGTGAGACTCACCCTGGTCGCGCAGATTGTTAAGGCGTTCGGCAACCATATCCAGCGCCTCGTCCCAGGAGATGGGCACGAACTCCGGGTCCTCATCCCGACCCTTGGCCGGGTTGGTGCGTTTCATGGGCCCCTTGAAACGATCGGGATCATAGAGAAAGTAGGATCCGAGGTGGCCCTTGGGGCAGAGTTTGCCGTTGGCGATGGGATTGCCGGTATCGCCGTAAATCGCGTGAACCTGCCCATCCGTGGTGTACACATCAATGCCACAGCGCGCCGGGCACTGGGCACAGACATTCTTGGTGATCGTGGTCTCACCCCGGGGCGGCTGCGCCCTGGCCTCCTCGACCGGAGAGAGCCCGCCAAGGGTGCCCAGCCCTCCCAGGGTGGCGCCGGCCGCCCCTGCCGCCGCGCTGCCCTGAAGGAAACGGCGCCGTTTCATCAATGTCTGAAAAAGATTGGTTGTCATACTCACTCCCCACCTGGACGACAGGCTTTACCCAAAAAGCTGATTGAACTCTTCCCTGAACAAGGACGCATCGCGTCGGCAGGCCGGACAGATTGCCGCCTCCCGAGCGTCAGCTGACGTCGCGGCAAACTCACGGCCGCAGTCGAAACATTCGATCACCGGGGTTTGCCGCAGGACGACGTCCTCGGGAAGGTCGGTAATCGACAAACTCAGTGCCTGCTGTGGGCAGCTCTCCACGCAATAGCCACAGCTGATGCAGTCCAGAGCCGAGAAATTCAGCTCACCGGATGGCATTAAGGTAAGAGCGGGCGTGGGGCAAACCTTCGCGCACACGCCGCTGGCATCACATCGATCCGTATCCAGCACGACTCTGGGCAGCGGGACTGTTTCCGGGAGCTGCCCCGTTTCCGCCGCATGGAACGCGCGTTGCAAACGCCGCGCCCTGGGTTCCGTGGCGTCGGCATCAACCTCGGGCAGCGCCCTGTGCCGGGTCGAGAAAAAATCACGCCGACTGAACGCCGTTCCAGAAGCCGGCTCAAAGGGGGTACTGCCGCGTTTGATGAGCACGCCCTGATCGAGCATCGCCTCCAGCCATGAATCCGGCTCTGGCGTCAGAGGCGCGGCCTGACAGTTGTCGCAATCCTCGGCGACACACAGTGAAAGGGAGCGACCGGCCGCCCCGCTGCGCCAGGCCATTACCTGATCCGGGCCAATGGCGCGCAGACAGTGCATCGTCAGATCACCCGTTTCTGGTGTGGCCCGATGACACTGAATCCGGGCGGTTGCGCCCGCCTCCCTCTCAAAAAGCCGGGACTCCAGGCTCTGGATTTCGGGGCTTAACAATGCTTCGGTGGGACAGGACGGCAGGCAGGCGCTGCAGCCATGGCAGGCATCTGTAGCAATCAGGCGCTGTTCAGCAGACGAGGACGTATCGGAATCAATAAAAACAAGTGCGTTAACCGGGCAGGATTCAATACAACGATCACAGCCGAGATGCTGTGGCTGGGTACGAATGCATCGTTCACTCACCCAGCCCAGGGAGGCGGCAGGTGAGGCAGCCGACAGAGCCAGAGACTCGGAGCGGCTGAAGCCCGGTTTTGACATGGTCTATGCCCAAATGGCCGTCATTGTTATAGTTCGGGATCTGTAAACTTTGCACTCTGCTTAACAGAATCCGTTGATTCGACGGTACCACGAACCAGAACCGGTTATTTTGATTTGCGTCAAGCCTATTCTGGAGAATCCGCTCCAAATGTTTCACTCAGTGACCCCTGGTAACGCCACCCACTGGGAAGCCTCAATTCATGGCTATTACTGCCGGCCATCCGGGCGATCGCCACTGTCGGGCCGGTGCCGCCAATGCCAATATTCACAGTGCTGAATTCAACCCAGTCACAGGGTGTGATCAGCCCTCTTTTCTGGTCCGCGAACGCAACATCCAGGGGTTCGCCCTCCCAGTCGAATGCCAGCCCCAGATCTTTCAGGGAATCCGCGTAGGCGGTGACCTCGGGGGGATCAATCAGCATCACGCTGATCAATTCATCATCGGAACAGACCCGCTCGGTGGGTACCGCTGCCATAAAGCGCTCCCAACCGCCGGCTACCCTGGTCGACACGGCTTCAGTACGAATAATGACGGACGTTGCTTCAATCAGAACAGCCATAGAGGCCTTTTTACCCTTACCCAGCCGATTCCACTATTGTGATTTTTTACGGATGGCGGTGACCCATTGCTGGTCACCGCCACACGAGCTTTAGAAGTCGTAGCGGGCACCCACTGAGAACGCAGTGGCCGTCTCACCAGCAACGCCGCCGGGCGTTCCGGGATTGGACACATCACCATGTCCCCAGCCCCAAGCGGTGCGGTCCGACGCGTCATCGTTCGTGGTCATTGCCGTTGCCACATAGACTCTCATCTGAGCGCTGAGAAAATGATCAACCCCAAGCGCGACTAACGTGGAATCACTGTCGTCCGCATCCGCGACGTATTGCATGGCATGAGCCTTGATCACAGTGTCCGGATTCAGGTTTCTGCTGACACCGGCCACCACGACCATATCATCGCCATCCTGCTCAACCCCATTCCGGTTACTGCTGTACTGCACAGCACCCATGACCCGGCTCTCCCCCAGATCGTAGCTGCCCAGAAGCTGAGCCCCCATCATATCGCTCTGGTTTACATCCAGATCATCCAGATCATCCGAATCTTTCCCGAAATAGTTCGCGGAGACGCCAAGAAACAGCGGGCCAGACTCGTAATCAAAGCCCATGAGCACTCCCGGGTCCTTCTCCTCGCCACCAGCCGGAATGAATCCAACCGTGAAACGATAGGGTTCAGCGGCCGACCACCAATCCGAGGTACTGTAGGCAACCACATTACCGTAACGATCCACCAGACCGCCGCCGCCAAGGAACACTCCGGCGTCCCCGATCTGGTCACCAAACATCTGAAACCGATCCATATGGACCTGCATGGGTGCGGTTATGCGCCCAGCACGAACAACGCCAAAGTCACCTGCCAGTCCGAGATAGCTTTCTCGCGAGCCGACAATCAGATCCTGATCCCGGTTTCCACCCGCTCCATAACTGAGTGCAACTCTGGCTATGTATTGTGCTTCCGCCGTGAGTCCGTCGCGCAACTCCGTGGCACTGCTTACCCCGATCCGGGATGAATTGGTGTTGAGAAACTGGCTGCTTTCCTCACTATTATCGAGATGATCGAGAGACAGGTGGGCCCGTCCGAACACATTGACATCGGTTTCCGCAGCCATAGCCGGCAGAGACACAGCCGCGCAGAAGAGCGCGCAACCCAGCTGAGTAGTTAACTTTTTCATGTTGTTATTCCTTCTGTTCGATATTGTGTGAGGGGCGTCCTCAAACGTAACGACGGCGCTTAAAACTCACCTTATCGGCATAGTCCTCAATCCGGCCCACGCGGCGAATATCCGCCCAGGTTCCCTTGTAGTACGGGATGACGTTGCGATCCGTCCAGGGGGTGACCAGGTCACCCATGACGGAGTTGAAATACATCGCCTCCATGAAAACCTGGCCCGTTTTTATATCCGGCTCCAGATAGGCCATCGCGGTGGTGGCGCCATAATCATTGAACAGCTCAATCATATCGCCGGACTCAATGCCCAGATCCTGCGCATCCTCCGGATTAATCTCCAGGGGCGCCATCGGGTAGCGGCCACGACGGAACTCCACGTACTGGTCATGGTAGGCGCTCTGCCAGATCTGGTTGGTGCGGCCATTATTGATCCAAAACCGATACTTCCTGCGCTGCTCCTCAACGGTCTCCGGCATGCCATTCCACGGGGCCGGCTGGAAATGGGCTTTACCATCGTCGGTGTCGAATTCGCCGTCGGTATAAAGCATTTCCGTTCCAATGAGCTTGCCGTCCCGGTACTCCTTGATCGGCAGCTGGACACCATTGTTCCCGGCCGCTCTCAGGCGTTCGTAAGTAGCCAGGTGGCCTGTGGAGCCACCCTGGCTCTCAATTTCCGGGGCACCGGGTTGACCTGCGCGCCGGAAGCCGTCGTTGAAGGCATCCTCCTCGGTGGTCCAGTCGAAGCCCTCGAAGCGGCTGGCCATTTCGGTATTACCCTCAGCCTCATAGAGCTTGCGCAGGGCATGCGCCATGTCTGCGGCAATCAGACAATCCGGTTTAGCGGTGCCGGGCGGATCCATGAATTTCTCGGACAGGCGCAGGCGGCGTTCGCCGTTCATCGACGTCAGGTTCATCTCACCCGTGTGGGTGGCCGGAAGAAGCAGGTGCGCCGCCTCGGCGAACTTGGTCGGATAGAGATTGATCACGGCCACGAACAGCCCACCGTCTTCCTTCACGGCTTTATGAATCGCCTCGGCCATCTCTTCCGGGCCAGCGCCCCTTACTTTGCGCAGGGCCTGTTTGACGATATCACTGCGACGAAGGACTTCGTTGCGATACTGTTCGGCATTAAGGGTGGTCTGGAAGGCATTACACGCCCAGGCCGTGAGCATCTGACCGTTACCCTGGATGATTTCCTGATCCACATAGGGTGCCGGACGACCGCCCGGATAAGGCGGACGGCAATATCCCTCCTGGTGACCGCCCATGCGGACCACGCCGGTACCGCGCCGACCGACGTTCTGGGTCGCCAGGACGAGATCAACCAGCGCTGACTGGATGCGGTAATTATCATTGCCCCAGATGATGCCCTTTTCGTACCCATGCATGGTACGGGGTGGGTGGCCGGACTCCTTGGGCTTGTAGGCCCATTCCGCTGCTTTGATGATTTTATCCTTGCTTATACCGGTAATCCGGCTGGTCTCGTCCAGGCTCAGGCGATTGGCCTTGACCGCATCCTCAAATCCGGTGGTGTGCTCATCAATAAAGGCTTTGTCATGCCAACCCTGGTCGACTACGTAGCTAAGCAATCCGTTGAACAGGGCGGTATCGGTACCCGGCTCAACGTCAAGGAAAAGGATGTTCTCCGGGTCGATGGCGTACTCAAGCAGGGCCACCGTCAGTGAACGACGCGGATCAACCAGGATGATGCGGGTGTTCTGGATGGTTTCGCCTTCCTCGTACACGGCCTGTTTCGTGCTTGCCGATTGGCCCCTCAGACTGGGCAGCCAGTGATTGAGGAAGTAGTTGGTCTGGCTCTCATACGCATTGGCGCCGATGGAGAAAATGCAGTCAGCCATCTGCACGTCTTCATAGCTGTTGTTAAGCTCGTACATCCCCATGTCCCGGGAGGCGTGACACTCGGAGTTGTAAGCAGGACGGTTGTGGATCCGCACCATACGGGTGCCGAGACCGGTGAAGATCAGCTTGCCGGTGCCCCAGGTGTTCTCAAAGCCCCCACCGGCACCACCGTGATCGAACAGGTTGAACATCACCTGGTCCGAGCCGTCATCGTCCATGATGCGCTTGGTCAGATGGGCGTACAGGGCAATGGCCTGATCCCAGCTGCTGTCACGCCATTCATCTCCCGTGAAGACGCGCGGATATTTCAGCCGATTACTGCCCACGGGCGTTTCCGGTGAGTACATGATGGATGCCATCTGCCCACCGCGCGTGGACGACAGACCGCTGTTCACCTTGCAGTCATTGTCCGGGACGATCAGTATCCGGTGATAACTGCCGTCATCGTCCTGGACAATATTCGTCATGGCCTGGGTGAGGGTAACCTGCATTGGCGACAACTGCTGGCGGAAGTCCAGGCCGAGCGCGTTCTCGTTTGGCGCCAGCCCGCCCTCCTGGTCGGCGGGCCACTTGTACACGTGGTAACCGCAACCAACAATGCAGAAATGGCAGCAGGTCTGGGTTACCTGGGCATCGGAGGGTGGAAGCGCAATCCGGTCTTTACTGTGCTCAAACATGATTCATACCCCCTTCAGGTGTTCGGCAGGATGTTGGCCTGGCGCCCGTAGATCAGGCCTTCCACGCCCACCGCATCGATGGCGTCGTCCGAATCCCGGTAGTTCAGCAGGATTCGGGGGAGATTTACCGTTGCCTGACCGGAGACCATCTGGCCATTGAGTTCGGCGTCGAACACACTGAAGTGACAGGGGCATTTGAAGGTCCGCTGCTCGGCTGAATAGGACACGGGACAGCCCATGTGCGTGCACAAAATGCTGTAGGCAACGATATCCCCGTCGGGACCCACACCGCCGCGCGTTTCACGGCCTGTTTTGACGAGCATGCAGGGTGATGCGTCATCCGGATAGTTGAATCGCACCGGCTGTCCGACTTTCAGATCGGCAGCGTTGTTGAGAGTAGTAACGGGGTAGTCAAGGTTAACCTTACCCGGTTGCTGGCTGCCCTCCTGCGCGTGTGCAGGGTTAAAAATCAGGCTGCCGCCCAGCGCAGCGGACCCGGCCGCTGTTGTACCGGTAAACGTCAGAAACCGCCTTCTGGAGAGTTTCATAGCGTTCCTCTTCGTCTACTTCGTAGTGGGTGTGAGCAGATGGTGCCAGCTCTTTTGTTTTACCCATTAATGTAGCGCAGCCAGAACGGGATTTACTTCCAACCTTAGTCTAATAACCGCTGAATCTGACACGTTAATCGAATTTTATTGACTGCGGTCATTTATCGCGGGCGCTGCTTGTTGGAGGGGGGGACATCATCTCTGATGGATTAAAGCTTGGCCGCGGGAAGCTTCAGAGATCGGCTCTGGCCACGATTACGCCATCCCGCAAGGCTAAGAGTTCGCCACGGCCCAATGCCTGCCAACCGTTATCGGAAAGCGGTACGGTAGCCAGCAGAATCACTTTCTGATTCTCGTCAGACATCGGCGGTTCAGCCTCGTCTACCAGGCCGGGGGTTTCCCTGGAGCTGCACTCAAATAAGTGCAGCGCGGGCGGAGCAACCATGCCAGTCGTATTTTGGTAACGCTGATCTGCATGAACAAATAGCACATCACCATCGCCATACATAAAATTGCTGGGGCCACAGCCCCTGAATTGGCGTGCCATTTCGGATACTACCGCCATCCGTGTGTCCAGCGAAGGCTGTTTTCCCGCCTCATGGGGCAGTGCGGCAATATTTTCCAGCAGTTCGCAAAACGCCAGTTCCGAATCGGTTTCGCCAACGGGCTGAAAGCGACCGCCCCCGATTGCCCGGAAGCGTTCCGAGCAGCGCAGATTGCCGTTGTGGATGAAGGTGTGAACGCGGCCGCCCAGTTCGCGCTGGAAAGGGCCGGTATTGGCCAGAGAGATATCGCCCTGAGTGCTATGGCGGATATAGCCAATTGCCGTTCTGGTGGCCGGTCCGTGATGCATGAGCCAGTCCACCAGTGGGGCGTGATTGGCAGCTGTCGTATCCCGATAGAGAGCTACATCCCGCCCCTGATAATAGCCTATCCCCCAGCCGTCCTGATTCTTGCTGGCCACTCTGGCACGGTCGGCCAGGGCCGCCAGGGAAACCGTCAATTTCGCAGGATGGCGACAGGACATCGCCAGGAGTTCACACATACTGCACCAGACTATAATCTTGCACTTGAGTTCAAACCACGCATCACTCCGCGCGACGCAGCACGCCTTCCAGTTGCGTGCCCGGCGCTACCGTGTTGAAAACGGTACCGTATTTCTGCACATTCTCGTGCAGCAAACCAAGACGTTGGTCGCTCTCATCGCTGTCCACGAGAATCTCATACTCGATGGATTCCATTTTCGGCGGGGCGTCCTGGCGCACACCATGCAAGCGAATTGTCACACCGCTCAGCTCGAACTTCAGAATGGGTGTCACCCGTTCGATGCCCTTGATCATGCAGGCGGCCACTGCGGCCAACAGCAGTTCAGCTGGGTTAAAGGCATCCGTCCGCCCAGCCATATCCGTGTCCAGCGTGATATCAGCGTCTTTGCACTGGGCCAGGCTGCCGTGTGCGTCGACGCGCTGCGCGCTGACGTCAAATGTCATCTTGGTTTTCGATTCGCTCATGGTTGCAGTTCCTTCAAGTGTTTACTCAGTTTGGGTCAATCGTGAAATGGGGTTAGCGTCATCGAGTCAGCTGCCGTTGCTTTCTCTTATGATCATCCGTTTGATCCGTCGTGTGATTAACCAGACGCTCAAGACTACTAAGGGGACAGATGCTGCTGTGGCCCATGGCGCCTGCAGCCAAGGCAGAACGGGCTCAACGGCGATGAACAGATAGTTCAGCAGGCTGACCCCGTAATAGCTGATCGCGGCAATGGACAGGCCTTCCACGGTCTCTTGCAGACGCAGCTGCAGATGCGACCGGCGGTCCATGGAAGCCAGTAAACTGCGATTCTGCTCCTCAAGCTTGAGGTCCACCCGAGTGCGGATCAGATCGCCCGCCCGCTCGATACGTCGGGCAAGGTCCTCCAGGCGCAGGCTCATGGCGTCACAGGTGTTGACGGCCGGCGTGAGCCTGCGGCCCAGAAAGTCCATCAGGGTGAAGTTCTTACCATCGTGGGACTCGTCCAACTCTTCCAGGCGTTTCAGCACAATCTGGTAGTACGCCTTGGTGGCGGCAAAACGATTCGTGGTTTCGGCCCGATGCCTTTCGATAAGTGCCGCCATGCTGGTGAGACGGCGCAACAGGTGGCGCTCCTCCTTCAGCTCGTTGGCTTCCGACAATTCAGTGATAACCCCGGACAACTCCATATCCAGATCCGCCAGCTTTGGGGCCAGTTCTCTCGCCTGACTGGCACTGAGAAGCGCCATCAGCCGGTAGGTCTCCAACTCCAGCACACGCTGGACAAGCCGCCCGGTCTGATTGGGGCTGAGATCCTTTATGCGCAATAGTATGCGTCCGAATCCATCGCCATGAAGCCGAAAGGCACTCCATAGCGTGGCGGAACTTGCCATCAGCTCTGCACTGATCAGGCGATGCCCTTCAAAACTGCCGGCCAGAGCTTCACGTTTCCATTGATGGTCGTTGTCATCAGGCAGCTCAAGGTGCAGCGCGACCACGAGTGATCCTGACAACTGGCTCAACCAGTCCCTTGGCAGCAGCGTCAACGCCGTATCGCTGAAAGGCACATCGCTGGCGCCCTGACGCATGAAGGTATAAGTAACGAATTCAAGATGGCGCTCCCAGCGAACCTCAAAGTCCCCCAGGGTCTGATTGAAACTGTTCTCGCCGGCCTGCGGAGGGTTCACGCCATAGCGTCGACATAACGCGCACAGGTGGTCGAAATCCGCGTCGCGTTCGGCCCGCGTGACCAGGAAAGCGAGATGGGAAATCCGAAAAGGCTTAGCGACTACTGGAAAAGGGCGTGCGTGAAGCTCATGGTACAGCCCTTCCCTGTCAGGATGCTGGCGCATCTGAAACAGTCCATCCAGCGCTTCCTGTTGATTACCCATCAATACCCTCCTCTTAAAGCCGCTAGCGCGAGCTTAGCTCAAAGTGGATCGATTAGCAGGGGGGCAACGGAAAACCGCGAAGGCTTAAGGGCCTGAATGTGCAGAAAACGTGGAGCCTCGCTAGTTTCAGGCCTGCAGCGCCTTGCGAACGTCCTCTGCCTTGATCGGGATCGCCCGCATGCGCACGCCGACCGCCGCGAAAATCGCGTTGGCGATGGCGGGGCCGGTGACGGTGGTGGCCGGTTCCCCCAGACCCATGGATTTTTCGGTGCTGTCGATAAATTCGATCTGCAGTTCCGGCACATCGCCCATCCGCATCGGTGTATAGGTGTTGAGGTTACGGTCTACCGGTTGCCCCTTCTCAAACCGGGTTCCCTCATGCAGCGCCATACTGGCGCCCCACAGTGAAGCCCCTTGTACCTGGGCAAGGGCGCCATCCGGATGCACGATGGTGCCGGCGTCGGTAACCACCGTCAGTTTCCTGAGTGTGACCTGGCCGGATTCACGATCCACATCAACCTTTGCCACGCAAGCGGTCCAGGTGGGCATGTTGCGTTCCTGGCCATAGCTGGTCGCCACACCAAGGCCGGTGCCCTCAGGCATGGACTGACCCCATTCCGAGATTTCCCGTACCCGCCGCAGCACCTTGGCCTGCCTGGACGCGCCGCCTACCGAATTGGGCGCCTCACCGGCATTCTTGCCTTCCGCTTTCAGCAGCCCCAGACGAAATTCAATGGGGTCTTTGCCAGCGCGGGAAGCAGCCTCGTCCATGAAGGATTCCAGCGCGAAATTCACCCAGCCGGAGCCCACTGAACGCAACCAGCCAGGCCGGAAGGTGGCGTTGGCCAGATCGTTGGATATGGGGCGCACCCGGTGCGGGCCAACCGAATACCAGTGAGCGGCGCCCTGGATGGAGAATGGATCGAAGGGTTCGCCATTCGCCCCCTCGGGCATAAAGAACGGCGCCATCACCTGGGTTGGCCAGCCCGCTGCGGCATGCTGCTCCATAGCAACAGGTTGGCCCTTGTCGTCAAAAGCCATGCGCATGCGCTGATACGACGGTGAACGCAGGGAGTCGAAGCGGGTGTCGTCTTCACGCGTAAGCACCATTTTGACCGGCTTGCCCAGTTGCTGGGCCGCCAGTGCGGCGGGTACCGCATAATCGCCGTTCAGGCGCCTGCCAAATCCGCCACCCAGCATGTAAGTGCGCATGATGACCTGGTCTTCCTTGACTCCCAGAGCCTTGGCCAGCACCGGGATAATCAGTGACTGCCACTGGTTGCCGGTGTGAATTTCCCAGATGCCATCCTTCTCGTAAACCAGGGCGTTAACCGGCTCCAGATGGATATGCAATACGCTGTGGGTAATGTAGTCCTGTTCAAAGACATCCGGGGCATTGGCGAAGGCTTCGTCCACGCCGTCGTCCGGGAACATGATGGCGCCCTTGTCCGGGTTTTCAATCAGCTTCCGACCGTGGTCGAGAATATCCTCCTCACTGACATCAGCGGTATCACCGGCGGTCCAGTCCACCTTCACTCTGTCGGCTGCCTTGTTGGCGGCATGGAAAGAGTCGGCGATGACCATTGCCCAGCCAGGTACTGTGTCGGTGGAATCTTTCAATACGATGGTCTGCTGGTAACCCTTGACGGATTTGGCATCGCTGTCGTCCACGCTGTTCACCACCGAACCGTAGCGGGTGGGTGGAATCACCGGGCGCGCGTAAACCATACCCTCGACTTTGGCGTCCAGGCCGTAAGCCGCAGTGCCCCGGGTCTTTTTCGGGATATCCAGAGCCCGGGATTCCCGGCCGATCAGCCGCCGCTGGGAGGGCGGTTTGATCGGCATCTGTTTAAGCTCTTCCTCGGTGTAGGTGCGGCTGAGGTTGCCCCGGCTGACAATATCACCGTAGCTGATGGACTTGTCACCGGCCATAACCTGGCTGTTACGGGCCTGGCACTCGTCGGGCCTGACGCCTAACAGGCGCGCGCCCTCTTCGATCAGCGCCTTGCGGCCTGCGGCCCCGGCCTGGCTCATGGGGGTAAAGTTCTGCCACACGGACCAGCTGCCGCCGGTGACCATCAACCCCCACTTGGGGTCACTGTCCACATGGTTCAGTTCCACCTTGGACCAGTCGGCCTCCAGCTCGTCAGCCACGATGCGGGCCAGAGCGGTGCCCACGTGCTGGCCCATCTCGGCTTCGGCGATATTGACCACAATCCGGCCATCCGGATGGATGTGGTACCAGATAGTCGGGTCAAACGTTTGCGCTTTAACCACCTCTTCGGGCTTCGCAAAACTCAGCCCGGAACGAAAGAACGCCAGGGTAAAACCGGCACCGGCGGCACCAATCAGGAAGCCGCGCCGAGTGGTGGTTGGCGATGTCTCTGCCGTATTGGCTTCGGCGCCTTCAGGGTGATTAAGGTAACGATGGAATTTATTCATTAGTGGCCCCTCCGGCAACAGACGCCTGCCCGGTGTTGCTTCCGTTCATTTCCCCGGCAGCCAGTTTGATGGCCTCGCGGATACGTACATAAGTCATACAGCGACACAGGTTGCCGCTCATGACGGACGTGATCTGTTCGTCGGTCGGGTCAGGAAAATCCTGCAGCATGGCGGCGGCCTGCATGATCTGACCGCTCTGGCAATAGCCGCACTGGGGTGTCTGCACCTGCACCCAGGCTTTCTGCAGCGGGTGCTCGCCATTCGGGTCCAGCCCTTCGATGGTCGTAATCGAGGCGTTGCCCACGGACTCTACCGGCGTAATGCAGGATCGGGTGGCCCGGCCATTAACCAGCACCGTGCAGGCGCCGCACATGCCAATACCGCAGCCAAACTTGGTGCCGGTCAGATCCAGTTCGTCCCTCAACGCCCAAAGCAGGGGCGTGTCGTCTTCAATGTCCAGGGTGACGGCCTGACCGTTAACTTGGAATTCTGTTGCCATGATCGTTGCTCCATTCTGGTCTTGTTCGGCCGCGATTATTGCTGGCGCTGATCGCTGATGGCCTGCTCCAGGTTGTTCCACGCTGGCTGGTCGGTATGGGTTTTACGCAGATAACCCAGCAGGCTGGCAATGTCCTGGTCGCTCAGCGCATTGGCAAAGCCGGGCATCATCACGTCGGAGATGCCTTCCTCCAGCGACACGCCGTGCAGTGTGGCGCGAATCAGGTTGACCGGGTCCGGCGCGGACACGGCGCTGTTCAGGCTCATATCCGGCCGCATGGCGTTAGGGCTGGATGGATCATTGTAGTGACAGGCGGCGCAGGCGTAAGCAAACAGGCGCTCGCCCTGACCTGACGACGGCGCGGGCGCAAACCTGTCGTGCGCGCTGCTGATGACGGCGCTGGCCTGCGTGCCGGGCTGGGCAGCGTCATCATTGGCTCCCGCCAGATCACTCATCCAGACGGCCAGACTCTGTATATCTTCGGTCGGTGCCTTGTTGAGACCGGCATGCACCACTTCCGCCATGGAACCGATCGCGACCCCGTGGAAGGGTGAGCCGCCGGTACGGAGATAGGTGAAAGCCTCACCCGTGGACCAGTCTACCGGTGAGCGGTTGCTGGCGTTCAAGGCCGGCGCGTACCAGTTATTGACCACTGCGCCGTCCCAGGCCCGGCTTTCATCTTCCGCGCCGACCGGGTTGCGGGGAGAGTGGCAGGCGCTGCAGTGCCCCAGCCCCTCGGCGATATAGGCGCCCCGGTTCCAGTCCTCGCTCTTGCTGTTATCGGCCTGGTAACGACCCTCGTCAAAGAACAATAGTTTCCAGCCTGCCTGCAGCATGCGGATGTTGAACGGGAAACCCAGGCTGTTCGCCGGTTTTTGCGCGCGGACCGGTTCGCGGGTCATCAGGAAGGCGTAAAGATCTGCAATATCCTGGTCGGTTACTTTGGTGAAGTGGGTATAGGGGAAGGCCGGATACAGATGCGCCCCGGACCGGGAAATCCCTTCACGCATGGCCCGCGCGAAAGCTTCTTCGGACCATTGCCCGATACCGGTTTTCGGGTCCGGGGTAATATTGGTGGTGTAGATAGTACCGAAAGGCGTTGGTATGGGCAGGCCACCGGCAAAAGACTCCCCGGAATCCGTGGTATGACAGGTCTGGCAATTGCCCAGGCCCGCCAGCACTTCGCCGCGGTCAATCTGATCCTGACTGAACTGTCCGCTTCCAGGCGGTTCAACCGCATCAATCGAAGGTTCCCAGGCAATGATCAGGAACAGGGCAAGCACCAGTATGCCCAGGCCTATCGTTCCAATCAGTGTTTTCTTGACCACTGTTCTTCTCCTTGATGGGTCCAACACGGTCCGAATGTGTGCCAACGGTACATGCGGATATAGCCGTATAGTGAACTAGACCGGTAACGATTACACCCATTGGATACGCCGTCTCGTCATGTCGCGGGATCCACCGGTAAGAAATCGGGCAGATTTTTCAACTCAGCCAGAGGCATGGGCCGCGCAAACAGATACCCTTGCAGAATATCGCAGTGCCGGCGGGCCAGATCGTCCTGCTGTGCCCGGGTTTCGATCCCTTCCGCAACAACGATCATGTCCATGTGGTGGGCCATGGTAATGACCCCCTCAACAATGGCAGCAATCCGGCGGTCCGTCGCGACTTCCTGCACAAAGCTGCGATCGAGCTTGACCATGTGCGTGGGCAGGTCCCGCAGATAGCTCAGGCTGGAAAAACCGGTCCCGAAATCATCCAGTGCCACGCGTATGCCCATGGTTTTCAGGGTTTCCATCAACTCGACTATGGGTTCGGCCCCGTCCAGTAACACGCTTTCGGTGACTTCGAATTTCAGCAGCTGGGGCGGAAGGCCGGTTTCTTCGAGTATCTGGCGGACATCGTCGAGGAAGCCGTCGCGAATGAACTGCAGCGATGAAATGTTGACTGCAACCCGCAGCCCGCGTTCCCGATGGGCGTTGAGGTCGACGATTTCCATACAGGCTTGCCTGAGGATCCAGAGGCCGAGGGGCACAATCTGGCCGGTCTGCTCCGCCAATGGAATGAATTCGCCGGGCGAGACCATTCCCCGGCTGGGATGACGCCAGCGAACCAGTGCTTCAACGCTGCGCATGCGTCCGGTAACGGCATCCACCAGGGGCTGGTAATGGATTTCAAACTGATTTTCCTGTAGCGCTGTGTGCATCTCCTGCCGCAAGGCGACGCTGTGGCGGCTACGCTCAACCTTTTGGCCGCTGTACCACTGCCAGGTATTCCGGCCCTGGCGCTTGGCGCGGTCCAGGGCAAGATCCGCATACTGCCGCAGCTGGTAAGGCGCATCCAGCGGCGTGCCGTTACAGGCAATTCCGATGCTGGCGCTGATGTGGACTTTCTGATCGTCCACTTCGATCGGTTGTGCCAGTCCGGCCAATAGTCGTTCAGCCAGTTGAATAACCTCGTCCCGATCCGTAAACCCAGGCACCAGCAGTCTGAATTCATCGCTACCCAGCCGAGCCAGAGTCACATCAGGCCCGGCCAGATGTTTCAGGCGGCTCGCAACGATTTTGAGTACCTCGTCGCCTATATGATGCCCCAGGCCATCGTTGATGGGCCTGAAGCCGTCCAGATCCAGATGCATAGCAGCCAGCGTTCCCGCCCCGCCATCGGCAGTCAGTGCCTGATTCAGCTCCTCCTGAAAGGCGGCCTGATTGAGCAGGCCGGTAAGCAGATCATGGTTCCTGTGATAGGTAATCTGCGCTTCCTGCGCCTTTTGGCGGGTGATGTCCTGCTGGATACCGATGAAGTGGGTACAGGTGCCTGCGTCATCGAACACCGGGCTGATCCGCAGATGATTCCAGAAAGGCGTGCCGTCACTTCGGTAGTTGAGCAGCTCGACGTTGACCTCGGTTTGGCGGCTAAGGCCATGCCTGATGCTTTCGAGGGCTTCGGGCGCGGTCCCTTCTCCCTGGAGAAACCGGCAGTTGCGCCCGATGACTTCATCGTGGGGGTAACCGGTTATTTCGGTAAATGCGGGGTTGGCATAAACCATCGGCATGCTCGGGCAGAGGGCGTCCACCATGACCACACCATGGGGGCTGGCTTCAATGCCTCGCTTGAGCTGGCGCAATTCCGCGTCTTTTACTTTGTGATCGGTAATGTCCCGGCAAATACCGTAAACACCCACAACCTCGCCACGGATCATGACCGGGAAGGCGATGGTCTTCATAAAGTAGGGTTTACCGGTTGCATGGGCGCCCATGATTTCGTGGGCATTGAATTTACCGTTTCGGGCCCGGTTAAACCCAGTCTGGGCTTGTTCACGGTATTCGGGTTCGATGAGAAAACTGAAGGGCTGCCCGAGCAACTGGTCTGCCGGATAACCGGTGATGTCTTCCATAGCGCTGTTGCAGCTCTGGAAATGACCCTCCAGATCAAAGGTATAAACGCCATCGGGATAATTGGCGAGCAGAGTGTGATGCCACTCTGCAAGGGTTAAATGGTCCTCTGTTTCCCGTTGTCTGAGAATGGCCAGTGCCACTAGGGTAGCGCTCCGGGCCAGGTTCCGTTGAGCCTCGGCAGTAGGGTTGGCCGGCGCGCGGTAGTAAGCGGCAAAGGTACCCAGCAGCTCTCCCCTGGAGGTCAGAATAGGCATGGACCAGCAGGCCCGCAGTCTCTCGGCCTCGGCGAGGTCATGGTACCCATCCCAGCGCGAATCCTCCCGGATATTCTCAGTGATGACCAATTGCCTGGTGAAAGCAGCAGTGCCGCAGGTTCCCTGGCCGTCGCCGATGGGAAAGTCCTGCATTGATTCGAAATATCGATCCGAAAACCAGCGGCCTGGCATCAAGCTCAGAGTGTCAGTCTCCGGATTGAATCGCATGATTGACACCAGCGACCCTGGCATCGTGTGACTGGCCCAATCGGCGATGGCTTCCAGGATTTGTTCCAGCGGCTTTTGCTGGGCAATCAGTTCGTGGATGTTCTGCTGCGCTTCGAGCAGGAAATACTCAATATCGCTCATGATGCGATGCTCTGCTTGCTTAAGGATGGGGTTCTTCGCAGAAAGCCCTTCACGCGCAATCTCCAGAGCAACTCTGAGCTGATCGCCGGGGGACAATTCCCGCTCTGAATATGGATTATTTTTATCAAGTATGTCCCGAAAGCCGCTGAACCAAGGCATTGGTGCATAATTGCAGCGTGGTTCGAACTCAATGAAATATCAACAACAGACGTAAAATGGAAAATGTTTTACGTAACTGTGTGTTAATGCCGAAATATGTCCGACTTTGACGGTTACACGGCCTGGCTGGTGCCCATCCAGAAAAGTCTTTTCGCGTGCCAAGCCGTGATGACATTAACGCCAGCAAGACTCGCCAACCGGTGTTCTGGAGCAAAGGTTGGTCGGGGATAGTCCGCCACCAAAATGGCTAGGGCGTGGATCTGCTGGTGGGGTTCGCGCCTTTTCCCAAGCAGGGACAGCGTACTGACGACCGGAGCGAGCGCCGGATTCTGGCATAGGGTTTTGCAACAGCCCGGATCGGCTATTTTATGACCAGCGTGGGTGGTTGATTTCAGGGAGGAATTGGTCGGGACGGCAGGATTTGAACCTGCGGCCTCTGCTCCCCCAGAGCAGCGCGCTACCAAACTGCGCCACGCCCCGACCGAAGGGTGCTGACCTTGCGATCAGCGGCGCAAATAGTAACTGATGCTCATCCGAAAAAAAAGGGGTTAATGAAGCGCGCGGCCAAGTTCCTTCAGCGCAACCAGCCGGGTAATGTAGGAAACCTTGATGCCGAGGGCAAAAATCAGCATCGCAATATGAGCGGCGATCTGTGCTGCCATGGAGAAGTGTTCCGCGAGCGGATAGGCAATTGCCACGCAACCCAGCATGACCAGTATGCTCAGCGCGAGTCCGCTGTTGGCAGCAAGTAACAGCTTTTCCACGGGAACCTCCAATTTGATTCATTTAATATGAATCAAATGGTACAAGGAACTCTGACATCCATCAAGCGCGAACAGGAATCGAGAGAGACTGCTCAGGTATTGAGGACTTCCAGCACGTCTTCCAGCTCAGTAATCATCTGGCGAATAAGCTGCTTGTACTGGGTGTCTTCCTCGCGGGTCTCACTGCTGCTGAGCTTCTGCTTGGCGCCGCCAATGGTAAAGCCCTGATCGTACAGCAGGCTGCGGATCTGGCGGATCAGAAGCACATCGGCGCGCTGGTAGTAGCGCCGGTTGCCGCGCCGCTTGACCGGGTTGAGCTGGGGAAACTCCTGTTCCCAGTATCGCAGTACGTGCGGCTTCACATAGCAGAGATCGGCCACTTCACCAATGGTGAAGTACCGTTTACCCGGGATTGCCGGCAGTTGGTTATTGTGGCTGGGTTCCAGCATAGGTTTCTACTTTTTGTTTTAGCTTCTGCCCTGGCCGGAAGGTGACAACGCGGCGCGCACTGATCGGGATTTCCTCGCCGGTCTTGGGGTTGCGCCCGGGCCGCTGTCGCTTGTCCCGCAGATCGAAATTGCCAAAGCCACTCAGCTTGATCTGTTCATTATGGCTGAGGGCCTCGCTGATCTCATCGAAAAACGCCTCCACCATTTCCTTGGCTTCACGCTTGTTCAGGCCCAGCTCCTCGTAGAGCCTTTCCGCCATGTCTGCCTTGGTTAAAGCTGTCATTCGCTAGCTCCTCAACTGCGCTCCCAGCTCATTCTGTAACGCTTGCGTTACCGTATCCAAAAGGCCCTGGACCTCTTCATCCCCAAGGGTCCTTTCAGGATGCTGCCAGAACAGGCTCAGCGCAATGCTTTTCTGGCCCTTTTCAATGTGCTCACCCTGATAGACGTCAAAAATCCGAAGGCCCGTCAGGGCGTCACCCGCCGCCCTTCTGGCCACGGTTTCAACAGCTGCCCACCCGGTTTCCTCTCCTATAAGGATAGCCAAATCCCTGCGAACTTCAGGGAATTTTGAAAAGGCTTTGAAATGAGGCACATAACCGTTGAGAACTGGTTCCAAGCTTAGTTCATACAGACAGACTCTGCCATGCAGATCAAGCATTTTTTGCAATTGGGGGTGAAGTGTGCCCAGCCACCCAATAACCTGGCCATCCGCGCTAACCCGGGCGGACTGCCCCGGGTGCAGTGCCGGATGCTGGGCCGGCTCGAACTCAAGGGTCTTACCCAGCATGCCAGCAAGGGATTCCAGGTCACCCTTGGCGTCGTAGAAGTCCACGTTACGGGACTCGTTCACCCAGTTCTCCGATGTCGCGGGACCAGTAATCAGGCCGGCCAGCATGGACTCCTGCAGAATATCCCCCGCTTCACGCCGGAAACGCAGACCGGTCTCGAAGAGCCGGACCCGGTTCTGCTGACGGTTCTCGTTATGGGAAAGGGTCTGCAGAAGACCGGGCCAAAGGCTGGTACGCATCACCGCCATGTCGGAGGAAATGGGATTGGCCAGCTCGATGGAGGCCGCCTCGGGGTCAACCCGCTGCTGGAGCTTCGGATCCACGAAGCTGTAGGTAATGGCTTCCTGGTAATCCAGGGCCACCAGGTGATCCTGGACCCGGGACAGGGGCCGGACGGATTCCGGTCCGGCGGAAATCGTGATCCGCCCCTCGGCTTCAGTCACCGGTAAGCGGTTGTAGCCGTAGATGCGCCCGATTTCCTCGATCAGGTCCACCTCAATGCTAATATCAAACCGGAAACTGGGTACGGCCACCTCCCAGCCATCCCTGTTCAGGTGCACAATCCGAAGCCCAAGGCGGCTCAGGATTTCCTCGATCGTGGTGCGGTCAATGGTCATGCCCAGGACCTCGGCGACCCGCGCCTCACGCAGGTGCACCGAGGTGGATGCGGGCAGGTGTTCGGTACTGGCAATCTCGATGACCTCGCCGGCCTCGCCGCCGACAATGTCCAGCAGCAGTGCCGTCGCACGCTCCGTGGCCGCACGCTGGAGCTCCCAGTCAACGCCGCGTTCGAAGCGGTGCGAGGAGTCCGTATGCAGGCCATGGGCCCGCGCCTTTCCAGCCAGCATAACGGGGTCGAAGAAGGCGCTTTCGAGCAGTATGTCCTGGGTCTTCTCGTTCACTCCGGATTCCTCCCCGCCCATGATGCCGGCGAGGGCGAGCGGGCGCTGATGGTCGGCAATCACCAGGTTGTCGGTGCCCAGTTCCAGGGTCTGGCCATCAAGCAGTTGCAGCGTTTCGCCTTCCGTTGCCATGCGCACAACAATGCCACCACGGACCCGCGCCCGGTCAAAGGCGTGCATGGGCTGCCCCATTTCCAGCATCACGTAGTTGGTGACGTCGACCACCGCATCGATACTGCGAACCCCGGAGCGGCGCAGGCGTTCGCGCATCCACACCGGCGTTGGCGCCGAGGTGTCCACCTGGCGGATGATCCGCCCCACATACCGGGGACAGGCCTGGGGGGCGTCCACACGAATCGAGGGAATCTCCGAGCGAACCGCCGTTACCGCTTCGGGCTCGAGATCCTCAAAGGTCTGTGACGTCAGCGCGCCCAGATCCCGCGCAATACCGCGAATGGAGAGACAGTCACTGCGGTTGGGAGTGAGGTCCACGTCCAGGCTGCGGTCATCCAGTGACAGGTATTCCCTGAGATCCGCCCCTGCCGGGGCGTCTTCCGGCAATTCCATGAGGCCGCTCCCGTCCTCGGACAGGTCCAGCTCCGCTTCGGAACAGAGCATGCCGTTGGACTCAGCGCCACGCACCTGTGCGCGTTCAATCCGCTGTCCATCGGACAGGAATCCGCCGACCCGGGCAAAAGGTGCCTTCAGGCCGATCCTGACGTTGGGCGCGCCACAGACAACATCCTGGGTACTGTCGCCATCGGAAACCCGGCACAGGCTGAGCTTGTCCGCATCCGGATGCTGGCCGACCCATACAATCTCGCCGACGATCACACCCTGAAAGTCGCCGGCGACCGGATCCACATCGTCAACCTCGAGCCCGGCCATGGTGATGGCCTCAACAAGCTCGTTGCTGTCCATGCGCGGATTGACCCAGGTTCTCAACCACTGTTCGCTGAACTTCATCTTGATTCTGTCCTGTTCACTGAAATCGGGCGTCGGGTGCTAGCGGAACTGGCGCAGGAAGCGCAGGTCGTTCTCAAAGAAAAGCCGGAGATCCTGGACGCCGTAACGGAGCATGGCAAGGCGCTCAACACCCAGGCCAAAGGCGAACCCGGACCACTGCTCCGGGTCCACGCCACAGTTCTCGAAAACGCGCGGATGCACCACGCCACAGCCCATCACCTCCAGCCACTTGGTGCTGCCGTCCGCTTCCCTGCCCCACTCAATATCCACTTCCGCGGAAGGCTCGGTGAACGGGAAGTAGGACGGACGGAAGCGCACCGCCAGGTCGCGTTCAAAAAAGGCGCGCAGGAAAGCCTCAATGGTGCTCTTGAGATCCGCAAAGCTGGCCCTGCGGTCCACGAGAAGCCCTTCGACCTGGTGAAACATGGGGGTATGCGTCAGATCGGAATCACAGCGGTAAACCCGGCCGGGGCAGATCATCCGGAACGGGGGCTCGTCGTTTTCCATGGTGCGGATCTGCACCGGCGAGGTATGGGTCCGAAGCACGGTGCCCGGATCAAAATAGAAGGTATCGTGCATGGCCCGGGCCGGATGATGGGGCGGGATGTTCAGGGCCTCGAAGTTGTGATGGTCGTCCTCGATTTCCGGGCCTTCCTCCACCCGGTAGCCGGCGCCACCAAAAATCTCCTCGATACGGCGTAACGTCCGCGTTACCGGATGCAGGCCGCCCGCCTCACGGCCCCGCCCGGGGAGCGTCACATCAACGGACTCGGCAGCCAGCTGTTGATCCAGGGCAGCCGCTTCCAGGTTTTCCCTGCGGGTGTTGATGGCTTCCTGAACCCGCTCCTTGGCTTCGTTGATACGCTGACCCGCTGCCGGGCGCTCGTCCGGATCGAGCTTGCCGAGACCCTTGAGCAGCTGGGTGAGATGCCCCTTCTTGCCAAGATAGTCCACCCTGAGCTGTTCCAGGGTTTTCAGGTCGCCGGCCTCACTGATGGCATTCAATGCCTCATCACGCAGCGCTTCCAGGTTCTCCATGCAATGGACTCCACACAAAAAAATAGGGGAAGAGCACGCTCTTCCCCTACTGATCTTGGTATCCGGCTCCTGGGGAGCCGGCTTTCAGCGGACGATGAAGAGCTCAGGCCGTCAAGGAGGACTTGGCCTTCTCAACAACAGCCGTAAAGGCCTGCTTCTCATTCATCGCGAGATCCGCCAGAACCTTGCGATCGATCTCGACATTGGCCTTCTTGAGTCCGGCAATCAGCCGGCTGTAGGACAGGCCATTGGCGCGGGCACCCGCATTGATACGGGCAATCCACAGCGCCCGGAACTGACGCTTGCGCTGTTTGCGGTCACGGTAGGCGTACTGCTTCGCCTTGATAACCGCCTGTTTGGCAACACGATAGACCCGGCTCCGGGCACCGTAATAACCTTTCGCCTGTTTCATTACTTTCTTGTGGCGGCGACGAGCCACAACACCACGTTTTACGCGAGGCATAATACTATCCTTCTATCAACCTTAACCTGAATGTTTACTGACGCAGCATCCGCCGAACACTCGGCTGGTCCTGCTTCGAAACCTGAGACGTACCACGCAGCTGCCGCTTACGCTTCGGACTCTTCTTGGTCAGGATGTGGCTGGTATGGGAACTCTTACGCTTAAAGCCTTGCGCTGTCTTCTTGAAGCGCTTGGCCGCCCCGCTTTTGGTTTTCATCTTTGGCATTTCAAACTACTCCGCATTCTTCCTGGGTAAAAAGGAATAACGCCCCAACGGCGTTATTTTTTCTTGCGGGGAGCAACAACCATGGTCATCTGACGTCCTTCCATCTTGGGCCGCTGTTCGACCTGTGCGAGCTCATCTATATCAGCCTCAACGCGCTGCATGAGCTGCATCCCGATTTCCTGGTGCGCCATCTCCCGTCCGCGGAAGCGGATGGTGACCTTGCCCTTGTCCCCTTGCTCAAGGAAACGTATCAGGTTGCGCAGTTTGACCTGATAATCCCCTTCTTCAGTTCCGGGCCGGAATTTGACTTCCTTGACCTGGATCTGTTTCTGCTTTTTCTTCGCCGCAGCCTTGGCTTTCTTTTCCTCGAACACCTTTTTCCCATAGTCCATGATCTTGCAGACCACAGGCTCGGCGTCCGAAGCAAGCTGGACCAGGTCCAGCTCAACCTCTGCCGCTTTCTCGAGGGCTTCCGCCAGCGATACGATACCGACCTGGTTGCCCTCTGAATCAATCAGACGGACTTCAGAAGCTTCAATGTTGTCGTTAATCGCCGGCCGTTGCGCACGACCGCGGCGAGGATTCGTCTTTTTGATAGTTAAGTCTCCGTTTCGACTCTGCTTTTATGTTTGCACTCGGAGTCTAAAAGCTGCAGAAAGTGCTCCATTGTCATGGAACCGAGATCTTCACCCCGTCGTGTTCTCACGGCAATATGGCCGTTCTCGACTTCCTTATCGCCGACAACAGCCAGATAGGGCACCTTGTCAATTGTGTGCTCGCGAATTTTAAAGCCGATCTTCTCGTTTCTCAAGTCAGCGTGAGCCCTATAGCCGGATTCTTCCAACTTTGCGGCAATATTCTGCGCGTAATCGGCCTGATTGTCCGTGATATTGAGCACTGATACCTGAACCGGTGCCAGCCAGAGCGGAAACGCTCCCTCATATTCCTCGATCAGGATACCAATAAAACGTTCAAAGGAACCAAGAATGGCCCGATGCAGCATTACCGGCACCTGCCGACCCTGCTCCTGATCGCGGGGAACGTATTCCGCTCCCAGTCGCCCCGGCATCGAGAAGTCGACCTGAATGGTACCACACTGCCAGACCCGGCCAAGACAGTCCTTAAGTGAAAACTCAATCTTGGGGCCATAGAAAGCGCCTTCGCCCGGCAGCAGTTCCCAGTCCACGCCCTGGCGGTTAAGCGCCTCTTCAAGGGCCTTTTCAGACTTGTCCCAGCTCTCGTCGGAACCGACGCGCTTTTCCGGGCGGGTCGAGAGCTTGTAGTGGATCTCCCTGAACCCGAAATCCCGGTAGACCTCGTGGAGCAGATCCATGAAGGCCGAGACTTCGTCCTGGATCTGTGACTCCTCACAGAAGATATGCGCATCATCCTGGGTAAAACCACGCACCCGCATCAGGCCATGCAGCGCGCCGGAGGCTTCGTTGCGGTGACAGGAACCGAACTCCGACAGCCGCAGCGGCAGGTCCTTGTAGCTCTTCAGTCCCTGGTTATAGACCTGCACGTGGCAGGGACAGTTCATGGGCTTGATGGCGAATTCGTTCTTTTCCGACTCCGTGGTGAACATGTCATCCGCGAATTTCTCCCAGTGACCGGAACGCTCCCAGAGCGTGCGGGAGACCACCTGTGGCGTGCGGATCTCCTGGTAGCGGTGGCGATTCAGCTGCTTGCGCAGATACTGCTCAATCTCCTGATAGACCGCCCAGCCCTTGGGATGCCAGAAAACCATGCCCGGGGCTTCGTCCTGCATATGGAAGAGCGACAGTTTCTTGCCCACCTTGCGGTGATCGCGCTTTTCCGCTTCCTCAATCCGATGCAGGTACGCCTTGAGGGATTTCTTATCCGGCCAGGCCGTGCCGTAGATCCGCTGGAGCTGTTCATTACTGGTATCGCCACGCCAGTAGGCGCCCGCAACCTTGGTCAGCTTGAACGCCTTGAGCTTGCCGGTGCTCGGCACATGCGGTCCGCGGCACAGATCAATGAACTCGCCCTGCTTGTAGAAGGACAACGGCTGATTGCTGGGAATGTCCTGAATGATCCGGACCTTGTATTCTTCGCCCATGCGCTCAAACAGGCGAACGGCGTCGTCCCGTTCCATGACGGAGCGCTCAATGGTGAAGTCTTCCTGGGCCAGATCTTCCATCCGCTTTTCGATCTTTTCAAGATCATCGGGCGTAAAGGCGCGATCGTAGCGGAAATCGTAATAGAAACCATCCTCGATCACGGGGCCGATCGTTACCTGCGCCTCCGGGAACAATTCCTTCACGGCCTGGGCCATCAGGTGCGCCGTTGAGTGACGGATAACCTCGACCCCTTCCTGATCATTGCCGGTCACGATGGCCACTTCCGCGTCCCGGTCAACGGTATGGCTGAGGTCGACCAGGCTGCCATCCACCTTCCCGACCACGGCGGCCTTGGCGAGTCCCGTTCCTATGCTACGAGCCACCTGTTCCACGGTAACCGGATGGTCGAACTCGCGCTGGCTGCCATCGGGTAACGTCACTACGGGCATGTCAATCTCCATAAATCCAGTGGTGATCCCTACGAAAGATCACGTGAGTGTTTGTTCGGAGGCAGGATTCTAACAAGTACGGGAAGAAACGGCTATCCGGCAACGGTGCCAAAATGAGGCACCGTACCGGATTCCGTAGGTTATCCGCTTACTTCTTCTTCGCCGCAATCTTCTCGGGACGAAGCAGGAAGCGGGCAAGTGCAGGCATCAGCCAGATCGCCCCCACCATGTTCCAGAGGAACATAAAGGTCAGCAGGACGCCCATATCCGCCTGGAACTTGATCGGAGAGAATATCCAGGTGAATACACCAAGCGCCAGGGTAATGCCCGTAAAGGCAACCGCCTTACCCGTGGTGCGCAGGGTTTCAAAATAGGCCTCCTGCAGCGGGAACCCTTCCTTCAGGTAGGTTTCCAGCTTGGAGAACATATAGATGCCGTAGTCCACACCAATGCCGACGCCAAGCGCAATGACCGGCAGAGTCGCCACCTTGATGCCGATTCCCATCTGCGCCATGAGTGCTTCCGCAATGATGGACGTAAGCCCCAGCGGCAGAATCACACACAACACCGCCCTGACGGAACGGAAGCTCAGCAGGCAGAGGAAGGACACCACGGCGTAGACGAAGAACAGCATCATGTTCTTGGCGCTGGAGATAACCTCGTTGGTTGCCGCCTCGACCCCCGCATTACCGGCACCCAGCAGGAACTCGTGCTTATCCGGCTCGTTATTGCCTTCGGCAAAGTCTTCGACTTCCGCCGTCACCCGACGCAGAGTTTCCGCCTTGTGATCGTCCAGATAGGCTATCAGTGGCGTCAGGCTGCAATTCGTATTGATCAGACCGCTGGGCGCCTGGCGGATGGAGGCATTGATAATGGTCTGGTTACGCGAAATCTCGTACCAGTTCCAGTTACCTTCGTTCAGTGCGCGCGTCACGATCCTGGATACGTCCGAAAGGGAAATCGTGGACTGCACGCCCTCGGTGTTCTCAAGCCGCCACTGGAGGCGGTCCATCGATCGCAGCACATCATAGTTGGTACAGCTTTCCTTGGGCGTCTCCACCATTACCACAAGCACATCGGAGGACGTACTGTAGTTCTCCACCATGAAGCGGTTGTCCATATTATAGCGACTGTCCGGCCGCAACTCGGGCGCGCCCTTATCAAGGTCCCCCACTTTCAGGTCCTGCTTGAAATAGACCGACGCACCAACCAGGATCAGCGCAATCAGGAGAGAAACAGGCGCCACCCCGGGATGGGCAAAATAGGACATCAGGCGCCACTTGCGGTCCGCCTTGCCCTGATGGTTCTGCACATTCCTGATACCACCCTTGGTGATGCCGATATAGGACATGACCACGGGATGCAGCACCAGGTTCGTGATGATGATCACGGCAACACCGATGCCAGCGGCCACGGCCAGGTCCCGTATGACATCAATCTCGATGAACAGCAGCGTCAGGAAGCCGAAGGCGTCACTGACCAGTGCCACGATACCCGGAATGTAGAGGGCCCGGAATGCCAGCCTGGCACTGGTCAGTGGGTCAAAGCCCTTACTGGCTTCGATTGCCATGGCATTGACCACCTGAACCCCGTGACTGATGCCGATCGCAAAGACCAGGAAGGGAACCAGGACTGAGTACGGATCCATACCATACCCGAGGAGACGCAGTATACCGAGCTGCCAGACGACCGCGACCAGCGAGGCGAGGACCGGCACGATGGTCCCGGCAATACAGCGTGAGTACCAGAACAGGAAGATGGTTGTAAGCACCAGCGTGATCAGGGCGAAAATCGCGATGGATTCAATGCCCTCGATCAGGTCACCCACCAGCTTCGCGAACCCGACAATGTGAATGTCGATGTTCCCGTTCTGGGCCTCGTACTTCTGGCGCACCTTCTCTTCCAGGGCCTGGGAGAGCTCGTGATAGTCCAGGGATTCCCCGGTGTCGGGATCCTTCTCCATCAGGGGTGCGAAGATGATGGAGGAATTGAAGTCATCGGCAACGAGCCTGCCGACCTCTCCGGACCGCAGTACGTTGTTGCGTAGCTGCTCCAGGGAGTCTTCCGACGAGCCGTCATACCCGTCCGGGATGACCGTACCGCCCTGGAACCCCTCTTCCGTCACCTCCTGCCATCGCACATTCGATGTCCAGAGGGATTTCAACCCGGAACGCTCAACCCCGTTGAGATAGAACACCTCGTCGGTGATCTTTTCCAGGGTTTCCATGTACTCCTTTTCGAAGATGTCTCCATCCTCGTTTTCCACGGCAATCCGGATGTAGTTACCCAGGTTCTGAAGATCATCCCGGTGCTCCATCATGTTCACGATGTAGGGATGTTCCAGAGGGATCAGGCGTTCGAAGCTGGCATCGGGCTGTATCCTGGCCGCGTTATAACCCAGGAACAGGGTTAGGATCAGGAATACAATCAGCAGTGGCAAACGGTTATTGAAAATAAGCCGTTCAATCATCGGTTCCGCCGACGGTGCGGGCTGCTCGCGCTTACCATCGGATGGATTGGAGTTAGACATTCAGAAGTCCTCTTACAAGACCGTTGCTAGACGAGATAACTGCGAATCAATCGGGAGCCGGATCATTGCTGAATCAACAGATCCCGGCCCTGTCTGTCGGTCCGAATGGCCCCATTTTCGCCGACCAGAACCAGGCCTTCATTGGGGACCAGCATGACGCCCACATAGGAAAGCCGGGAAGGCCGGATATAGGAGGAGAAATTCTCGCCACCGTCGTCGCTGTACACTACAGATCCACTGTTACCGACCATCGCGATCTCACCATTGTCATTGGCATAAGCGGAATTGAGCGTATTGTCTGTTCCCGAGTCCACCGATTCCCATTCATCGCCACCGACAGAATGATAGATGTTCCCCCGCAGGCCGTAGGCAAGCACCTCGTCTTCATCTCCTGTCCCCACGACCCCGAAAAAAGACCCCGTGTAACCGGGCTCAAGCCGTTCCCAACTCTTCCCGTTGTCCGTGGAGCGGAATACAAAACCAGACTCACCGGCAATATAGAGATCGCCTCCTTCAACGCGGGTTATACCGTTGAGGTGGAAGCGACGCGAATTCTCAATGGATCCCATACGGGTCTGCCAGGTTTCACCACCGTCCCTGGTCCGATAGATGTTGCCGTAAGCGCCAACTGCAAAACCGTGATCCTCATTTTCAAACCAGACGTCGAGCAGCGGGTGCCAGGGTCCAAACTCCTTGAGGTCCGCCTGAAGGTCTTCCTTGTTGAAGACAAAGTCGTCCATTTCCCACTCAAGGTCCGCTACCTTGTCCTGATCATCGGTTTCCTCGATGCGCTCTTCCATCTCCGCAATCTTCTGATCGTAATAGTCAACGACCTGCGGAACGCCATCGCGCCCATCAAACTGGTGCTCCCAGGTCTCACCAGCGTCACTGCTGTGCAGTATCACGCCACTGTGACCAACAGCCCACCCCTCGTCTGCGGTCGGGAAGTCCACGCCCGTCAGCGTTGTCGAGACCGGGACACTTGCCTGGGTCCAGCTGTCACCGCCGTTATCGGAGTAGACGATATGACCCCGTTCGCCGACCGCCACGAGGCGATCTCCGGCACGGGCAATATCAAGCAGCAATGAGCTGGCTGCGAGATCGCTCTCCAGGGCCGGGGTTTCAAGCACATCCCCTACCGCATACGCCGGTGACGACAGGCCACCCCATAAACCAATACAAAGACTGGCCACCGCCAGTGACCGTTTTCCTGGCTTCTTGAACATTCAGACTGCCTTTTTACTGATATTGATCGGAAATCCGTAGTCCCACAGCGAAAGACCCGGAGAACCGGGTCTTTCCATTATTGCTAGCGCCGACCACGACGCCGTAGCGACTGCGGCGAGAAGTAGCGCCTGTTGGGAACCCGATCAGAGAACACCTTCGTTGATCGTTCTTCCGTGTCGAGCCCCTGCACATGATAGCGCTTGGACTGCAGATCGTGGAACACGTCAATCGCCTTCCAGACCGTGGGCACCTCATAAAAGCTTTTGCTCATGGCCTGACTGACCCGCCAGAGTTCACCGCGACCATCATACTGGTCGACCATCACCACCTTCCAGCTGTCCGCGTCGATATAGAACACGCGCTTCGAAAAGATATGCCGCTCACCTTCCTTGAGGTTGGCTTCGACCACATGCACACGCTGCCGTTCCCAACGTTGCAGATCCGGGTTCAGGTGCTTTTTGCCAAGGATCTTACTATATTCGAGTCCCTGCTGGGCAATTTCATAATTATTATACGGAATGTAAGCCTGCTGCATTCCACGATATTGCCAGTTGTACCGGTCCAGAGCCCCGTTGAAGAGGTCTGTTTCGTCGGCGGTACGCAGGTTGTCCGCGGCTGCGATCGGCGAATCGTACGCCAGGTTCGGGGCCCGGCGGACGCGGCGCTGCCCGGCGTTATAACCCCAGGCACGACGTGGCTCCTTGACCTGGTTCAGGGTTTCGTGAACCAGCACGGCGCCACCGGCAAGACGCGGGGGAGATTTCGTGGCCGACAGGTAATAGAACAGCGTGTTGTCCAGCGTGCTCTCATCCCCTTCCGGGTTATAGAAGTTAAGAAAGATGTCCTGCTCTGACATGGTCAGGCTGTAGTCGCCGTCCGTTTCAACAGCCACTTCCCCGGAATGGAGCTCGATGAAGATGCCGCGCCAGCTGGTCTTGTGGTTCCAGATTGCCTGCTGGGCCTGATCTTCGTTGGAGCCGTGCAGTATCGGGAAGGGAATACCTCCGTAAGCGCCGTCGATACCGTCCCCGCCGGCAACCAACTCGGCGTCGGTGGCATTGTCTTCAATATTCTCCAGCACCCACTCCGGCCAGGCCATGGTCCGGCGCGACGGGTAGACCTGAATCTCATACGTATCCGGATAGGTCTCAAGCAGTGCCCGGGTCCCTTCGGTCAGGTACTCCGCATACTGCTCCATGTTATCCGCGGTGACGGTGTGGCGGATCTCATCGTCCGGGAAGGGATTCGGGTGAAAATCCCCGGATTCCCCGTAATTCACGTTGTCGGGAACGCCATCAAGCCCACCGGTATACTGCGGGATGACCCCATCCTCGCTACCCGCGCGGGGTGCCCCGAACCGGGTAAGCTCCTCACTACCGAGCCGGTCGGCCTGTTGGCTTGAAACCGCGGCCAACACCGGCCCACCAGCGAGCATCAGCGTTCCTGCCAGAGATACTACAATAGCTCCACGCAAGGTATTCACTGTTTTATACATCCTATAGACCCTGTTGTTGTTTTCAGGTTGGAGAGAACCTTCCGAAAGGGTAGTCGATTGCGCCGCTTTGTCCACATACCTGACGCTTGTCATTGCTCCTGAAGGCTCTTGGAAACCACCTCAAAAAGATCTTTCGACAGCTGGGGTTGCCCCTTCAGCTCCTGCAGGACCGATTTCATCGACTGACGAAGCCCCGGCGCATATTGCCGCCATCGCGTCAACGGTTGGGCCAGGCCTGCGGCGATCTGGGGATTGCTGGCATCCAGGCGCTGGATCTGTTCACCCAGAAAACGATGACCACTGCCGTCCGGCTCATGGAAATGGACCAGGTTCCGGGCCGCAAAAACACCAATGACCGTGCGGATCTTGTTGGGGTTCTTCCAATCAAAGGCGGGGTGCTCCAGCAGCTCCCTCACCCGCTTCAGCCCCCCCATCCAGGCGCTGCCACTCTGTACGGCAAACCACTGTTCAACCACCTGCGGATCGTGCTGCCAGTCCGCGTAGAACTGCTCCAGGGCGCGGTCGCGCTCTTTGTCAAACGGGGAATTGACTAGCGCACTCAGAGCGCCAAACCGATTCGTCATGTTGTGGGCGTCCCGGAACTGTTCCACCGCCAGGTCCCTTCCGGCCTCGTCCCCGATCACGGTCAGCAGTGACAGCGCACTGTTGCCCAACGAACGGGCGGCAACCTGCTCAGCACTGAACGCGTAGGGTTCACTGGGCTGGTTGCGCATATACACGGCCAGGAGCTCTTCCCTGAGCGCTTTGGCGACGGTGGTCTGGACACGCTGGCGCGTCTCGTGGATGGCCTGTACATCGGCATCCCGGGTCAGCTCAATCAGGTACGCGGTTCCCGGCAGCGCCAGCATCCGTGCCACCAGGGCCCGATCCAAGTCCGTATCCGCAAGCAGGTTCCGATAGGCTTCAATCAGGCGTTCATCCACCTCTGTATCGTTGCCTTCCAGCATCGACTGAATAACATCAATGGCAAGTTTCTGCCCCGCATCCCAGCGGTTGAAACCGTCGGGATCGTGACTCATCAGGAACATAAGCTGGTCCCGGCTCCAGGCATAATCCAGCTTCACCGGGGCGGAGAAATTCCGGAGCAGCGACGGCACCGGCCGTTCCTCAAGATCCTTGAAACAGTAACTGTGCCGGGATTCGGTCAGATCCAGGACCTGTTCCGTATTACCAAGGTCATCCAGCAGCAGGGGTTCGCCCGCGCCGTCCAGAAGGCCCATCCGCAACGGAATATGGAATGGCGCCTTGTGCGGCTGACCGGGTGTGGCGGGGCATGACTGCTCAACATTCAGTGTGTAGACGCCTTTTTCCGCGTCAAAGTGGTCGGAGACATGCAGCACCGGGGTGCCGGCCTGCTCATACCAGCGGCGGAACTGGCCCAGGTCACGCCCGCTAGCCTCCTCCATCGTCGCCACAAAGTCATCCGTGGTAACGGCCCTGCCATCGAACCGGGCAAAATAGAGATCAGAACCCTCGCGGAACATATCGGGCCCGAGGAGCGCATGGATCATCCGCACGACCTCGGCGCCCTTTTCATACACGGTCAAGGTGTAGAAATTGCCGATCTCGATATAGGACTCCGGTCGCACGGGATGCGCCATTGGCCCGTCATCCTCGGCGAACTGCGCCGTACGCAGCATATTGACGTGGTCAATCCGCTGCACCGTGGGTGAGCCCATATCGGCGGAGAACTGATTGTCCCGAAAGACGGTAAAACCTTCCTTGAGGCTGAGCTGGAACCAGTCACGGCAGGTAACCCGGTTTCCTGACCAGTTGTGGAAATACTCGTGGGCAACAATGCTCTCAATACGGTCGTAGGCGGCATCCGTAGCCGTTTCCGGGCTGGCCAGCACACAGGAGGAGTTGAATATATTGAGCCCCTTGTTCTCCATGGCGCCCATGTTGAAGTCATCCACGGCAACAATCATGAAGATGCCGAGGTCGTACTCCCGGCCATAGACCTCCTCATCCCACTGCATGGCCTTGCGGAGGGACGCCAGGGCGTGGTCGCACTTGTCGCTGTTGCGCGGCTCCACATACATCCTGAGGTCCACGACCCGACCGGAGCCGGTGGTGAACTCATCCCGTTTTTCCACGAGATCCCCGGCCACCATCGCAAAGAGGTAACTGGGCTTGGGGAAAGGGTCTTCCCAGGTGACCTGGTGCCGCCCCTCGTCCATTTCACCGTGATCCACCGGATTGCCGTTGGCCAGCAACACCGGATACCGCTCACGGTCCGCCTCGATGCGGGTACGGTAGCAGGCCATGACATCAGGCCGGTCCAGGAAATAGGTGATGCGACGGAAGCCTTCGGCCTCGCATTGGGTACAGAACATGCCGGAGGATTTGTAGAGCCCCTCGAGCCGCGTATTGTCCTGTGGGCGGATACAGGTGACCACGTCCAGGTTGAACTGATCGGGTACATTACTGATTCGAAGCGACTCGGAGTCCACGAGCGCGCCTTCAACAGGGCGCCCATCCAGGATCAGGGTTTCAAGCTCCAGGTCTTCCCCGTGCAGCACCAGGTCGCGTTCCGCGCCATCGGCTTCCGGGTTACGGCGGACCTGGAGACGGGAGTGAACCCGGGTCTGGTCTTCGAAAAGCTCAAAACGCAGATCCACATGGTCGATGAGAAACGGCGGTTTGCGGTAATCCTTCAGGTAGATACTCTGCGGCTGTGACGCTCTCATTGGGCGTTACCTTGTTGTTGTTCAGTTCTCGTGAATCCGGACCGAGCCATTGCCGCCACAGCTGCCCTTCTTCTCTGGCCGCTCGACATAACCAGCCCGTTCCTGTTCAGGAATGTTGTGTTCACGCTCATACCAGATGATCGCTTCCATACAGATTGATTTCTGCTCGTCAGTCAGCTCGCGGCCATCCGGCCATTTACCAAGCTGCAGGGACTCGCGCAGGCTCTGATAGATGCGCGGGTCCAGTTGGCGGATCAGTTGTTCGTAGGTCATGCGCCTCTCCCCTGTTGTCAGTTGCGCCTCTGCAAGCGGAATACGGAAAGGATAAAGCCATAGAGCACCCCGCTCACAAGTCCGCCAAGGTGGGCCGCATTGGCCATATTCGCTCCGATCAGAACCTGGGTCAGCGGGGTAAAGCCGATCAGCAGCCAAACCACGGCCACGGTCATCAGCGCTGGCGGGAACTGGAAACGGGGACGCCACTGGTTCACCAGCCAGACGTAACCCAGGACGCCATACACCACACCGGACAGACCGCCAAACAGCGGTCCGGAAATCAGGTACTGGGGAATATTTGCCCCCAGCGACGTGATCAGGATCAGCCCAACAATATGGCGGCGACCATCCAGGGCCTCGATCTGGCTGCCCAGAAACCACAGCATAACGGCATTGAATACCAGGTGCATCACGCTGAAGTGCAGGAGATCCGGCGTCAGCAGGCGCCACACCTGGCCGGAGGCCAATGTCCCTAGCAAGGCATCCACACGCTGCGCCATCGTCGCAACCGGCCATTCCAGGGGATTGACGGCCGTGAGCATCACCATCAGGGGTTCACGCGCGCCAAAGGCGGTAATCCAGGCGACGATACCGGCAACAACAATCAGGGAGAACGTAACCACCGCATCCCTGGGCCTGGCCTGCCAGTAGCCGGGGAAACTGCGGTGCACACGCCGCCGGGGCGCCTGTTGCTGGCCGGTTGCCGACGCATCGGTGCGGAAACGAGGGTCATCCATATAGCGCTCCAACGCCCGGGTCACCGGCTCACGCAGATGCTCACCCTCTACAAACAACTCCTGATGCCCCTCCGTTGAAATAATCTCGTGAATAACCTGTTGGGTATCCAACCAGCGACTGAAAGGCGCCAGGTCTATGGTTTCCGGTATTGAGGCAATGCGGATCATTCATCCTGCTCCGAGGGATTTACATCGACCCAGACAAACTTCTGCGGATCAAGGCGGGTCTCATCATCCATACGATACGCAACCAGCTTGCCGTATTTCACAGCGCTGTAATCCAGACAGGCCACATTGGGCGCAATCGGCTCGGGCGGGCCCTGGAGCCAGTAATGACCCACAAAGACCGGACGCTCATTCGGACCATAGGTAATCAGCTGATCCCGTTCCGCGGCACTCAGCGGCCGGTCCGCAATGCTCCCCGGCAACGGATCAGGTTGGAATACAATGTCCCCATAGGTCTGCGCATCCGCTCCCCAGAACCGTGTCCGGAAGAACTGGCGCTGAAAGCCATCACGTCCGGTCATGGTCATGCCGTCCGGCAGTTTCATTGCCGTGCCGCGCAGCAGCCGATCCATGACCCGACCGGCGAAGGAGCCCGGCGCCATTGAGGCGTGCAGGAAGTCCTCATCAATGCAGCCCGACGGATGCTGTTCCTCGAACTGGCGTATGAGCCTTTCGTCCCAGCAGGCATGAACCACGCGGAACCGATCCGTTTCCAGGAACAGCGGAAGTTCGTAGAACCAGGCCAGGAACTCGTGCCATTCGTTATCATAATGCTCGAACTGCTCAAGCGTGTCCCGGATCAGGCGGTTATGGCGCTCATTGTGCTCGCGAACATGGCGGCGTCCACTGCCAGGGCGTGCCAGGGTGGAGTAACCAAGCGCGTTGTACTCGTGATTGCCCATCACGATCAGGGCTGAACCGCGATCCACCATGTCACGGACCAGGTGCAGTGCCTCGCGAATCCGGGGACCCCGATCAATGATATCGCCGACAAAGATCACAGTCCGGCTCGGGTGTTCATAGACGCCCTGGCGCTTGATGTACCCCATCTGCTCGAGCAGGCGCTCGAGCGTCAGGGCGCAACCGTGAATATCACCAATGATGTCGTAGCCCTGCACCCTGCTCATGACGCCTCCGGCCTAGCTGGCTGCAATGGTGCTTGCCCATCCCAGCTTCTCGCGACAGGTCGCATAGAAGTTGTGATCACTGGGGTGAATCAGGTTCAGGCGGAACGGCTTCTTGGCGATGGAGATGCTGTCACCCGGCGCGCACGCCAGCTCCTGCTGGCCATCACAACTCACCTGGGGCCAGGTTTCGTTGGCCTCGTCGATAATGAGCTTGATTTCACTGCCACCGTCAACAACGATGGGCCGGCTGCTGAGGGTGTGGGGAAACATGGGGACCAGCACGATGGCGTCAAGCTTCGGGTGCATGATGGGGCCGCCCGCCGAGAGTGCATAGGCGGTGGAGCCGGTCGGCGTGGACACGATCAACCCGTCGGAGCGCTGGCTGTAGACGAACTGACCTTCAATGTAGAGATCAAAGCCGATCATCCGGGTCGAGCGGCCCGGATGCAGCACGATATCATTAAGGGCCGTACCAAACCCCATAGGTTCGCCGTTGCGCTTCACGTGAGTATCCAGGAGGAAACGCTTTTCCTCAATGTATTCCCCTTCCAGCACTCGTGCCAGACGCTGCTCAAGCTCCTCCGGGGAAATATCGGTAAGGAAACCGAGGCGTCCCCGGTTCACCCCGAGGATTGGAATACTCGACTTGGACAGATCTCGTGCGGCGCCCAGAAGACTGCCGTCGCCGCCTACCACAATGGCCAGGTCACAGATTTCGCCGATCAGCTTCTTGCTGGCCACCTGAAGGCCGTGGCCGGGCAGCATCGAGGCGGTGTCCGCCTCCAGGATCACCTGGTAGTCATTGGCCACCAGGTAGGTCTTGAGCCGGCGCAGTGTTTCGACAACCTTGACACTCCCGATGCGCCCGATCACGCCGATATGCTTGAAAGACTCCATGGACTGCCTTATGCCGTTAGCAGAATTCACTTGGATCAATAGTCTACCGGATCAGGCCCACCTTCGGGAATCGCGAATTCAGAGCACGGCGGCAACCCGGCAGCCCTGGTCAATGGCCCGCTTGGCATCGAGCTCAGAGGCCACATCGGCGCCGCCGATCAGGGTTACTTTCTCACCAGCGGCTTCGAGCCCGGCCTGCAGCTCCCGCAGCGGTTCCTGACCCGTGCAGACAATCACCGTATCCACGTCCAGCACCTGATCCTCATCGTTCACGGTCAGATGGAGACCGGCATCATCGATCTTCCGGTAGTCAACGCCGGGAACCATATGCACACCCCGCATCTTCAACGAACTGCGGTGAATCCAACCGGTGGTCTTGCCGAGCCCCTTGCCGGGCTTGGACGTCTTGCGCTGCAGCAGATATACCTCGCGCGGCGGTTGTGGCAAATCGGGCTCCACACCTTCGACACCGCCCGGGTGCGAGACGCTCATGTCGACGCCCCACTCCGCCATGAAGCGGTCTGTGTCCAGCGACGGAGAACGGCCCTCGTGGGTGAGGTACTCAGCCACATCAAAGCCGATTCCGCCGGCGCCCATGATGGCCACACGCTTGCCCACGGGCTTCTCGCGCCGGAGCACATCCACATAGCCCAGTACACGGGGATGATCGATGCCCGGAATCTCGGGCGTCCGGGGCTCCACCCCTGTAGCCATGATGATCTCGTCATAACCCCTGCCCACCAGATCAGCCTTGGTAACGCGTACCCCAAGGCTAAGGCCCACTCCGTGCTTGTCGATCATTCGGCGGTAGTAGCGCAGGGTCTCGTGGAACTCTTCCTTGCCCGGGATCTTCTTGGCCATGTTGAACTGGCCGCCAATCTCCTCAGCCGCGTCAAACAGCTCAACGCAGTGGCCACGCTCGGCCGCCGCCGTGGCACAGGCCAGTCCCGCAGGACCCGCCCCTACGACCGCAATCCACTTCGGCGTCTTCACCGGCTCGAAGTTCAGTTCGGTTTCGTGGCAGGCGCGGGGATTGACCAGGCAGGACGTCAGCTTCATCTGGAAGGTATGGTCCAGACAGGCCTGGTTGCAGGCGATACAGGTGTTGATCTCGTCGGAACGGTCCTCCCCGGCCTTGGCGATCAGGTCCGGATCCGCCAGAAAGGGGCGGGCCATGGAAACCATGTCAGCGTCGTTGTCCGCCAGTACCTTCTCGGCCAGGTCCGGCATATTGATACGGTTGGTGGTGACGAGCGGAATACCCACCTCGCCCTTAAGGCGTGCCGTGACCTTGCTGAAGGCGCCTCTCGGCACCATGGTCGCGATGGTGGGCACCCGGGATTCATGCCAGCCAATGCCGGTATTGATGATGGTGGCGCCAGCCTTTTCCACTTCCTTCGCCAGATGGACCACCTCCTCCCAGGTACTGCCCTCGTCCACCAGGTCGATCATGGACAGCCGGTAGACGATGATGAAATCCTCGCCCACGGCCTTGCGGACGCGGCGGAGAATCTCGAGGGGCAGGCGGATGCGGTTCTCGAAGGACCCGCCCCAGCGGTCGGTTCGGTGGTTGGTCCTGCGCGCAATGAACTGGTTGATGAAGTAGCCTTCCGAGCCCATGATCTCGACCCCGTCATAGCCCGCCTCGCGGGCCAGACCGGCGCAGCGGGCATAGTCATCGATCTGACCCTCAACTTCCTCGTCGGTCAGTTCACGGGGCTGGTAGGGATTGATCGGTGCCTGGATGGGCGATGGCGCGACCGGTTCCGGGGTATAGGCATAGCGCCCGGCGTGCAGGATCTGCATACAGATCTTTCCATCCACATCATGCACCGCCTTCGTGATCTTGCGGTGTTCGGCCACTTCATCCTGTGAATCCAGCTTGGCCGCCCCCTTCATGACGGCCCCTTCCGGGTTGGGTCCAATGCCGCCGGTGACGATCAGTCCAACGCTTCTGGCCCGCTCGGCGTAGAAAACGCCCATTTTTTCGAAGCCATTCTTCGTCTCTTCCAGGCCGGTGTGCATGGAGCCCATCAGGGCGCGGTTCTTCAGGCGGGTAAACCCGAGGTCCAGGGGTTCAAGCAGATGCGGGTACTTGCTGATGCCGGGTGCCGTTGCGCTCATAGTGTTCTCCAAATTCACGACGGTGGCTGGTAGTGGTTCAGTGTTGGCGATAAATTAAACGCAAGGCGGGGCTGCTACAATGTTCCTGATTAGTGATTTTATATCTTTGGATTGGTGTTAATGAGAAGAACCGGCTCGAACCGCCTTGGGGACATTTCCGTTCACTACGTCAGCGTCATGGCGCGCACCCTGGAGCAGCAGGGCATCGACAGCAGCCGCTGGCTGTCCCGTTTCCGGGTCTCGCGCAACCTGCTCACCACGCCCGATGCGCGCATCAGCATTCCCCGCTTCATGCGCATGGGCCATGCCGCCATCCAGCTGACCGGCGATCCCGCGCTGGGATTGGCGTTCGGCGAGAACACCCGCCTTACGGACCTGGGAATACCGGGAATCGCGGGCGCCTGCGCGCCCACATTGGGCGAGTCCCTGGGTACACTGATCGCCTTCGAACGTCTCACCAGCTACAACAGTCGGGGTCAGTCCAGCACAGATAGGGGCACCGGTGGCTCGATGATCGCCAGCTTCTACTCCATCAGCCCCTACAACAGCTACAACTGTTTCGTGGTGGATGCCATCCTCTCCGGCTGGGTCCAGTTCCTGAGACACCTGTCACCCGATCCCGTTGCGCCGGTGGCCGTCGATATTGAATACGCCGCACCAGTGGACCCCGCAGCCTACGCGGAGTGGTTCGGCTGTCCCGTCAACTTCGGGGCGCCGGCAAACCGCATTGACCTGCCCGACTCCATCACCGACCTCCCCGGGAATCTTGCCCAACCCGCACTGTTCCGGCACACGCGGGCGCAGTGTGAAGCCGCCCTGCAGCAGTACCAGTGGGGCCGAACCACCGCACAACGGGTCAAGGAGGAAATTGCCCCGCTGATGCGCGGAATGGCCCCGGAGATGGCGCAGATCGCCCTGAGACTGGGAACCACGGAATGGGGTCTGCGGCGGGCACTGACCCGCGAAGACACCCGCTATCGCGACCTTCTCGACAGCGTGCGCAGTGAACTGGCCAGTGACTATGTGCGGGAGACGCCCCTGTCGTTCACCGATATTGCGGATCTTCTGGGATTCGCCAACCCCAGCGCCTTCCAGAAGGCCTTCAGACGCTGGTACGGCTGTTCACCGGGGGATTATCGCCGTCTCGGAGGGGCGGTTGCATGAACTACATGTCGATGCCGTCGTCCATGGCGCTGTCGTCATCCAGCTCCGGACATCGCTCAAGCAGTTCTTCTTCGTAATCGCGCACGTTGCACCTGCATGATCTGGGATCCTGTTTGAAGTGCAGCATAATCCCGCCCGATGACACTTTGATGACAGGCCTCAGGCAGAGGCGCTTTCCATTGCCTGATCTTCCTCGGCGCTCTGGCGGCGATACTCAATCGGGGTCATTCCGGACCAGCGCTTGAAGGCACGGTAGAAGGTGCTGGGCTCGGAAAAGCCGGTCAGGTAGACAATCTCGTCGATGGACTCATCCGTCGCGGCCAAGAGCCGGCAGGAAAGGCGGTACCGGAACTGGGAAACCACCTGGTTGAAGGAGGTATTGGCCTCGGTCAGGCGGGTGCGCAGGGTCCTCGGTTTCATGCCAAGGCGCACTGCCACGGAATCCAGGGTCACTTCGCCTGAATCGAGCTGCTCGGCGACAAGGCGCTCCACTTCCCCGACAATATCCTGTTTTTCAAGCTCGGCCACCTGTTCGCTGGCGAAGCGTTCGTGCAGTGCAAGAAGACCAGGCTCGTGGTGGGGCGACGGATCATCAAGCACCTCGGAGCGGAAGTAGACGCGGGTATCCGGCTGACCGAAAGAAACGGGGCAGCCCAGGACCCGTTCCACGCGATCCTGTCCGTGCTGACGCTGATGCTCGAAATGCACGGCGGTGGGTTCGAAACGGTTATCCGTCACCGAGTTGAAAAAGGCGAGAACTCCCTGAACGAAACATTCGGAGAAATGCCCGATCTGGCGGACTTCCTCGGCCGCGGCATTCAGTACCACGTAGCACTCGTCCTCTCCCTCATGAAGATTCAGGTCAGCGGCATCCGTAAGCAGGCGTTGATAGCTGACCGCCCGCTTCAATCCCTCACCGAAGGTTGGACTGGAAAGAAACAGGTACTCAAGCACCTGCCCCTTATAGGTGGGCACGTGCCACCCCAGGTGCAGCCCGATATCCGGATCGCCCGTAACATCCTCCACGACCCGCCAGAAGAGCACCTGCGCGGCATGAGGCGTGCGAAGATTCTCACGACGAAGGTAGTCCTCATTCACGCCCAGTCGGCGGAAAACAGGATCCGTGTCGATGCCGGCACGTTTCATCGCCTCATAGACCAGACGAAACAGTGCTCCTGAATCCCTTTGTTCTCGCATAGGTTACTACCTGGCCGATTCCCGTGTTGACGCTCGTGGCAGAGAGCCGTGTCTCCATGGATTTGACGCTGACATAACCGCCATGCATGCTTTCGCCATCATAACGTTCACAGCGTTCATTGTAATCCATTTGTGATACAACTCTCAGTCTAGGTCACCAGAGCGGGATCCATGAAAAAAAGTCCAGATTATCGTTTTAATCCACCACCACTCCTGCCCATGTATGGCAAAGCCATAATGCCTGGTCGCTCAGGAAAGAGCGGTCGCCCAACGGCCGCCGATATTCCGGAACTGGAAGCCCGGATCACGGGCGTGCGTACGGATACACCAGCCATTCGCGAATACCGCAGGGTCTGCGGTTTCGCTGCCAGCAGCCACTGCCCCATTACCTGGCCGCATATTCTGGCGTTCCCGCTGCACATCCGGATCATGACCGACCAGGCGTTCCCCTTCCCGCTTCTCGGAATGGTTCATCTGCGCAACCGCATCGACCAGCACAGGGCCATCGGGCAGGGAGAGACGCTGGAGCTCATCGCAAGTCTTGCCAATGCCACGGACACGGAACGCGGCATTGAGTTTAATATCGTGACCGAGGCCCTGTCCGGTGGTCGCACCGTCTGGACCGAAAGCAGCACCATCCTTTACCGCCAGCCGGTCAGTAACGGAGAGAAGAAAGCTGGCGCAGCACCCGCGGCACCCCAGATGCTGTCGGCGCAGGCCAACATCCAGGCGTCCGGGAACATCGGCTTTCAATATGGCTGGGTGTCGGGGGATATGAACCCGATCCACCTCCATCCCTGGTCGGCCAAGGCCTTTGGCTTCCCCAGGGCCATTGCCCACGGCATGTGGAGTAAGGCCCGCTGTCTGGCAACTCTGGAAGAGAGGGAAGGCCCTCTGGTGGGGGCGAGCGTGGACGTCCAGTTCAAGAAGCCCTTCTTCCTGCCCGGCACGGCCATCCTTACGTGGCAGCGAGGCACAAGCGGCAGCATGCCCTTCCGGTTGCTGAACAAGGATGCCTCGGCGCCGCACCTGGAGGGCTCACTCGACCGACTCTGAGAGCGCTCCATCAGCAAGTGGCAGCGTAAACCAGAAGGCGGTTCCACCGCCTTCACGCCGCTCGAATCCAATCTCCCCGCCCTGCCCGTTAACCAGACTGCGACACAGAGACAGGCCAATGCCCATGCCCTCTTCCTTGTTGGAATAGAACGGCTGGAACAGGCGCTCCTCCGCGTCATCCGGAAGCCCACAACCCCGATCCAGGACCCGGATACAGACCCGTGTCTCAAATACTTCGGCACTGACCTCAACGGGCTCCTGCGCGCCCGCCATACGGGAGGCTTCCAGGGCATTGCGGATCAGGTTCAGAACCACCTGCTGCACCTGCACGGCGTCGCCCATGGCCTGGGGAAGATGCGGCGGAATTGACAGCGTTACTGAAACCGCGTTGTTGCGGGCGTCCACCTCCGCGAACTCGCGGCTCTCGGCAAGCAGCCTGGCAACGTCAATCGCGTCCTTGCCGCTGGCCGGTTTCTGGACGAACTGGCGGATCCGGCGGATGACTTCGCTGGCCCGATGGGACTGCGCCGAGACCTTTTCCAGAACCTGCCTTAGCGCCTCCTGATCCAGCGTTTCCTTATCCATCATGCGGGTGACGAGGCTCACATAGTTGGTAATGGCCGTCAGTGGCTGATTGATCTCATGGGCGAACCCAGCCGCCATCTCGCCCATGACCGAAAGACGGGAGGCGTGGGCCAGCTGTTCCCTCTGGACGGAGACGAGCTCACGGGTTTCCTCAAGGGCCCGTTCCTGGGCGAGTTCCTCGGTAATGTCGCGGAACACCATGACACTGCCGCTGAGCTCGCCCCCTTCAAACCGGGGGGCGGCCCGGTACTCGGCCTGGAAAGTGCCCCCGTCCGCGCGCGCCATGGTAACCCCGCGCCGCAGCACGGGTGACCCATCACGGCACAGTACCCGCTCCATGTGGGCTTCTGATTCCGGTGCACTGAAATTCAACTCCTGCAGCGACCGACCCACCACGGTTTCCTGGGGGGCGCCTGTAATCACGGCCGCAGCAGGGTTGGCAAAGGTGATCACGCCCGCCAGGTCGAGACCGTAAATCCCTTCGAAAATGGCATTGAGGATGCTCGCCTGTTCGCTCTCAAGCTGGCGGTTTCGAGCCTGCATCTCCCGCTCAAGCTGGATGACCCGGATCTGGGTATCCACCCGCGCGATGACTTCCTGGGCCTGGAAGGGTTTCCCTATATAATCCGCGCCGCCCATATTGAAACCCTTGACCTTGGCTTCCGTATCATTGAGCGCTGAGAGGAAGATGATGGCACTCAACGCGGTCGTCGAATCCCCTCTGAGCGTCTGACAGACCTCAAACCCGTCCATGCCGGGCATCATGATATCCAGCAGGATGACCTCAGGCTGATGGCGTCGGGCCAGCTGTATGGCCTTTTCGCCGTCATTGGCGATCAACAGCTGATAGCCCTTGTCTCTCAGTGTCTCATAGAGCACCTTGAGGTTCTGGGGATTGTCGTCAACCAACAGAACACAGGCGTGTTGCTCCCTTGGCGCGGTTTCCATGCTCAGGCCTCATCCTGGACGCTGAGCACCATTCGCACGAGCTGGGCCAGCGAGTGCGTTCCCATCTTGTGCATCACCCGTGAACGGTGAATCTCAACCGTCCTCTGGCTGATACTGAGCTCAATGGCGATCACCTTATTGGCCTGTCCCGCTATCATCCGATCCATGATTTCCCGTTCCCGGGGTGTCAGCTCGGACAACCGGTCCAGGATCACCTGCTTCTCTTCGCGAACCTGGCGTTGCTCAGCATTCTCGGAAAGTGCAGTACGGATTTTTTCCAGAAGCTGGTCTTCATGATAGGGCTTCTCAATGAAATCCACGGCGCCCTGGCGCATGGCCTCCACCGCAAGCGGGACATCGCCATGCCCCGTTACAAAGATGATGGGAAGATCAGAGCCTCGCTCCACCAGAGCCTCCTGAAGCTCCATGCCGTCCATTTCGGGCATGCGGATATCCAGGACCACACAGCCGGCCATATCCGGCCGCCAATCCTCCAGAAAACGCGCGGCCCGGTCGTAGGCACTTACCGGCATTCCCTCTGATTGAAGTAGCAGCGAGAGCGAGTCCCGTACGGCCTCATCATCCTCAACGATGTAGACGGTCTGCTCCGTATTGCTCATGCAAATGCTCCATTACCCGTGTTCAGACAATCCCGCCCTTCAACCCTCTCCCCGGGACGCACCGGGTGTGTAACCATCCTCCAGTGCAGGCGCTATGGTGGTTGGATCAACCCGCTCGTTACGCCAATTCATCCGCCAGTCCAGGTGGGCGCCGGTAGCACGGCCGGTCGCGCCAACTTCGCCCAGGGCCTGACCCTGATCGACTTCATCGCCCACGGAGACATGGATGTCACTCAGGTGCAGCATGGTCGAGGACACCTCATAACCATGATCAATAATCAGGGTACCGCCGGAGAAATAGAGGTCGGGATCCGCGAAAGTCACCTCGCCACTCGCGGGTGATACCACGGTGCGGCCCGTTTCAGCGGCGATATCAATACCGTAATGGGGTTGGCGGGGCTCGCCGTTGTAGAACCGCTGACTCCCATAGACACCGGTGATCCGTCCTTCCACCGGCCAAATAAAGCCCTCGAGAAACGCCTCTCGCTGTGACGTCTTCTGGCGGGCTTTCGCCACCCGGCGGGCTTCTTCCCGAATGCGCTCCATGGCCTGCTCATGGGGATTGACGGTTCGATCGGGCACGCCGTCCACGCGCTGGACATCGTAGTCCCGCTTGGCGAGCTCAATCCGGTGGGTTTGCGTCTCGCCATCGGGGCCGACCACAAGCAACTCCTGCTTCTGATCCGCATCCCGACCAAACCCCACGGCGAAACGACCTGAATCCGTGACACCGACCGGCTCCCCGTTGAGGCGAACCCCATGCCCCGAGGGAACCTTGCCCTTGAGCAGGGCACCCTGCATCCGGGGGCCCTCCAGCTCAAGCGCATGCAGGGGAAGCATCCAGGCAAACATGAGAAAACCGGCAACGAATCGCAGCACGCGCGTAAGCTCCAAACAGGGTTGAGAAATGATGAACGACCGCTATTGTTAGCGAAGCCGGGCCATAACTGCAAGCATCGGGAACTGTATGCATTACCGACTGGGTGACCACGAACTCCTGCTGATCGATGACTTTCTGGACTCAGAAGAGGCCAGTCAGCTCCTTCAGCAACTGCTCGATGCACTGCCCTGGCGGCAGGATCGAATCACGATTTTCGGTCGTGAACACCCGATACCAAGGGAACAGTGCTGGATTGCCGGGGAAAGTATGACGTACCGCTACTCCGGGCAGACCCTCACCCCGACGCTCTGGCCCGACTGGCTTCGCCCCTACGCGGAGCGTGTTTCCGAGGCCACGGGCGAAGCCTTCAACAGCGTGCTCGCCAACCGATACCGTGATGGAAGCGACAGCATGGGATGGCACAGCGACGATGAGCCGGAGCTCGGACCGGAACCGATCATCGCCTCACTGAGCCTGGGCGGAGAACGACGTTTCCGGTTCCGGCATCGCCGGGACAGTAAACGCACGCTGTCACTGGATCTGCCCCACAACAGCCTCCTGATCATGCCGGCGGGGCTCCAGAGCCAGTGGCAGCATCAGCTCCCGAAGACGCGCAAGGCCGTCGCGCCGCGGGTCAACCTGACTTTTCGTCGTCTTGTCGACGCCTGAGTTCCGCGAGACGGCGCTCAATCCGGCCGTAGACCGTATCGGCAGGGTATTGACCCTGCTTATCCCGCTTTCCGACAGGCATGCCCAACAGCAGCTCCAGGACCTCCTCGACAGTGGTCACGGGATAGACCTGAAAACCGTGATCCCGAACGGCGTCACGCACCCGGCTATCCAGCATCAGATTCTGGACGTTCGTGGCAGGCAGGATGACCGCTTTTTCCTCGCTGTCACCACGAGCAACGCAAGCATCATAAAACCCTTCCACCTTTTCATTCACGCCACCGACGGGCTGCACCTCGCCGAACTGGTTCACCGATCCGGTCACCGCCCTGTCCTGGCGAATGGGCAGCTCCGACAGCGATGAGATGATCGCGCAGAGCTCGCCCAGCGACGCACTGTCGCCATCGATCTCCGCATAGGACTGCTCAAAGGTCAGCGTAGCGGTCAGCGGCATGGGCTGTTCCCGGGCAAAGCGCGAGGACAGCCAGGCCGAGAGAATCATGACCCCCTTGGAATGGATCGACCCACTGAGCTTCACATCGCGCTCAATATGGATGACATCGCCGTCACCGTACTGGCAGGTGGCGCTGACCCGATTCGGCAAACCAAATTCATAACCCCCGGTCGATAACACTGACAGGGCATTGATCTGTCCCACGACCTCGCCCCGCAGGGAAATAAGCGTGGAGCCATCGCTGAAGCCACGCAGGAACTCATCCCGGATGCGCCCACTGCGGTAATCCGCGCTTTCCAAGGCTTTGTCGATATGATCATCCTGAAGACAACTCGCCTCCAGACCCCGGGCATGAAAATCCGATTCCCGCAGGAGGTTGGCAATATCCACGGCGTGCAGTGAAAGCCGATCCTGGTGCTCAGCCAGCCGTGCGCTGTACTCGATAACCCGGGCCACCGCCTTGCGGTCGCAGGGAAGGAGTTTCTTGTCCTGGCAGAGACTGGCGATGAACTTGGCATACAGCGCCTGACTGTCCGTGGTGCGCGGCATCTCGTTCTCGAAATCCGCGGTTACCCGGAACAGCTCCGCAAACTCCGGATCGTACTCCTGCAGCAGGAGCCAGGTATCCCGATCCCCAAAAAGCACGAGCTTCACATCCAGCGGCACCGCTTCGGGCTCAAGGGAAATGGTGCCTGACAGGGTCAGTTCCCGCTCCAGGGAATGGATGCTGATCTCCCGGGAACGCAGGGCCCGCTTGAGGGCGTCCCAGACAAAGGCATTCTCAAGCACCTTGGTGGCATCCATCAGGAGGTAACCGCCATTCGCTCGATGCAGGCTGCCTGGGCGGATCAGGGAAAAGTCCGTGTAGACCGTTCCCTTGTAGGTCACGTTCTCGATGAAGCCAAACAGGTTGTGATAGGTGGGATTCTCTTCCACCACCACCGGTGTAATGTCATCGGTACGGCTTACCAGAAGATTGATGCGATAGCGCCGCGGCAGACGCTGCTCAAGGGATGCGTAGGCAAAGGCGGCCTTGTCCTCCCCATCCTCGAGAAAGATATCCAGGTTCTCGGCAATATCACTCTTCATGGCCTGGAAATGCTCGGTCACGCCGGGATAGTCGCCGTACCGCTCAGCCAGCTCATCAATAAGGTGGGCCGACACATGGTCCAGCGTCTCCTCGTTGAGCCTATGCTGTTGCTCCGCGTGTTCCTCCTCCCATTCCGCGATCTGCCGGACCACGCGACGCAGCTTTTTCTCAAGATCCCGGATCGTTTCCTCGAAGGAGCGCTTCTCCTCCTCGGAAAGGGCACTGAAGGACTCGTTGGTGTGCGGCTCTTCCCCGTTCATCGCCGTCAGTCGATAGCCACCCGGCGTGCTCATGGAAAGATCCACATTCTGTTGGCGCGCCTCGTCCGAGAGGGCGTTGAGCGCCCGTTCCTGGCGAACCGTATAGCGTTGCTTCAGGTCCTCAAAACGACTCTGGTAGGTATCACTGTCAAACGCCTGGGGGATGACTTTCACCAACCGCGATATGAGACGGTCCACATCCTGCCGAAGCCGATCACCCGTACCCCCGGGCAGGCGCAGCACTTTGGGGTTGCGGGGATCGTCATAATTGGCGACATAGCACCAGTCACTGGCTTGTTCCGCCGGTTCAGGCTTTTGCTCCAGATAACGAAGCATCATGGTCCGCTTGCCAAGCCCAGAGCGGCCCAGCGCATAAACGTTGTAGCCGTTGTGGGGCATTGCCAGTGCAAACCGCACGGCCTCGCGGGCCCGATCCTGGCCAACAATCTCATTGAGCGGTTCCAGGGCATCCGTGCTGGCAAAGGGAAGCTCCTTGAGAACACAGGCTTTGTAGAGTTGTTTTGTCGCAAGTGGTTTCAATCGAATGGCCCGTTCTGGTTGGGAATCTGTAGTGGTGGCACTTTACAGGGCTGTACTGACATGACAAGGGTAATGTCGTAAATGTGACACAGGTCACGTAAGCGCGAAAGTTGGCTTTGCGCTCTATCGCGATTGCGCGAGAATCTTCTGTTATCAATTACAAGCACAACAGGATGTGAGGAGAGCAACAGCAGACCCATGGGCACTTACAGCGAAACTGAAAGCGTTTCAGGGGACTTGGGGAGCTTTCCACTTGTTTTTCGTGAGCAGCCGTCCGACGGGAACAGCGCGGCACGCGACATGCCACCCGCTAACGACGCCCAGCCCGAAGAACACACAACGGATGAGCAGCGCATTCAACCCCGATTCGACGCCCCCTGCCTCAGTGTGCGCATTCGGGCACGACGCCTGATTGGCTGGGAAAAGAACAGCCACGAGGTGGAATGTGTCGACATCAACCGCTATGGCACGGCCCTCAAAACCAACCAGGACCTGAAAACTGGTGCCCGCATACTGCTGGATTTCCGGGGTCACTACATCACACAGTCCAATGTCTGTGGTCACGTCGTGAGCCGTGTCAGAGAGGAAGACGGGTCCTGCCGGATTGGCGTCCAGTTCAACTACTGTGTTGAGCGCCAGAACTATTCCAGGACTATCGATAACGCCCTGTCGCAGATTGAAGCCTTCTGCCGCCGTCAGATGGCCCGATACAGGCGTTAAACGGGCCGTGCCGGCGCCCCCTAGCGCATACCCCCGAACAGAATCGTCAGTATCATCAGCAGAACCACCCACCCAATCAGGGCAAAACCGATACCTTTCGGAAGCCCCTGGGGCAGGTCGCCACCATTACCCGAATCCGGAAAGGGTCCGATATCCAGGGGGGATGACGCCGAGTGCCCTGATGGTGTGGCCTCGCCCAGAAGCGCATCCACCCGGTTTTGTGGAAAGGCCTTTTCGAGCTGCCGACGGTTGGCATGCCACCCCAGCCGCTCATCCAGGTAATCCATGATCTCCGAAGGCAAGACCCCATCTTCCGAGGTAGCCTGACGAGAAAGAAACTCAAAGACACGAAACCGGAGAACCTCGGTAACTCCCGCCTTGTGGGCCTTCTCTCCTTCAAGCTGGGCGCGCCAGCGCCGGATGTCATCCCGCCAGCCCGGATTTGAGAAAACGGTTTCAAGTTCCGTCATCACCTGCCCGGCGTGAATTTCAGCTTCCTGGCTCGGAGGTGGTGGCATTTCCACTTGCCCGGGAGAGGCATCTTCCTCTTCCGTCCCGAAGTCCTCATCCTGGGGGGCGGCGCCGGCTTCCTGCATCGCGTCCTCGTAAGCGCGCCTGAGTGCCCGATAGGCATCGGGGTCCGTGTCGGGATCAACAAACCGGAGCTGATATTCATAGGCGCGCTCAATCGCTTCCGGATCCCGCGTCCTTTCGATGCCAAGTGCTGACCAGGTGCTCATTCGCTCATGCCCCCGGGCTCGTCGTAGACCGCTGCCTTTTCCTTTTCCCCAAGCTGATCAGCGGGAACAAGGGCGGCCACCTGATTTGGATTATAAGGGGTGTACAGAACCAGCAACCGACCCTCGGCCAATGCCTTTTCCACACCCTGCCGACAGGTGTCCAGCGGGTCCTCGGTTTCATTGCTGCCGTTTTCCCGCATACAGTATTCGTCCACAAGCCCCTGCCGTGCTTCGTCGGAGAGACTTTCAAGCGGAATGATCATGGGTGCATTCCCGTTCTCAGATCAGATCCTCATTGGCATCTTCGGACGTGGTCGACGCTTCAGCGGATTCAGCCGGGGCTTCCTGCTTCTGATCGGGTTTCGGCATCAGCTTCTCGCGGATCTTCTGCTCGATTTCCATAGCCGTTTCAGGATTATCCTGCAGGAACTTGCTGGCGTTGGCTTTGCCCTGCCCGATCTTGTTGCCATTGTAGCTGTACCAGGCGCCCGACTTCTCCACGAACCCTTCCTTGACGCCAATATCCACGATTTCAGCCAGCCTGTTAATGCCGGTTCCATACATGATCTGGAACTCCGCCTGACGGAAAGGCGGCGCCACCTTGTTCTTGACCACCTTGACGCGCGTCTCGTTGCCCGTCACCTCATCACCTTCCTTGACCGAGCCGGTGCGGCGGATATCCAGGCGCACTGAGGTGTAGAACTTAAGGGCATTGCCGCCGGTGGTGGTCTCAGGGCTGCCGAACATCACACCGATCTTCATCCGGATCTGGTTGATGAACACCAGCATCGTGTTGGCGGTTTTAACACTCGCGGTCAACTTGCGCAGCGCCTGGGACATGAGGCGGGCCTGGAGCCCCACGTGGGAATCCCCCATTTCGCCCTCGATCTCCGCCTTGGGCGTCAGGGCAGCTACGGAGTCGACAATCACAACGTCCACGGCACCAGAACGCACCAGCATGTCACAGATCTCAAGCGCCTGTTCGCCCGTATCCGGCTGGGACACCAACAGCTCATTGATGTCGCAACCCAACTTTTCCGCATAGACAGGATCCAGGGCATGCTCGGCATCCACGAAGGCACAGGTCTTGCCATCCTTCTGGGCCTGGGCAATCACCTCGAGGGTGAGGGTGGTTTTACCGGAACTTTCCGGGCCGAAGATCTCGACCACACGCCCCAGGGGCAGGCCACCAATTCCCAGCGCCACATCCAGACCCAGTGAGCCGGTGGACACCGCCGGCATGGCCTCGCGCGGCTGGTCACCCATCTTCATGACCGCGCCCTTGCCGAACTGCCGTTCGATCTGCGACAGCGCCGAGTTCAGTGCTTTCTTGCGATTGTCGTCCATTGTTCCTGCCTTATCTGGTTACTGTATACTTGGACAGTATTATGCACAGCCCTGATCAATCATTCAACGGGTATCCTGCAGATAACCCCGCACGCCCTGCAAGGCAAATAATACCGACTGACGCCGCACCGCATCACGGTCGCCGGATAAGTGCTCGCACACGGCCTCGGGCTCGTCGATGGTGTCGCCCCAGGCGAACCAGACAGTGCCCACGGGCTTGTCGTCGCTACCCCCGCCGGGACCTGCCACACCACTGATTGCCACGGCCACATCGGCGCCGGTGACGGCGATGGCTCCGGATACCATCTCCCTGACAACCGCCTCGGAGACGGCCCCATGTTTCTCAAGGGACAACGGGGTCACGCCAATAAGCTTCTCCTTGGCCGCATTGCTGTAGGTCACCAGACCCGCCTCGAAGTAATCGGAACTGCCCGCCGTATCCGTCAGCATCTTGGCCACCCAGCCGCCGGTACAGGACTCAGCCGTCGCTATCCGTCTCGCCTGTTCACGCAACACCATCCCCAGCTCCGTAGCCGCTTCCTGCAGGGCGTGGTCGCTTACCTCATTCATTCGTGTCTCTCCGTTTCATTCCAGCCTTCAAGTGTCTAGAATCGACGCCATGTCCGCAGCCGAACCCGAACTCAGCAACCATACGCCCATGATGCGCCAGTATCTGCAGCTCAAGGCGGAACATCCCGACGAGCTGTTCTTCTATCGCATGGGCGACTTCTACGAACTATTCTACGACGATGCCCGCAAGGCCGCCGAACTCCTGGACATTACGCTGACCGCCCGCGGCCAGTCCGCCGGGCAACCGGTTCCCATGGCCGGCGTGCCCTACCATTCCGCGGAGAACTACATTGCCCGGCTGGTGCGCGGCGGCCATTCCATCGCCATCTGCGAACAGACCGGCGATCCCGAAGCCAGCAAGGGGCCGGTGGAACGTCGCGTAGTCCGTATCGTAACGCCGGGAACGCTGAGTGACGAGGCGCTGCTTGAGGAGCGCCGGGATAACCTGTTAATTGCGATCCACTGCCATCGCACGGCCTTCGGCATTGCCAGCCTGGAGCTTTCCTCGGGCCATTTCGCGGTTCAGGAGATGGAGGGCGAGGAAGCGCTTACCGCCGAGCTCCAGCGCTTACGGCCGGCAGAGATCCTGATCAGCGAAGACTTCCCCTACACCCAGCTTCTGGAAGGTTATACGGGCATCCGCCGCCAGGGCCCCTGGCATTTCGAGATGGATTCGGCCCATCGCCTGCTGACCCGCCAGCTCCAGGTCCAGGACCTGCGCGGCTTCGGCTGCGAGGACCTGACACTGGCCATCCAGGCGGCAGGCTGCCTGCTCCAGTACGCGCGGGACACCCAACGTAACCAGCTTCCGCACATTCGCAGGCTCTCCCGGGAACGCCGTGAGGAAAGCGTGCTCATGGATGCGGCCAGCCGGCGCAATCTGGAGATCGACACCAACCTCAATGGCGGCCAGCAGCATACCCTGGCGTGGGTAATGGATCGCACGGCCACGGCCATGGGTGGACGCCTCCTGCGCCGCTGGCTGCACCGGCCACTGCGCGATATCAGCACTGTCAGCCAGCGTCGGGACGCGGTCAGCGCCCTGCTCGACGGCCACCATCACGAGCCCATCCATGACATCCTGAAAGGCATTGGCGACATCGAGCGTATCCTGTCCAGGGTGGGCCTGCACTCGGCCCGCCCCCGGGACCTTGCGCGCCTGCGCGATGCCCTCAACCGGCTCCCCGAGTTACAGGAGGCGATGGCGCCGACACCCTCGGAACATGTTGCCGGGCTTGCCGAGCGTATCGGCCAGTACCCGCAACTCGCCGCCGTGCTGGAGAAAGCCATCGTCGACAATCCGCCGGTGGTTATCCGCGATGGCGGCGTGATCCGGCGTGGCTACGACGAAACCCTGGACGAACTGACCAGCCTGAGCGAGAACGCCGGGGCCTACCTGGTCCAGGTTGAGGAGCGCGAGCGCGAGCGCACCGGCATTTCCACGCTCAAGGTGGGCTACAACCGGGTTCATGGCTATTACATCGAGATCAGCCGGAGCCAGTCCGACCAGGCACCCACGGACTACATCCGCCGCCAGACCCTCAAGAACGCCGAACGCTTCATCACGCCCGAGCTCAAGGAGTTCGAGGACAAGGCGCTGAGCGCCAAAAGCCGTGCCCTGGCCCGGGAGAAGGGCCTCTATGACGAGCTGGTGGAGCAGATTGCCAGCGATATCGGTCCGCTCCAGGATACAGCCGCCGCCCTGTGCGAACTGGACGTGCTGGGCAACTTCGCAGAGCGGGCCCAGACCCTGCGCTTTAATCCACCGAATTTCTCGGAAACGCCAGGGCTGGAAATCCAACAGGGGCGCCACCCGGTCGTGGAATTCCTCCAGGATGACCCTTTTGTCCCCAATGACCTGCATCTGGACGACGAGCGCCGCATGCTCATCATTACCGGCCCCAACATGGGCGGTAAGTCCACCTATATGCGACAGGCGGCGCTGATTGCCCTGCTGGCCTATACCGGCAGCCACGTCCCAGCGGAGAGCGCCGTGCTGGGACCGGTGGACCGTATATTCACGCGCATGGGCGCCTCGGATGACATCGCCAGCGGCCGCTCTACCTTCATGGTGGAAATGACCGAGACCGCCAACATCCTTCACAACGCCACCCCGGAAAGCCTCGTGTTGATGGATGAGGTCGGGCGTGGCACCAGCACCTTCGACGGCCTGTCCCTGGCCTGGGCGGCGGCAGAACGTCTGGCCCGCAAGGTGAAGAGCTACACGCTCTTCGCCACCCACTATTTCGAGCTGACGGCCCTGCCCGAGCATGTTGGCCATGCCTGCAATGTCCATCTTACCGCCACGGAGCACGATGACCGCATTGTCTTCCTGCACAGTGTCCATGAAGGGCCGGCGAGCCAGAGCTATGGGCTTCAGGTGGCACGGCTGGCGGGCGTACCCCCTGAAGTGATCGACAATGCCCAGGCCAAGCTCAGGGAACTGGAAGAGGCGGACCCGGCACAACCCGCTTCTTCCGCCACCCCGGCGCCAACCACCCTGCAGGCGGATATGTTTGCCAGCCTGGAGCCCTCTCCCGAGGAAAGCGCGCTCCTGGAACTGAACCCTGACGACATGACGCCACGCCAGGCGCTCAACCGGCTCTACGAGTTGCGCGAGCAGCTGGAAGCACGACTCAAGCCCTCATCTTGAGGTCGGTCATTGCCGGCGAAGGCGGAATGCCGTCATGCTTGGTATCCGGCTTGCAGGCGTGACCACGGCACCCTAGAATAGCCGCCTCTGATGAAAAGCAGGATTCAATCATGACCTTTGTTGTTACAGAGAACTGCATCAAGTGCAAATACACGGATTGCGTGGAAGTCTGTCCCGTGGACTGCTTCTATGAAGGGCCCAATTTCCTGGCCATTGATCCGGACGAATGCATCGACTGCGCCCTCTGTGAGCCCGAGTGTCCCGTCGAGGCCATCTACTCCGAGGACGAAGTGCCGGACGATCAGGCCGTATTCCTGGAAATCAATGCGGATATGGCCGCCAAGTGGCCCAACATCACCGAGAAAAAGGATGCGCCGCCGGATGCCGATGAGTGGGATGGTGTTCCCGGCAAGAAACAGTATCTCGAAGAGGGCTGATCAGACAGCCCTCCCTGCCTTCCGGAACAGCGCCACATCCTTGCGCGGAATTGTGCATTCCCACCCGAGACGCCCGGCCAACACCCGCATGGTTTCCTGACGATAGAACACCACATGGGTGGGATCACGCCGGTAATGCCAGTTAGCAAACCGTTCATCGTCGGTCTGGAAACAGGTCATCACGCCCAGCCAGCCGCCGGGTTTCAGGCACTGATCCAGGAGCTGGAAGGTGCCGGCCGGATCGTGCAGGTGCTCAACCACCTCGGTACAGGTAATGAAGTCGTAGGTGTCCGACAGCCGCTCCTGATCCGGGACGTAAAACGGATCGTAGCCGAGGGTCCGAAATCCGGACTCATTCAGCATCGCAATCAGCGCCGGTCCCGGTCCACAGCCAAAGTCCAGCCCCCGGGCTCCCGGTTCAAGACGTGGTATGAGTTCATCCGCAAGCTTGCCCAGAAAACGACGGTACCCGGGGTCATCAACGTCATTCCGATGCTGGTCGTATTCGGCCTTTTCAGTGGATGGCAGAGGGCGTTGATCAGGGGCCAGGAAGGTCGCCATACAGTCCGGGCACCGGTAATAATGACGTTCCGCCACGGTCATAAAAAAATGGGTCGCTCCAGATTCACAGGCCGGACACGAGCACGAGGACGTTTCCTGTAACAATCAGGGTCGCTCCTTCTTCAAGCAATGCGTTCATGCAGAGGGCAATTCAGGCGCGTTGCGCCCCACTATGAGTTCGTCGGGATCTTCGAGGGCGGCGGTACGGCACTGCCCTTCGACAGCACCGAGACCGTGAATACACTGCTGATCAGCCTTTGTCGGGCTGATCCCCCATGAGCTGGCTAGTGTCGACGAAGTCTTTGCTGCTGGCCTCGTCGCCACCGCCGGTATCAGCGGTGTCGAGATCGTCATCCGGCGCGTCGGCACCGAGGCCAAGCCCCTTGCGCAGATCCCGCAGCAGGTCCACCGGGAAGACGATGGTGTTGGTCTTGTCGCTGGAGATTTCACTCAGCGTCTGCAGATAACGCAGCTGCAGGGCCTCGGAGCGCTTGGACAGGGTCCGCGCCGCCTCAAGCAGCTGCTTGGAGGCCTGATATTCGCCCTCGGCGTGGATGACCTTGGCCCGCCGCGTCCGCTCTGCTTCGGCCTGCCGCGCAATCACCCGGATCATGGACTCATCCAGATCCACGTGCTTGATTTCCACGTTCGAAACCTTGATGCCCCAGGCGTCCGTCTGGGAATCGAGAATATCCTGAATGTCCTCATTGAGCTTGTCACGGGACGCCAGCATGTCATCCAGCTCATGCTTACCCAGCACCGAGCGCAGTGTGGTCTGGGCCAGTTGGCTGGTCGCCGCGTAGAAATTTTCCACGCTGATCACCGCGTGCTGTGGGTCCATGACCCGGAAATACAGCACCGCGTTCACTTTGACGGAGACGTTATCCCGGGAGATTACGTCCTGGGACGGAACATCCAGCACAATGGTTCGAAGATCCGTACGCACCATCTGCTGAATGAAGGGAACAACAATGATCAGGCCGGGCCCTTTCACTCTCTGGAAACGGCCAAGCAGGAAGATGACACCGCGTTCATACTCCCTGAGGATCCGGAACATACTGATCAGCAGACTGATGACGATCAGTACAATGGCGATGGTGAAATATTCAAACATTGGCTTGCCCCTCCGGCTTCACCCTGAGTGTCAGCCCGCGGACTTCGAGCACGCGGACAATATCGTTTTCACGGATCGGTTCCTCCGACTCCGCCTGCCAGATCTCCCCAAGCACGCGCACACGGCCGCGACCATTGTCAAAATCATGAATGGCCACCGCCGTGGTATTCTCCATCCCCTCCTGGCCCGTGACGATGGTCGCGTTCCATGCCTGCAGGGCCATACGGACCACAAATACCATAATCACCACCGTGGTCACGGCCAGGGCCGCAATCAGCGGCATGGCAATCTGATACGCAGGCACGTCGGTATCCATCAGCATGATGGAACCCACAATAAAGGATACGGCGCCACCGCCGCCCAGGATTCCGAAACTGGGCGAAAAAGCCTCGACCGCCATCAACCCGATACCCAGCAGAATAAGCCCAAGCCCGACATAGCTTATGGGCAGCATCTGGAGTGCATACAACGCCACCAGAAGTGAAATCCCACCAACGACGCCGGGCACGCCCATGCCGGGATTATAGAACTCGAGGATCAGGCCATAGATGCCCACCAGCATCAGGATATAGGCCACACTGGGGTTGGTGATCACGCTCAGAAACTCGGTGCGCCAATCCTTCTCAACCCGGACCAGCTTGTGGTCTTTCAGGTTTAGCGTGCGCATCACACCGTTAACGTCCACTTCCCGGCCATCCGCCTGTTCCAGCATGTCGGTAACGGTATCGGCGCGAATATCGATCACGTTGCGTTCAAGCGCTTCACTGGATGACAGGTTCACCGCTTCCCGCACCGCCGCTTCCGCCCAATCAGCATTGCGACCCCGCAATTCGGCCAGCCCCCGGATATAGGCAACGGCATCATTGACCACTTTTTTCTCCATGGCACTGCGATTATCCGGCGCTTCGGTCTCTGGCGCCTGCCCTTCCACAGAGTCGCCCTCACTTTCCTGGGCCCCCTCCGTGCTGCCCTCATTCTGCAGACTGAACGGCATGCCGCCACCCTCATCGTCACCACCACCGCCGCCACCACCAATCTGCACGGGAGTCGCCGAGCCCAGGTTGGTTGCTGGCGCCATAGCGGCTATGTGGGAGGCATAGAGAAGGTAGGTTCCAGCACTGGCAGCACGGGCACCCCTGGGGGTGACATAGGTGGCCACGGGCACATCCGAATTGAGAATGGCCTGGATCATATCGCGCATGGAGCTGTCGAGGCCCCCGGGCGTATCCAGCTCAAGCACCAGCAGATTGGCACCGGCTTCTTCCGCATCGGACAGCGTTCGTGTAAACCAGTCACTGACCGCCGGTCCGATAGGCCCCTGAAGCGTCATGACCCAGACATCCGCGGGTCCGGCACGGTTTTCAGTCTCCTGCGCCTGGGCGGCAAGCAGCAGAAAACTCCCGAGCATCAGCAAGCAAAGATAAAGCACCCACCGCGGAACCATTCGCATCGTCAGCGTCCTGCAACCAACCAGATTGAAAAAAGGAGTTCCTGAACGCTAAAGATGGGGGATCAGGACAGGATTGACAAGTCTTCCTCAACCAGATTGCAGAATTCGCAGGCCGGCATGGGATACCCCAGATAGAACCCCTCCCCATCGCTGCATTCCAGACGCTGCATCAGGGCCTGCTGGCGCGCGGTTTCAAGCCCCTCGGCGATCCGGATGACGAGCCCCTTTTCAATGGCACAGTGAAACTGTCAGACGGTCAGGTAGCCCCCATCCACGTTCAGGCAGGCACCCGTGGTGTAACTGGCGGCGTCGGAAACCAGGTAGAGAACCGCCCCGGCCATTTCGCTGGGTTCGGCGATGCGTTTCTGGGGAATGTGCGCCAGTGCCTGCTGCTTGATGCTCTCGTTGGTGGTCAGGGCGCTGGCGAACTTGGTATCGGTCAAACCAGGCAACAGCGCGTTCACGCGCACACCTTTGGTACCCAGTTCGGTGGCGAAGGACTTGGTCATCTGGATGACGGCGGCCTTGCTGATGGAGTAGATGCCCTGGTAGTGGCCGGGAACCACGCCGTTGATGGAGGCGACGTTGACGATGGAGCCGCCGCCGTGTTTCTTCATGAGGTTGACGCCGCCGCTGGTCATGAAGAAGTAGCCGCGGATGTTGACGTCGACGGTCTTTTGGAAAGCCGCTTCGTCGGTGTCTTCGATGGGGCCGAAGTAGGGGTTGGCGGCGGCGTTGTTGACGAGGATGTCGAGTTTGCCGTGGCGGCCTTCGATGTCGGCGAAGATCGCGTTGATCTGTTCCATGTCGCCGATGTGGCAGGCGATGGCTTCGGCTTTGCCGCCGTCGTCGCGGATGGTCTTGGCGACGGCTTCGCAGCCGTCGATCTTGCGGCTGGAGACGATGACGTGGGCGCCCTGTTTGGCGAGCAGCTTGGCGATTTCTTCGCCGATGCCGCGGCTCGCGCCGGTTACCAGGGCGATGCGTCCGGTCAAATCAAAAAGGTCACTCATTTTCTATCCTTCCTTAACTCATTGTTGCCGTTGACTATTGAATTTGCCTGACGCAGGGATGGGGGACCTTCAAACGGGAATCGCTGTAAATACGTCCCTGTACGCTGCCCTCCGCCATCCATGGCTCCGGAGCTTCCCGTTTGAAGGTCCCCCATCCCTGCTCATTGATTGCTTCCTGTGAATTACGAGCTTGCTGAAATCATCGAAAAGTCACCAAATCCGGGCCCTCTCCTTCCAGATGCCCATAACTATTAAAAACAGCCAGGCTTCGGCGGCTGCCGCTGAACAGGACTCTGGAGATGCTGGCGTTGGCCAGGACTTCGTTGAGTTTCAGGGCGCGGCGGTCGTCGAGGTCGAGCAGGGACTGGGCGATGACGCTGATGGGGCCGCCGGAGGTGATGGCGTAGATGTCTTTGGCCTCGCCGGCGTCCTGGATGATGTCGTTCAACCCCTTCGTGACCCGGTCACGGAAGTCGCGCCAGGGTTCGGGGTAGTCGGTGTCGTGCTGGCCGCTGACCCAGCGGGTTATGGCTTCGGTGAAGGCTTTCTGGAAGGCGTGTCTCGGGTCGTCGCTCTGGGCCAGTTCGCGGGTCATGACGTCGGGGGTGGCCCAGCCGGGGCGGTAGGCTTCGAGGACGGACAGGTGGTCGAATTCGTTGAGGCCGGGGTGGGTGCCGGGCTCAGGGAGTCCGTTGCCGTAGCCTTCGGTCATGGCGTCGATGGTTTCGCGGTGGCGGCGGAGTTCGCCGCCGATAATCTGGTCAGGCCTGGTGTAGCGGGCCAGCCAGCGGCCGAGGACTCGGCCCTGCTCCCACCCTTTGGGTGAGAGTCGGTCGTAGTCGGCGGCGCCGAAACTGGCCTGGCCGTGGCGGATCAGGTGCAGGGTTGCCATGGGTCTGCTCCGCCTAGAGGCTGCTCTGGTCGATGAGGCGCTTGCAGCGCTGTTCCAGGTAGTTCGCGGCCTGGCCGAAGCCGGCGAAGCGCTTGTCCGTGGTCTGGCCGTGGTAATAGCGGTAGTAGATCTGCTGCACGATGCCGGCCAGGCGAAACAGGCCGTAGACTTCGTAGAAGTCGAAGTTGTCGGCGTGGTACCCGGAGCGTTCCATGTAGTAGGCCACCACTTCATCGCGGGTCATCATGCCCGGACGGTGGGTGGGCTGGCGGCGCAGCATCTGGAAGAACGGGTCATCGTCGGCCTGGACCCAGTACGCGAGGCTGTTGCCCAGGTCCATGAGCGGGTCGCCCAGGGTGGCCATTTCCCAGTCGAGAATGCCGATCACTTCGAAGGGGTTGTCCGGGTTGAGGACAGCGTTGTCGAAGCGGAAGTCGTTGTGGATGATGCAGGTGGCCACATCCTCCGGCATCTTTTCCTGCAGCCAGGCCATGACGGTTTCAAAATCGGCCACGTCTTCGGTGCGCGCCTTGCGGAAGCGGTCGCTCCAGCCGTCGATCTGGCGCTTCACGTAGCCCGCGCCCTTGCCGATCTGGTCCAGCCCCGCCGCCTGGTAATCGACGCGGTGCAGGTCCACCAGCTTGTCGATGACGTTGTGGCAAAGCCTGTTGGCTTCCGATTCGCCCAGTTCAAAGCCTTCCGGGAAGTCCTGGCGCAGGATGATGCCTTCAAGGCGCTCCATCACGTAGAAGTCATCCCCCAGCACGCTGTGGTCATCGCAGATGGCGATGATATTGGGCACGTAGGGGTAGACGGGCTTCAACGCATCCATGATGCGCGCTTCACGCAGCATGTCATGGGCGGACTTGGCCTTGTGGCCGAAGGGCGGGCGCCGCAACACAAAGGAGCGGGCGCCATAGTCGATCTGGTAGGTCAGGTTCGAGGCACCGCCCGGGTACTGGCGGATCACGGGTTCACCGCTGAGCTCCGGCAGTTTCTCTTTCATGAACCGGTCGACAACACCCGGGTCCAGCGCTTCGCCTTCCCGGATGTCCGTGGGCTGATCAATCAGGGTCATGGTTTCACCTTTCAGTTCTGGGTCTGCATCTTCTTCATCCAGCGCTTGCTCTCAAGCCCAAGCAGGAAGTCGAATGCTTTCGGGCTGGCGCGCTTGATGTACCAGAGCCGGCGTTCGGTCTTGTGCGGCAGCACCCAGAACTGGCCCTTGCGCACAGCGCGGGCAATATCGTTGGCGACGTCGTCGGCGGTGACGCTGGAGCGCTGCATCAGCTTATCCACGTTCTTCTGGATGCCAGGAATGCTCGAGCGCATGGAGCTGGTGAGGTTGGTCTGGAAGAAGGCCGGGCAGACCACGCAGACATTCACGCCCGTGCCGATGAACTCGTGGTTCATGGTCTCGGACAGCGCGATCACGCCAGCCTTGGAAACGTTGTAGCTGTTCATCAGCGGCGCCAGCATCAGGCCGGCCATGGAGGCGATATTGACGATGGTGCCACTGCCCTGCTCCTTCAGAACGGGGGTGAACACCTTGCAGCCCCGGACCACGCCCATGACGTTGATGTCCAGGATCCATTCCCAGTCGGCAATGGTGGTGTCCTCAATGGAGCCGGCCGAGGCCACGCCCGCATTGTTCACGACAACATCCACGCCGCCCCAGTCCTTGACCAGGCGGTCCTTGACCTTCTCGAAATCGGAAATCCGGCGAACGTCACATTCCAGAAAGAGGCCTTCACCGCCAGTCTTATTGATTGCGGCCTCGGTCTCGACGCCCTGCTCCGGGGTAATATCGCCAATGCACACCCGAGCGCCCTGTCGTGCATAGTTCAATGCCAGTGCCCGACCAAGGCCACTGGCCCCGCCGGTAATGAAAACCCGTTGACTCATTCCTTGTTTCCCCTGTTATCGGTATTTTGCCAGTTCCAGTCGCGCTACCATGGCACGGTGTACTTCATCCGGTCCATCCGCCAAGCGCAGCGAACGGGCATGGCCATACATGGTGGCCAGCTCGTGATCATCACTGACGCCACCACCGCCATGCATCTGGATCGCCTGATCCACAATGTTGCACAGCATCTCCGGAACGGCGGCCTTGATCTGCGACACCTCACTCAACGCCCCACCAATACCCTTGGTATCCAGCAACCAGGCCGTCTTGAGCGTCAGCAGTCGTGCCTGCTCGATATTCATTCGCGCCCGAGCAATGATGTCCGGGTTGCCACCCAGCTTCGCCAGCGGCTTGCCGAAGGCTTCCCGGGACTGTGCCCGGCGGATCATGATCTCCAGCGCCCGTTCCGCCGCGCCAATCGCGCGCATGCAATGGTGCACGCGTCCCGGCCCAAGCCGCCCCTGGGCAATCTCGAAACCAGCGCCCGGCCCCTTGATAATGGCACTCTTCGGCAGGCGAACGTTATTGAAGCTCACCTCACCATGACCGCTCGGCGCATCGTAGTCACCGAAGACGGTCAGCATCCGCTCGACCTTAACGCCGGGCGTATCCTTGGGCACCACTACCATCGAATGCCTCTGATGACGATTGGCCTCCGGATCAGTGAGCCCCATGAAGATCAGCACCTGGCAGTTCGGATGCCCAATGCCCGTACTCCACCACTTACGCCCGTTCAGCACCACCTCATCACCATCAATCTCGGCGGTGGCGGACATGTTGGTCGCATCGGAAGACGCCACATCCGGCTCGGTCATGCAGAACGCGGAGCGGATCTCACCCTCAAGCAGAGGCTTCAGCCACCGCTCCTGCTGCTCTTCGGAACCATAGTAGTAGAGCACTTCCATGTTGCCGGTATCGGGCGCGTTGCAGTTAAAGATCTCGGGCGCAATATAACTGCGCCCGGTCTGCTCGGCGATGGCGGCATAATCCGCGTTACTCAGGCCCGCGCCCAGCTCACTCTTCGGCAGGAACATGTTCCACAGCCCCTGGCTCTTCGCCTTGGCCTTGAGTTCCTCGATGACCGGCAGGACGACCCAGGGGTTATCGAGGCTGCGCAGTTCCCGCAGATACTCGGGTTCCACGGGTTCAATTTCGTCTTTCATGAACTGCCGGACCCGGTTATAAAAATCCTGGCCCTTCTCGGAAAGTTCAAAGTCCATGGCAGCCTCCCAGTGCTCGCAATTTAGTTAGGGTCGGGGTATGTCGGGGAGGCTCTCCCGGAAACCGCTATGAATACATCCATGTACGCTGCCCTCCGCCATCCATGGCTCCGGAGCTTTCCGGGAGAGCCTCCCCGACATACCCCTATTAGCCTGATACCTTTCGAGTCTAGGCACCTGGACTGCATTAGGCCACTGAATTATTCTTATCCCACGTTATTCGTTTCGCTAATACAGAATCAGTCCGAAACGGACTCCCCGCACAAGATATAAGGGGCTGGGTGAGGTGCTGGGAGCCGGGTGTGGTGCCGCTTTCCGGGACCGTCTTTCGCCATGGATGGCGAAAGCGAGCCTACATGGACGTATTCACGGCGTGTCCCGGAAAGCGGCACCACACCCGGCTCCCAGCACCTCACCCAGCCCCCCGGCACTAAACTAAACCAACAAACCAGAGAGGCCAGCACACAGTGATCCCAACCAACCGCCTCGACCTGAATCTCCTGAATATCTTCATCACGATCTACCGCGAAAGCAGCCTCACCAGGGCCAGCGAAATCCTGCACCTCACTCAGCCAGCCGTCAGCCACTCCCTGGCAAGACTGAGAGACCAATTCGATGACCCCCTGTTCCGCCGCCAGGGCAACAAAATGGTCCCCACGCCCCTGGCTCAGCGCCTGGCCAACTCAATCCACCCTGGCCTGAGCGAAATCCACGCTGCCCTTAACTCATTCCACGACTTCACCCCGGAACAACAACCCCGCGTATTCAACATCGCGCTGCGTGATGTCCTGGAAGCCACCTTCCTTCCCCCGCTGATGCAGGACATGGCGAACTACCCAGGGATTGAGGTGGTCAGCCAGCGCGTGCCACGCCGGGAGATGGAGCAACAGCTGGCGTCCGGGAAGCTGGATTTCGCGGTGGATGTGCTGTTGCCCGTCAGTGATCAGACCGCTCACGAGCGACTGCATGAGGATCAGCTGGTCGTGGTGGCTCGGAAGGATCATCCGGTGGCCGGTGAGCAGATCGCCATAGCGGATTATCTGGAGCAGAACCACATACTGGTGTCGTCGCGGTCAGAGGGGCAGGGCCTGGAGGATTTTGCGTTGAGTGCGCGGGGGCAGCGGCGCAAGATCATGCTGCGATGCCAGCACTATTTCGCGGCCTGTCGGGTGGCGTCGGAGACGGATCTGCTCGTGACCATGCCGGCCACCTATGCCGGCATCATCAGCCAGTACCTGGATGTCAGCCTGATGGCAGCGCCGGAGAGCATGCCGGATGTGGACGTTCACCTGTACTGGCACCGCCAGTACGAACGGGAGCCGGCCCTGATGTGGTTCCGAGAGCGATTGCGCCAACTCCAGGCACCGGGGGCGAGCGGAACGCCCTCAGTTGACCAGCGCAAGCCCGCCGAAGAGTAGCCCGCCTGCAAGCGCCGAGCTGAGCAGCACCACCGAAAAGCCCCAGAGAAGCACAGTGGCGTCATGAACCTGGGGCATCACGCCGCGGGCACTGCGGAAAAACGCAAAGGTCCCGAGAATGGGCCCACCGAAGCCCATGAACAGAAGCCCGACCCCGAAACCAGCAAAGGTCCAGACGGCGATGATGCGGGAGCGCTCGAAAAGCCGTTCCGTATCGCCCATGCGTTTCATGAAAAGAGCCGCCCCGCCCCACATCAACCCGAAGGTAAGCAGAATCAGCAGCAGTCCGATGGCAAAGATAATCACTCGATAGAACATCAATCAGTCCGGGAAAATGGGTTCGGGTAGACACTGGAAGCCGGGCCTGGCGAACAGGAAGCCCTGGAAATACCGGATGCCATGCTCACGCAACCACTTGTACTCCTCGACGGTTTCGACCCCTTCAGCAATCACATCAATTCCCAGGCGCCGCATTGAGAGGCAGGTGCCATCGATCAGCGCCTGTTTCTCCGGCACCTCATGCACATCCCGGATCAACGACATATCCAGTTTCAGATACTGGGGCTGGGTCTCGATCAGCAGGTTGAACCGGGAATAGCCAGAGCCGTAGTCATCCAGGGCCGTGGAAAAGCCCATCTCCTTGTAGGCATCAATAATGGAGCGCAGGTGCTCCGTGGAGGCAAGATATTCCTCCTCGGTGAACTCGAACACCAGCTTTCGGGTATCGAAGTCGTACCGGTGCGCGGCGGCCAGAGTGGTCCGGATACAGGTTTCAGCCTTGTAGACCGCATTGGGCATGAAGTTGATGCACAGCAACGACTTCATCTTCAGCTCCGAGGCCAGCTTCACCGCCTTGACCCGGCAGCTCTGGTCAAACCGGTACATGTTCTTCTGCGTAACCTGACCCAGAATCTGGCCGGCCCCTTCCCCATCCAGGCCACGGACCAGGGCTTCATACGCCAGTACACCCCGGGTCTCGGCATCCACGATGGGTTGATAGGCAAAGGTGAAATCGAAATCCAGACCGGCACCGCAGGCACAGTGCTCACACTGCGCGTCGTCAAAAAGTTCCTGTTCCATACCCTTCCAAAACCCTAGAGTGTCTAATTACTACCCCACTATGGGACAGTGCATCAATTTGAGTATAGAACTTGCCACAAAAACAACAGCACCTACAGTAGGAAAATGTCACCTTCCGTTTCAGGATAACGCGCTATGAACACTGCCACACCAACCCGCATCGCGGTCACTCCCGGAGACGGCATCGGCCCCGAGGTCATCCACCAGTCCCTGCGCGTGCTGGAGCACCTGCGCAATCAGTACGGGCTGGTCCTGGAATGGGACCAACTGGAATGGCCCTCCACGGACTGGCACCGCCGCAACGACCGCATGATGCCCGAGGATGCCATGGGGCAGCTGGCCGCCTACGACGCCATCCTGCTGGGGGCACTGGGCGACCCGGGGCCGAGCCGTGACCCGAACCGCTACCTGCTCTCGGACAGCGTGTCCCTCTCCCCACTCCTGGAAATGCGCAAGGGCTTTGACCAGTGGGTCTGTGAACGCCCGGCCCGTCAGCTTCCTGGCGCCCGACAATACCTGGCCGACCCGCGCGCGGCGGATACCGACATGCTGGTGATCCGGGAGAACAGCGAGGGGGAATACGTGGGCCAGGGCGGGCGGCTGCGCCAGGGCCAGCCCGGCGAAATCGCCACCCAGACCGAGATATTTACCCGTTTTGGCACCGAGCGCATCATCCGTTACGCCTTCGACCGGGCGCAGAAACGGGCGGCGGAACGGCGCGCGGCAAACGAGGTCCGCAGCTTCCAGACCCTGGACGGCCAGACGTACGAAAGCCAGGTCTGCGTCATCACCAAGCGCAACGCCCTGCGCTATTGGGGCGACCTGTACACCGAGGTTTTTGCGGAAGTCGCGAAGGACTACCCGGACGTGGCCACCACCCACGAGCTGATCGATGCGGCCTGCATGAAGTTCGTCCAGGCGCCCTGGCAGTTCGATGTAGTCGTGGCGAGCAACCTCCAGGGTGACATTCTCACGGACCTGGCGGCGGTCATCTCCGGCGGCCTGGGCGTGGCCCCCTCCTGCAACCTCAACCCGGACGACCCCAACCGCCCCTCCATGTTCGAACCCACCCACGGCAGCGCCCCGGATATTGCCGGCGAAAACAAAGCCGACCCCACGGCCATGCTGTTCACCACCGCGCGCATGCTGGACTGGCTGGGTGAAACCAGGCGCCCCCTGGGTGACGCCGGCAAGGCCCTGTTTGAGGCCGTCGCCGCCGATCTGGAAGAGCACGGCCACGAACAGCGCGCCACCGACGCCATTGGTGACGCCATCCTGGCACGACTGGGAGCCTGACGCTGATGGAAGAACAAAGCCCCAAAGAAGCCCTTACCGCGCTGCACAGGAACCTGTCCTCGGTCATTCTGGGCAAGAGCGAAACAATGAAACTGCTGCTGGTGGCGCTGATCTGCCGGGGGCATGTGCTGCTCGAGGATGTCCCCGGTCTGGGCAAGACCACCCTGGCACGAGCCCTGGCCAACTCGCTCAACGTGGATTTCAAGCGGCTCCAGTGCACGCCGGACCTGCTGCCCTCGGACGTCACGGGCGTCAACATCTTCTCCCAGGAAGAACACGCGTTTCGCTTCATACCGGGCCCGATCTTCACCAACATCCTGGTGGCCGACGAGATCAACCGCGCCACGCCCCGGAGCCAGTCGGCCCTACTGGAAGCCATGGCCGAAGGCCAGGTGAGCCTGGAGCGCGAAACACACGCCCTGCCGGATCCCTTTCTGGTGATAGCCACCCAGAACCCGATTGAGTTCAGCGGCACCTACCCGCTCCCGGAAGCCCAGATGGATCGCTTTTTCATGCGCATATCCCTGGGCTATCCCGAGCACGACGACGAGGTCCGCATCATGCGAAGCCAGCGGAACGGGCACCCGCTTGAGGCGATCAAGCCCGTGATGACCGGGGCGCAACTCCAGAACTGGCAGCGATACGCGGAGCGGATCACCATCAGCGACACCATCATGGACTACATTGCCCGCATCGTACGCGCCACCCGTGACTTCCCCGGCATCCGCCTGGGCGCCAGTCCCCGTGGCTCTCTCGCGCTGATGCGCGCCGCGCGGGCCATGGCCCTGCTGAATGGCGAGAAGGAGGTCACTCCCGAGCGGGTCCAGCAGGTAGCGCCCTCGGTGCTGCTGCACCGGCTGGTGTTCAAGGACGCCAGCCTTGCCACGCCCCAGGACCAGGCCGCTGTGCTGGAACGCCTGATGGAAGAGATCGCCGTGCCGGACAACCCGAGCGCGGATGCCACGGTCTGAGCCCATGACCCTGAAAGAGCGCATCAAGCAGCAACTCAGCCTGCACTGGTTCCTGTGGCTGCTCGCCGCTGCCTGCTTCCTGATTGCCTGGAACCGGGGCCTGGCGCTGCTCTACGGTATACTGGCACTGCTGCTGGCGGTGCTGGCCATGTCCTACATCTACCCCTTATGGCACCTGCGCGGCATTAACGTATCCCGACCCCGGCAAGCCGAGGCCCAGGTGGGCGGTACCCTGCATCTGAGTTACACACTGACCCACAGGCACAACGCCTATCACATCGAGCTTACCGACGAACTGCCCTTTGCCGTGGAGGAGGACAACCCCGGGCATTTCCTTTCCCACCTGCCGAAGCACGCGGAGCTGGACCTACCGGTAACCTGTCGCCAGCGGGGCGTATTCAGTCTGAGCCGGCTTCGGGTTGCCTGTGCCTATCCCTTTGGTGTCTTCCGCTACCACAAGACCCTGGAAACCCGGCCGCTCGAAGTCACCATCCTGCCGCGCACCTTTGCTATTGGGGCACCGCCGATGCTGACCTCCCGGCAGCAGTCCGTCGACGGCACCATCCAGACAACCGGAATCGGTGCCCAGCACGAATTCGCCGGTGTCCGCGAATACCGCCAGGGCGACAGCCTACGCCACATCCACTGGGCCGCCTCGGCCCGGCACCAGGAAATGGTGGTCAAGGAATACGAGGACCAGGACCGCCCCAGCCTGCTGGTGGTGCTGGACCAGTCTGCCGCCGCCAATATTGGCGAGGCGCCGGAATCCACTTTTGAAACCGCCATAACGCTGTGCGCCTCAGTCATCCGCCACGCCATGGAAGAGGGCATGGCCGTGCATGTGATGGGGCGTGGCCAGCGTGACACCCGCTTCAGCGTACCGTCACACTGCCGCGACATCCGCCCCTACCTGGAGCAGCTTGCCCACGCCAACGCCGATGGCACCGACAATGAGGAGGCCTACCCGGCCCTGGTTCACGAAGCCCTGGCAACCTTCCCGCAGACCAACACCCTGATGACATTCCGCAACCACTCCCAGTCCCGGACCACCGAAGCACCTCCGGGCGTGACCCTGCTGGATATGGAACTCGTGGACGAGAGCTTCATCTACCCGCTGCGTACCTTCGACCAGCACCGCGGCCAGCGCGACAACAACAGCGTAACCTACTCCATCACCCGCAACACGGCACTGGAGGGGCTCTTCCGATGACGATCGAATCCTTCCGTGTTCACTGGTGGCTTTCCGTGCTCTTTGCCACCGCCGTGGCGGCCGCCCTGTCCGCCATCGAGTCGGCCGCCGCCGGGCTGCTCGGTGGCGTGGCCACTCTTGCGGCAAGCGTTCTTACCCTGAGAGCAGCCTGGCTCAAGCGCCACAGGCCGGATGCCCTCAAGTGGGCGTCCGACCCGGTTCTGATCGCCGGCATGTTCCTGTTCGTGTTCCTGCTTTTCACGGCTGGCCTCGTGCCTGCCCTGCTGGGTCTGCTATGTGCCGCCCAGATCGGCATGAACCTGGTGTTCCGCCTGCACCGGCACCTGTACTTCAGCCTGATGGTCACCTTCGCCGTTCTGATGTTCGGGGCCGCCCGGGCCACCCACGGCGGCTACCTGCTATTCTTCGTTCTTTACTGCATCAGCGGCTGCCTCTGCCTGGGCTACGCTTACATGGACCGCCAGCTGGGTCAGAACCACAGTGGCGAAACGACACCGGTATGGCGCCATCGGGACAAGATCCAGGTATCGCTGGTACTGATGGTGCTCGCCCTCGGCATTTACCTGGTGATGCCCCGTCTTCCCGCCGCCAACATCGGCAACCAGGTGGCCAGCGCTCCCGAGTTCTACCAGGACCGGGAATGGGAACAGGAGGCCCAGAATGGAGGGAACAGACAGAACTCGGACCCTGAAGGCGATACCCCGGCACGCCCCAATGATGGCAGCACCGGCTACCAGGGCTTCAGCGACCGGATGGACATCCGCAAACCGGACCCGGACAACCAGCGCTTCAGCAATGCCATCGTGGCCCGGATGCGGGCAGACCGTGGCGCCTATCTGAAGGTGGAAACCTTTGACCGCTTCGACGGCGTCACCTGGTCGAAGACGCGCGGTGGTCAACGTAAGCGGCTGCTCGGTGAAAATGACGGGGACCTCGGAATCACGGAAGAGGACGCCAATTTCCAGCAGCAGATCCAGATCGAACAACCCCTGGGCAGCTTTGTCCCGACCGCCGCCGTGCCCGCCCGACTCCACCTGCCCGCCTCGGTGGTGGCGATCGACAACTACGGCAACATCAGGCTGCCCTCCGGACTGCGGGACGGCACGCACTACACTGTGGAATCCGCAACCGGCCAGCACCGGGGAAGGCAATTGGCCGGGCGCGCACCGGCGCCGAGGAAAGCCGATCTGGCATTGCCCGACGATCTGGATCCGCGCATCGAGAAACTGGCGGAGTCGGTCACCGGCGAAGCCGACACCAACTGGCAGGCTGCACTGGCCCTGGAAGATCACCTGCGCACGGAATACGACTACAGCCTGGAATCCGTGTTCGAATCCCAGAACCGAACACCGTTACCGCAATTTCTGTTCGAGGATCACAAGGGCCACTGCGAATTCTTCGCCAGCGCCCTCGCCGTAATGCTGCGCAGCCTGGACATTCCCGCGCGCCTGGTCACCGGCTTCTCCGCGATGGACCGCAATCCGCTTACCGGTTACTACGAGATCCGCGCGCTGGACGGCCACGCCTGGGTGGAAGCCTGGATCGACGGTATTGGCTGGGTCCTGCTGGAGCCCACCGCCTATTACCAGTTGCCGAAACCGGAACAGGAGACCCTCACCGCCAACCAGATCCAGGAGTACGCGCAGCGTCTGCAACAGATGGAGGACGCCCTGGGCAACGACCGGGAATTCACCTGGCGAGGCCTGATGCTCGGGCTCTGGGACATGCTCTACCGTTACAGCATCGCACTGCTGGCTCTGATCAAACTCTTCGTGATGACCGTCTGGCCGTTGCTGATTGGCGGTGCTGCACTCTTTCTGGCCGGTTACCTGCTGTGGCGTCTGAATCGAAACCGAATACAGGACCGGATTAGTTACTGGCGGGTGAACCGCTACCAGCCCTCGGACCCGAAACAGGCCGCCGGATTCTACCTGAAACACCTGCAGGCCATGATGGCCCGACGCGGCCTTCAACGTCCGCCGGGGATGACCATTGAGCACTACTCCCGGCTACTGGAAGAGCAGGCAGATCTGGCCGAACCGCGGGAGATCGTCACCCTGATCAATACCCTGTTCTACAGCGACGAGCCGGTTTCCGGAAGTGACACCACGGATCCACTTCTGGAGGCGTTCAACCGCCTCTACCATCACCGGGGCTGACAACCGATCTCAACGGCGGTTCGGCACATACCCGAAGGCCTTGTCCACCACGTTGAAGAGCGCTTCGCCCTTCTCCCGGTTTGCCAGGTTCTCCAGGAATTGCTCCGTCAGGGCCGCCTTCCAACCGATGAGGTCACCGGCCATGTGGGCAGTAAGGATGGCGTTGTCCATGGCCCAGAGGGAATGGTCGGACGGCAGGGGTTCTTCCTCGAACACATCCAGACCGACGCCGGCGATATCGCCGTTCTGCAGGGCATTGACCAGGGCCTGGGTATCCACGATGGGACCGCGGCCGATGTTGATCAGGCGCGCGGTTGATTTCATGGCTTTGAAGGCACTGGCATCGAAGAGCTTTTCAGTAGCGGGTGTCAGCGGGGCGGCAATGACCACGAAGTCGGCCAGACCGAGCTGATCGTGCAACGCGGCGTTGTCGTGAACGGCCACAAAATCAGGATCGTCGCTCCGCGAGCGGCGGGCAATGCCATGGACTTCCAGGCCGATGGCGGAAGTCAGTCGGGCGATCTCCCGACCGATGGAGCCGGCGCCCACCACCAGAACCCGCGAACCCTTGGCCTTTTCCGTATCCCGGTGCTTCCACTGGTGCTGGAGCTGCAACCGGATAGAGGTGGGGAAATCCTTGGCAAACATCAGAATGGTGCAGAGCACGTATTCGGCAATGCCCCGGTCGAAAATGCCCTGGGCATTGGTGACCGTGACTTCGCTGTTGACCAGTTCCGGGAACATCAGCGCATCAACGCCGGCACTGGTGGCGTGGATCCACTGCAATGCATCCGCGCAGGGCCAGGCCTCGCGCAGCGCCTCGGTTCGGAAATCCGTCACCATCATGATGTGCGTACCCGGCAGGGTCTGGCGCAGGGTTTCGGCGTCCCAGGCAAACCGGACCTCGGAGGCCCTCTCGAACAGGGGATCAAGTCCTGGTGGACGCTCCTCGTCCGGTGCCGTGAGTACGGTTATGACAGGCTTATTATCCGTGCTGGCCATGAAGGACCTCCTGCTGGTGCGTTCTGTCATCAGCATAGAGCCTGGGGGCTGACTTTACCATTCCATGGCGGCATGATAAGGGTTTTCACGGACTCGTGCGGGGCCGTGAGTCCCTTGCTTTCCGGGCCTTTATTGGCCATTGTGACTGTAGTTGTATGTTCATCCAGACACGGGAGAGCGGTTCATGGCAACATCTCCGGGCAAGGCTGTCCCCCCGAGTGCCCCCAAGCGCAAACTGACCTACCGCAAAGCCAAGGCGCGCTGGCATCCGTCCATGCAGGCGATTCCCGTACCGGGCATCCGCCGGATGGTAAACATGGCGGCGGAAATGGACGATGTCATCCACCTGTCCATTGGCCAGCCGGATCTCCCCACGCCCAAGCACGTCACCGACGCCGTGATTGATGCGCTCCAGGCGGGTCAGACCGGTTACACCATGGATGCCGGTCTTCCGGAATTGCTGGTGGCACTGCGCGACTATTATGGCAACCGTTACGGACGTGAGCTGTCCACGGAAAACATCCTGGTCACCAGTGGAGCGACCGAGGCCATGTACCTGGCCCTGTCGGCAACCTCTGCCCCCGGGCGCCAGTTTCTGGTGGTGGATCCGTCCTTCCTCCTCTATGCCCCGCTGATCCGCATGAACGGCGGCGAGGTGAAGTTCATCCCGACCCGCCCGGAAAACGGTCACCAGCTGGATCCGGACGACATTATCAAGAATATCGGCATGCGCACCTTTGCAGTGGTCCTGAACTCGCCGAACAACCCCACGGGCGCGGTCTACCCGAGGTCAACCATCGAAGCCATCGTGGAGGAGTGCGCCTTCCGGGGCATCCAGGTGTTCAGCGACGAGGTCTACGACCACATGATCCTGGATGACGAGGAATATTCCAGTGTCCTGAGCTGCGGAACGGACCTGGACCATCTCATGTGCATATCCAGTTTCTCCAAGACCTACAGCATGGCGGGACTGCGCGTGGGTTGGGTTATCTCCAGCCAGGGCGCGATCAAGAAGCTTCGGCGCTACCATATGTTCACCACCTCGGTGGCCAACACACCCGCCCAGTTTGGCGGTGTGGCAGCCCTGGAAGGCGACCAGCAGAGCGTGCGGGACATGATCGACATCTACCGCGAGCGGCGGGACCTGATCGTCGACCTGGTCAACCAGACCCCGCACCTGACCGGTTACAAGCCGGGCGGTGGCTTCTTCATCTTCCCGGATCTCCCGGACCATGTGGACGCGGCAGATGTCTGCCTCCGCATGCTCAAGGAAACCGGTGTCTGCGCGGTTCCCGGCGATGCCTTCGGGGAACACTGCACCAACTCGATCCGATTCTCCTTCTCCACATCGAGTGAGCGGATTGAGGAAGCCTTTGACCGCATCATCCCCTGGATGAAAAAGCAGAACTTCTGAACAACAGAACACACAGGAATCGGAATCTTGAAAGGATTACGGATCATGGTTGCTGCGCTGCTGCTGGGTATGGCCAGCGGTTGCGCCAGCTTCAGCCCCTACAGTATTGATGAAGCGACAGTCCAGGGCCACCTGGCGGAACAGATCCAGAACTTCTCCCGGGACATCCAGGCCAGCGGCCTGCCGATCACCCTTGAGCTGAACCAGGCTGATGTGGCGATTGGGCCGGATAACCGGGAAATCGTCGTGATCGACTTTGCGGGCAAGGCCATTCTGCAGGTGCCGCGCGTGCCCATCGACATCCGATTCAGCGTGGAAGGCAAGCCTGAGTATGAGCCTGACGAAAAAGCGATCTATGTGCGCAATGTAAAACTGCTGTCCTCGGAGATCGAGGCGGCTGGAAGCGCCTTTAACCTGTCACCGCTGACGGGGACTCTGTCGGATTTTGCCTCGCAGCTGTTGAACGAAAACCCGGTCTATCGATTGGATGAAGATGACGGAGCGGCCCGGCTTTTCGGCATGATGAACCTGAAGGTGGCCATCAAGCCCGGTCGCATTGCCCTGGTTCCTGCCGGTAGCAATGAGGAAGTCCAGCGCCCTGTCCGCTGAGCGGTCTGACCGATTCCGCGCGGATTTAGGGATGCCGAGGTGTCCTGCAGTCGGATGGAGAATGATGGATGTCGCGATTTTCCATGAGCAAACAGGTTGCTGGGCTGGCTGGATGGCTTGCAGTCATGGCCGTTGTTGCCGTCCTGGGCGCGGTTGCCTCCATTAATGCGGGCTCTTTCTATCAGACTCTGACACAACCCGAATGGGCACCTCCCGGGAGCTGGTTCGGCCCAGCCTGGACCACCCTTTATGCCCTGATGACCCTGGCAGCCTGGCTGGTGTGGCGTGACCAGGGTTTCCGTGCCGCAGCGTTGCCACTGTCGCTCTTCCTGATCCAGCTTGTACCCAATGTGCTCTGGAGCTGGCTCTTCTTTTCCTGGCACCTTGGCACGTTGTCCGTGGCCAACATCCTGGTGTTGTGGGTGCTTATCGTGGCCACCCTGGTTGCATTCTGGCGGACAAAACCGGTTGCCGCAGTCCTTCTTGTCCCCTATCTGCTCTGGGTCAGTTTTGCGGTGGCGCTCAATATCAGCGTCTGGCAGCTTAATCCGCAGCTGCTCTGATCGTCTGGAATCAGGCACTGCCTTTGAGCGGGACACACGGGTACAATGCCCGCCCGTTTCATGGAGTCGTTCATGGCATACCTGGTTTTCGTCACGGTTCTCTGGGCCTTTTCATTCAGTCTGATTGGTGAGTATCTGGCCGGCGCGGTGGACAGTGACTTTGCGGTACTGACCCGCGTTACCTGCGGTGCCCTCGTCTTCCTGCCACTGATCCGCTGGCGAGGGCTGGCGCCTGGGCTGCTGCTGGGGGTGATGATAGTGGGCATGCTGCAGTTCGGCGTGACCTACCTGCTCCTCTACCGCTCCTTTGCCTTCCTGACTGTGCCGGAAGTTCTGCTGTTTACCGTCTTTACGCCCCTCTACATCACGCTCATCGACGATGCGCTCTACCGCCGCTTTGCGCCGGTCGCGCTGCTGGCTGCGGCCATCGCAACCCTGGGCGCAGTCATCATCCGTTATGACGGGCTGAGCCCGGGGTTCCTCACGGGGTTCCTGCTGATGCAGGGCGCCAACGCGGCCTTTGCGGCGGGGCAGGTGGGGTATAAACACCTGTTCCGTTTCTATCCCACCACGGTGCCGGCCTGGCGCTATTTCGGGTTCTTCTTCCTGGGCGCACTGGTGATCGCCCTGCCCGCTTTCCTGGTTTTCGGTGACCGGACGATGCTCCCCGAAACCACGACGCATTGGGCGGTCCTCGGTTGGCTGGGGTTTGCCGCATCCGGAATCGGGCTTTTCCTCTGGAATCGTGGCGCCTGCCTGGTGGATGCGGGCACCCTGGCGGTGATGAACAATGCGCTGGTTCCGGCCGGCCTGCTGGTCAACCTGGTAATCTGGAACCAGGATGCCAACCTGACCCGACTTGTTGCCGGTGGCGCCGTGATCGGCCTGTCACTCTGGGTGAATGCGCGTTTCTCGCGCTACGCACGACTGCGTCTGGCCTGACCCGACCCTCAAGCATAGCCTCCTAACGGGATACCACCGATCAATGATAATATTCCGCCCTTGCGCCGCCAGGAGGAGACCCGATTCATGCCGCACATCCAGTTCGCCATTCTACTGGGAATGACGGTGGCCCTTGGGCCACTGGCGCTGGATGCCTACCTGCCGGCGTTTCCGAGAATCGCTGACGACCTGGGAGCCATGAACTCGGATATCGGGCTTACCCTGAGCGCCTATGTGGCCTCGCTGGGCCTGGCCCAGCTCATCGGTGGCCCGCTGTCGGACCGTTACGGACGACAGCGGATCCTGTTCTCGGGGCTGGCCATCTTTGCCGCCTCAGCAATGATGGTCGCCCAGGCGCAGACGCTGTCGGAGATGCTCACCTGGCGTGCCACCCAGGGTATTGGCGGCGCTCTGTGCGCGGTCTCGGTGCCGGCACTGGTCCGGGACCAATTCCGTGGATCGGAGTCTGCCCGCCTGTTCGGGCTGATTGGCCTGATGATGTTCATTGCCCCGGCTGCGGCACCTTCCATCGGCACCCTGCTGCTCATGATCAGCGATTGGCCTGCGATCTTTGTGATGCTGGCCTGCTATGCGGCTATGCTCGCCATTCTTCTCCACTTTGCACTTTTCCGGCGACTGCCACCCAGGGAACCCGAAAGCACCCCGGTTCACACCCTGGTGACCAACTACCTGTTCGTTCTGCGACACCCCGCAACCATGCGCTTCATTGCACTCCAGGCCCTGGCGTTCAGCGCCATGCTCGTATTCATCACTCACGCCTCTTTCATTTACCAGGAGTGGTTCGGCCTCTCAAGCACTCTATTCTCCGCCCTCTTCGCCGCCAACATCGGCGGCATGGCCACGTTCAACCTGCTCAACCGCAAGCTTCTGCTGCACTTTGAATCCGTGATACTGCTAAGGATCTGGGTCTTTCTGCAGGGCGCCGCCATCGCCGCGCTCGTCGCCTGTACCTGGCTGGAGACACCCTACTGGGCGGTTGCCGCCTGCATCATTGTGGCCACCGGCTGCATGGGTGGTCTGGTGCCCAACAACATGGCCAATGCACTGGAGTTTTTTCCAAAGCTGGGAGGCACGGCGTCAGCGCTGTTGGGGGCATCGCAGTTTACGGTGGCAGGGGCAATCAGCGCCACATCGGCGGCGCTCGCCGGCGGAACGCTGCTGCCCATCGTGCTGACCATGGCCGCCTGTTCACTCGGCTGTGTGGTGCTCGCGGCCGGAGCACCGCGCGCGGTACGTCGCCAGCATCCGATAACCCCAGACGCATGATCCTGCTCATCCTGGCAAACGTCTTTGTTTACCTGGATCTGCAGGGCGGCGATACGGAAGTCGAGATGGAAGGCGCCCTGGGGCGGGGGCTTTTCCTGGTCACCTACCTGGTGGCGGGGTTTGGCGCTGCCTCGGCAAGACTGAGGGCCGTCAGGCAGGTTATGATTACACTGAATGGAACATAGCAGGCTCTCTTAACGATGAGAAGCCACCCCAACCGGAGACCCCCTTATGGATCGCTCGGCCATCCTGCTCATCCACTGCCGCGACCAACCGGGACTGGTCGCCTCCATTTCCAACTTCATTGCGGACAATGGCGGCAACATCCTGGATCTGGACCAGCATGTGGACGATGAGCGCGGCGTGTTCTTCATGCGGGTTGAGTGGGATCTGGCCGGCTTCAGGATTCCGCTGCCACAGATGTCCGAACGCTTTGGCGACGCCATCGGGACCCCCTTTCACATGCAGTGGCAACTACACTTCTCCGATGAACGCCTGCGCATGGCAATCTTTGTCTCACGCCTGCCCCACTGCCTCACCGATCTCCTTGCGCGCTGGCAGTCCGGCGAGTGGCAGGTGGATATTCCGCTGATCATCAGCAATCACGAGACCCTGCGGCCCGTGGCAGAGCAGTTTGGTATTGAGTTCCGGGTCTTTCCCATCGATGCCACCAACAAGGCGGAGCAGGAAGAACGCGAGCTGGCGCTACTGCATGAATTCGGCATCGACCTGGTGGTTCTTGCCCGCTACATGCAGGTACTGTCGCCCAGGCTGATCAATGCCTTTGACGCACGAATCATCAATATCCACCATTCCTTCCTGCCCGCATTTCCCGGTTCCCGGCCCTACCATTCGGCCCACGCGCGGGGTGTGAAGATCATCGGCGCAACCAGCCATTACGTCACGGACGAACTCGATGCCGGGCCCATCATTGCCCAGGACGTTACCCCCATCACCCATCGCGATCCCGTGGATGCACTCGTCCGCAAGGGCCGGGACCTGGAGCGCACGGTACTTGCCCGCGCCATCTGGTTGCACATACAGCGAAAGGTTCTCAGCTATGACAACCGCACGGTGGTTTTTGACTGATCCGGCCGCTCTGTAACCGTTTTTATGATCGGCAAAAGACTGTAAAAACTCCGGGGTTCGCTGTTTCAACAGGAAATACGTGCTGGTAATCTTCGCGCCGCCCGATGAGTCGGGCCTCCCCACAGCACACTCAAAGTTTCCATTGATAGGCCAAGGTTCCCGATCATGTCTGACTTGAACCCGCGCAAGGGTCCTGTGAGCCGCCTCACGCTGGGCATTTTTGCACTCTCCACATTCTGCGCGCTTCCCGCCCTGGGCGCGGTATCCCCCGAAAAGGCCGAGCTCCTTGGCGGTGAACAACTGACCCCCGCCGGCGCGCCACGAGCCGGAAGCGAGGACGGCGTGATTCCGGAATGGGACGGCGGGATCGAGGAACCACCGCCGCACGTGGACGGCTACGACGGACCGGGTGATTTCCATCCGGATCCGTATGCCGGCGATGATCCGCGCTTCACCGTAACCGCGGACAATATGGACGATTACAGCGAATATCTTACCCAGGGTACCCAGGCACTTCTGGAAACCTACCCAGAGACCTATGAGCTGAAAGTCTATCCGTCACGGCGCAGCGCTGCCATGCCGGACTGGGTGGCGGAAAACACCAGGGAAAATGCCACGGAGGCGACCCTGGTTGCCAATGGTGATGGCATTGACGGTGCTTATGGCGGCATCCCCTTCCCCATTCTGCACAGGACCAACGAAGACCATGCCATGCAGGCCATCTGGAATCACAAGACCAGCTGGCGGGGCATTAATGTGAACCGGCGTTCTGGCGAAGCCGTGGTCGAAGCGGATGGTTCCTACAGCCTGGTGATATCGGAACAGGACGTTTTCTATAACTTCTATAATCCCGAGGGCAGCGAAGAGACTCTCGATAACACCCTGTTCTACTACCTGTCCGAGACCAAGTCTCCGGCGCGGCTTTCCGGCGGCGCCGTTCTGATCCACGAGAGCCTGAACCAGGTTAAGGAACCGCGTAAGGCCTGGGGTTACAACCCGGGCCAGAGGCGGGTGCGTCGCGCTCCCAACCTGGCGTACGACTCGCCCGTGGCCGCCGCCGGCAACCTGCGCGCCGCCGATGAGACCGACCTTTTCAACGGGGCCCTGGACCGCTACAACTGGGAATACCGTGGCATCAAGGAATACTTCATTCCCTATAACAACTACCGCATTGCCCAGGAAGACGTCACCTACGACCAGATCCTGATGCCGCACCATACCAACCCGGACCTACAACGCTGGGAGCGCCAGCGGGTGCACGTGGTCGTCGCCAACCTGAAGGAAGGGCAGCGGCACATCTTCTCGAAGCGGGTCTTCTATATCGACGCGGACAGCTGGAAAGTTGTGAGCGTGGATCAGTACGACAGCCGGGGCGAGCTGTGGCGGGTCAGCCAGGCCATGCTCAAGAATTTCTACGAGGTCCCTACCGTCTGGACCGCCATGGACATATTCCATGACCTGCAATCAAACCGCTATCACGTCCAGGGCCTGGATACCGAAGAAGGCGAAACCCGTGTCATTACCGATGACATTCCAAGCGAACGCTATTTCACGCCCAGGGCCGTGCGGCGTCGCGGGCGCTGAAGTCGTGGTATGCTGAACCGGCCATGCTGAACTTAACGACCGGACCACGCGAGACATACTATGACAATCTGGGTCGACGCCGACGCCTGCCCCGGCGTCATCAAGGAAATCCTCTTCAAGGCCGCCGAGCGGACGGGAACCCGAGTAACGTTGGTGGCCAACCAACCGGTTCGCACACCGCCCTCCAGGCTGATCGACAGCCTCCAGGTCTCATCAGGCTTCGATGTAGCAGACGATGAAATCGTGCGTCGTGTTGAGCCCGGGGATCTCGTGATTACCGCCGATATTCCGCTCGCAGCGGAAGTCATGGAGAAAGGGGGCCACGCGCTCAATCCGCGTGGGGAACTCTACACCAGGGACAATATCCGCGTGCGCCTGAACATGCGCGATTTCATGGATACCATGCGTTCCAGCGGGGTCCAGACCGGAGGGCCACCACCATTGGGCAAGCGTGAAAAGCAGGCCTTTGCCAACCACCTTGACCGGTTACTGCACCAGCGCTAGCGCCGCCCTACCGTTCGATCTGCGCCAACCAGCGTTCAAATACCTCATTAGCAACCGGTTCCAGTGCAGGAAAACACTCGTGAGCCCTGGCCCTGAGCGCAGAAATATCCAACCCCGCCGCTTCCAACTCGGCGCAGTGCCCAATCAGCCAGCGCTCAAAACTCGAAAGCTTCACCTCCAGATGAAACTGCAATCCCAGCACATGCGGTACCGGCTGGAATGCCTGGTTATTGCACATCCCGGTTTCAGCCAATGAAGGCGCCATTTTCAGGGGCGCACTTTCCTCGCCGTGCCAGTGCAAGACATCATGCCCATCCGCCAGGGGCGCAAGCACCGACTCCTGGCCCGACTCTGTCAGCTCCAGGCTGGAAAAACCGATCTCCTTCCCCACCATGGGCGTGACCGGCGCTCCCCAGGCCCGCGCAATAACCTGGGCTCCAAGACAGATTCCCAGCACAGCAGTCCCTGCTCTTGCCAGCCCGGAAACCAACCGGAACTCATCCTCGAGGAAGGGATAACGACCAGGGTCATTCACCGAGATCGGCGCTCCCAGAATGATCAGCAGATCCGGCCTCTCCTGCTCGATGCGCTTGAGGTCATCCACCCCCGCTTCGCGATAGGACACCCGATAACCTTTGCGTAACAGCAGCGGTTCCAGCAGCCCCAGATCCTCAAAGGCGAGATGGCGAATGGCGATCGCTTTCCGGCTCATGGTCCTGATCTCCCTCATCGGCATTCACACGAATCATCCCTGCTCCTGTATCCCCTGTAAAGCAGGAATACCACTCCCAAAAAGCACTCCTGAAAAAGGGGGCTAAGCGCTTTTTTAAAATTCATTGAGAAGACTCATTTTAAATATTTCTTAACTGAACGACGCTACCCACACGATGAAGACTCAAAGCAACCTCAAGGGAGAAACAACCCATGATGAAAAACCGCAAAACCCATCTCGCGACATTCAGGATGCCCCTTGTATTGGCTATGGCCGCGGCGCCGTTGGCCGCAGCGCCGGTAGCTGCAGACCCGGTCACAGAGGCCATCAAAGATGGTGAGGTCTCGCTGAGTGCCCGCTACCGCTACGAATTCGTGGACGAGGATGGCATCCCCAACGACGCCCATGCCTCCACTATCAAGACCAAACTCGGCTACCGTACTGGCAGAGTCAGTGGTTTCAGTGGGTTTCTGGAGGCTGAAAATGTCACCGCTGTCGGGTCCGAGAATTTCGCCAGCCCCACAAACAACGTCGCCAACCATCCCGGGGTCGCGGATCCGACCGAAACGGAGATCAACCAGGCCTATATCCGATATCAGGGCCTGGCGGATACGGACATCAAGTACGGTCGCCAGCTCTTTACCCTGGATAACCACCGTTTCATCGGGCACGTCGGCTGGCGTCAGAATGAGCAAACCTTTGATGCGGCCACCGTGGTCAACAAATCCCTCGCGGACACAACCCTGACCGCCGGCTACATCCACAACGTCAATCGACTTGTGTCCGAAGCCGCCGGCGTGGCAGGCGATCACGGTATGCAGAGCGGCATCTTCAACGCACGCTATGACGGGCTTTCGGCCGGCTCGCTGACGGCCTACAGCTACCTGCTGGACTATGACAGTCTCGATGCTAAATCCACCAGTAGTTACGGCCTCCGATTTACTGGCGGGACCGGCCTCAGCGACACCGTTAAGGCACTCTACACGCTGGAGTATGCCCAGCAGTCCGACTATGCCGACAACCCCAGCAGCTTCGATACGGACTACTACCTGGTCGAGGGTGGCGCCAGTGTTTCCGGCGTCACGTTTAAGGTGGGTCACGAAATGCTTGGGTCAGATGACGGTACAGCCTCATTCGAGACACCGCTGGCAACCCTGCATGCCATGAACGGCTGGACGGATAAGTTCCTTGGCACACCGGACAACGGTCTTGTTGATACCTATGCCTCCATTGGCGGTAAGGCCGGGGACGTCAAGCTCATGGCCATTCACCATGAGTTCGAAAGCGACGTTGGCGATCTGGACTATGGGTCAGAAACGGGCTTGCTTGCTGTGAAGCCGTTGAACGATACCTACACCCTGGGCTTCAAAGCGGCCAGCTATCGCGCGGATGATCGCAAGGATGATACGGATAAGGCCTGGCTCTGGGTCCAGGCTTCATTCTAAGCTCATCGCCGGCAACCTGCCCTGACCGTCGCATGACGGCCAGGGCAGCTCCCCCCTATCGAAAAGCGCGGTGCTCCATAAGGTCATCTACCACACCGGGATCTGCCAGTGTGGATGTATCCCCGAGATTATCCGTCTCATTAGAGGCGATCTTACGCAGGATCCGGCGCATGATCTTACCCGAGCGGGTCTTGGGAAGACTCGGCGCCCACTGAATGACATCCGGCGCAGCAAGCGGCCCCAGGCGCTTTCGCACCCACTGGACCAGTTCATCACGCAGTTCATCACTGGGATCCTCACCGCTCATCAGGGTAACGTAAATGTAGATGCCTTCCCCCTTCACAGCATGGGGGTAACCCACCACGGCTGCCTCGGCCACTTTGTCGTGAGCAACCAGCGCGCTTTCCAACTCCGCCGTACCCAGGCGGTGGCCTGACACATTCAGTACGTCATCAACCCGGCCGGTGATCCAGTAGTCGCCATCCTCGTCACGCTTAGCGCCGTCGCCCGTGAAGTAAACGCCGTCATAGGTACTGAAGTAGGTCTTCATGAAGCGCTCGTGGTCACCAAAGACGCTGCGCATCTGGCCGGGCCAGCTGTCCTTGATGCCCAGGTTTCCTGCCGCGGCCCCTTCCAGCTCATTGCCTTCGTTATCAAAGAGCGCGGGCTGGATGCCAAAGAATGGCTTGGTCGCCGAACCGGGCTTGAGTTCAGTTGCTCCGGGCAGCGGCGAGATCATTATGCCGCCCGTTTCGGTCTGCCACCAGGTATCCACAATGGGCGCCTGCTCGTTGCCGATAACCTCATAGAACCATTTCCAGGCCTGGGGGTTGATGGGCTCACCCGCAGTCCCCAATAGTCGAAGGCTTTTGCGCGAGGTGCCGTCCATAACATGGTCGCCCCCGGCCATCAGGGCCCTTATGGCAGTCGGCGCGGTATAAAGGGTGCTGACGTTATGCTTGTCGACGATCTGGCCAATACGCGAGGCATCAGGATAGTTGGGGACCCCCTCGAAAATAACGGTCGTGGCGCCATTGGCCAGGGGACCGTAGAGCGTATAGCTGTGGCCGGTTATCCAGCCAAGGTCCGCCGTACACCAGAAAATCTCACCACGGCGGTAATCAAAGACGTACTCGTGGGTCATGCTGGTGTAGACCATGTACCCCCCGGTGGTATGCAACACCCCTTTGGGCGCCCCCGTAGAGCCGGAGGTGTAGAGCATAAAGAGGGGATCCTCCGCTTTCATTTCCTCGGGCTCACACCAGGGTTCCGCCTCTTCCATCATGCCGGCGAAGTCCACGTCGCGCTGGTCGTGCCAGTCGATATCGGCGCCCGTATAACGAAGCACAATCACCTTCTCAACAAAGTCCAGCGCCGGGTTTTCCACCGCCTCATCCACGTTGTTCTTCAGCGGAATCCTGCGCCCACCGCGCAAGCCCTGGTCGGCTGTAATCACGAATCGGGAGTGGCCATTCTCAATACGTGCACCCAGCGCCTCCGGCGAGAAGCCCCCAAACACCACAGAATGCAGAGCACCGATCCGGACGCAGGCCAGCATCGCGACAGCCGTCTCAACAAGCATGGGCATGTAGAGGGTAACCACATCGCCTTTTTTGACGCCCAGCCCTTTCAGGACATTGGCGAACCGGCAGGTCTTCTCATGCAGTTCGCGATAGCTTATGTGGCGGGAAACGGAGGGGTCATCGCCCTCGAAGATAATGGCGGTGTCATCGCCGTGCTCGGCAAGATGACGATCAAGGCAGTTAACAGAGGCATTCAGGGTGCCGTCCTCGTACCAGCGGATATCCACCTTGCCGCGCTCGAAGGTGGTGTTCTTCACTTTGGTGTAGGGTTTGATCCAGTCAATGCGCTCGCCGTGCTTGCGCCAGAATCCGTCCGGATCTTCGACAGATTCCCGGTACATCGCCTCGTAGGTTTTCCGGTCTACGAGGGCATCCTTCATGGAATCCTTGATGGGGTATTTGCTGTCTGCAGCCATGGCCGTATCTCCTTGTTCAGGCTATATCGCTTACCGTGACTGTATGACAGCTATCACCGGGTTGCCAGTACCTGCTACGAAAGTATGAGCTCAGGCCACCTTGCGTTTTTTTGCAGCCGCGCGAAGCCGGTAGAGCTTGCGCTCCTGCAGGGCATAACGGTTCAGGCCGGCCAGATGCACCTCCCGCAGGTAATGGCGCCAACCAATGCGACGGGCATCCACGGGGAACAGCTTCTTGTCCTCCAGTCCCATGCGGTCCGCCATCGCCATCAACCGCTCGTTATGGAAGATGTAATCGGGACAGGTGTAAAAGCCGAACATGGTCGCCAACTTCATTGTCGTGTGGAGATTCTTTACTGTGCGCAGTTCCGCGTCCTGGCCAAGGAGCTTCAGGCCCTTTTCCACGCCATTCAATGGCCAGTGAACGCCGCGAGTCACAGTATTGAAGATGCGCCGGTTGACGGCAACAAAGGGCAGTGTCGGACGCTTGTAGAACAGATGCTCGTACGCCTGATAGTTTTCCTGTGCTTCCTTCTGGATGTGTTCAATAAACTCACCCAGCTTGAGGGGATTACTGGAGCCGCTGCAGCACTGGTAAATCCGCTGCCGCCCCGGAGATTGAAACTGCTCGACCAGTGACAGAATAGCGCTGTTGGCAACCAGATCCGCGGGAATAACATCAATGACGCCCTTCGTTCTGCCGGGGAAAAACAGAACCTGTCCACGGGCGTACCCCATGATGATGGCATCAGCAACTTTCACCCCCTCGACCCAACCGGGAACCGGCTCCTCGAGCGTACTCTCAATGATGGAGGGCCTGAGGATCGTCAACGACCCGCCGCGCAGGCTGCGCGCCAGAAGCTGCTCGCCAATCCATTTGGTCAGGGTATAGGTGTCATTCCAGCCAAGACGGTTGGCTTCACGAATTCCCAGATTGACCAGTTCATCCTGGAGCCTCCGGCCACTGAACCGGCTCCTGGTGTCCGCGATCCGGTCCTGGAGTGTGAGGATCAGATCCTCCACACGGCAGGTGCCATCCTCATCCCGCTCGACAGTTCCCCTGGCGGGGGTGACCAGCTCCTCGTGGCGGTGGCCACTGTTATAGCCGTTGACGTAACAGGTGGAGACCTGGATCAGCGGCACATCGCCAGCAGCCTGAACCAGCTCCGATATATTGCGAAGGCTCAGGGTATTGATGGCCAAGGCCTTGTCCAGCTCTTCCCGAAAGTCAACGCTGGCGGCCACATTGAGAACCGCCTCAGTCTGTTCAGCAAGTTCCGAAAATCCCGACTGGGTGAGACCGAACAGGGGCTCCGTAATCTCGCCGGTGACACACTCCACCTTATCCTCGAGAAAGCGGTCGAAATACTCGGGGTGATCCACTTTGAGATGATCAAAAACGGAGGCGCTTGCGACCTCATTCAGGAACCGGTCGCGGGCGGAGGCATAGTGGCGGTTGCCACGGATAAGCAGAATAACGCCTCCGATGCCGGGCACGGTGCGCATCAGCTTCTCGAGTATTACTTTTCCGAGAAACCCGGTCGTGCCGGTGATCAGGACCCGTTTGCCATGGAGCTGGCGAAGCGCACTCGATTGGGTTCCGGACGATCCCTCGCTCTGATTCAGGTCTGTCATATCCCCTCCGTTTGACCAGAAACTGAACTGTCACTTTATCATCCCTGATCGCTGGGCGGTATTAATGTGACCGTTTTCCAAATTCTGCCAAGAGGCTTCAATCGCTCTCACGGATGCTGCTGAGCAGCTGATCCAGGGATGAACCACCGCCCTCGCTTAACGCCTGCGCCTCCTCCGGCGTGGTCCCGCCGGGCGGGGCAACATACCGGGCAAGTTGATCAAAGTGGGCTGCTGCACTGCGGCGCACCGGATTACTGGCATGATCCCAGTTCATGGCGGCAAGCCCCGTCTGCAGCGCCTCAACGCGATCCTCGTCGATCTCCTCGCCAAGCGATTCAAGCAGACCTGTGATCAGTCGATACTGGTACAGGGGGTCATGTCGGCTGTTGGCAAGGCGTTCCCGAAAATGGTTCAGCCACTCATCGGTTGAGGCCTCGCTGGATGGCGGCCTTCTCGCGCCCTCCTGCGTCCGGCGGCGCTGCTGGCGACGGCTCACAAGCCGTGCCCAGTACCGCGCGAAGCCATTGGCTGGCGGTACACCCTGCGACCAGCGGACAGAGAGCATATCGGCAAGCGTCCAGAACTGACGGCAGGAGGGGTCCTCCTGGGCCATCATGGCCACCGGTCGCTGTGTAGTGATGGACTGGGCAATAGTCTCGTCCCGCCAGATTGCCCCGAGGTAGTGAAGCTGCACGCCGATGTAGCGTGATACCGCCGCGGAAAAACGACGGTAGATGGTCTGGGCTTCAGTGGCCCCCCGGGCCATGTTGACGATGACGCTGGGCGTACGGCGATACCCCTTCCGGTGAAGAACCTTGACCAGCGAAAAGGCATCGGTCATCGAGGTGGGATCCGGTGTTACGACAATCGCAGCAAGGTGCGCTGCGGCCACCATGTGCAGAGCCTGGCTGGTGAGACCGGCTGCCGTGTCAATAATGACCCGGTCGTATCGCTGCTCCAGGTTGGCCAGGTTTTCCAGAAAATTCTCACGATCCCGATCCCCCATTTCAAGGCAACCGGGAACACCGGAGGCGCCGGGCAACAGATCCAGGTTTTCCGTCACGGGCAGGAGCACCTCGTCGAGGGTGCGCTCACCCAGCACAACGTGCTCTAGCGTCATCCCCGGGTACACGCCCAGCATGACATTCACGTTGGCCAGCTCAGCATCGCCATCAAGCAGCAGGGTCCGGTAGCCCTGTTTTGCAAGTACGAGCGCCAGATTGAGCGCAACCTGGGTTTTTCCCACACCGCCCTTGCCGCCGGTCACTGCCAGAGTCAGCGGGGCACCCTTGGTGCCACCGTACTCCGCATTATCCCCCTCGCGGCTTACTGCGCTGGAATGATTCTCGTTTTGGTCCATATGACACCGCAGCTACTGCCAACCGCACAGGCATGATTGTACGCGGCTTAATAAACGGTTGACAGAACTGCATCACGAACTGATCGGTTGTTATTCCCGATGATTCGATTGGTTTCCTTGAGTAGAAATTCAACTTGATCAATCAAGCCTTTCATTTTGAAGAGGTCTGAATTACGATTCCGTAAAGCAGATAAAGTGAGACGGGATTCAAAGTTTAAAGGGTTGCTCCTCGCTCTGATGCGTCAAACAACTAGAATACCTGTCTGAATCCATCCGGAGGCAGAATCCAGTTGTTGCTCCGGGCAACTGATAAAAATTGTACTGCCATGAGCCTCGATAATAACGATAACAGTGGCACAACGCCCGCAGGCAAGGCACCTCTGCTGGTTGTTGACGATGATCGGGATGTGCTTGCCAGCATTACGCAGCTGCTCCAGCATCATGGCCATCAAGCCGACATGGCGGCCACGGGCGAACAGGCGTGCCAGAAGCTGATAACGGGTCAGTACGGGCTCGTGCTTCTTGATCTGCGCCTTCCTGACATGCATGGCCAGGATGTGATCACCTTTATGCATCGCAACGGTATCAATACGGCCGTGGTGGTCATCAGTGGCGACACCTCCTTCAGCTCCATCAGCCGGTCACTGCGTCGTGGCGCCTACGATTACCTGAGAAAACCCTATGACGCCGAGGAGCTCACGGCAACAGTCGACAGCGTTCTTGAAACCCGGCACCTGGAACAGTCCCACGAAGAAGCACGCTCCCAGCTCCACCAGTCCGAACAGCTGCACCGCTACATCGTCAACAGCTCCCCGGACATCGTATTCATGCTGGATGGCTGGGGGCATTTCCAGTTCCTCAACAGCAAGGTGGAAAGCCTTCTTGGATACCGTCCGTCCGACCTTCAGGGCCGCCACATCCGGCATCTGATTGAGGAAGAGGACCTCGGGCGCGTGGACTGGGCATTCCGGGACCCCTCAATTACGGCCGAGAATCCGCGCACCATTGAACTTCGCCTCAAGTCCCGTGGCAGCATCCGGGGCAATCGCCATTTTGAGGTAACGGCTTTCCCGGTCACCAAGGAGGCGGAAAACGGCACCCATATCCGCCAGATTTACGGGACCGCCCGTGACATCACTGAACGCAAGGAAGCGGAAGCCTTCATCAACTTCCAGGCATACCATGACCTGCTGACCCGACTCCCCAACCGGGCGCTGTTCAAGGACCGTCTGGGCCTGAGCATATCCCAGGCCGAACGCAACCATCAGAAACTGGCGGTAATGTTCATTGACCTGGACCGTTTCAAGGTCATCAATGACACCCTGGGTCATGCCATGGGTGACCGCCTGCTGCAGGCCGTCACCCAGCGCCTGGAAGGCTGCCTTCGCCAGGGGGATACCCTGTCCCGCTTTGGCGGGGACGAGTTCACCCTGCTGCTGCCCGAAATCCATAACATCGAAGATGCCCGCACCATTGCCCGCAAACTGATGGACGCACTGAAAACGCCCTTCAAGCTGGGTGAACACGAAGTGTTCGTGGGTGTGAGCATTGGCATCTCCATGTACCCGGATTCGGGATCGGGCCTTGAGGAACTGGTTCAGCAGGCCGACGTAGCCATGTATCACGTCAAGGGGCGCGGCAAGGACGGGTACCAGTTCTTCAGCGAATCCATGAACGTGAACACAACCTATCGATTGGGCCTGGAACGGGACCTCCGCCGGGCGCTCCAGGCGGGCGAGCTTCGCGTGTTCTACCAACCCCAGGTCAACCTGCGAACGGGACTGTGCCGCGGTTTCGAGGCGCTGGTCCGCTGGCAGCATCCCACACGCGGCCTCCTCCATCCGGGCGAGTTCCTGCCGCTCGCGGAGGAGACCCGCCTCATTGGAGACCTGAGCGAGTGGGTGCTGGCAACGGCCTGTCGCGAGCTGGGTCCCTGGCTCAGGGATGCGGACGAGGACCTGCACCTTTCCGTCAATTTCTCCCCCATGCAGGTTGAGCACCCGAGATTCGTGGACCTCCTGCTCCAGAAGCTGGATCACTATGACCTGCCTCCGGAAAAGCTCGAAATTGAGATCACGGAGAACATGATCATCAGCGATCTTGAACAGATCAGCCGCAAACTGGACCAGCTTTCGAGTTATGGCGTTCAGATCGCTATTGATGACTTCGGCACCGGTTACTCGTCCCTCAATTATCTGCATCGACTGCCCATTCACACTCTCAAGGTGGATCAGAGCTTTATTCGGGATATCCGCGATGGCGAGGAAGGCGCCTGCATTGTCAATGCCATTGTCGCCATGGCCCGTGGACTCAAGCTCGACATTATCGCCGAGGGTGTGGAAACCCAGGGACAACTGGGTTATCTGCGCGAACTCGGGTGTGACAGTGTCCAGGGCTATTACTTCGGGCATGCCCGCCCGCTCGATCAACTTGAACTGCCCTCTGCCAAGACGCCCCTGGCCCGCTATTCAGGTGTAAGCTGAGGGATTCAGCCCGCCCCACCACTCGATTCGATTGTTGAACACATCTTAATAACATTGTTAGACATTCATATTAATTTATTGATTAATTTTGGTTTTTTTGCCCATTCCGTTAACTCGCGCACCATAAAAATGCGGCCTGTTACACAGCAGTAACGCTCCCCCTTGTTTAGCATGGACCTACATTCGGAGACGCACCCATTCCTCCGACAGACCCAAAACAAGGCTGGCAGCACGGACATGCATGACAAATACAAGCACATTGGCCCGGTATACGATTTCCTGAGCAATCTATACAGCGGCAAGAGCATCCAGGACTGCAAGACAGCAATGCTGGACTCCAACAATGTCGAACCCGGGGACCGCATCCTCATTGCCGGGGTTGGCCACGGACGGGATGCGCTGCGAGCGGCACAGCTCGGCGCTGATGTAACCGTTGTCGACCTCTCGGAAACCATGCTCCGCAAGTTCCGCGAGCTTCTGGAGTCAGAAGCACCCGAACTCAGTGTTCGCACCATTCATGACGACATCATGAACATCCATGAGCATGAAAGTTACGACATGGTGGTTGCCAATTTCTTCCTGAATGTCTTCGACGAACCGAGGATGGTGGAAGTACTCAAGCACCTGATCAGTCTCGGTAAGCCACAGGCCCAACTGGTTGTAGGCGATTTCATCTACCCCACGGGCAACATCCTGGCTCGCCTTTTCAAGAAGGCCTACTGGTATCTCGCGGTACTGACTTTCTGGCTGTTTACCAACAACGCCTTCCACCAGGTCTACAACTATCCGGAACACCTGGAGAACCTGGGTCTGGAGATCCGCGACAAGAAGCGTTTCTCGCTGCTGAACATCAATTGTTACTGGTCAATTCTCGCGGAAAAACGCGGGTAGAACGGAACAACAATAAGCATCAGACGCTGCCCAGCGGGGCCCGCGCAGGAGGGATACAGCCATGACACAACAGCCACTGACCCTTGATGGTATCCACGACTTTCCGGAAGGACCCATATCCTTCGCGGAGCGCGTGGACCTGCTGAAGCAGCACGGCGGCCATTCGCAGTCTTTTTCCACCCTGCAGCCGGGTATGCACTATTTCGACGTGCCGGGCGTCGGCTACATCGGCTATATGAAGAAGTGGGGCATGAACTTTGTCCTTTCCGACCCGGTATGCGCCCCCGAGCATCGCGAATTCCTACTCGCGCGCTTCGAGCGCAGCGTCTCCAATACCGCCTACATCCAGGTATCACGTCCGGTTGTCGACATCCTGTCAAATCGCTTCGGTTACTACGGCACCCAGTTCGGCTCGGAAGCTCGGGTCGATCTCAGAAAGTGGTCGCTGAAGGGCAAGAAAAAGCAGGTGATCCGGACGGCGCTGAACCGCGCGGAAGAGGCGGGCATTACCGTTCAGGAGCGTTTCAGTGATGACCACACCCGCGAAATCTCCGACGCCTGGATCAAGACCCGCAAGGTCAAAAGCAAGGAAATCCGCTTCCTGATCCGACCCATGCACATGGAATACCGGGAGAACGAGCGCCATTTCTATGCCTATCAGGATGGCAAGGCGGTTGGCTTCATCTACTTTGACCCGATTTACCACAAGAACGAGATCGTCAGCTACGTGCCCAATATTTCCCGGGCCAATGCCAATTTCCGCCAGGGCATTTTCTATGCGGTGATGGCACACGCCATGGAAGTATTCCAGGCCGAAGGCGTACCCTACCTGGACCTGGGCCTGATCCCGCTGAGCCTTCATGATGAGAATGAACCCCAGGAGAGCCGCATGCTCAAGGGGCTTTGCCGAAAAGTCTACCAGCACGGCAACATGTTCTATAACTTCAAGGGGCTCGAGTTCACCAAGTCACGGTTCCGGGGCGACGTTGAAAAGACATACTGCTGTCACCGCCCTGCTTTGCCAATGCTTGAGTTTCTCGCCATATTCAAGCTGACTCGGCTGATCTGAAGCGGCATTTCAACCCCGTGCTCGGTGCCGGCACGATCCATCCAGGCTTCCAGACCTGGTGGCACCGGGCCGGTCAGAAGGAATGCCTCCATGGCACTTCTGCCACTCATTCCCTTGCTTCCCATACCGTGGAGAAGCTGCTCCACCCGACGCGCAATCGCCTCTCCGGAATCCACCCAGGCAACGTCCCCGGGCATGACCGCCATCAGGGACTCACGGATCAGTGGGAAATGGGTACACCCCAGGACGACCGTATCAACACCACCACGAATGAACGGGGCCAGGATGGGCTCAATCCGGTGCCCGGCAACGGCTCCCGTCTCGAGACTGTCCTCTGCCAGTCGAACCAACTCGGAACTTCCCACACGGAGGATCTCGCAGTCCGGCGCATAATCATCAATCAACCGCTGCAGGTAGGGCCGGTCTACAGTGGCCGGCGTCGCCAACAACCCGATTCGATGGTTTCGGGTCACGCCCGCGGCAGGCTTCACCGCCGGAACAACGCCGACCACAGGCTGCCCGATCCGCGCCCGAAGCTCCGGAAGGACCACCGTGCTCGCCGTGTTGCAGGCAACCACGACAATATCGCAGGGGTATTGCGCCAGGGTCTCGTCCACAAGCGCAACACAGCGCTCAACCACTTCCTTCTCGGAGCGGTCGCCGTAGGGGAAGCAGGCATTATCCGCAAGATAGACGATGCCAACGCCGGGTAAGTTACGCCACAGCGAGCGGGCAATACTCAGCCCCCCCATGCCGCTGTCGAACAGCAGGATACGCGGACGACTCTCAGGCATCCGGGTACCCCCCGGCAACCAGGCCGATCAGCCGTCCGGCGATGGTCCAGTCGCCCGGCACCCGCGGCAACGAATCACGATGAAACCAATCCAGCGCGGCCAGTTCATCCTCAGCACGCTGCAGATCCCCACCGGCAAAATCGGCCACATAACCCAGCATCAACTGATGCGGGAAAGGCCAGCTCTCCGAGCCCTGATAACGGACATTCGTTACCGCTATCCCGGTTTCCTCCGCCACTTCCCTCGCTATCGCCTGTTCCGCCGATTCCCCCGGCTCGATAAAGCCGGCAATCAGGGACCAGAGATCCGGTGGATGCCGGTGACTCCGGCCCAGAAGCAGCCAGTCCCCGTCGCGTATGGCAATGATGATACAGGGTGAAAGGCGCGGATAATGTCGACGCTCGCAATGGGCGCAATAAAGCGCGTACTCCCGTTCATGCCACACAGTTTGCCGGCCACAGCGGCCGCAGAAACGGTGATCCCAGACCCACTGGAGTCTTTGTTTTGCCGCCCCCAGCGCCGCGCGTTCGGCCGCATCGGTTTCAGCGAAAAGCGACCGCAGCGACAGGGCGTCGTCGCGCTCCTCGCCAAGGCGCGCGGTCAGAACCCGGCGGTCGCCAATCCGACCGACAGGCAGAAGCTCCGAAGGCGGGACAACCCCGGAAAACGCATCACGGCGCCACCAGAGCCCCCCATCCGGGTTGGGGCAGAGGTTGAAGGCGTCATCGAACAGGAGGATACGCTCCAGCTCGGCTGGCGACTCTGATAAAGGTTCCGCTACAAATTCCGTGATTTCATTCATGCAGGAACTATAATCCCCGCCCGAAGACGCCACAAGACGGCAGCCGCTTAATACTTTGCCCCGACTTCGCGAGCAAGTAGACTTGGCCTGCTGTAAGCTGCACCCAACACCAACTACTCGGGAGCTGGAATGCGTTCCTTGACGGGATTGACGAGCCTCCTATTAACTCTGCTGCGCAAGTTTCTTTACCTGTGGGTTCGCAGCAAGGTGGTCGGCGCCAGCCGTGAACAGCTCGACCTGGACCCGGAAAAGCCAGTCTGCTACGTCATCCAGCACAGTTCCCTTTCCAGCCGCCTGGTTCTGGAGCAGGAGTTGAGGCGGGCCGGGCTGCCATCGGCCGAGCAGCGCCTGAATGTTCCGGGAGGTCCGCGACGCTCGTTCTTTTTCCTCTATTACCGCCGCGAGCGGATCAGGCGCCGCCGGCAACCGCCGACCATGACGCCCCGTCTCAGGGAGCTTGCAAACCTGAGCGTCAACGAACCTTCACTGGATGTCCAGATCGTGCCAGTCTCGCTCTTCTGGGGACGCTCCCCGGACAAGGAACGTTCGCTGCTCAAGATCATCCTGGCGGACAGCTGGTCGGTCACCGGGCCGCTTCAGAAGTTTTTCACCATCCTGATCCACGGCCGCAACCTCTTTGTCCAGTTCAGCCGGCCACTGTCGCTGAGAGAAGCCATCGACGATTCCTCGAATGAGGAACTCGCCCAGCGCAAGCTCGCACGCATCCTGCGCGTCCACTTCCGGCGTATCCGGCAGGCCGTCATCGGCCCCGACCTGTCCCACCGCCGGACCCTGGTCAACGCCCTGGTGCGCAGCCAGCCAGTGAAAAAGGCGATCCGTGAAACCGCCGAGCACGAAGACATTCCCAGGCTCAAAGCTCGGGACCGGGCCCTGAAGTATGCCCACGAGATTGCCTCCAACTTCTCCATGGCGACCATCCGCTTTATGGAAGTGGTGCTCAGCTGGCTCTGGAACCGTCTCTACGACGGTATACGGATCAACAACATCGAGACCGCTCAGGAAGCGGCCCAGGACAATGCGGTAATCTATGTGCCCAGTCATCGCTCGCATATTGATTACCTGCTGTTGTCCTATGTTCTGTACAAGAACGGTCTGATGCCGCCGCATATCGCCGCGGGCATCAACCTGAACATGCCGATTATCGGCCCCCTGCTCAGACGCGGCGGTGCCTTCTTCATGCGCCGGAGCTTTCGGGATAACCCGCTCTACTCGGCTGTGTTCAACGAATACATGCACGTCATGTTCACCCGTGGTTTCTCCGTTGAATATTTCGTCGAAGGCGGGCGCAGCCGTACGGGCCGGACCCTGCAGCCACGGCCCGGCATGCTCTCGATGACGGTTCGCAGTTTCCTGCGTGACTCGCGAAAGCCCATTGTTTTCGTCCCCGTCTACTTTGGCTATGAAAAGGTCCTGGAAGGCGGATCCTATCTGGGCGAGCTCCAGGGCACCCGTAAGAAAAAGGAAGGACTGCTCGGTCTGGTGCGCTCGGTACGCAACCTGAGGCGCTCCTTTGGCCAGGTCTCGGTGAACTTCGGAGAACCCATCCAGCTCGCGGCGGTACTCGACGAGCAGAGGCCGGGCTGGCGCACTGAGAGCTATGATGAGGACTACAGACCCGAGTGGCTCCCCCCGGTGGTCAATGATCTCGCCAGACAGACGGTCACGCGCATCAACGAGGCCGCCGCGCTCAACCCGGTGAACCTGCTGGCCACCGTCATGCTGGCCACGGACCGCCTGGCCATGGATGAGCGCCTGCTGGCCCAGCTGATGGAAGATCTGTGCAATCTCCTGCACCAGCAGCCCTACAGCGACCGAGTGACCTTTCCGGAAGGCAGCGGCGCGGACTGGATCGCCTATAACGAGAAAATGGGCCTGATCGTCCGCCGTCGCCAGAAACTGGGCGACATCATCATGCTGGAGGGACGCCATGCGGTGCTGATGACCTACTACCGGAACAACGTACAGCATCTTTTTGCGATCCCGGCACTGATCGCGAGCCTGTTCCAGAACAACAGTTCCCTGGAGCGCGAACGCCTGATTTTCCTGGCACGCTCCATCTATCCCTACATACGGTCGGAACTCTTCCTGCGCTGGGATCCAACATCCATTGATGAGGTACTCAATGACTGGGTAGACCGCCTGGTGGGAGAAGGACTGCTGGTGGCCGAAGGCAGCCTGTTATACCGACCCGCGCCCGGCACCGCGGACGTGGTACGCCTGAGCGTCCTATCCCACGGGATCATCCAGACATTGCAGCGCTACTACCTGAGCATTGCTATCCTCAGGAAATTCGGCTCCAACGCGATCACGGCCGAGGAGTTGGAGGAACAATCCACCCTGCTGGCGGAACGCGTCTCCGTGCTGTTCGGCCTCAATGCGCCCGAATTCTTCGACAAGACCCTGTTCCGGAACTTCATTGCCAACCTCCAGGCGAACGGCATTCTCAAGACCGATGACGACGGCCGCCTGTCCTACCGCTCGGGGCTGGAGGAAGTCGCGGAAGAGGCCCGCCTTGTGCTGAGCTCGGAACTGCGCCAGTCCATCCTGCAGGTGACCAACGTCAGCGTTCCGGCCCCGGATCAGGCTGAGTAGCAGGCGCTGAGCCGGATCAAGGCAGTGCCCGCCGGCTATAGATGTCAAAGCGGCTGCTGCGCCCGACCACGGATGAGGCCGGTGATGGGCCGGGGAGCGCCTCGGCCTTGCGTGGCCGCTTGACCACGACCCGATGGATCGCCGCGCCCAGGGCGACTTCCAGAAGTTCACCCGCGTCGGCGTCGTCACCCACCAGGTCCCGGCAGATCCGCATTTCCTTGCGAACCTCGGCGGACTGGCGTCGTTCCGGGAACATGGGATCAAGGTAGACCACATCCGCCTCATCGGGATGATCCCGCAGCCAGTTGACTGCGTTGTCACCCACCAGCTGCATGCGCTCGAGCACCTGCGCAAGTTCCGGATCAGCCGCAGCGCGTCTCATGCCATCCGCCAGCAGTTCCGCCATCACGGCGGAACGCTCCAGCATGGTCACATGGCAGCCATGGTTGGCAAGGACCAGGGCGTCCTCCCCCAGCCCGGCGGTGGCATCAATCACCGAGAGTGGTCTCGTGGCACGGGCGGCGCCCACCGCCTTAACCACCAGCTCGCCCCCACCCTGACGGCGGCGATGAGCGTTTTTGCCGCTGGCCCAGTCAACCATGACAGGCCCCGGCGCCTTCTTCCCGGTTCTCTGGAGATAGAGTCCGTCAAAGCCGAATACCAGCAGGACGGGGGCCTTATCATGACGACGTGGCTCTGGTACGGCGTAGGGAAGCAGATCCAACCCGAGCCGGTTGGCCAGGGCTTCGGCATAGGACATCAGTGCCTTATCAATGGCGGCAACCGGGAGGGGGATGTTGCCGGAAACGCAGCCGATCATTAAGACATTGTCCCTTACGCGGGTTGGTTTTCAAGGGTATGTGATGCCACCGTCAAACATAGCCGGTTCAGCAACCGATCACCTAACGGCCCGGCGTCTTCTGCCAGCCCACATCATCGCGGATATAGGAAGGCTGCACGGCCACTGCGTCAACCGTATTCCCGCGCGCCAGCTCCGGGAGCGCGAGTCTTGCCACATCGGCCGCATCAGGCATGACATCCGCATCAATCAACGTCATCGCCGACACCATCGACTCGGCAATTGCGTCACGGTACTGCCAGCCGGTGCCCACGCCGACCCAGGAATCAGGGTCAGCCACTGAAGGCAGAGAGAGTTCACCGGGGAGCAGGAGGCAGTCATCAACGAGCACCTCCAGGGTCCGGTCGGCAGAAACGCGGTAACAACTCCAGTACACCTCCCCCATGCGCGCATCCAGCGCGGACGCCACCGGCACAGAGCCGCGCTCAGGGCTGACCGAAAGGGCCATGGCCGCCAGCGAGGAGACAGGGACAACCGGACAATCCAGCCCCCAGGCAATGCCCTGGACAACCCCGGCCGTGATCCGGAGCCCCGTAAAGGACCCCGGACCACGGCCGTAAGCAAGACCATCCAGATGATTGAGACGCAAGCCGGCTCGAGCCAGGAGGCGGTTCATCATGGGCTCAAGCAGGCGGGTATGGGAGCGCGGCTCGTCACTGTGTTCGACGATGACCTCATCATCAACAGCCAGGGCCACCGACCCCCGCTGGGCGGAGGTGTCAACTGCGAGCAACCGCGCCATCAGAGGATTACTCAGCCACGCAGGGTAGCCATGATCCGGTCGCGGATCTCCTCCATGGAGCCAATGCCCTCAACGCGGGCGCAGTGCGGCGCGTTATCCGGATCACGGGCTTCAAGATCCTGATAGAACTGAACCAGCGGTTCTGTTTCCTCGTGGTAGACCTTGAGACGGTTCCGAACGGTTTCTTCCTTGTCGTCTTCGCGCTGGACCAGAGGTTCCCCGGTCACATCGTCCTTACCCGGCTCCTTGGGGGGCAGGTGCGTGATGTGATAGACACGGCCACTCGGTTCATGGATCCGACGCCCGGCGAGACGCTCGACGATTTCCTCGTCATCCACGGAAACCTCAACCACATAGTCAATCTTGACGCCCTCATCGCGCAGGGACTGGGCCTGGGGAATGGTTCGGGGGACGCCGTCCAGCAGGTAGCCGTTCCTGCAGTCATCCTCGGCCACCCGGTCCCTGAGCATCCCGATGATGATGTCATCAGACACCAGGCCACCGGAGGCCATCACTTCTTCCGCTTTCTTGCCCAGAGGCGTGCCGGCCTTGACCTGAGCGCGCAGCATGTCACCGGTGGAAATCTGGGGAATACCAAAGGCTTCCGTGATATAGGCGGCCTGGGTTCCTTTTCCCGCTCCTGGTGCACCGAGCAGAATAATTCGCATAGCTGTTCGCTCCCCTTGGCTTGCTGGCCCCTCTGGGGCCGATCGTTGCGGATTGGAACTGCTCATTATACGTAGCAAGGCGGGTGTGGCAAATCATACGGCCAATCCCCGCGCCGGTTCATCCCCAGCCGTCATCCGGTATTGCGCATACCCGCCGCAATGCCCGCCATTGTCACCTTCAGAGCCTTTTCCACATTTTCCGGCACCCGACCCTCGGCCTCGCGGTCCCGGTGGAGCAGCTCAGCCTGCAGGTAATGTAGTGGATCCGTGTAGGTGTTGCGGACCTTCATGGAATGCGCAAAACCCCGCTGATCCTCCAGGAGCTCAGTCTGCCCCTTCAGACGTTTCACCTCATCCACGCAGGCGGACAACCGCTCACGCAGGTTTTCGCCCAATGGCCGCAGCTCGGGTTCGACCATTTTCTGCTCATAATAGTGCACAATCCGCAGATCGGCCTTGGCCAGCACCATTTCCAGCATATCAATATGGGTCCTGAAGAAGGGCCAGTGGCGGATCATGTCCTTGAGTTGCTCCTCGTGACCGGCTTCCAAAGCATTGCCGAGCGCTTCGTCACTGCCAAGCCAGGCCGGCAGCATCAGGCGCATCTGGGTCCAGGCAAAGATCCAGGGAATGGCCCGCAGACTTTCGACACCGCCGGTGGGGTTGCGCCTTGCGGGACGGCTGCCGAGCGCCAGCTTCCCCAACTCCTGTTCCGGCGTCGCCTGGCGGAAATAGGTCACGAATTCCGGCGTATCACGGACCAGGGCCCGATAGGACTGGACCGCCTCCTGGGTGAGACGATCCATGGTCTCGCGCCATTCCGGGGCAGGCTCCGGAGCCGGCGCCACAGAAGCCTCCAGAACGGCACTGGTATAGAGGTTGAGGCTCTGGCGGGCAATCCGGGGAAGCCCGAACTTGAAGCGGATCATCTCGCCCTGCTCCGTCACCCGAAGACTGCCATTCACCGACCCCGGGGGCTGGGAAAGGATGGCCTGGTTGGCGGGGCCACCCCCTCGCCCCACGGTACCGCCCCGACCGTGGAACAGCGTCAGATGAACCCCGTAGCGCCGCGCCACATCGGTCAACTGCTCCTGCGCCTGGTACTGGGCCCAGGCGGCCATCATCTGGCCGGCGTCCTTGGCGGAATCGGAATAACCGATCATCACCTCCTGTTGACCGCCGGTGTACTGGCGATACCAGTCGAGCTCGAGAAGTGACGTCAGTGCCTGTGGCGCATGTTCCAGGTCTTTGAGGGTTTCAAAGAGCGGCACGATGCGCATGTTATGGCTCATGCCGCACTCGCGCAGCAGAAGGATGACACTCAGTACGTCCGAGGGTTGGGCCGCCATTGAAATCACATAGGACCCCAGAGCCTCCGGCGTCTGACGGGCGATGACCGAGCAGGTATCCAGCACTTCACCGGTCTCCGCGGACGGCTCCCAGTGCCTCGGAACCAGGGGACGCGCGCCTTCCAGTTCCCTGATCAGGAACGCCTGACGCTCCGCCTCGGACCAGCTTTCGTAGTCGCCCATCCCCAGGTGATCCAGTATTTCGGCAATGGCCTGAGTATGACGGCTGGCCTCCTGACGGATGTCCAGCCGGATCAGTTCCAGCCCAAAGCAATAGGCCCGGCGCAGGGTGTCCCGGAGCGGGCCTTCCGCAACGCCTTCCATGCCGCACGCCCTGAGGGAGTCGTAACACAGTTGCAGCGGCTCGATGAGGTCCGCGGACTCAAACAACACCCGGTCATCCGGCGCCTCATTGTGGCGCACGGCCTCTCCCGCCCAGTCCCGGGTCGCCTCGAGACGATCTCGCAACTCCGACAGCAGCGCCCGATAGGGTTCCCTGTGCCCGCCAACACGCTCCTGGAGCTCAGGGGTAGCCTCCCACATGGACAGTTCCGCCCGCAGCCGCTGTAGATCCCGAAGAAACAGGTCAGCGGCCATCCACCGGCTCAACAGAAGAACTTCCCGGGTAACCTCCGACGTGACATTGGGGTTGCCATCCCGATCGCCGCCCATCCAGGAAGCAATGCGTATGGGGTTGGCGGACAGGGGAAGCCGCTCCCCGGTCTCCTCCAGCAGGCCCTCGTCCAGTTCGTTCAGAAAGGAAGGCAGCGCTTCCCAGAGGCTGTTCTCGATCACGGCAAAGCCCCAGCGCGCTTCATCCACGGCGGTCGGACGTTCATGGCGGATCTCGTCCGTGTTCCAGGCCTGGGTAATCAACTGGCGCAGTCGTGCCGTTTCCGCCTCGCGCTCTTCCTCCAGCAGATCCTCACGATCCAGGCGCTCGAGGCACGCGGACATCTCGTCGTATTTCATGATCAGGGTGCGTCGGGCGACCTCCGTCGGATGGGCCGTCAGTACGAACTCAAGGCGCATGTCGCGGATGCATTCATGCAGACGTTGCCGGCTTACACCCTGCGCGGCCAGGCGCGACAGGGTCTGGCGCACGGGTTCCACGGAGGTTTCATGGTCCCTGTGACGACGGATGCCGTGGTACTGCTCCGCAAGGTTGGCAAGGTTGAGGAACTGGTTGAAGGCGCGGGTTACCGGCACAAGCTGATCATCCGTGAGGCTGCTGAGAAGCTCACCCAGGCGCTGCCCCGACCCGCTTTCCTGCATGCGGTCGGACTTGGCCGCCTGACGTACTTCTTCCACCCGTTCAAACCATTCCGGGCCGGGTTTCTCGCGGATGCAATCGCCGAGGATCTCGCCCAGCAGACGCACATTTTCTCGCAACGCGGGATGGAGCTCTGTCATGAAGGTCGTTTCCCTGTATCCAGTCAACAATAGTGGCAGGCCGTGCTACGCTATGAGCAGGTCTAAGAGTTCAGTATGCCCCATCATGACCGGAGAGACGCAAGACCATGAAAATCGCCGACCTGCCCAATCAATGGGAAACCGGAAAATCACGCGACGAAGCGCGCAAACACGAATACGAAATGACGGTAACGCTGGAGGATGCCGCCCGTCTGAGAGCCCTGGCGGAACTCTATCCGGACTATTCGGAGGAGGAATTGCTGAGCGACCTGCTCAATGCCGCCCTGTCGGATCTGCCCAACCCGGGAAGCAAACGCTGAGGGTGGCTAGACCACCCGGGAACCGTTTTTGAGTTCCTTCATATACTTCTTGGACAGGTCCAGGAAGCGCGGGGTCAGACCGGCGTCCTCGTAGATTTCGAACCCGTCTTCATCGCGCGCCACAACACGGCTTCCCTCGCGGTACGGGAAACAGGTCTCCAGTTCGGTCAGCGCGGCGCACGCCAGATCGCGCAGCAGATCCTCTCTGGACTTCAATGGATACTGACGCGCCAGTGCCGCCAGCGCTTCCTGGTCCCTGTCCGAGAGCTGGACCGTCATCGGATCACTGGCCAATCGACCACGAGCGTGTTGATCCCAGTAATTGACGAGTTGTCTGAGCCGCATGACTGCCTCCGTAGATACCTGACTTCTATTCCCTACTGTAGTTGATCCGGGTCGTCAGTGTGAGGGGCGATGCGTAACGGATTGTACGTATGCCGCGGCCTCAGGCGCCTTTCGGGGTATCCGCGTCGGAGTCCTGTTTCGCTTCCTGCCAGAAAAGTTCCAACTGCTCGACAGGCTGTCCGGCGAGCTGGACGCCAGCGTCATTCAGCATGGTCTCCATGCGACGGAAACGGCGCTCGAACTTGCGGTTGGAACGACGCAGGGCCTGCTCGGCATCCACACCGAGGAAACGGCTGAGGTTGACCGCGACAAAGAGCAGATCCCCGAGTTCGTCTTCGACAGCGTCGGTGTCCGTCTCGTCCCTCATGGTCGAGTACGCAGCCCGGAGTTCCCTGCTCTCTTCCGCCAGCTTTGCAAAAACCATTCCCGTATCCGGCCAGTCAAACCCCACTTTCGAGGCCCGCTTCTGAAGCTTGGCCGCTTTCTGGAAAGCCGGCAGTCCGGGCGTGATGTCATCAAGCTGGCTCGCGGGCGCGTCGCCATTCCCGCCGGAACCCTCGCCGCGCTCTTTCGCCTCTTCAGCCTTGATCCGATCCCAGTTCACGAGCACGTCCGAGTCCGTCATGCCTTCGACTGAGGCTGGTCGGCTGTTCATGGTCCCATCGGGGAAAATGTGGGGATGACGACGAATGAGCTTGCGCGTGACCTGATCGACCACAGCATCAAAGTCAAAGCGCTCCTCTTCTTTGCCCAGCCTTGCATAGAAAACCACCTGGAACAGCAGATCCCCGAGCTCATCGGGCAGGTGCTCGAGGTCACCACGCTCAATGGCATCCGCCACCTCATAGGTCTCCTCGACCGTATGCGGCACAATACTGCGGTAGTCCTGCTTCAGGTCCCAGGGGCAACCGGTCTCCGGGTCCCTGAGGCGGTCCATCAACTCAAGCAGGTCCCGCACATCATACTGGCTGCTCATCATTCACTCCCCTATTCAACGGTCACGCCGACGATGCACATCCATCACATTACTCAGCTGACGGATTTTGGCCAGCAGCTGTGACAGTTGCTCAATGTTGCTGATCTCCACCGTGAGGGCAATGGTGGCGGTATGCGAGTCCACGTCCGACTGGGTCTGCATGGACAGCACATTGGTCTTGCGGCTGGCGAGGACCGAGGTGATATCCCGCAGCAGCCCTTCCCTGTCGTAGGCTTCGATTTCGATATCAACCGGATAACGGGTCTCTGCGTCCTCGCCCCAGTCCACCTCGATGATCCGATTGGCCTCCTGTTCGCGCAGCTGGAGCAGGTTCATGCAGTCGTCGCGGTGAATGCTGACCCCCCGCCCCACGGTGATATAGCCCACAATAGGATCGCCGGGGACAGGGGAGCAGCAGCGGGCAATCTGGGTCTTGAGGTTGCCTACACCCTGGATCCGGACGTCCGGATCGCCCCTGTTTTCCGAACGCCCCCGCAGCCGCGGGAGCCGGAGATCCAGTTGCCGATCACGCGGCTCCAGGATCTGCTGGGCGACATTCACCACCTGCACGGGTTTGAGATCCCCGGCGCCCACGGCGGCGAACATATCGTCGGCGGACTGGTAGTTCACCTTCCGCGCCAGGTCATCCAGATTCAGATCCCGCAGGGAAAGGCGGCCCAGCTCGTCTTCAAGCACCAGGCGCCCATCCGCAATATTCTGCTCACGGTCCTGCATCTTGAACCAGTGCGTAACCTTGGCCCGGGCGCGGGACGTCTGAATATAGCCCAGTCCCGGATTCAGCCAGTCGCGGCTCGGTGCCGCCCGGGTCGTGGTCAGCACATTGACCTGGTCCCCGGTGCGCAGTTGATAGGTCAACGGCACAATACGGCCATTAACCTTGGCGCCCCGGCACTTGTGCCCAACTTCCGTGTGAACCTTGTAGGCGAAATCCACGGGAGTGGCACCGCGCGGCATATCCACCACGTGCCCCTCGGGCGTGAACACATAGATGCGCTCACTGCCCACATCGCTGCGCAGCTGATCCACCAGTCCCGAGACATCACCCAGCTCCTCCTGCCACTCGATGACCTGCCGCAGCCAGTTGATCTTGGCCTCGTACCCGGCCTCGGAATTGCTTGTGTCCATGCCCTTGTAGCGCCAGTGGGCACAGACGCCAAGCTCGGCATCCTCATGCATACTGTGGGTCCGGATCTGCACTTCCATGGTCTTGCCCTCGGGCCCTACAACAGCCGTATGCAGCGACTGGTAGCCGTTCTCCTTGGGATTGGCGATATAGTCATCAAACTCGTGCGGAATGTGGCGCCAGAGCCCGTGAACGACCCCGATGGCGGCATAGCAGTCCCGTACTTCGGGAACCAGAACCCGCAGCGCGCGGATATCATAGACCTCGGAAAAATCGATCCCCTTGCGCCGCATCTTTCGCCAGATGCTGTAGATGTGCTTGGCGCGCCCGGCCACATCCGCCTTGATGCCGGCATTACCCAACTCTTGCTGGAGCGTGGTCGCGACCCGTTTGACGTAGGCATCCCGGGCCAGGCGTTTCTCATCCAGCAGCTTGGCGATCTTCTTATAGGCCGATTCGTGCAGATAACGGAAGGACAGATCCTCCAGCTCCCACTTGATATGACCAATGCCCAGCCGGTGCGCCAGAGGGGCGTAGATATCGAACACTTCCCGGGCGACGCGCAGCCGCTTCTCGGGAGGTGCATCCTTGACCGCCCGAATGGCGCAGGTGCGCTCGGCGAGTTTGATCAGCGCCACCCGCACATCGTCCACCATGGTGACCAGCATACGACGGACGTTATCCAGCTGGCCCTGGCTCTGGCCGAGTACGTTGCCCTTGAGCGGGGTATGGAGTGTGGAAATGGATGCCATCCTCAGGACGCCATCAATGAGACCGGATACGCCCGAACCGAACTCGGCCTCCACCTCGGACAGCAGCATCCGCTCCTCCCGCACGGCCCGGTACAGAACCGCGGCAACAAGGGTTTCCTGGTCCAGGCGCAGCTCCGTCAGGATCTGTGCCATTTCCAGACCGGTTTCAAAGCTGCTGGCACCCGGCGCCCAGAGCCGGTCCTCATGGGCGGCCTTCTGGTCAATGGCCAGGCTGCGCTCACAGGCACGAATCAGCTGCCCCGGATCCTCCAGAGGCTGCTGGGAGCCGATATAATCCACCCAGGCAGCGACATCAATGCGACCATCCTCGGTGGCGGCATAACTCTCACGAACCTTGACCATGATTCAGGATGACTCCCGCTCAAACAGCGCCATGGATTCCACGTGGGCGGTATGGGGAAACATGTCCATAACACCGGCCCGCACGAGCCGATACCCCTTGCCCACCAGAATACCCGCATCCCGCGCCAGGGTGGCCGGGTTGCAGGACACATAGACAATCTTTTCAGCGCCCGCCGAGGCCAGCGTTTCAACCACCTCCTGGGCGCCGGAACGCGGCGGATCGATCAGGATGCGGTCAAAGCCCTCGCGTGCCCAGGGCTCGCTGGTGAAATCCGCCTGCAGGTCCGTGGCCAGAAAACGCGCATTGGCCAGGCCGTTGTGTTCCGCGTTCTCACGCGCCCGCACCACCAGTGCGTCGTCACCCTCAACACCAACCACTTCCCGTGCATGACGGGCAAGCGGCAGGGAGAAGTTGCCGAGTCCACAGAACAGATCCAGGACCCGGCTTTCCGGCTCGGGCGCAAGCCAGTCCATTGCCTGCTTGATCATGCGCTGGTTAATGTCGGCGTTGACCTGGGTGAAGTCCATGGGGTGGAAGACCATTTCCAGGTCGGATTCCGGCAACCGGTAATGGAGCCGCTCCGGCCCTGACTCCGGCCAGAGTCGGTGGACGGTGTCCGGGCCCTTGGGCTGGAGGTAGATCTGGATGTCGTGTTGCTGCGCAAAGGCGACCAGAGCCTCCCTGTCCGCTTCTGAAAGCGGATCCAGGTGGCGCAGCACCAGCGCCACATCGTCATCGCCACAGGCTACCTCGATCTGGGCAATGCGGTTGTAGACGGAAAGCCCGTGGATGAGTTCCTTCAGGGCCTCGATCCGCTGCCCCACCCTGGGGTCGAGGACGACACAGGCATCAATAGCGGTAATGAAGTTGTTGCGCTTTTCCCGGAACCCCACCAGCACTTCATCGCGCTTGGTCACATAACGCACGCCCAGCCGCGCCTTGCGGCGGTAGCCCAGGGTCTCTCCGGTCAGTGGTTCCGCCCATTCCCGGGGTTCTATGCCCCCGAAATGCGTGAACTGCTCCCTGAGCGTCTCCGCCTTGAAGCGGATCTGAGCCTCCGGATCCATATGCTGGAGACTGCAGCCACCACAGAGTCCGGCGTGGGGGCACGGCGGTTCAACCCGTTGCGGCGAAGGCGAGGCCTCAACCTCAAGGGTCCTGAGCCCATCATGGCGCCGGCGCACCTCGAGGTAACGGGCAAGGACCTGCTCCCCGGGGAGGGCTCCGTCCACAAAGGCGGTTTTGCCCTCATTGCGAGCCACCCCGCGTCCTTCGTGGCTGAGGCTTTCTATCTCGAGACTGACAGGTTCACTGGGGATACGCGGGCCGCGCCGGCGTCGGCTCATTGAGACCTCTGTTGTTTATACATGGTGGGGATGGCTCTTATGCCTGGGAGAACACACCGGTTGAAAGATACCGATCACCCCGGTCGCAGATAATGGCGACGATGATGGCATTTTCAACCTCCCGGGAAATCCGTAATGCGCCGGCAACACAGCCGCCGGAGGAAACACCGCAGAAGATGCCCTCCTCGGAGGCCAGGGCCCGCATGGTGTCCTCGGCTTCCTGCTGGCCCATCTCCAGGGTCCGGTCCACGGCTGAGGCATCAAAAATGCGTGGCAGGTAGGCTTCGGGCCAGCGCCGGATGCCGGGAATCGCCGCGCCATCGGCAGGCTGGAGGCCAATGATCTGGATGTCCGGGTTGCGCTCGCGGAAATACTTCGACGCCCCCATGATGGTGCCGGTGGTTCCCATGGAGCACACGAAATGGGTAATGGCCCCGTCAGTGCCTTCCCAGATCTCGGGCGCCGTGGTGCGGTAATGGGCCAGTGGATTATCCGGGTTGGCAAACTGGTCAAGCACCCGGCCACGTCCTTCATCGGCCATCTGCTGTGCCAGGTCGCGGGCGCCTTCCATGCCTTCCTCGCGGGTAACCGTCACAATCTCGGCCCCGTAGGCCCGCATGGAGGCCCGGCGCTCCTCGCTCATGTGCTCGGGCATGATGAGCACCATGCGGTAGCCCCGGATGGCAGCCGCCATGGCCAGCGCGATACCGGTATTGCCACTGGTGGCTTCAATCAGCGTATCCCCGGGCTGGATTTCGCCCCGCCGTTCGGCTTCCCGGATCATGCTCATGGCCGGGCGGTCCTTCACCGAGCCGGCGGGGTTATTGCCCTCAAGCTTGACCAGAATGGTGTTCGTGGTATCACCGGGCAACCGCTGGAGCCGCACCAGGGGCGTATTGCCTACATAATCTTCAATGGTGGGGTATGCCATGAGTGCCGTCTCTTATTGAATGTGACACCGGCGGAGCACAGCCGCTGGTCTGGTGTGTTAGCATCCGACGCTCATGATACGCTGATCCGGGCCCGTGCCCAACCGGTCCGATGATTTCCAATTCAGGGGGGCGAACCCTTCCAATGCGCCGCTGGGGTATTCAGAAAAAGGTCTTCTTCCTCTCCCTGGTCCCCACCATGGTCCTGATGGTTGTTGTGGGCGTCTTTTTCACCCACAGCTGGGTCAGCAACCTCACCCATTTGTTACAGGACCGGGGCCATTCACTCAGCCGCCAACTCGCCTCGGCGTCCGAGTATGGCGCATTCACGGGTAACCGCAACCTGCTCTTTGGCGTGGCCAGCTCCATGCTGGATGAGGAAGACGTGCGTGCGGTCACCATCTATGACAGCACTGGCCGTGAGCTGGTCCATACAGGGCCCAGACGCCGGGTGACCGAGCCCGGACTGATTCAGGATGTTACAAGCTCACGCATGGAGCAGGGTGAGGGCGCCTCCCTGTTCATTGCCCCCATCTACCCCCAGGATCTGATGATCGACGGGCTTCTGGATATGAACAAATCCCAATCGGACACGGACTCGGAGGACACTCCTCTGGGCTGGGCCAGCGTGGAGCTCTCCCACGCCACCATGGAAAAAGAACAGTATCAGGCCCTGCTGGTCAGCCTGCTTCTGATCGGTGGTGGATTGCTGATCAACACACTGATCGCGGTTCATCTCAGCCGGTCAGTCACCGACCCCATTCACGAGCTGACGCGTGCGATCAGCCGCCTGCGCCAGGGTAAACTCGATACGCGGGTGGACATGGACGCCAGCCCCGAGCTTGAGGAACTGGCCTCCGGCCTCAATGCCATGGCCGAGAGCCAGCAGCAGGCCCAGGACGAGATGCAGCAGAACGTGGACCAGGCCACCGAGGACCTGAGGGAAACCCTGGAAACCATCGAGGTCCAGAACATCGAACTGGATCTGGCCCGGAAACAGGCCCTGGAGGCGAGCCGGATCAAGTCAGAATTCCTGGCCAACATGAGTCATGAGATCCGCACACCCCTGAACGGGATCATCGGCTTCACCGACCTGCTGCTGAAATCCCCCTCTTCACCCCAGCAGCGGGACCACCTGAGCACCATCCGCAAGTCGTCCGAAATCCTGCTCACCATTATCAACGACATCCTCGACTTCTCGAAGATCGAAGCCGGCAAGCTGGTGCTGGACCGCACCCCCTTCCGGTTACGGGATACCATCGAGGAAGTCATCGTGATGCTGGCCCCGGCGGCCCATGACAAGAACCTGGACCTGGTCCCGCTGGTGTACAACGACGTGCCGGACGCCATCATGGGCGACCCGCTGCGGATCAAGCAGGTCATCACCAACCTCATCAACAATGCCATCAAGTTCACCCAGAGCGGCGAGGTGGTGCTCAGGGCCATGCTGGACGAGGATGACAGTACTGGCACCCGCATCCACATCAGCATTACCGATACCGGCGTGGGCCTGTCCCAGAGTCAGCAGCAGAGCCTCTTCCACGCCTTCAACCAGGCAGCCCCCTCCACGGCCCGCCAGTACGGAGGGACTGGCCTGGGCCTTGTCATCTCACGGCGCCTGGTTGAGGAGATGGGTGGCGAGATCGGTTTGAAGAGCGAACTCGGAAAGGGATCCTGCTTCTGGTTCACACTGCCTGCCGATACTGTTTCGGAAAACGACGGCCAACCCATTCGTAAAGGCCTGGAACAGGAGCGCGTGCTCTACCTGGAATACCAGGAAACCACGGGACTGGCCACGGAAAATCTGTTGCGGGAGTGGGGCATGGACGTTCAGCGGGCGGCCACGCCGGCTGAGGTCATCAAGGCCGTCCAGGAGGCGCAGACCGGTGAGCTCGGCTTTGCCGTGGTCATCCTCGGACTGGCTCGCCACCTGCTGCACTCCAACCAGCACAGGGAACTGGTTCGAACCCTGGAGTACGAATGCGATTGCCGGGTTCTTCTGCTCACACCGACTCTCAATGAGGAAACCAGCTCTCTGGTGGATCTGGTGTCAGCCCATCTGACCAAGCCCGTTCGCAGGGAACGCCTGTTTGAGAAACTCTACCAGCTGGTCCACGGCTGCGAGCCGGAAGCCACCACGCGCCAGCCCCAGGAGCGCATGCCGGCGCTCAGTCCTGACACGGACTCGCCCCGGGTCCTGGCGGTGGATGATAACGAGGCCAATCTCAAGCTGATCGTCACCCTGCTCCAAGACCTCAACCTGTCCGTCCAAGGCGCATCCAGCGGTTACGAGGCGCTGCAGTATCTCCAGAAAAAGCGCTTTGATCTGGTCTTCATGGACGTGCAGATGCCGGGAATGGATGGCACCGAGACCACCGCTCGCATCCGCACCCTCGATAATGTCAACGCACGCCTTCCGGTGATCGCCCTCACCGCGCACGCCCTCTCGGAGGAACGCGAGCAGTTGCTGGGATCAGGGTTCGATGGTTACCTGACCAAGCCAATCAGCCAAGCCATGATTGCCCGCACGCTTGAGCGGCATACCGGCACGGGTATCCGGGCCGAGGATGCTCCGGAATCAGAAACGGAAACGCCGGCAATCCGGCCCTCGGCGAGAATCCGGCAGCAGTCGGTGGTGGACCCCGACGCCTGTGTCCAGCTCGCCGGCGGGAAGGTGGACCTGGCGGAGGAGCTTCTGAGCATGCTTCTGGACCACGTTCACCACGACCGTGATGCCATTCGGACCCATTATGCGAACCGGGAACAGAAAGCACTGCTGGAGCGGGTCCACAAGTTGCACGGGGCCACACGCTACGCGGGCGTTCCCGAGCTGCGGGCCCGCGCCAATAAGCTCGAATCCATGCTGAAACAGGGGGAAGACGACATCGGTGACGCCATTGATGCCCTGCTTGAGGCCATTGACCGACTCGAGAACTGGTGCCGGCAGACCAACTGGCAGGAACAGCTTCGCGCCGTGGCTAACGACGGGTCGCCCGGTCAATAAGGTTCCGCATCTCCCCGACCGCTTCCTTGAGTCCCGTCATCAAGGCCCGGGCGACAATGGCGTGGCCGATGTTAAGCTCGTTCATACCCGGGATTGCAGCCACATCGGCCGTATTGTGGTAGTGCAGACCATGGCCGCCGTTAACAATCAGGCCCAACGAGGTAGCGTAGGCCGTACAGTCGCTCAAACGCACCAGCTCCCTCTCACGGGATTGTTCATTTGCGGCCAACGCGTATTCCCCCGTGTGGAGCTCGATGGCCCGCGCACCGCAGGCCGCCGCCGCATCAATCTGCCCGCGCTCCGGGTCGATAAAGAATGATACCTCCGAGCCCAGCTCTCCCATCCGACGGCAGGCGTCCGCAACGCGCTCTGTCTGGCCGGCCACGTCGAGTCCCCCCTCGGTGGTCAGCTCCTCGCGTTTTTCCGGCACAAAACAGCAATGCTCCGGCCTGACCTGTTCGGCAAACGCCAGCATAGCTTCGGTTACCGCCATTTCGAGATTCATTCTTGTTACCAGGGTCTCGCGCAGCAGGTGAACGTCACGATCCTGGATATGGCGTCGATCCTCCCGGGGATGCACGGTAATCCCATCAGCGCCGGCCTCCTCGGCAAGAAGCGCCGCCTGGACGGGGTCCGGATAACGTGTGCCACGGGCCTGGCGCAGGGTGGCCACATGGTCAATGTTAACCCCAAGCAGTACGCCCCGGGGTCGGGATTGGGTCGTCTCCGTCATTGCTGGACTCCTTTTTGAGAGAAAAGGCGACGGCTGTGCAGCGGCCGCCCCTGTAACAGGTGGTCCATCAGATAGCGCATCAGCTGCTTCGCCAACCTCAGAACCTTTGGATCGGACAGGTCATCCCCCGCGAGGGCCAGAAGCTGCCAGCCGGCGATACCCGCCAGAACGCCCCGCTCCGTTTCCAGAATGCCGCGTCCGGGGTCAAAACCGTATCGGCGGTCGCTGTGCACGGCGTTGCCGGTATCCGTCGCCTGGTCCCATGAGATACCAAATCCCAGTTCCGCTGCAAGATACTGCTCAAACCGGCGGAGTATCGGCTCCATGGGGGCATCCGGGCGGACCAACTCTTCCAGAGCATTGAGGTAAGCGCTGAACAGCCCCGGAGCAGGCTCCGCCTCCGTGAGCAGGCGCTGGAGCAGTTCGTTGAGGTAGAAACCACAGAACAGCCGGTTGCCCTTGAGATCCAGGGCAGGCGCCGTGGCCTCGGAGCCAGTGAGTGTTTTCAGCGGGCGGTTCCCGCGCCAGGAGAGTCGAAGGGGGTTAAAGGGCTGGAGTTCCGCCTGCCAGCGATTACCGGCGCGACCGGCGCCCCGGGCCACGGCCGAGAGGCGCCCATGATTCAGGGTCAGAAAGTCCAGGATCAGGCTGGTTTCCCGGTAGGGACGGCGGTGCAGCACAAAGGCCGCCTCCAGCTCGCCACCCGGCATCAGCTTGCCCCATACCCCAGGCTTCTCAGTGCCCGCTCGTCATCCGCCCATCCCTTGCGGACCTTGACCCAGAGCCGGAGCATCACCTTCTGGTCAAACAGGGCCTCCATGTCCTCTCTCGCTTCCTTGCCGATCTGGCGAAGGCGTGCGCCCTGCTCCCCGATGACAATCTTCTTCTGGCCCTTGGTTTCAACCAGGATCAGACCATTGATGTGCAACACCCGCCCTTGCTGCTCAAAGGCCTCGATCTCCACGGCCATGGTATAGGGCAGCTCGGCCCCCAGTTGACGCGTGATCTTCTCGCGGATCAGCTCCGAGGCCAGAAAGCGGGAACTGCGGTTAGTCAGTTCATCGGGCTCAAAGTGGTGCGGGCCTTCGGGCAGATAACCTCGAATGGTCTCCTCAAGGCGGTCCAGATTCCGGGAACGCAGGGCCGAAACAGGGACGATTTCCGTAAAGGGGTACTGCTGGCTGAGCCACTGGATGTGCGGCAGGAGCTGGTCCGGATCCGCCATCCGATCGACCTTGTTGATGACCAGTATCACCGGGCATTCCAGGTGGGACAGCTTCTCAAGAACATGGGCATCGCCCTCATTCCAGAGATCGCGCTCGACCACGAAAACCACCAGATCCACATCCCGGAGCGCCGTGGTCGCCTCCCGATTCATATAGCGGTTCAGGGCGCGCGGTTCCTCGGCGTGAATACCCGGGGTGTCCACGAAAATCATCTGGTCTTTATCCAGGGTATGAATCCCCAGTACCTGATGGCGGGTTGTCTGGGGCTTGCGCGAGGTAATGCTGAGCTTCTGGCCCAGCAGGTGGTTCATCAGGGTGGACTTGCCCACATTGGGCCGGCCCAGCAGGGCGATGAAGCCACAGCGTTGCGGTTGGTCGGTCATTGTTTGGATCCTTCTGCCCCGATGGCCTCGAGCGCGGCCCGCGCGGATTCCTGTTCGGCGATTCGCCGGCTTCCGCCCCGCCCCTCGGTGGGCTCATCCAGCAGGGGTACCGTACAGCTCACGTAAAAGGTCTGCTGGTGGGCCTCACCACGAACCGCGGTCACCTCGTACTGGGGCAGTGTCTGGCGCCGGGATTGTAAATACTCCTGCAGCCGGGTCTTTGGATCTTTCTGCGTGTCCTGCAGACTGAGGTTATCCAGGCGCTTGTCGTACCAGGCCAGCAGTCGTTCCCGGGCCGCCTCAAGGCCAGTGTCCAGGTAGATGGCCCCGACGATGGATTCAACGGCGTCGGCCAGGATGGATTCGCGGCGGAACCCGCCACTCTTGAGCTCTCCGGAGCCGAGACGGAGGCAATCCCCCAGCTCGAATTCCAGGGCAATCTCCGCCAGCGTGACACCGCGAACCAGTCTTGCGCGCAAACGGCTGAGCTGCCCTTCACGGGCCTGCGGAAACTGATGGAATAGATACTGGGCCATCACCATGTTCAGGATGGAATCCCCCAGGAATTCCAGGCGTTCATTATTGCGGCCGGCATAGCTTCGGTGAGTCAGTGCCAGCCTGAGGTGATCCAGGTCGGCAAAATAATAACCAATGCGTTTCTGTAACTGATCAAGGCGTTCGGCTTCCGTCACGGAACCCTCGTCTCGTGGTGATGTTCAAACTTGAGTACCACATCAACATTGCCCATGAATAGCGTCCTGACCTCGTATTCGTAATCAACCGTGAGCAGTTCATTGCCGTAGACGATGTCCATATCCGCAACATTGACAGCGTCCAGATTCTCCATCTGCACGCGCTTTTTAAGATATTCACGAACATCCCGTTCCGATTCAATCCGGCGCGCGGCCTCCCTGTCGCCCAGCGATCCGATAACCTGGCTGAGCGCGAAGTTGTCAATATAGACCGGAACAACCCTTACCAGTGCGGTAAGGGCGAAAAAGCCGATCAGGATCGCCATCAGTATGGCAATCGTGGAAAATCCGTGCTGGCGGTTGCCAGACGCTTGGCGCTCCAACATAAGCGGCCCCGTTGTTGGTCTCATTCAATCCAGCCGACCCGACCAAAGCTCGGCAGGCTCGTCAGGGATTCCCAATGCATCCATATGGCAAAGGCCTCGCCCACCACATGGTCTTCCGGAACCATGCCCCAGTAACGGCTGTCTCGGCTGTTGTCGCGATTGTCTCCCATGACAAAGTAGTGGTGCTCCGGAACAACCCACTCGCCTTCTGCCCTCGGATCGTTGCGTCCATGTGAATAAAACAGCCGATGGCGTGTTCCGTCGAGCCTCTCTCTCAGTAGATCTTCATTCGCAAGCCGTGCAACAAAGTCGGTCTCGACGCGCTCACCATTGATGTACAGCTGCTTATCCTCGTACCGAACCCGGTCACCGGGCGTTCCCACTACCCTTTTAATATAGTTGATAGAGGGCTCAACGGGGTATCGGAAGACCATGATGTCCCCGCGCTCGGGATCATCCACACTGAGAAACTCATAGTGAACCACGGGCAACCGCAGCCCATAGGCGAACTTGTTAACCAGAATGAAGTCCCCGACTTCCAGTGTCGGTAGCATTGAGCCGGAGGGAATCTGGAAGGGCTCCACCAGGAAGGAGCGCAACAGCAGCACCACCACCAGAATCGGGAAGAAAGAGCGACTGATCTCGGCCAGCCAGGGCTGATCCGGGTCCTCGGCATCCGCTGCATCTTCCGTCGATTTGCGCGCACCAGCCTCCGCGTAGCGCGCAAGCCTGGCTGGTCTGAAAAAACGCGAATCGATGAGCCAGATAACGCCGGCTGCTGCAGTCAGTACAACCAGCATAAGGGGAAAGTTAATATTCATGGGCCGTCCTAGTCATCATTCACGCGCAATACCGCAAGGAATGCTTCCTGGGGCACTTCCACATTACCGACCTGTTTCATGCGCTTCTTGCCTTCCTTCTGCTTCTGGAGCAGTTTCTTCTTCCGGCTCACGTCACCGCCGTAACATTTAGCCGTCACATTCTTGCGCAGCGCCTTGACGGTCTGGCGCGCCACCACATGGTTACCAATAGCCGCCTGCAGGGCGATGTCGAACATCTGGCGCGGAATCAGCTCTTTCATCTTCTCGGCGAGCGCACGACCCTTGGAATGGGCCTCATCCCGGTGCACCACAATAGCCAGGGAATCAACCCGATCGCCGTTGATCATAATATCAAGACGCGCCAGGTTGGCGGTTTCAAACCGCTGGAACTGGTAGTCCAGTGAAGCGAAGCCGCGGGTCGCGCTCTTGAGGCGGTCAAAAAAGTCGAGCACCACTTCACTCATGGGCAGCTCGTAAACCACCTGCACCTGGGTGGCCAGGAAGTTCATATCAGTCTGCTTGCCACGTCTCTCCTCACAGAGGGCGATCACGTTACCGAGATACTCCTGTGGAACCAGGATATTAGCCTCGACAATGGGTTCCCGGATTTCTTCAATTTCCGAGGGATCCGGCAGCCGGGACGGGTTCTCGATGTATTCGATACTGCCGTCGGCCATCACCACCTCGTACACCACGGTGGGCGCGGTGGTGATCAGGCTGATGCCGTATTCACGCTCCAGCCGCTCCTGGATGATCTCCATGTGGAGCATACCCAGGAAACCGCAGCGGAACCCGAAGCCCAGCGCATCGGAACTCTCCGGCTCGAAGAACAGGGACGCGTCATTCAGCGTCAGTTTCTCGAGCGCATCCCGGAAGGCGTTGTAGTCTTCCGAGGATACCGGGAAGATACCCGCGTACACCTGCGGCTTCACATGCTGAAAACCTTCCAGCTGCGCGACATTCGGGGTGTTTGCATGGGTAATGGTGTCACCCACCGGCGCGCCCTTGATGTCCTTGATGCCGGAGACGATAAAGCCCACCTCCCCGGCCTTGAGCTCGGGAATAGTGGTCGGTTTGGGATTGAAATACCCCACATGATCCACCACATGGCTCTTGCCCGTGGATTTGACCAGAACTTTTTCGCCCTTACGCACGCTCCCGTGCATGACGCGCACCAGCGAGATCACGCCCTGGTAGTTATCAAACCAGGAGTCAATGATCAGCGCCTGAAGGCTCTCATCAACCTCGCCCTGGGGCGGCGGAATGCGCTGGATCAGGGTTTCGAGAACATCCTCAACACCCGTGCCGTTTTTGGCACTGCACGCCACGGCGTCGGTGGCATCAATCCCGATAATATCCTCGATCTCGGACTTGACCTTTTCCGGATCCGCCTGAGGCAGGTCAATCTTGTTCAGCACCGGAATCACTTCCAGGCCCTGATCCATGGCGGTGTAGCAATTGGCAACGGACTGGGCCTCAACACCCTGGCCGGCATCCACAACAAGCAGTGCCCCCTCGCACGCTTTCAGCGAGCGGGACACCTCGTAGGAAAAATCCACGTGCCCGGGTGTATCAATGAAGTTGAGCTCATAGACCTTGCCATCGCGCGCGTGATACTTGAGTGTGACGCTCTGGGCCTTGATGGTGATACCACGCTCACGCTCAAGGTCCATGGAATCCAGCACCTGCTCGGCCATTTCCCGGTCCGTCAGCCCTTCACAGACCTGAATAAAACGGTCGGCGAGCGTGGACTTGCCATGGTCTATATGGGCGATGATGGAAAAGTTGCGAATATGGCTTAGATCACTCACTGAAGCTCCAACCTGATTGCCGGAAAACGTGGGGATGTGTCGGGTCCACGAGTCTGCGCGATTTTACCGGAGAGCCACCGGAAAGACCATGCCAGATCGGGATAGGAGGGAGCCACCTGGCTCCGCCCCTCCCACACCACCCGGCAAGCGGGTCCGCACCGGGCGGTTCGAGAAGTTGAGGTTATGAGAGACGTGGCACGCCCAGTCGATCGAAGTAGGCAA